>Ga0137410_10000232_pt1 | contig 39345 bp, 67 predicted proteins | sample CZODoug1_16funga_FD_108878 | JGI IMG/M metagenome (GOLD analysis project Ga0137410, IMG submission 108878) | Vadose zone soil fungal communities from Angelo Coast Range Reserve, California, USA - CZODoug1_16fungal (Illumina Assembly) | ecosystem: Environmental > Terrestrial > Soil > Vadose zone... | reverse complement strand
TTGGTGGGCGATGCCGAGACGTTCTGGAACTGGCCCGCGGTGATGATGGCCGGCGAGACGGCAAACTGCAGCGCCCCGGCCCCTGAGCTCGTGTACGCCCCGGTGGTGGCATTGAAGGTGCCTCCCGATGGCGTACCGACGAACGGCCTCACCACGAACTGGCGCAGCCGCCCGCCGCCGTACTGCTTGCGGTTCTGCGGGTTGACCGCATTGCAGCCGGCGAAGGTCACGATATCGCCCACATTCAGCACATTGACCGTGTTGCTCCAGGCTTGCGTCAGGATGTTGCTGGTCTGCGCCCAACCGCTGGTCAGGCCCTGATTGGCGCCATTGACCGTGGGCGTGCCGCCTCCTGCGCCAGGTGTGTAGGTCTGGATGTTCTGATCCATGAACCAGTCGAAGCCAAGAGTATTGGCCCCGATCAGACCCTTGCGGTACTGCTCGCTGATCTGACCCTGCGGATTGAACAGTCCAGCCAGCGCGTCGACCACGTAGGAATGGGTCCATTGGTCCAGGATCAGACAGCGGTTTCCATCGCGCGGGGCCGCCTCCGAATCCATGTAGGCACCGGCCTGCAGCGCAGGGGCGCGGCTGGAGATCGGCGTTCCAGGGACTCCTACCGCGTTGGAAATCCACTGGAATGCAACCAGTGTGCCGCTGGAATCGATGTAATTGGCAACGGCCGCCACGGATGGCTTGATGACGCGCGTTGAGAACTCGTCCAGCGAGAGCAGAAGGTCGGCCTCGGTGAACTGGTTATCGACGTGGAACTGCGAGGTCAGTGTTGCCGGAACCGAAGATTCGTAGAAATCCTCCACATTGAGGTTTGGACCGAGCGTGCCGACGAAACGCGCCGGCCGCCGCACATTGACTGTGTAGCCGATCTTTGCCCCTGCGACCGCGAATCGATCATCGTATTCGCGCGTGACGCAGTTGGTATAGGTCAGCTCGTTCTCCAGCACGAACAGCGCTTCGTTCGTGATCATGGAGATATTGAGTAGCTGATTTGCCACCTTTTACTCCTGGCATCGGGGCGGATTGCCCCTCAGTGAGATGCCAGCCCATCAATGCCGTCTCCTTTGCTGCTCCGCAAGCTTCTTGGTTCTCCACTCGCGGTACTGCGCAGCGGTCATCTTTTCGGGTTCCGCTCCTGGTGCGGCGTTGCCCTTCAACGGCTCGATCGGGGCTGGTGCCTTTGACACTTCAGGAGCAGCTACAGAAGGCTTCTCACTTGTCGGCTTTGATTCTTTGCGCGGCGTAAACCGGTCATCCAACCTGCCCAGTGCCCGCATGCCTGCAGATGGATAGCGGCGCAGTCTCAGATCGCGATCGAATACCGCGATCAGCTTGCGCGCCTCCTCCGCATTGTCGGGTTGAGTCAGGTAGTACGTCACTGCGGCCGGATTGTCCAGTGCAGGAATCTCGCCTAAAAGCGCTTTGGGAAAGCTCAGGGTGCAATTCTCGATTGTCTTGCGGTAGTCCTCGTGCTCGGCCTCGAACGCAGTCAGATCAGCCTTGAAATGGGCATCGATCTCGCCATTGATGCGCTCGATCTCGACCTTGGCCTGCTCGATCTGGCGTTCGGCCAGGCGCTTGTCCACCTGGTAGTCGATCAGTGCTTCCTGGTATTCCGCATCGGAAGTGAACTGCTCGCGCTTGGGCGGCGCGTCCACGGCAGCTGGCGAGGCCGCTAGATTCTCCATCTCGGCTTGCACGTTCTGGAGTTGCTGCGTCAAGGTCGCCAGGCTGCCTTCCAGCTCGCGATTTTTGTCGCGGGCCGCGTTGCGTTCCTTCCGTGTTTCGATCAATTCCTCGAGAACAGACGGCTTTTTCTTGCCGTCCGCCTCCTTCTGTGGCTGCTCTAACTCCGTTGTTCCATTCGGGGCGACTGCATCCTTCGCCGGCGCTGATGTTTCCGCTGGCTTGGCTTCAGGCTTTTTGGCCCGCTCGATCACGGCATCATGCGCCGGGATCTCGCCCTTCATGAATTGCTGGAGCGATTCGCTAGTGGTTACTGCCATGGGATTCCCCACGAGTCTCCGGCTTCCGGCCGGGCGGAGTTATTGATACTCACAGCGTTCTGGTCCTCGTCCAATCAAGCGGATAAAAACCATACTTGTGCTGCACTTTCTGCACCTTGTACTCAAGCGGTTCGATTTTCACGATCATCTGCAAAAGCCATGTCTGCAAGCCGACCAACATGCCTTTGCGCACAACAAGCCGCGTATTGCGGCAATGCCATTCTTGATCACCGATCCGCCTGCTCACTTCCCTGCCCCATTGCTCGCCTGCGCTTGCCGCTCGGACTGGCGCTCGGCCGAGAACAGTTCCGCTATCTTGTGATTGATGCCCAGGTGCTCGCCGATCAGCTGCACTGCGGCCCGGATGTGCTCCACGGTGAGCGTCGTATCGCGCTTCACATCGATGTCATAGCGCCAGGTCGCGTTCTCATCGGCCTCGCGCGCGATCTCCGCATGAGCCCTGATGTCGGTATCACGCCGCTTGGTGTCCTCGATCATCTTTTGCTTGGTGAGGCCGAAATGCTGATCCATGCCGAGCATCTGTAATTTCTGGGTGAGCTGCTGCACCTGCTGCTGCAGATGGGCGATCAAAGCCTTGGCTGGACCGGGCACATCATCTGGGAGGGATTTGTCGATCTGGGCCAGAGGATTGGAAGCCTCCAGCCGATCGGCCAGCTGCTCGGCGCCCGGCCAGTCAAGGTTCCTTACCAGAATGTCGGACCCGACCTGCGCCGCCTGCGGGATGACCCGCATGAGGTCGACCATCTGCTCGGCCGCCTCCTCGCGCTTGGTGTCATAGCCGGGCCCAACATCCATCACCACATCGTAGGTGCCCACCGTCACATCGTTGAGCACGCGCATTATCGCCCCACCGGTCGGATCCATCTGCTTTTGGTTGATGGTGGCCGATTTGGGTTTGCCGTCCTCGCCGATGATGCGCACCACGCGCTGCACATCGTAGATGATCGGGATCAGGTCCAGGATGACGCGGCCGGAATGACACATGGCGCGCGTCCAGTTATCGTAGAAGTGGTAGTTGCTGACCTCGTTCTGGCGCTGGCGCTCGGTCAGAGCCTTGCCGGAGCGCTCGTTGCCGTCCTCGCCCAGACCGGCGCTGTAGATACCCGAGACATTGCGCATGTCCTGCGCGGCCGACTGCGAGGCTTGCAGGATGCCTGGGCTGACCTGCGGGGGCTGCCCGCGCTGCGGCGGCGGCAAGGGCTGGCCGCTCTGATCGTAGACGACCTTGTATTCCAGGTACGGGAACGGCTTGCGGTTGGCGTCGCGGTATTCGTCCTCGTGGCCCTCGAACTGTCCCTCGGCGCCCATGTATGGCGCCTTGGGCTGCAGCGCCACGATCTCCACCTCGTTGGTGCGAAAATAGTTGTAGGAGATCGCAGGATCGCGCAGGTTGCGCACCATGCCCTGCGTGTGGTACTTGCCGTCGACCACGAAGCGGTAGCCCCAGACCGGGATCAGCGGCACGAAGCGCGCATCGGTGGTGCGACTGTCGAGCACGTCACTGCCTCCCACCTTGTACCACTTGAGCTGCTTGCGATAGCTGTCGCGATCGGCGACGACATGGATTCCGGCTGCATTGAATACGCGGATCCCCTCATCGCCCATGATCTTGCGCCAGCGGATCGACCCATCGGACATCATCAGCAATTTGTCGTCGATCCGGTCGAGCTTGTAGTACTCGGCCAGGCGAATCTCGTCCTTCTGCACCCAGTCTCCGCTATCTCCGAGCGCGCCCGGCCGAAACGAGGCAGTGTCGGCGCCCGGATAGTGCGCCTCGAAATGCGCGCGCGTCATCTTGTCGGTGATGGTGGCCCAGTCCCAATCGGAGCCGTCCGGGGTTTCGGTGGGCGGCACGTATACCGAGAACGGATTGTTCACCGTCTGCAGGTGGATGTCCTGATCGAACGAATCCTCCCGCACGTACTTGGTGACAATGCGCCAGTAGCCGAAGCCGATCCGCACCTGATGATCGGCCGCGGTGTCATAGGCCGTATCGGCGCGCGAATTGACCTCGATGTGACGGGTCAATCCCTGGATCACCTCGGCGATCTTCTGATCCGCGCCATTGTTGATCGGATGGATCTTGATGCGCGGCCTCTGTTGGCGCATCGAGTTCGTGACCTGACGCACCAGAGAATCGGTCCAGTTGATCGTCAAACACGGCCGATTCTCGATGTCCCGCTGCGTCTGCAGCTCCGGCGGCCACTGCTCGCCAAGAGCGGAGAACTTGAAGTCTCCGAGGGCGCGGTTGCGGTTCTCGCTGTCGTATTCCTGCGCGAGCCGCAGCCGTTCGCGGATTTCTTCGAGGATGTCAGCGTCAGGCATTTACTGAGTCCGTCCGCATTCCCAGTCTAGATCGCGTAATCGTTCTGCTATCCACTGCGCGTTCTTCAATGCCTCTTCTTCTGTCAACTGAGGTTCAAACACGATCACGACACTATGGCCACCACCCGGCTGCTCATCAGTGCGAATATTGAATGCGAGATCAGGCATTGGCTTCGCCATTCATCGCAGGCTGTCCACGTTCATACAACTGATCGAACCGCATGATCGTGTGATGCGCTTCAGTCATCCGTTGCGTCGCCAGTTCCTGATGCTTGCGCCTCCACTTGTCATCGCTCTTGATTGAGTGAAACTCGACCCATGCGTTGTAGAACGCGCGCAAGAGATCGATTTCTGTTTCCAATCGCATGCGTTCAAGACAAAGATTGTCATTCATTTCAACAACCGAGTTGAATGCCTGTTCGCGCAACTTATCAATCAACTCGCCGGTTGAGTCGATAAAATCCTCTTTCGTGGGAAGCCTTCTGAGCTTCAACCCATCCATGAATACCTCTGCGCGACCGGCATCGCCTGCCGCTTCGGAACGTTGACGTCCGACCTCGGCTTGACGATCGCCGGAAACAGCTCCGCGAACGCCCACACGAACGCATCGGCCCGGTTCGGCGACTGCGATCCGGTGTAGCCGGCCGTGGTGAAGCCGCACAGCTCCTCCTCCAGCTCCACGAAGTTGCCGGCCATCCGCACCTTGCCCTGCTCTGCTAAGGCCGAGATCGGTTCGGCCCGCACCACCTTGCCGCGGCTCGCGGTGACCGCCTTGAACGGCACATTGGGCCGTGCGGTGCGGATCACCTGCTGCACCATGGCGCCGCCGTAGTTGGTCTCGGCCACGATCAGATCTGCGCCCCACCGATCGTAGGCGGTGATCGCGATGTTGGCCCAGGTCTTAGGGCCAGCGAGCACGGTCAGGTCTTCCAAGCAGTAGCCGATGCCGTCAGTGCCGAGGCCAGCAACGACAATCCCGATTGCATCGTTCTCGGAGTTGTCGATATCGCCTGAGCCGCTTGGATCGATTGCCACCACAATCCGCTGCATGTCCGGAAAATCGGCAAGATCGAGCGCTCGCCACTTGTCGAACATCTCGTCGGAAAACAGCGCGTCTGGTCGTGCATCGCGGAATTCTCCCTCCAGGAACCGGCGTCGGTTGCGCGCGCTCAGGCCCTCGAGGGTCGCAATGTACTTGTCGGGCAGATTGGCCAGATTGTCGCGTGGGTTGACCTGCAGGCAGCTGTAATTGCCGGGATCGCGCAGCCGATCCTTGGTCTCCGGGTCGAGTCCCTGCCGGAACAAACGATAGGTCCAGTGCGCCTTGTCGGGCGGATTCTCGTCGTAGTACATCTTGAGCCGCATATCGGCGGGTGGTGCATTCTCCCACTTCATCTGCACGCGCTGCGCCAGGCGGGTGACCGCCAGATTGCGGGAGCTGTACGGGATTTGCGAGCACTCGTTCAAGAAGATCGAGGCGAACTCCATGCCCAGGATCTTCTCGGTACGCTCCTTGTCGTCCAGGCCGCCGAACCAGATCTCAGAGCGGGAGCGCCGGAAGATCGCGCGCCATTCCTGCTTGTCGAGATCCCATGGCTCGTCGGGAAAGCATAGCTTCATCACCTTGGGAAAGGTGTCATTGACAATCGAGGCTTTCACATGCGCCAGGCGAAAGCGCAGGATCGCATGGCGGGAGCCGGGCCCGTACAGCGAGCGCCAGCAAATGGCACGGATCACCAGAAACGTCTTGCCGCTGCGCGAGCCGCCGTACAGCAGAATGTGCGACGCTGGCCCCCCGAGCAGGCGATTGGTGTCGCGCTGCTTGGCGGTGAGGGCAAAGGCGTCGTTCACCCTAGCTCCGCATCATCCGCATCCGGTTTGTAGATCGCAATGCCGACGCTGCCCTCGTGCTCGACCGTCTGCTTCGGTTTGCCGTCTAACCTGTCGCCAAGCTCGCGCACTGCCGTCATATCGCCACGCGCTACCGCCTTCAGAAGCTCGCCGGCCAGTTTCATCAGCGCTATCTCGGCGCTCTCCAGCTTCTTGTTCTTGGCCCAGTCCTCCAAGGCTGCATCGATCGCCCGGCGCCACTTGAACGGCTTGGCTGCGTTGTGGTTGCCCAATGGCGGGCGTGGTTTCGGCCCTAACGGCTGACCGATGCGAGTCTCCGGACTAGGATTTGGATTACCTGTGCCGCCCTGGCTCATGATCTCAGCCACGCGATGATAAATGCTGCTGTGCTGCCAGATCCAAACACGAAGCCGATCACGCCGAGAACTATCGCAAAGCGTGCTTGGCGTTCAACCTTTTCATACCTGTCCAGCCGCGCGGCAAGATCCGGCGTGATGAGGCGCAGCTGCTCGCGCGTTGATGTCGGAGCGTTCATGCTTCCTCGATCCCGAGAATGTCCATTTCCGAGATCAGCATGCACGGCGCATCGTTCTCGCGCCACCGCTTGTAGTCGAACTCGCCGAACCGCACCAGATCGCCAGGACTGACCTGCGGTTCGAGCAACACGCCCTTCTTGGTCCGCTTGCCAGGCCCGACCGCCAAAACACGGCCGCGGTGCCCGCGCTGCTCCTGACTGTTGTGTATACCGTATCCTGGCATACCGAGTACAAGACCTGAGGCGGTTGGCGGCGGCTCGATCAACTCGACCAGGACGCGGTTGGAGCGGGGCTGGATCATTCGGCCTCCATAACGCTATCAGCGCCTTTCTTGCGTCGGCTGGCTGCTAGACGCTCTGCAGCGCCCGTACGCTGATCCAATGTGCTTCCACTCGAAGTGGCGGCGAGCACTGCTTTCAAGTGGTCAGTGCGACCCCGTGGCATGCCGGCCTCGCTACGTTTGGCGATAGCAATGCGCTCTGCACTGAGCCAGAGCTTGCAAACATCGTGTAATTCGATGTAAACCGGATTGGCAGCAAGACGCTCATCAGCCCCTTGCTTAAGCGTTTCTCTTAAGAAAAGGCACGTCGGCTCGCCTCTGTCGTAAGTACGCAACATCCAGTCAGAATCAAGCGGGCAAATTGGAGCGCTGCAACGGATGTACTCCGGGCAGTCGGAAGGCTCCCGACATAGTGTGTTATCCGATGCATCTCCGATAGATTCCATAATGTCTCCGGTGGACGGTGTGGCTAAGTGCTTATGATGCCACGTCCGCCAACGTTAGCCATCTGTGGACACTATGGTTTGTTGCTGTGATGCGGCATGCCTTTGTGCTCGCTGGCATCCATGGTCTTGTGGTGGTGATCGCCCCGGTGCTCGTCGTGGCTGCTCATCATCCCCTTCGTGGCCTTGTAGGCTTCGTGGACCTCGGCATGCGGGTGCGGCTGCTTCGAACTCGGCATGGCGGCGTCCGAGACGCTGCGGACCCGGGCCATCTCGGAACCGCCTGCGTGCTCCTCCTTCGATTCTTCCTTCTCGACCTTGGCTTCGTACTTGCTGCCGTGCGGTGTCATCTCGCCCATGGTCATCTGCTCCTGGAGTTGGCTGCGCGTTTGGCAGCGGCTTTGCGCTTGACGCTGTACGCGATGGCGACAGCTTGCTTCACGGGTTTCCCTGCTCCGACCTCGCGCCGGATGTTCGACTTGAAAGCCTTGTCGGTGACCGAGCGCATCAGTGGCATGCTTGAGGTTCCCTTAAGACGCGCGATGATAGGCGCGTATCCGTAATCGCGTCAATGGCTTAGGCAGGTGGTTTGCGAGGTCTTCGCCCGTTCTTGGCCGCTTGCCAGACCGACGTGTTCGGCGTCACACGCATTCCGAGCGCGCGCATCTCGGCTGGCGATCGGCAGCGCCGGCGGTCGGTGCTCGCTGGGTTCAGCTTCCCGGTCGCATGCAATGTAAACGCATCGTAATCGGCGAACACGGCCCGGCAGCCGGCACAGATGCCACGGCCGCGCAAGCGTGGACGATTGGCATTCAATCGTCTTCCTCGCCGTCGTCATCGTCGTCCGGGTCCGGGATCATGGATCGATGATATCGATGATGATTCCGGAGCCGTGGGTGCGTGCCATCAACCGGCCCAAGGTATTGCGGGAATTCTGGAGCGCGAGCTGGGCGCGGTAAGTACCGTTGGGCGGCAGCTTGCGCGTGAAGCCCAGGCCGACCGCGATAGCACCCAGCATGTCGTTGTAAAGTCCAAGGGAGCGATCACCCGCGAATTGGCCGAAGTCAATATCGGGGCGATCATGGCCCTTGACGTCCTGCAGCTGGTAGACGCGCCGATAGGCCATCGCATCGATGTGAGGATTGAACGCCGGCACCCGGTGAATGTAGGCGCTGTAGCTGCCAGCTACAATGCAATCGCGCGGCTCGAGCGTATCGAAGTGATCCTTCGAACCATCGGCCAGCGTCATGCTGCCTTGTGTGCCGGCGTCGGACCGGCTGTGTCGCCGAATCGTGACTACCAGCATGGGCGGAAATGATAGCGCTCGCAGGTGTCATGAGCGCTGCTGATCCTATGCGGACAGCGTGGCTTTGATCAGCCCCACAATGGCCAGCGCGCCATCGATGCTGCGCACGGTATGGACCTTTGGTTTGGACACCGACGCGTTATCCGCGGCATGTTTTACTGCGTCTTGCCAACCGTCAGAGCCGCCCACATGCTCTAGTTCGGTAAGCCTCCAGGCCAGAAATAGAGCTACATCGTCGGCAGTCCGAATTACGAAGACCGGGCCTCCGCACCAATCCTCAGCCCATTTGCGCTGTTGCTTGTTTAGCCCCTTCTTTCCGTAATAGCTCTGAGGATTCTTTATTTCGATGAACGACCAGATTCCTTTGTACCAAACCAATAAATCCGGCACCCCAAAGAAAGCCCTGGACATGTCCTTTACAAATGCTCCTCCGGCCATCAACAACCGTACGATCTCCCAATGATTGGCGTCCTTCTTCGAACTCATCCGCATGTGATACTCCCCGCGGCTACTGTCTCTGCATAACAGTGAACAGAATTTGCGTAGACGTCCGTAGTGCAGGAATTCCTTTTTGCACTCAACGCAAATCTTCCTGCCAGCACCACGATAATTTGGATTCGCAGAACCAAGCAGCCTTTCCTTGTAACCGATCGCCATGCACTGCTTTGAGCAGTACGTTTGCCGCTGCCGATGGACTGTGGCATCGGCGCTAAATCCACACTGCGCGCAACGCCATAGCCCAAAATTGCGTCTAGCTGCGTTGGCTGCATTGGCTTTTTTTAGATTTTGCAGGCACGCCGCCAAGTGCGAACTAGAGCGCATTTACCGGCTCGGCAGCTTGACATCGGCCGCGATGCTGAGCAGAGCAAGGCGCGCCTGGCAGCCGGCGATCTCCTCTGCCAGCGCCTTGGCCAGTTGCGGGTCGATCCCGCCGTGCTCACCGAGGATCCGGTCGATGATCGCCACCACGCGCTCGATATCCGGCTTGGCGAGCTCCTGAGCCTGCTCCGGCGTGATCTGCGTCATTTGGGCTTGGCCGCAGCTTCGAAGCGCTGCAGCTTGGCAAGGGCGGCCATCATTTTGACATCGTCGCCGGAGATGATCGAGTCGACCGCCTCGTCGATCGCGTTGATGATCGCCGCCGCAGTGCGGGTGCCGGCCCAGAACGGCAGCACGTGCAGGCGGATGCGCGCCATCTCGTCGGTCAGGCTGCGCGAGAAATCGGGCGGCTCGTCGACGTCCATCGGCTCACGCGTTGCCCTCGGCCTGGATTGCGGATCGCTCGGCGATCAGCTCGGCGTCTGGCGTCCCTGGCGGCGCCCATTCCTGTGGTCTGCCGCTCTTTTCCCAAGCAAGGCGCGTATTGACCATCTGCATCCAAGCCAATTGCTCGCCAGCGCGCCAGCGAATCATGAGCTTGTGCCACCAGTCATCCGGCTCAGCTGGCTTGCGCGAGAGAATTTCTCGGATCTTCGCAAGATGTTCTTGTCCGATCCGACGATCCGTGAGAATGCGCTGAGCGCCGGCGGCAAACTGCGACTTGTCGGCAATGGCTTGGTGCTCGATGCGGTCGGAGAGGCGCCCCGCGAGAATCAGACGAATGTCACTCGGGGTCGGCATTTTCGGCTTTGTGCGCAGCCATTGGTCGAGCGAGTCGACAATTTCCTCGAGCGGGAAGTCTTTGAGGGCGATGTACCAGCCTTTGGCGCCAGCTTCACCGACAGGTTTCGACCCGACAGCATCGGCGAGCTCGGTCAGGCGATCTTTCAGGGTTTTCGTGTCGGTCGGAGTCATTTGCACCTCGGATCGTTTTCGATCGATGCGACTAACTGGGCATCCGCATCGGCGCCTTTGGTCGGATTATCGCGCCTCACCCAATTACGCCATGTGGCGAGCCAGTCTAATTTGGTCCCCTTCACGCCTGGGATCGCGATCCAGTAATCGCGGAAGCTGGCGAAGGTTCGTTCGACTGACGTGCCTGGGAAGTGCTCGCTAGTCCACGAAATCCAGTCATCAGGCGGCGCGGTGAGCGTGAAACGCGAACCTCTCCCCTTAGAACTAGGTTTGAAAGTATTAGCAGGGGTACTTCTCTGGTTCTGGTTCTGGTTCTGGATGGCATTGCCGTGGCTATGCGGCGGCATTGCCACGGCATGTAACTCATTGACTTTACGTTCGTTTTCCCACCTAATTTTTGCCCGGTCACTCTGATTTTCCTTAAGCTTCAGTTGCCACGACAGCTCCCGATCGCACCGCCTGTGCCGCAGGACCGGCCCGTCCATTTTGAAGAATTCCTCGACCACCACCTGGACCGCGGCTTGCTCCTCCTTCGATGTTGCGTGCAAAAGACGGTATAGATGGGGCATGTCGAACGGTAGCGGCTTGCTCCCGATCATGTAGAGGTCGATCAGCCGCCGATAGGCGCCGTGCTCGAGCAGAGACAGATGCCCAGCATCGCGCACGTAATCGCCAACGAAAAACCGATAGTAGGGTGGCGCTGGCACTTGCCGGTGCTTTCAGTCGGCAAGCATTGAACGCGCCAATGTCCGATGAGCCTCCGATACGGGCCCGACGATTTGCCCATCTACATCAACTCGCTGCGAGCCATCCGCCGCCAGCGCAGCAATGTAACTTCTCTGTGCCGTCCACCACTTCAATGCGCGCCGCAGCGAGCTCACGCTGATTCGCGTACCAGTGCGTGATCGTAGGTGCGAGAGCCGCGCGTGGATACCGATGGCAAGTGGTTGAACAGTTTCGCAGCACGGTAACGTGCGCAGCCAATCAATCACCTCGGCCATTTTCTTGGCCCTGTTGTCGGCGACTTGCTTGCGCGTTGGTGGTGATGCGGCAGGAGATTTCTGCGGCAGCTTCAAAATGGAACGATTTGGCGCTTCCGAAACCACTGCCATGGCGAGACCCCTTCAGGTCAGATGTGGACGGGTGCGTGATGTGAAGGCATCACGCGGCGGCGATCGACCGCATAACCCGCAAGAAAGATTGTGCCCTAGACACTACGCCGAGACAATCAGGCCCGTCTGCAAGGCAAAGCCTACAGCGGCGCTATATTGCCTGGGACGGGATCACGCCTTGCTGGGGCGGGCCCGGACCCTGACCGCGCGCAGCTCATAGCCGAAGTAGCCGAGCAGGGCGGCCGCCGTCTCGACCGACAGCCTGGGAGTGCCATTGCGCTGCAGCCTGGACAGAGTACCGACGTCGATCCCCGTGGCATCCCGGATCGTGGCCAGGGTGGCCCCGCCCTTGCGATCTGCCAAACTGGCCCGGACTTGTTCTATAATTGGATGGTTCATGGTTGTTGACATCTGCCAAAACAGGCGTATTGTCCGTCATATCGAATCTAAACGCAAGCAGGAGCCCGCCCCATGAAGCCATCTTTCGAACGCCTGTGGAACTCTGCGAACCTCGCGCTGTGGTCGGAGGCCGCCTACTTCGCCACGCTGCTGGCTGCGGCGAGCATGTTCGAGGCCGCGCGGTATCTGCACTCGGTCGGCGCGCCGCTCTCCGTGGCGAGACTGATTCTGCTGGGAGTGTAGGCAGTGAAGATCAGCACCGAATACTGGGCCAAGCCGATCCCGATCCGGGACTTCGATTGGGTCGCGATCGACAGCGACACCTATGACGGCGCTCCGGATGCGCATTGCCCGGTCGGCTACGGTGCGACCGAGGAAGAAGCGATCGGCGACTTGATCCTTCAACTATGGACAGCCGCATGAGAGACGAAGAAAACGACCGCCCCGCGTGGGGCAAGCGCGATCCATTGGAGGTCGAAGCCAAGGTCCAGCGCCAAGAGGAACTGATGGCATCACTATGCCTAGCTTGGCAACGGCCCTGTGATGTATGCGGACACGGGTTCCAACCTTTGGAGACAGCTTGCGGCGATACGGGTGGTGGTTGGTATCACCAAAGGTGCGCGCATCTCGCTAAGCCAAAGCCAGAAAAAGTGATTACTGACATAGTCGAATGTGGCTGGTTCGATCAGCATGGCGGATACGGAATTCAGATCATTAAGAATGACAATTCATGACTCAGTTCATCTCCCCGATGCACATCTGCGACAAAGACTTGATCGAGTTCGACGGCAGCGAATATCGGGTGCGCTTGTATCCAGCCGCCCGCAATCGCATCCAAGTCGAAGTCGATCTGATCGAAGGCGGCTGCACTATCGGCATATTCGCGCGCGCCTATGCGGACAAGAACGATGACAGCATCGAGGAAGCGGTGATCGACTGCATCTCTGAGGTACAGGAACTGTGCAAATGAGCGACAAGCCGCTATCTGGTATGACTGAACAAGAATTAGAGCAAGAGTACAAAGCAGTCGATAGCATGGTTCATATAACAGCAAGCAAATTTGCATACGAGCGTTGCATAAAACGATTGTGGGATCTCGATGCAGAAATTAAAAAGCGAGTTGACGCAGAAGGACAAAAATGACCATGGACTACTACTCTGAACTTCGCGCGATGAACAACGCTCAGGCCGCCTATGACGGCCAGGAAGCGTCGGAATACTACGAGGACGGTGAGGACTTCGACGAGGTGATGCTTGCCAAGCAACGTGAAGATTCGGAAGACGAACGGCATCAAGCCAGACGCGACGACGATGAATATTCAGCGAAGGAGCAGGGATGAGCGCGCACACGACCGGGCCGTGGCATATAGACGGATCGGATGTTTTCGCTAAGGATGACTCTCTGGTCGTCGATTGCTCGATCGCTATCGCCCGACCAGATCTGGAAATATGCGCAAACGCCCGCCTGATCGCCGCCGCCCCCGATCTATTGCAAGCGCTCGACGATCTGCTTCTCTGCATTGAAGTCGACGCGTTGATGCCGGAATCGGTTTCATTCATGCGCCAAGCACGCGCCGCAATCGCCAAAGCCACGGGCGCCGAGAGCAAGGAGGCCGCGTGAACGTCCTCGCCACGTACGAACTAGGAGAGCCGCAGGCGTTCCGCCCAGCGCCGACGTTCGCGTACTGGTCGACGGCCAAGCTTGGCGATATGGTCAAGCTTGCCCGCGATCTGCTCAGGGAAAAGCAGGCCGCGTTCGACGCAACGCTGGAGGTCGAGCGCCGCCGCGGGAAACGCTCGTGGGAGTCCGAAGAGGCCGGCGATTACGTGCGGCGCGCCGAGGACCGGCTGCAGCTGATGGTGGCCGAGCTGCGGCGACGGGCATCGGAGTGCCTGACCGACCGGCGCAAGGGGCCGCGACTGGGGCAGGAGTATCGCCGGGAAGATATTTGGCGTCAGCTACCAGCGCCGATCATGAATCAAGTTGCGGTGGCGATGGAGTAGATATGGCTATCCCAGTCAATCTTGATGTCGAAGTCCCGCTGCCAACGCCTAATTTGTTGCTGACACACTTCGGTCATCCGCTAAAGATAAATAGTTTGCAACAGTTGCACGACCTTCGCGCCGCCGCCTACCGTGCCGGGCTAGAAGCTGCGGCGAAAATTGCTGATGAGTGGGGCGAAATGTCGGTAGCTGAAACTATCCGTGCATTAAAGGATCAAGTATGACCGCCACCCACGTCGATCTGCCGTTTATCGACTCTTACGTAGATGGGCCAGGTCGTTTGCTCACGATCGAAATGGCCGAACGTTATGCCACTGCCGCCGTCCTTGCCGATCGTGCAGCGCGGCCCGATGCGGAGCCGGTGGCGGCGCCGTTCATAGTTAAGCATTACAGCGCAGATGAGCGACCGATCATCAAAGGTAACGGATTCGACGGACTGGAAGTTGGGAAGGATCGAGCAGAGGCGGAGGATTTCGTCTCGTGGGTCAATGCTCATATCGCCGCTCCGCCAGCCGATGCGAAGGACGCGGCGAGGTATCGGTGGCTGCGCAGGACCGGCGGCAAATGGACGATGCAAGACGGGCGCAAAGTTGATCTATTCGCCGAGTGGAACGATGACGTGATGGCACCTGATGCCGAAATGGATGCGGCTATCGACGCCGCCATGCTCGAAACTCCGACGAAGGAGGCGACGTGAGCATAGGCCCACTAATGTGCCAGTACTGTGGGAGACCTATGTCAGCGTTCGTCCAAGTCGGCGGCTTGTGCTACCACGAAGAATGCACGCATGGCCCTGATTATCGCCCGCGCTATTACGGCGGCAATGTTAGTGACTGGGCTAAAGGCGTCGTTCCATTATCAGAACAAGATGTGCGTCGCATTGTGCGCGAAGAAGTTGAGCGCCTAAAGGATCAGATCGAGGCCGGATTGGGAGTGCGGCCTTGACCGTCGGCGCCCTCCTCCGCCGTGATCTGCGCGACCAGATCGCCGATCGCTTGGCCAGGCTGACTGCTGAGCAGCGGCTACTGCTTGCCGATTGGCTGATCGACCAGGACTACATGGTGACGGTCGAGGACTTCGACGAGCTGATTGGAAGACTGCCGGATGATGGGATGAAATGCTGATGAGGGCCATCTTCGATAATCATTTGTCCGATGCTGAGATTGAGCGTCTAGCATTGCTCGCCGAAGAAATGGGCGAAGCGTTACACGCGATCGGGAAAATTCTGCGGCACGGATATGACTCCGTTGATCCGACTGTTCGAACAAATAAGCAAATTGATAATCGTTCAATGCTTGAACAAGAACTGGGCGATGTGCGAGCTGCGATAGTGCTTCTTTGCAACGCAGAAGATGTCTCGAATGCGATGATACAAAATCGCTCCGTCGAAAAACTGGAGGCCGTTCGCAAATGGCTACACCATCAATGAGCCGCTATAGCGAGCCCGACAAAGACAGCACCGTCGAGCAGCTGCTCGGGGCGATCGCGATCCTGGCGCTGCTCGCGCTGCTCCTAGCCTGGGCCGGCTGGGTCACGAGATCAGACGAGCGTGCCCGCCGCGTTCTTGCAGCCGAGCAGTGCGGCGCAGCGCAGGCTGCATATGTGGCAGTCGACGACGGGCGCATCGTGTGCCTGGGCGGGAGTGGGAGAGCGCGGCGGTGATGCATTGGAATTCTGCGAGGGACGTATGTTCACGGGCCCCAATGAAATTGGAGTTGGGTGCTGGCGTGAGCCTCTGCATCGCATCCGGCGGGATGTCCCTGAACTATGCCGGCGGGAGTGGTGACGCGGTAATGGCGGCGTGAGAAAGCCTGGGGCCAGTAGACCACAGAACGGCTTGACAGCCGGAGAGACGGCAACGAATTGGCTCAGCGGCAGCGGACAGAGGGCTGTCTCACGGGGAATGCCGTCGCCGTGAGAACTGGAGCGTCGACAGCAATCGCGGACAAAGCCGAGCCAGTAGGACGCACTCAAGGCTTGACACCGCGGAGAGACGCGGACTTGACCCGGCCGCGGGCCGCAGCGGCAACGTTCGAAAGGGAGAGACGTGAGCATCGTCGCAGTCTGTCACAACGGCGTGAGTGTTTACGAGGCCATGCCCGCGAGCGACTATCACGCTGATCCGGCGCCGACGCCTAGCCTTTCCTCGTCGATCGCGAAGATCCTCGTGAACCAGAGCCCGATGCATGCTTGGTTTGCTAGCCCGCGCCTGAATCCAAATCACCGTCCGGAAGAGTCCGAAGACTTCGACCGCGGCTCAGCCGCGCACTCGTTGCTGCTCGAGGGCGACGATCGGATGGTCGAGTGCGAATTCAAGGATTGGCGCACGAATGCTGCAAAAGACGCGCGTGATGAGATTCGAGCAGCTGGCAAATTACCGCTACTTTCAAAGCATGTCGGTGCCGTCCGCAAGATGGTCGAGATTGCGAAATCATTTCTTGCAAAATCCGAGTTGGAATTGCAGATTGAAGACTGCTTCGCCGAGCGCACGGTGATCTGGCAGGCTGGCGGGATTTGGAAGCGCGCGCGTTTCGATCTGCAGGCGCGCGATCGGCCGATTCTGCTCGACTACAAATCGACCGAGACAGCGGACCCTCTCTCGTTCTCCCGCCAGATCATCGCGATGGGCTACGACGTGCAAGCCGCGCATTATGTTGAGGCGTATGCGACAACGGTTACCGCTGGGAAAGATGCGGATTTCATCTTCCTTGTCCAGGAGCGCACCGAGCCATTCGCCTGCTCGCTCGTCGGCGTCGATCCGATGATGCTGGATCTTGGGCAGCAGAAGTGCGAATTCGCCTCGAAGCTTTGGCGACAGTGTCTCGACAGCGGCAAATGGCCTGGGTATTCGAAGCAGATTGCATGGGCGAGTCCGCCCGTATGGGCGCTTGAGAATTTCGAGCAGAGGAAACAATCATCATGAGCATTTCATTCGGCCGAGCGGTCCGCAGCAACGTTAACCTGCTGATCGGTGTAGCGGGCCCGAGCGGATCTGGCAAGACCTACTCGGCGCTGCGCATGGCGTCCGGCATCACAGACGGCGCGCCATTCGCGGTGATCGACACCGAGCGCGGGCGGTCCAAGCACTATGCCGATCAATTCAAATTCGATGTGGCCGAGATGGAACCGCCTTTCTCACCAGCCGCATATTTGGAAGCGATCGAATCTGCCGACAAGGCCAACTATCCAGTGATCGTCGTGGACTCAATGTCGCATTCCTGGGCAGGCGACGGCGGGTGCATGGATATGCAGGAGGCCGAGCTGGACAAGCTAGCCGGCAACGATTACGCCAAGCGCGATAGAGTGAAATTGCTCTCTTGGTCGAAGCCGAAGCAAGAGCATAAGCGCATGGTCTACGGCTTGTTGAAGGTTCGCGCTCATGTGATCCTCTGTTTCCGCGCCGAGCCAAAAGTTGAGATTGCGAAAGAGGGCGATAAGGTCGTGATCGTGCCTAAGAAGAGTCTTACCAGTATCGACGGCTGGATTCCGATTTGCGAGAAGTCACTGCCGTTCGAGCTGACCGCCTCCGCGCTGCTCATGCCGGATCATCCTGGTGTGCCGAAATGGATCAAGCTGCAAGAGCAGCATCGGATCATGTTCCCACCAGGAGAAGTGATGGACGAAACTGCAGGCCGTGCGATCGCAACATGGGCCAGCGGTACAGAGGAAAAGAAAAACGGCATCATCATCGCCGACTGGGAGCGCTTGCTCAAGGAAGCGCCCGATCCAAACCAGCTAAAGGCGCTCTGGACCGATTGTGACAAGGCTTGCAAGACGGCGAAGGATGCGAAGGCCCGCGCACATTTGCTTATCGTCAAAGACGCGCGCAAATCTGAGCTGGGACTCTAACCATCACGGCCAGATGCCGGAATGATTGCGGCAAAACGAAAGGGAAGCGAATGAGTCCGTATGACGCAAAGACGTTGAACGAAGTTTGTTCGTTACGTCGCGATAATTTCGATCTGCCAACTTGTTGGATCCTTACAGACGGAGTCAACGTGACAATTTCGGAGCAAAAGAATGGAGAGGAGGCAAAACAATCTCTGACGCTGCCACGAACTCAATTCAATGCTCTCGTGCGTTGGTATCTGAGAGATCAGAAGAAAGTTCGCAAATGAATAATGACTGGATCACCTCGCGCGATCTCGCACTAGCGGTTGCGCTAATCGTTATCGGCGGCGGGCTGCTGCTGTGGTATTTGAAATGAGCGACCTGCGAGCGCTGCTGCAAGAAGTTACTGAAAATTGGGAAGATCTGCGTGGGCATGAGTGGTGGGAGGATTGGCATCGCAGAGTTAGAGCCGCGCTATCCGAGCCTTTGCCGGAGCCGGTGGCTGAAGTCGAGGTGACTGGCGTGACGCAGCCATCGACTGAGATTACCTGGCTCGTACCGCTTCATAGATTCAAGGGGAAGCATCTGCTCTACGCCGTCCGGCCCACGGCCAGCCCGTCTGATGCGATCCCTGAAGGATTGGACTTCGCTCGCCAGAGGAACATGGGAGTCACCGATGAATGGCTGCGCGGCTGGGAAGGGGCTCGGCAATTTGCAATGGGCAATACCGGGCCCAATCCGTGCAATGCGCCTCTGTCTACCATGGACGATGCGAAGGATGCGGCGAGGTATCTTGAAGCGCTGACCAAGATCGCTTCTTATCGCGAGGGGCCGGTTGTCAATTCGAGCTTTGATGAACCGGAGTCGGCGAAGATCGCCAGAGCCGCCATCGAGCGGGAGGGAGGAGCGTGACTCCTGAAATAATTGCTGAGATATCAAAGCGAGAATATAAGGCACTATCGAATGGGGTGATGCTCCTTAGAAATTATGCGGAGCATTGGAAAGGCGCGTTTTCCAGGCTGCATCCGATCACTCATTTAGTGCTTTGGGATACGCGCGAGGATGAGAAATTATTCAAACACACTTGCGAGACGGCCGATAAGTTAGAGCGCATCTCGAATGGGAAAGAGCCATGACCTCCCCGCCGGATGTGCAGAACGTGCCGGATGTGTGGCCCCTCTTGAAGCGGATGCGGGACTACATGGAGAACAACTCTGGTCCTGGCTCGTGGGCTAACGAAGTGATCAGAGAGGCGGATGCCGCCCTCGCCCAGCGCGACCGATTCGTGCTGGTGCCGAGGGAGCCGACACAGGCAATGGTCGACGCAACCTATGAGGCTCGAAACAAAGGAGTTGATATCGGCGAGTCGATCTACTATCACATGGTCAAAGCCATGATCGCTGCGACGCCATGTCCGCGTCACGATCCATGCGAACGCGACGCAAGCGGCTACTGTGCGCGCTGTCATTCGGAGGCATATCCGTGACTCCTGCCGACGATCTACCACCGCTGCCTCGTCCGATGTCAGAGTACAGCGGATGGGCCTTCGACGAGCACCAGATGCGCGCCTACGCCCTTGCCGCCCGCGCCGATCTGGTCGCTCGATTGGAGCTTTGTGACAAAGGCGTCCGCGAAAGAGATGTGACGATATGGCAGCGAGACGGGAGGATCAGAGAACTTGAGACGGCAGTATCGGCCCACGGAACGGCAGAGTATTACCGAGATTTGCAGGACAAAGCTCAGCGCGCCGAAGCGGCCGAGGCGCGGGTGCGAGAGTTGCAAGCTGACCTAGTATGTGCATTTGATGCAATCGGAACGGCTGGTGTAGACGGCCCGCTTAACCTGATTGATGCTGCCGAGGAGTTGCGACAAGAACGCGACGCCCTCCGAGCGCGGCTGGAGGCGATCCAGAAGCAGCCGACGATAGCGTGGAGATACGAGAGGACCGATCCTAGTGATAAATACGATCTTTGGGAATTTTGTGATTACCGACCAATGCCAGGAACTATCGCGCATGATTTTCATCGTGCTAGAAACATTTTAGAGCTGATCGAGCGCCCGGAGCTGTTATGACTAAATGCGTATGGGTTGTCGAACGGCTGGATCGCAAGAAATGGTCCATGAGTTACGCGGGTGGTTTGCCGACTAAACTAGAAGCGGAAGCATTCAAGCGTTGGTCTGAAGTTACGCACTTGGACCACCATGGCGAGAGCAAATACGAATTCCGAATCGTCAAATATGTGCCGGATCTGCCAGAGTGAACGATTACTGGTACCGCTCGACTCCTGGTGATCCGCCCAAACGCGAGCCGAAGGATGACGCCATGACCGGCGAAGGCTATCCGATCACCGACAACGCAGCATGGCTGATGAAGTGGATGGCACGCCATGGCTTCGCGCTGACGCTCGCGGCGCTGGCCGAGCTGGCGCACAGGATGGACGAGCTGCGGGACGGGACGGAGCAGAGGAAGACGGCGCCATGATCTGTACCCCATGCTCGCTACAGCTTGGCCTAGACACCGATCCGCGCCTCACAAAGTCGGCGGCCTATTGCGAAAGATGCGGGCGCCTAATGCTGTGCGTGAACCGCGTCGATGTTGGAATTCAATCAGGTGCCGTGCTTTCAATGAAGGTAATACGCGCGCAAAAAGAGCCAGAGCAATGATCCTTCGCCCAGCCTTTTGGACACTACTTGCGCTCGTTCTGATGTGGGCGCCAGTGCTGATCGAGCGATTGCTGGATGTGTGACGCGGGAGGGCACATGTGACCATTCGCGGCTATGGAATGTGACCGGAAAGGTCAGATGCGCCAGCTCAGGACTGCCATCCTGGCTGGCGCGGTAATTGCAGATGTCTATTTCACTTCAACGAAAGGACTGAAAATGCGTAACAGGAATTCAGGCTTCACTTTGATCGAGTTGATGATCGTGGTCGCGATTATCGGCATTTTAGCCGCAATCGCGATCCCGCAATATCAGACCTACACCGTGCGCGCCAAAGTCACAGAGGGCCTATCGCTCGCCAACGCCGCGAAGATCGCAGTCGAGGAAGGCTTTACCTCGAACGACGTTGCCGGCGTCACTGCGGCTGCGGCAGCCTTCGCCGCTACCATGTCCGCCACGCAGTACGTGACCTCGGTCGTGATCAGCACGGCAGCGCCGATCGGTCGCATCACCATCACCTATGCGGCCCCGGCGCAGATCGCCGGATCGACGCTGCTCCTGTCGCCTTACGTCGGCGGGGCGGCGCTCGTGGCCGGTGCAGTGGGCCCTATGCAATGGGCGTGCACCAGCGCGACGAACATCACGTCGAAGGCGATCATCGCAGCGGGCGCACCGAGCGGTTCGGTTGCAGCGCAATACGCGCCGGTTCAATGCCAGTAAAGATTGTGGGTGGTAAGCGCAAGTGCGCGAGTGATGAAGCTAAGTCGCTGCGGTCTGCAAAACTGCTGGTTGGCGACACCGGTTCGACTCCGGGTCACTTTGCATCCTGGGTAGCGCCAGGACCGCCCTACCCAATTTAACCGCCCTTCGGGGCGGTTTTTTTCGGCCAAGCTGCTATGGCTTCGACGACGGCTGCGTGCTGTTCGTCTGCCACGCGCGCACATCGCTCAAGAAGCTCCGTAGCTCTGCTGAGAAATCCACAGGCTGCGAAGCCGCTTGCACCGCTGCAGCCGGCGCCGCTTCCGGCTCGTTGCACGGAACCGCCACCGCCTGTTGCCCGTCCGGCAGCTTGGGCGGAGGCAAGGGTGTCGCGCACGCGCTGAGCGTCAGTAGCGTTGCGATCGGCCAGAGCACGTAGTTTTGTGACAGTTTGCAGGTGGTCATTTTCGGCCTTCTTCCGTTGCCTCTGATCGGCCAGGCGTTCGGTCTCGAGATCGGCCTGGGCCTGGGTCAGCAGATCGTGCTCGGCGTTGAGCTTGTCCTGCCACTGATCCTTAAGGGCTTGGACGTCGGCGACGTGCGCCGCCTTTTCCGTGGCCAGCGCTTTATCGTCGCGCCAGCCCTCTACCCTGACACCACCTGCGAACATCGCCCCGGCTGCCAACACGCCGGCCACTGCCTTTACCTGCCACGGGATCAGCGACACTGGCTCATCGCTTCCTGAACCATGCCGAAAGCTGCTGCAGCCACGAGAACGTGACTTCGCCGCAATAGATGGTCGGGCCGTTCGCGCTGATTGCCGATTGCTGGATTTCTTGCTCGATCTGTGCGGCGGGCGCTGGCGCCTCTACGGGGACCGGGGGCGGCCGTGGGGCGAGCCAGAGCGGTAGGTCACTCATGCTACCGCCGTGGCGGGTGCATCGAACGATCCTGGATCATTGCCAACGGACCAGGCGATCTCGACCTCGATATCCGCCCCGCCTGTCGCCGCCATCAGGCCGTCGAAGGCAGCCCCGGAGCGTTGGATCGCCATCTGTGGCTTGCCGCCATGGATGGCAGGGGTGAGCACACCGACCGCTTCGCCGATGGTGAGGCAGCCCTCCAGATCGCTGTGCAGCCCCTTTTCGACGTCGCCGGCCCAGTTGGCGCGATGCAACAGGATCCCGGTCCGCCCCGGCACGTCCTGCAGTTCATAGACCATGCCGAACTTCGGCCGCCCGACGCTTGCCCCGTCGATCAGCCTCGCGCGGTAGACGCCGGGCGGGATGCAGGACAAACGATGCCGGTTATCGCGCCATGGCAATTCGAGGGAATCCCAGGTGGTGATGCCGACCAGGGTCGCCGCGCCGAACGTACCGGCATCGGTGCTCGGTCCGCGGCTGATGACCAGGCGCAGCATGGTTACCTGCTGAGCGATGCGAACACTAGGACGAACACGACGGCCGCGAACAGCGCAATCAGGCCGTAGGGGTTCACGCTGACGCTATCCAGAACAGCAAGATAATCAGCGTGATGGCCGCCGGCAGCATGTTGCATGTCCTCAATTTACAAGGCTTTCAGTGCCTTGGATAGGGCGCCACTGGTAGCCGGCGCGCGGCCCGCTCCACTCGCATCCGGCGGCGCGGTCGACGCTAATCGACCAGCAACACCACTTCGTGCCGGTCCATCGTGCAAAGCGCTCGGCGGTGCCGATCGGCTCGAGCGTCACATGGTCGACCATGGTGACCAGCACCGGGTAGACCCCTGGCACGCCGGGCTTGATTTGGGAACTGAACCACATTGCCATATCGAAAACTCTACCGCGAACGCCACGGAGTTAAAGCTACCGCGAAGCCGGAATATCGTGACAATTCGACGATGGGCGATCGGCCGCATCTGCGCGAAGTTGACGTCGACCTGGGCGAGCCGGTGGGACAGCGCTCGCGCAGCAAGTCCATCATGGCGCTGGTTTTCCCCATCGGCGTGGTCGCGTCAATCATCGTCGGCGCGGTCGTGATCAGCTTCGCCGTAGGGCAAAGGAACGAGAAATTCGACAACTTGGCCGATTCGGTCAAGGAGATCAAGACGGAGATGTACCGGCGCTCGGACGCCGAGGTGATGAACGTGAAAATGGACAATCTCGATAAGCGCGTGACCGTCCTGGAGACGGCACGCCAGCAGCACGTCGACCGGGTAACAGCCAAGGTTGAGAAGCAGGAAGACGACCTCTTCACCAGGGCACAGCACTGGATTACGGGGAGCGGGAAACGATGACTGTCGAGCTCATCATGCTCGGCGTAGTTCTGTGGACGATTTGGGCAATCTAAAGCGCTAGGATTTCTTGTCTGCGTCGCTATCGTGGCGCGTGTACTTGGCCTGGATCCATTCGGCCGCGATCTTGGGCGCGATCAATATGATCACATAGACGCCAAAGACATAGAGGAAAGTGGTCGGTTGCTGCAGCCAGCTTGCAGCGGTGTTCATCAGCGCCCAGGTACCGAAGATTACGCCGACGAGATAGCCGATTTGTTTCATCGATGCTTTGTCGTCAGGCCCGCGCAGCGCGTCGACTAAGCTGAAATCGTCGCGCTTGTTCGCCTTGCGCATGAAGCGGGCGAACATCACAACGGCCACGATCAGCACCACGTTCAGCGGCTGGAACCATTGCACGATGATCGCAGAGACGGCAGGCACGATTCCGGACCAGTCCACGGTGGTCGCGGCGGTCAGGGCCTCAGCAGCCGGTGTGGAATCGGACATATCTGAGGACTCCTGGGGAAGCGCCGCAAGCTGGAAAATTACGCGGCTGCCGTTCGATTGGATCCTCCGAAAAGGACGGGCTTGACTTGTGGCGTTAAGGCACGATTTTCTTGGCTGCCTGCTCCGCAGCCTGCAACAGCGCTCTGGCCTTCGCCTTGTGGCCGATCCACCACCACCAGATGCCGACAGCAGCGGCGCCGCCGATGAAGCCATATACGTAGGGAAGAATCGTTGTCATCAGTCTCTCTCCTATGTCTGCCTGATTGTGATGTAGGTACTGCCCCCTACGCATAAATAATTTCCGCTGAACGCAAGGCTCGAACTGACGTTGAGTGTCTGATTCGGAGCGTTGGTGATGACGATGGCGCGCATGCTGAGCCAGCCGTAGACGTCTCCATTGGCGCCTGCAATGTTCACGTTTTGTGGATTGGCAACGACCGGGCCGACGATCGTTGCGGCCGAGCCACCGAAGTAAATCCCGCTCAGCACATTGGATGTGGCGCTTGGATTTTGGAAGACTCCGGAGAAAAAGACATCGTAAGTCCCAGCATTCGCCAGTGTGATGGTACCGGCCGCATTGGTTATGCCAGATCCGGACGATGTGCCGCTGGTATTGAAATTGACGATGCTGCCGCTGCTCGTGTTCGCGCCCGCCAGGAAAGATGCGGCGTTGACGGCAGTCGTCACAAAGTTGGCTGCGGTGATTGTCCCGCTGGCCGTGATGTTGGCCGCCCCGGTGATCGAGAAGCCGCCCATCGCCAGCGCGCCGGCCAGTGTGAGCGAGCCGAGCGTGGAGGCGCCGGTCGAGGCGATCGCGCCGCAGGTAAGCGTATTGGTTCCGATGTTGACTGAGCCGGTACCGGTGATGGCACCGACCGAGAGCGCGTTTAGCGTGGTGGCGCCTGTGACGGTCAACGCGCCGGTCGTGAACGAGGTCGCAAAGGCGGTGATTTGCGCTTGCAGGCCGGAGATGTCAGTCGCGCTGGCCGTGGCCGGAACGTTATCCCAAGTGCCTATCGTCGTGCTGAACTGGTCCTGCTCGACCAGCTTGTAGACCTGCCCCTGCGTGAACCAGATTTCATTAGGCACGCGACCATTCGCATCCAGGATGATCGGATTGGCATTCGGTGTCGCGCCGGTCGAATCGGTGAACGTCGCTTGCGGCGTCGAGGTACCGGCCGCATAGGTGAAGATCTGCCCGTTGATGTTGGGCGTGATCCCCTGCAGGTTATTCAGAAAACGCTGCGCGCCGAAGCCTAGCGCCGGGGCGATTGCTACGGTCATGGCGCTGCGGCTCCTTTAGGAAAGTATTTCTCGACGTTCGCCCGCATCTGCTTGCGCATCTGCAGCGCGCGCGTAGTGGCCATCCGATTGGTTAGAAAGCTGCCCATTTGCGAGCCGAAGAAACCGGCTGCCGCGCCTCCCGTCATGCCTCCGCCAGCAGCGAGTTCGGCGCCAGCACCTGCAATGCCTGCGCCTGCCTTGATGCCGAGCGATTGCGCAAGCGTCAGGCCCTGCACTGCGGCACCAGGATAAGCATGCTGATTTTCCAGGATGAAGCCGGCATCGTTCAAAGTGCGGAAGGTCCGCAGCTCATCGGGCGTGAAGACCTGACCCATCCGGTACGCGTTCGAGTTGACCGTTTTGTTGAAGTTGCGCGGATTCCAAGATTCAGTCGTGGCGCCTGCATTGGTCGCGTTCTCGGCAAGTTGCTGACGGACTTCCTGCAAAGCCTTGTTCGAAGCATCTATGGTCGCTGTATCAATGCCTTCGATATTGCGGATGCCTTTGAGCGTGCCGACGATGTGCTTGAACTGGTCCAGGTCGCCCATGGTGGCCACACGCTGCGAGACCTGATTGAAAGGCACGGTGCGGTTGCCGGATTCGTCCTGTAGCAACGAGCTGATCCCCTTGGGATCCCCGAGCGTTTTCTGATACTGCGACCACAGACCGCGTGCAGCCTTGAACGTGTCGGCCCCACCCGCTTGCGCGACGTCGCTATCGAGCGCCTGTTTGACTTGCGCCATGGTGCGGCCGGTTGCCGGTGTGCCGGTCTGATTGAGCCATTGCCGGAAAGCTTCCGCAGCGCCAACCGTGTTCGGTCCCTGCTCGCTACCCCAGCCTTCGGTATGAAAGCGGTCGACCTGAGCATCAAGCGCATCGAGCAGCGGCCGATTGTTCTGCGCGACCAGCGTCTGCCGAAAGTCGGAATCCTTCAGCAGTGCATCCAGATTCGTGCTCTGGACCGGCCCGGTCGCATTGGCGCGCGCCTGCGTGTACAGATCCGAGGCGCGTTTGTTGAACCATTCATCGAGCTGGGCAAGAGGCGCCACAATGTTGCGGCCCCGCATGTCCAGGGCCTGCTCCTGCGGCAGTTGCGGGCCGGATTGCGTGCCGCCTGCGGCATCGCGGATCTTCTGCGCGTAGTTGCGCAGCGCGCCCTGCTCATCGGCGAACTGCTGCTGCAACACATCGCCTTGCGGCCCTGGCGTGCGCGATGTCATCACCTCGCTGGCCTGGGTCTTCGGATTGCCGCTCAGCGCTCCATTACGAAACCCAGCGCCAGTCTCATGAACGCCGATCGCATGTAACACTTGGGCGCGTTCGCCCTTTGCGGTTTCTGGCAGATCTGCGCCAACCGTCGACTTTTTGACAGTCGGGAAAAACGCTTGTCTTGTCGGAGTGGAAAGCTGAGCCGCAGCCGGTAGCTGCTCGACGGGTGTCGCTATTCCAGAGAATTCAGCAGGGAGCGCAGATACTCCCGGTCCCGCTGCTCCTGCTCGAACTGCTGCATTGCCTGCGCCTGCGCCTCCAGCTCCGCCAACGGCACCGGCCGATATCGGTTCCACGGCGGCCCCACCTGCAGCCCCGGGCCCTGCCACGGCTGCAGGAGCTGCCCCTTCAGCGGCTCCTGGCTCGATCCTGGCTGCGACTGTTTCACGTGGAACACCGCGGCCCCGAGCGCCCGCCAGAGCAAGGCCAACAGCCGGCCCAGCAGCAAGAAGGGCACTGACAGCAGGAGGAGCGCCGCGCTCAGCAGCCACATCAGCAAGCCCAATGCCAGCCTGATTGATCTTTGAACCGATGTAATCCAGCGCCTGACTGCCATAGCGTCCTACGTAGGTCTGTGGTTCGCCTCCGAGCTGATCGAGCAAACCAGACCAGCGGGCTCCGGAGGTCAATGGAGCCATCATGGATCGGCTCCGAGCTACATCCCAGATATTACCCGCAGCGGTGGCTGCAAGCTGACCTGTGCCCTTGATGAAATGCGTGCCGATCTCGAGCGCGCCGCGGCCTGCCTCGCGCAGCAGATCGTCCCTGGAGAGGTCGATCGGAGTGGCGGCGGCGGGTGGCGCCGGACCGCTGGCGGCGGGCGCCTGAGTCGTTGCTGGCGCCTCTGCGGCGATCGGCAGAGCATTCCACTCGGCCGCATAGTCCGATTTGGCTGGCGACGCGCTGGGCGCTCCCGTGCCGTGGATCTCGACCGTGTAATCGCCGCTCTTGGCAGGCTCCTGCGTCGGCAGCGAGTTCCACTCGGAGGCAAAATCGGTCACTGGAGCAGCCCCGCATCCTGCAATTGCTTAAGCTTGGCGCCGAACGCGGCTTGGTCAGCGGCCTTTGGCATCGATTTCTTAAACGCTGTCTTTTCCTGCGGCGACATGTGCTGGTACTGAAACGCGCGCGGATCGCCCATCTCGGACCACCGTTGTAATCCTGCAACATAGCCTTCCGGGTGGCCAGCGTCAGCGGCTGCCTTGGCCGGCGCTAGGTATTTCTGCTTGGCCACTGCTGCTGCTCGTTGCGAGATCAGCTGGTCAACCGTGCCTGCAATGGCATCCTTGGTCATGTGCCAGTTCGGATTGGCGACCTCGGCCAGCATCCGGGCAGCATCGGTATTGCCACCGGCCAGCGCCAGCATGTTCTGGTTCTTGGCGAGCTCGTCCGTTGCCGTGGCCTGCATCTGCCGTGAATCCATGCCGAGTGCGCCGGCCAGCTTGTCGATCAGTAGGCGCCTGTCTGCACCTGGTCCTGTAGCGGCCGCCGGCGCCAGCTGCTTGATCGTCTGCAGGATCCCGATGTCCCGCTGGGCATTGGAGGCCGACGCCACCGTCTGATCCCAGTCCCGGTTGATTGTCCCAACCGTGCCGCCGACTGCTGCCTCCTGGCCCAGGATCGCTGAGGCTGGCAGCGAGCGACCAGCGCCGGACACGACTTTGGTTCGATTCTCGGCGGTGTCGAAGTACTGGGAGCCGATCGGAAGCTGTTTCTCGGCTATCTGCGCGCCAGTGGTGATCGATGGCGGCTTGGCACCCACTGAGGGCTGCGCAGTCGTTTGGCGCACCTCCTGGCCGGTATCCAGCGCCCCAGCGGTCGGTGCCAGTGCGCTTTGCTGCTCGGCCGGTGCCATGAGCCCCTGAGATGCGCGGATCGCGGTATCCGGCAGCTTTTTCGGATCCGTCATCGGAATGATCGTCTTGTAGGCGTTGGCCAGATTTGCGATATCCGTATTGCCCGGGTTCTCCTTCACCACGTTGTCGATCTCCGCCGTGTAGGCGGCCGGATCGGTGATGCCTTGGCGCCCTAAGACAGCGATCGGCCCGGCGAACAGCTGCCGCTGGGCCGTGGTCATGTTCTGCTTGGCGGTGGTGGCCTGCGTTTGCGCGCTCGAGAGCGTGGCCATGTGCCCCATGTAGTCTGGGCCGGTCAGCGGCGCGATCTTCGGAACAGCCGCGTTGATCTTGTCCATATCGATCCGGCCGCTGGTCATGAAGTTGTCCGGATTCGACGTGAAATCCTGCAGCGCAAGCCGTTCCTGGTTGGCCTGCTGCGTCTTTTGCAGCGCGATCTGCTCGCCCTGAAGCTGAGTGCCGGCCCGCTGCTGCTCAATCTGTCCTGTCTGATAGCCCTGCACGCCGCGGGCAAGATTCAGGTACGAACCCATGGTCTGAGCTGGGCCGCTGCCCGGATTGAATCCGGTGATGATGGAAGGATCGAGCGCCATGGCCTATTGCTGCAGGTAAGAAGGCGGGCCCATCGGCTGATTTTGATTGTAGTAACCGTAACCGGAAGGCGGCTGCTTGCTGAGCATCTGACTCATCGCGCCATAGCCGGCCAGATTGTTGATGGCACCACCTATCGCATTGGCCTGGCCGATGGTTCCGGCAGCTTGCGCGCTGCCCATCCCGGTCTGAACGTTGGCGATGTTGCCGGCGTAACCTGCGCCTATCTGGCCCAGTCCGAGCGCCGAGCCCTGGCCGAGCTGCGACATTCCCATCAAGCGCCCATAGGTCGCATTCTGTTGCTGCATCCAGCGGTCATAGGCGTTCTGGTAGCCGGTGCTCGCATAGTTCTCGGCCCAGCTCGCCAGACCCTTCTGAGCCGCGCCGCTGAGCGCTCCTGAGCCTGCCCCGGCCTGCGCATTCATGGTCTGCAGGCCGATGTCCTTCATGAACCCATAGGACGGGTCCTGATTGGCCAGGTAGTCCTGCGGGCTGAACGACTTGGTGAGCTGTCCGCCAGGCGCGAGCAGTTGCGACAGGTAACCCGATGCCTGCTGCCCCTCGCCGATGAATGGCTGGACATTGCCCTGCGTCTGCCCGTACATACCCTGCAGCGTGCCGATCGCCTGCCTGCCTGCATTGATCTCAGAGCCGGCCGCAGAGCCCGCGGCGCCAGCACCGATCAGGCCGCTTACTAGTGATCCGCCGCCAATTGCGGCTGCAACCCAGGACATGAGAGTTCCTTCACTTCATTGGCTGCATCAAAGAGCGCGGTCGGATCGTCTTCCATCAGCTCGCGCTCGATCGCGATCAAATCCTGCGTCGGATGATCCAGACGATGCACGGTCATGCAGACTGCATCGGTCACCGCCAGCACCGCGCGCTTGGTGCCTGGCTTGGATACCAGCAAGGTGGGCGCCGTGTATTCGGCGGCGGTTGCCCCATCGTCATCGCTCACGCGTACGGTACCGGTAGCCACGATGTAGAAGTGCTCGCGCTTGTGCACCTTGCCGACAATCAGCGTGCCGGCCGGCCGCGGCAGCCAGCGGCAGTACATGCCATCTGCAAAAAAATGCGAGGTCGGTAGCTGAACCTGCGGCAACTTCGCCATCTGGCGCTGCAGCGCCCAGATTTTACTGTCAGCCAGTGCGTTATTCATAGAAAACATGGATGATCGGGCCGGCGCCGATCGCGGTGGCATCCGAGTCGATCGCATTGGCCGTGGTCGCGAGCCACAGCGTGGCATTGGAGCAGATCGGCTCGGTCGGATTGATATGCTTGTCGGTGGAAGCCGCGACCATGTAGGTCTGCCAGATAGCAGTTGTTCCCACCGCTGGCGTCACGTTGCCGCTATAGAGCTTGATGTAGATGATCGCGGCCGTGGTGTTGACCACGTACAGGCCCGCGAAATTGGCGCCGACGTCTCTGATCTTGGTCAGATTGGTCGTGTTGGCCGCTACCAGCCGGAAAACGCTTGCGCTCATATCTTCCCCTTAGACCGGTAACTCGGCCCACATCATTCCCAGATTCACAGCAGAAGCCGCCGAGGCCGCGCCGAGCGCGACGAAGCAGATGACGCCGCCAGGAGGCACCACAATCACGCCCTCCAGGTCTTCATAGAAACCTACGTCCTCGCCCGTGGTCGAGATGGCCGCCGTGTTGTGCATCACGTCAAACATCGCAACCGGCGCTGTGGCCAGAGTCGCCACGCTGTAGGCGATGGCGGCGCCGGCTGATCCGCCCAAGTAATTGTTGCCATAGGACGATGATGCCGTCGTGCTGGTCGGAGCGGTCGACTGTCCTGTGCCGCGCGCCAGTGCAATGCCGGTCAGCGTGGCGGAGGTCACTGCAACATCACCGGATATTTTCAGGATGTGCAGATCCACCGCGTTGGCCTGGCTGCCCGCGCTCGAATTCCAGACCACGAGCCCGGTCATGGCGGTACCAGCCAGCGCGAGCGTCTGCAAGGCGCTGCGGGCGGTATAAACGAATCCTGACTTGGCCAGAGCCGAATAGCGCGGCATGACCTCGGAGATGCCAATTTCGCCCATCCATAGCTGCATGAGATTCTGCGGACCGGTCTCGCGGGCTTTGGTCAGGGCAACTACTGTCGTGCCTTGTAACTGCATATGGGCTCTCTCCTATGGCATCGCCAAGTCAATATCCGAGCGCAATTCTTCCGGATCGATATTGGAACCATCATTCAATTGAGCAATCGCCAGACTGATGACTCTCGATTCCACTATCGAGCTTTCCAGAAGATCCGCCAAGCGCTGCAGTTGATTCGACAGTCCCTGCACCGTGGCAGACGTTATCTGAGTCGGCGGAAAGTTGGACACCGACACCGTACCTGATACTGCCTGCGGCGATGGAAAGTTCAACACGTTCACACCCAGCGTCGGACTCGGGATGATGATCACGGCCATCAAGCCGCCTCCCCGCCGCTGGCGTTGATGGTGCATCCCAGGCCGCTCGCCTGCACCTGGATCGTGTCTCCCGTGTTCAACACCTGCGTTCCGGTCCATTGCAGGATCGAATTGCCAGGCACCGAGATGCCAGGAATCAGCACATTGCTGGGGCCGGCTGATCCACCGCTGGCCACCAGGTACACGTACACCGAGAGCGGCGCGCCCGTTGCGTTGCCGATATCGATGTCTTTGAGGAAGGTGCGCGTGGCATTCGGGACCGTGTACAGCACCGCGGGCGCGATCAGCATGGCAGCCTGACCGAGCTTGACCGGGGTGACGGTTTGGAAGGCCATCGGCTAGTAGAACGAGAGCCATGTCAGAACGCTCGATGTGCCACTGCCAGCCGTGGCCACCGGGCTGGGCGAGGTACTGCCCCCAGCATTGGAGCCCTGCCCCGGATTGCCGCCGATCGAGGCCGCAACGAACTGCGGCGAGCGGAAAAAACGATACCAGACCGCATCACACATCCATTGCTTGCGCTGCTCGTCATAGCGCACAATCGGCTGCTGAATGTCAGGCGCTGGCATGGTGGGAGAGACAGGTACCGTCATTGCTCGACCTCAGACATCAACGTTGCACCAATCAGGTCGCGCGGCACCGCATCGATGACTTTCAAGTCATAGACCCGATCGCGCGAATAGCCCAGGTTGTAAGCGACCGAGCGATTCTTGTACTGGCCGATCTGCCCCATCGGCATCAGTTTCTCATTCCCGAAGGTCTTGCCGCCATCATCGGACCATTTGAGAATCATCTGTGGCCTGGCAACAGTCGACGTCGATTGTGATGAAAACGGCGCTGTTGGTGGAGTGAAGTTTGAGTGATATTGAGCTATCAGACTTATGCGGATCTCATCATAGAAACCTGGACAGCTTAGACTTTGTATGCTGCTGTCGCCGTAGACAAGATTGCCTCCCAAGTAACAAGGGTGGGTCGCTCCAACAGCAGGTATTTGCATATCCCACGCCACCCCGTCCAGATACGAAGTCCACTTTTGATGACCGTCAGAAATGTTTACCTGTGCTACCAGCGCCATATGATGCCAAGTGTTCAACGACAAGGCGGGGGACGGAGGTGAAACATAACTCCAGGGCGCTATACAACTATTGCTCACTAAGAAGTTGAGTCGCCCCAACGTATCCATGAAGCAGTTTTGACCAGAAAACGCCGGGGACGGATGATGCGAAAAGATGTTGGCGTTGACACCTGGAAGCGCCATGATGAAAATAAACTGCTCAATCGTGTATTCGGACGTCGGAATTCGTACCGAGCCAGGCGCGGTTCCGCATTGAATGCCATTAGCGCCAACACTTGGGATCCGTAAAGACGATTGACCGAATTTCGCTTGCGCAGTTGAGAGCGTAGCTGCCCCAAGAAAGACGATCGGAGCGCCATAGACATCGGTTGTGGTAGTCGCTCCGTTGGCTCCATCACAATGCAGCAGCAGCATCACATTCGGATCCAACGCGCCCCCGCCGCTGCCGCTGCCTCCGGCATTTGAGATGAACCCAGGCGTGCCGGCAGTACCGACTCCGGGGGCGGTCTCGATCTGCAACTGATGATGAAAAATTCGCCGCCTGGATTGCTTATCCCAGATGTGGCCGGTGCGTCGCCACGAAACAAGCGGATTGCCGCCGTCTATTGGCAGCGAGCGATCCAGCCAAGCAAGTGCCCCCGTATCCCAGGTACCGATCAGCCGGCGATTTATGAAATTGATGACGCAGTTGCCGCGATGCCTGTGATACTGGCCGAGCGTTGGATTAAAACTCAGCCGCTCGTGCCACAGACCGGTACCGGTGTCATAGACCCAGGTCACATCGGCGGTGGGAAAGGTCAGAACGTAGAACTCGTGGCCGTTCTCGATGTAGCTCCAGCCCAGAGCATCGGCCACCGTCGCATAGGAGCTGATGGCAAAATCGATTGCATGGGTCGACACGCGGTCATAGTCGAAGCCCTGCGTGCGGATCACGAAGTTCTGACCGCGTTCGTTGGCCGCCAGCCACATCAGCCCCTTGCTGACCCGCGTAACCGATTGCGGTGCCGCGCATCCGATCTGCAATAGCACGCCCTGCATGCGGTTGAAGGTGAAGAACTGCGCGCCAGCGTCATACCAGACCTCGGTAGCGCGCTCCTTGGGCAGCCACAGCAGGCGCTGATCCTCGATCAGCGAGACGAGCAGATCGCCCGTCGCATCGGCCACGGCAACCGCGGTCGGATCCCATTTTGTGTTCTGCAGTCCCTGATTCGGATTACCATTGATGCCAAGATACTGCGGCGACAGGTAGAAATTGCGGCTATTGGCCTGGTTGAAGATGAACCAGCCGTCGATCATCGCGATGCGCGAGGCAAAGCCGGTGAATCCGGCATCTGTGATCTGCGCGAAGGCTCCGGTGTTGATCAGGTAGGTGTAACCATAGGCGCCGTCGACGATCACTGCCACGTAGCCGTTGTCACGAATCTGCACTGGTCCGATCGGGGTAAGCAGCGTGCCAACCTGGACCGCGATAAGATTCAGCGTGGCATCCTGTGTTACCAAGTACACATTGGCACCGGACACTGCAAGGGCCTTGATGCCTCCAGGAAGCACCCACGCCTGCCGTACTGGCTTGCCGGCCAATAGCGTGACCAGATCCAGCGTGCCTGGCGCACCGAGCAGGCCGATCACTTCCTTGGCATGAGGATCCGGTGATATTTCCGGATACCAGTTGATGCAGCGCTGAGTATCCTGCAGATAATTCGGCGCCTCATAGGCAGCGCCTACAAAACCTGGATCGTATCCTTGAGTAGTGGGCATTTGTCAGAACGTGAAGGGACCGCTCGGAGTGAAATTGGATGTGTAGCGCGCCACGCCCATCGATATACGTGCCTCATCGATGTTGCCGGCGAATGGGCTGCTTGCGACGCCGGTCGCGGATCCTATCGCTTGTCCGGTCAGTCCAGTTGACACGGTACCAGCCGTCGTTACGGTCGCCTCCGATGTTCCGTCCAGATAGCACGTAAAAATATTGCCGAAGCGAACATAGGCCGCATGATGCCAAGTGCCGGTAGTCACTGTCGTGGTTCCGGTTATGTTGATGAAAAATGACGAACCGTTACCACACAGCAACGCAACTTTACCGGCGTTGAGAAAGGCGATGATGCCGTTGGTCCCGCCGCCGCCATCCTGTGATCCAAACAGCACACGCGAGCCGGCAACACTGCTGCAATTGAACCAGCACTCTTGAGTCCAATCAGCAGCTCCAGCGCCGAAAATATTGTTCGGCGTACTTGTGAAGTCGGTCGAGCCGTTCAGTAAAAGAGAGGCCGTGCCGAATTTGAAAGCTGCAGTCGAAAGCGCCGCGCCGGCCACTGCCGTCCATGTACTGGTGTAGACATCTTGAAATGTTGTCGAGCCGTTGGTGCCGTCGAAATGCAGCAATGCAGTAGATGCCGGCCCCGAAACACGATGCTTGGTGACCGCTGGAATCACGTCATGTCTCCGCCCAGGATCCACGTATTGGTTGCCACTTTCTGCAGCAGCAGCGTCGAGTATTGCGCCCGTGCCGTGGCCGAACTCGGATTATTCAGCGTGACGCCACCTGCCGCTGCAATGGTGGTCTGGCCGGCGCCGAGCTGGATCACAGACACTATGGTCCCAAGCGGAAAGGCGACAGAGGCATTGGTTGGGATCGTCAGCGTATTGGCCGAGCCATTGTTCATCGTGACGATGCCTTGATTGCTCGAGGCCGCCGGCGCATCGGTCAGCGCAAGCGTGTAGGTCGTGCCGGTCTGTGGATTGACCGCAGGAGGGGCCCCGGTCGAGGCTGGTGCGGCCCAGGCCGGCAAGCCAGCCGTAACAGTCAGCACCTGGCTCGCGCTGCCGATTGGCAGGCGCGCCTCGGCCCCTGCCGTGCCGCCGATGATCATGTCGCCGACTGTGGTCATCGGATTCAATGGCACGTTCAGCGGAGTCGTGCCAGGCCCGTAGAGCTGCAGCAACGCGCCGCTATTGTCGAATGAGCCGAGGACCGGCTGCAGGTTCGTCGCAGTTTGGGCCGCTGGCCCCGGATTGCTGCTGCTGCCTGGATTACTGCCGCTCATCGGAAGCCCCTCGTTTGTGCCAATACACCATGGATTTCACAGTACTGCGATTCAATCTAAAAATCTCAGCTAGATCGCATCCTCTGACACCTTGGTCTGACATTTCAAGAAGCAGAGCGCGATCTTCGTCCGAAAGAACTGCCGCGTGATGCTTTTCGCCCAGCGGCAAGTTTCTGTAGCCATCTCCAGTTTTAAGTCGGTCTTGCATGTTGTCTTTTTGAGTGCCGATGTACAAGTGCGATGGATTGCAACAAAGCCTATTTCCGCAGTGATGCAAAACGAATCCAGGTCCGCTTCGCTTATCAGGAGACGCGAGATTAATCATGCCTGGATTCGCAAGATCGAATATCACTCTATGCGCGTAATAGTTTTTGCCATCAATTTGCGTGCGTCCATAACCAGTATTTACTGAACCGATCCATGGCCAGCATTCATCTACTGCGCCGACTTGTACTTTGCTCCAGAGAACGCCCGGCGTGTTTGCTGGTCTACCTGGGTTCGCTCCGATTTTTCCGTTGCGTCTACGGTATTCCCGCATGTAATCAGCATGTTTCTTTCTCGCTTTCTGATCCATTGGCAGCTCCCATTAAAGAACTGCCATTTTATCACATTACTCCACCATTCACATAAAACTACCGAAAGCCCCCATGAAGAATCCAGCCGGCGTCATGCTTGCGCCCGCCGCCGGCAATGGCTGAATCGAATGTCGACTGCGGCGGAGGACGCGTGTTCAGTGCCTTGATCGCCGCTTTTGACATGTTGGCCGCCCGCAGCAAATCCGGCGTGATCGGCCGCCCATAGCGCGGCGCCAAGTCGAGTGCCAGGTTGTACTTGAGCATGCGCGAGTAGCCCTCTGGCGCGATCAGCGTATCGGAGAGCGTTGCAAAGCGCGTGATGTTGTAGTCGCACCAGAAATGCGCCTCGGCATTGTTCTGCGGCACCTTCCACGCATACAGGAAACCCAGCGGATACTGGCGGTTGTAGTAAACGCCCGTGGGCCATGGACCCGGCAGATTCTTGATGCCGATGTTCGAGTACATCGCCTGCGTGATCATCTCGAATGGGTAGTCCAGATTGGCCTGCGTGATGATCCTGGAGAACCCATTGGTGATGCGCGTGGGCAAAGCGAAATTGAACTGGCCGCTGTAGGTAATCTGATCGGCATTGGCCAGCGCGCCCGCATTGGCGCTCATCGTGACGGTGGTGCCGACGATCTGAGAGATGGTTGCACCGGCCGGAATCGCGCCCGCATAGTCGGTGAGCGCGGCACCCGGCGTCATGTTCACCGGAATCGGATTGACGGTGAAATTCGGCGAGCCGTTCGCTAGGTTGGCGATCACCGTCGCACCGGACGTACCAAGCGCCGGTGCCCCGACCGTGTAGACGAGCTGGCCGGAGGTCCAGTTAACTACCCGCTCGATGGCCGAGAACACCGAGATGTGCTCGATGTCCAGCGTCTCGAGCAAATCGTTCAGCAGTCCTAACGCTTCCTGCGCATCGCCCGGGTCGAGCGACTGCCCGGTGGCATAGGCGTTGATGCAGCGCAGCCCGCCCGTAACGATGTCGTTAGCCGTTGACATTCAGGGGCTCGTCTTTGGCGCCCTTGCGGCTAACCGTCAGCGGCGGCGCAGTGCTGCTCACCTGCATCTTGACCAGATCGATCGGCTGCTCGACAAAGCCAGTCTTCATCAGTGCTTCCTGCTCCTGTTCGTTGGCGACGATCTTTTGCTCGATGCCGGCCTGAGAATTCCAGGCCGCCTCAAGGTCAGCCTTGCTTGTGAAGGCCCCGCGATACATCGTCTTGGGATAGTCCATCGGGGTGCTCAGATGATCGCCGTGGGCAGTGCGTAGCCTGAAGCGCTTAGCGTCGGATTGCCGCGGATGACTCCGATCACGAAGTTTTGCGCAGCCGTGCCATTGATCGCGCCAACGGTCGAGTTCACCCACTGCACCGTGATGGTGTTGGCCGCATTCACCCACATGTTCCCGACCGATAGGCCGGTCACGCTGGAGAGCTGGTTGAATTCGAGAATATCGTTGAGCTGCACTCCGTTGATGGTGTAGGTCTGCGTTGCCGTGGTGTTGGCTGCGACATTTGGCGGGGTCAAGGATGCCTGCAGCGCCATGACCAGCGCTACATTTCCCATCGGTCGATCAGAGGCGCCTGGCATTCATTGCTCCTTGAAAAAGAGGGGCCCGGAGGCCCCGGATCTCTGGCGGAGAAAAATCCTTACTGGCCGTAGAAATGCTCCACGCTGTAGCTGACCAGCGTCAACGTGTCGCTTCCAGTGGCCTTCTGCGAGGTCAGCACCAAAGTCGTGGCTGCGCTCACATCGATCACGGCTGTCGCATTGGCGCTGAAGATGACCGCCGGCGCCGCATCGAACACGACGCCCCAGCCAGTTTCGGCCTGCTGCGAGGCGTTCTGAACGATCTCGACCTCACCAAAGACACCCGCGAGCGATGTGGTCGCAAACGAGGCCATCGCGGTTCCGGTCAGACCTCCCAGGCGCACCCGGAAGGTCTTCACGTTGCCATTGTTGGTATTGGTGATGTTGAAGCGCACTTTCAGGCGTGAATTGGCCCCGACGTAACCTGCCGCGAGATTGACCGTGACCAGTACGTCCTCGGTCGTGTCCGCGGGAGCCACGATGGCCGCCGAGGACTGGGCGAGCATGCCCCAGACCATCGGATTGGTGGAGCTCGCAACGCCGTCGACGTATTGCGGGGTGGTGGTGGTGGCCGGTCCTGGATTTGACATGGTCGTCTCCTCTTAGCCGGCGGCCCGGACGGAAAGCTCCGGGTAGATCGGTGCCCAGCCAATCAATGTGTCGAATCTGCAGGGAACCGAATCATTGTTGATGGTGTATTGGCGCACCACGCGGATCGACAGGCCGGTCTGCGCATCGGCCGCCCGACCGGCGAATACCACGCCTCCCGGAAGCGGCAGATCCGCGCTGGCGAGCGTGAACGAGTTTTTGTGGATCGCCAGATTCTGCGGGCTAGAACCGGTGAAGCCAGCCCCAAAGATCACGACCGCGCCCCCATTGGTGGGCGATGCCGAGACGTTCTGGAACTGGCCCGCGGTGATGATGGCCGGCGAGACGGCAAACTGCAGCGCCCCGGCCCCCGAGCTCGTGTAGGCCCCTGTGGTGGCATTGAAGGTGCCGCCCGATGGGGTACCAACGAACGGCCGCACCACGAACTGGCGCAGCCGCCCGCCACCGTACTGCTTGCGGTTCTGCGGATTGACCGCGTTGCAGCCGGCGAAGGTCACGATATCGCCCACGTTCAGCACATTGACCGTGTTGCTCCAGGCTTGCGTCAGGATATTGCTGGTCTGCGCCCAGCCGCTGGTCAGGCCCTGATTGGCGCCATTGACCGTGGGCGTGCCGCCGCCGGCACCAGGTGTGTAGGTCTGGATGTTCTGGTCCATGAACCAGTCGAAACCCAGCGTGTTGGCCCCGATCAGCCCCTTGCGGTACTGCTCGCTGATCTGACCCTGTGGATTGAACAGTCCAGACAGCGCGTCGACCACGTAGGAATGGGTCCACTGGTCCAGGATCAGACAGCGGTTTCCATCGCGCGGGGCCGCCTCCGAATCCATGTAGGCACCGGCCTGCAATGCAGGAGCACGGCTGGAGATCGGCGTTCCCGGGACCCCTACCGCGTTGGAAATCCACTGGAATGCAACCAGTGTGCCGCTGGAATCGATGTAATTGGCAACGGCCGCCACGGATGGCTTGATGACGCGCGT
>Ga0137410_10000231_pt1 | contig 39367 bp, 73 predicted proteins | sample CZODoug1_16funga_FD_108878 | JGI IMG/M metagenome (GOLD analysis project Ga0137410, IMG submission 108878) | Vadose zone soil fungal communities from Angelo Coast Range Reserve, California, USA - CZODoug1_16fungal (Illumina Assembly) | ecosystem: Environmental > Terrestrial > Soil > Vadose zone... | reverse complement strand
TCTCGAGGCACGAATTTTGACCTTGAGACCTTCATGCGCAATAACCCGAACATGAACATGTCGGACCCTTCGGCCTTTCAGCGGGTGGTTGACTACATGGATAACAAATCCCGCCAAGAGATCGCAAAACAGAAGGACTTCGTGGGGTGGAAGAAGGGCGTTTCACCAGATGAGTGGGAATCGGGTCATACCGCACACTGGCTCGAGCAGCAGAACCAAGCCATTGATGCGGGACACTCCAACTCCCGTCCGCCGCTGTCCAGCTTTGTGACACCCTGATGCCGGGATTCAACGCCACCGCCGCCAAAGCCGCCGGATACTCCGATGCGGAAATCCAGATGTTCCAGGCCCAAATGGCGCAGGGCAATCAAGGCATGAGCCATGCGGCGGGGCTGACTCAACAATATGTTCCTGGTCCGAACGATCCCACAGCGACTATGTCGCCAGGCCAGATTCTAGCCGCCGGTGTCGGTAGAGGATTGGTGCATACCGCCAAGTCGGTGGGCAATCTCGTGGGACTCGTACCGGATTCCTCAATGGCGATCGAGAAGCAGATCGACGCGCCATTGCTGGCCCGGCGGGGAGGGGAGACCGGTAACATTGTGGGTGAAGCGGCAGCGACTGCACCATTCACGATGGGCGCTTCCAGCGCCGTGGGTCAATTGGGACGCATCGGCGCCACGATCGCACGCAATCCCCTCACCAACATGGCGCTCCAGGGTGGTACACAAGGTCTGATCACTTCCGATCCGGGTGAGCGCGGCCGCAACACAACGGTGGGTGCCATTACAGGAGGTGGATTGGCGGCAGGTGGCAGTCTCGTGAGCAAGATCGCTCGCGGACTGAATGCGACACCCGAAGCACGACTCCTATTGAACCAAGGTGTTTCACTCACGCCCGGTCAATTGAATCCGGGTGGGGCCGCCAACCAGTTTGAGCAGGCCGCTGAAAGCATTCCAGGCGTGAAGCAGATCGTCCATGGAGCACGTGAGAATGCGGAGCAGCAATATCAGGCGCGGGTGATTCAAGCTGGTGCAGCTCCAGGTGCACAGATCCAGCCCAGTGAGAACATCCACCATATGCTGCAGCAGGCATACGACTCCTACGCGCCGCTGTATCAACAGGCCCATGGCTATCCCGTCACTCCGAGCGTTGTGCGCACCACGGGCCCGGATATTCCGTTGACCGCCTCTTTTCAGACGGCGGCTCAGGCGCCCGGTGTCCCGCGAAGCCTGCAGCACTCCGAAAACGACTGGTTGCAGGATAGGTTGACGCAACTCGGACGTACTCCGCAGAGCGAAGATTTGCTGCAGTTGCGTTCCGATATCCGCCAGCGCGCGCGCACCGCGAATCTGAAGACCGACACGGATTCGGGGCATATCGCCACCGTCAATGGACGGGCGGAGCGGGCGGTGACGGCCGCCTTGGACTCACAGTTGCCACCGGCTCCGCTGCGGGCATTGGCGACGGCGGATTCCAACTACGGCAACTACAAGGTCGTGGAGAACGCGGTCGCGAAGTCCAAGGACAATCTCGCGGGACTTACCCCGCAGAAACTCTCGCAATCGATTTATGACTCAATGCAGGACCCAGCCTATGCCCGCGGCGGCGGCGGCCCGTTGCGCGATCTGGCGCAGGCTGGAACGTCGGTCTTTCAGACAGTCTCACCGCCTACTGGCGCCCGGGTCGCCACATTGGGCGCGGGACTGGCCGGCGCTATGGGTGCGCCCCATATTGCCATTCCGGTCGCTACCGGCATGCTGGGATTGACCGGCACGCAGACGGGTCGTCGCTTGGCCGCCGGTATGACCGCGCCTCAGCAGGCAGTTCAGCGGCTAACCGCAGCATTGGGAGGAACTATCCCTCCTTGGTTACAGGCACCCAGTCAGCAATTATTCACCCGCGGCGCCGTGGGCGCCACAATGCCCTATACGCCAGCGGCTCTGACAGGCGCTGCCGCATTGGCCAGCGGCTTGATGCCCGCCAAACCTCAGTGAAGACCTCGTGGCTTATATAGAAATCGCTTTACCCGCCCTTCCGGAATCACGCGATCCAACAGTTTTGCGGCTCCCCAGGCGATGGTTAGGAAAATGAGAATGATGAATGGACGTAGCAGTACAGACAGCATCATATGCATTACGATGGTAACTCCAGTGTTTGCAATCAACTGTACCCGATCGAGGGAGCAATAGATGGCTGCATTTAATGGAAGTGGGACGTTCGTCCGCTCCTTTAACTGGGTGGTGGATAAGACCAACTCAGTTAACATAACCGCATCTCGGATGGATACCGAGATGGACGGTGCTGCGGCGGGTCTCACGCTGTGTACGACCCGTGATGGCCAAGGCAAAATGGCCGCTGACTGGCTCCCCTCGGTGGATGCCAGTTTCAGTCTCGGCAGTGCTTCGTTTCGCTGGTTAAATGCGGTCATCAGCGGCAATCTGACCTTAGGCGGTCGGATCATCAATGCGACTGCGCCAGCATTCAATGCCCGACGCACCGGGGGACTGCTCATCCTCGCAGCATCGGTCTATACCACTATCAAGTTTGATACCGAAAATACAGATCTGAGCAACAACTACGATAACACGACAGGGATCTTCACGGCTCCTGTGGCCGGGGTGTATCAGTTCAACAGCGTAGTAATTGTACAGAATGCTGCTACGGGAACCGCCAACTTTCTGGGTGCTTTCTTCACTAAGAACAATGTGACCTCGGCGGGCGTCAATCAATACGACTTCGGCAATGGCAGCATTCCTCTGGCATTAGCTTCCGGCAGCAATCAGATCACGGTCAACGGTAGTGTTATCTTGCAATTGGCTGCGACCGATACCATCCGTGTCAATGTCATCATGGGGTCGATCGGTGGAACGGGTAATTTCAATGCGCTGAATACCTCGCATTTTAGCGGCGCTCTTTTGTTTGCGACCGGCTGATGGCAGTCGTACGCGACGTCCTCGAGAGTATCCACCAACGGCGGGGCAGCGCCAATTCCGGTTCCGATCTCTTTGCCGTCATTGATCCGACCGCGCTTACCAGCGATGAAACTGCAGCGGTCGTTACCAATTATAGCTATCAGCCTGGTGATCCGCGCCGGTACGGCGCGATCGGTAATGGCTTAGCCGATGATTCGGTGGGCTTCCAACGTGCAGTCAACACCGGACTCGTGCGGTTATTGAGAGGCACGAGTTACAAGATCCTGACACCCGCCACTCGCACGGGTCCGATCATCATTCTCGGGGAAGGGCCGACGAGCAAGCTGCTATGTGATGGGGCCGTGCTGACCATCACGAGCGGCACTGGGTCTTTTGTTGATAACTTCTGGATGGAGAATCTCACCGCACCCTATATCGTTACCCGCAACCCGAACAACTGGGCAGCAGCCCTCACTCCCGCTCAGTCAAACGGACTTGGATATCAGCCCACGACGAACGACCCTGAATATGCCACATGGGTGGCCGGTCAACCGTTGGTCGGGACGCAGAACATCGGACCGACGATCACTTTTACCGCTGCGGCGTCCGATATCAGTGTCTCGCGCATCTATGGTCGGTTTGTGCGCATCAATATTTTCGATGCCATCAATTCGACCATACGGGACTGTGACTATCAAGGTGGCAAGGGCAACTATTCTGCGGCGCTCTTTGACAACTGCACGAATAACATTCAGCAGGGGCAAAACAATCAGGCGGTCAACAATCGCATCGGCTATGCGAGCCAGTGTGGAATTACCTTCTTTAATAACGTCGATTTCATCATGCGCGCCAATACCTGCTACAACTGCGGGCAGAGTGGCGTGCAGACGGCGCAATCAGGCGGGATTGCTTTTACGGCTTCTGTGGGCGGTGCAATTTCCGGAACATTGAATGCGCCGTGGGGAGGGCCAACGGGGACTTGGCAATTCGGCTTCTCGGACGGATCAGCACGCAGTGGGCCACTCACCAATGGCAGTACGGCCATTTCCTGGACAGGAGCCTTGGCCGCGGGCTCCATTCTCAATGCTGCCGTGTGGGGAGCACTGGGTTCACCGGCCTCGAACGCAGATCCTCGTTGTGGTCGTGGTTCGATCTCGGACAATCGCACCTACAACAATTACTACGACGGCGTCGATTGCATCTCCACGTTCGGTATCACCAATGATGCGACCCAGAGTCAGCACCAGATTCAGGGAAACTACACCTTTCGCAATAGGCTGAATGGTGTCAACACGGACGGACAGTTCAACTCCATCGTCGGCAACCATATTTTTTTCAATGGCCAGTATGGTATCTGGGGAACGATTTCACTAAGTGAAGTCGTCGGCAACTTCCTCATTGACAACAACCAACTGCGCAATGGAGGAGGGGGCATCGCCGAAATCCTAGCGGTCGGAGCCATCGCCCATAGCAAGATAGCCGACAATTATATCTGGGGAGGCGCCAGTCAGAATTGTCCGGGGATACTCGTCACTGCGTCAGCCGTCAACTATATCAGCGACAACATTGGCGTGGGCACGACGACGAACAGTTTTGGAGCAGCAGGAGGTATAGCTTCCGTCATCGAAGCGAATCTTGATACAACGACTGGGGATTCAACCAGTCAGTGTTTTGTCTTCTATATCCAGAACAATGCTGGAACGATTCAGCATTCGATCATCGCGGATACAGCCAATTCCACCCTTAATCTCGCCTGCAGCCGTATCAAGAATGCATCAGCCAGTTTCACGACAACGCCGACGGGTGCGGATAATGCAACCGCAATGGCTGCAGGAGCCAAGATCTCCAGCGCCAATACGAATCAAGTCATTTTCGACACAGCCGCACAATACAATCTGAATGGATTCCTGCAGACTGTTGTGGCAAGGAACTCATCCGGTACCGCAGTCAATGTAGTGGCGTTCGTGGCGTCTGTGAATGTCAACGGGATCACCCTGACGCGCCTGTTTTTCCAGTTTGCCAATGCGACGACCGATGCGGCCTTTGCGTTGACTGCGGCCAATATTGCTGCCGGGAAGTACATACAAGTGAGTTTCCTGGGTAAACTCTCATGATGGGAATATCCCCATGTTTCATTGGGAGCTTGGAAGACAGGACGCAGGCGCTCCTGGAGCAGTTCATGGAGAGCCGCCGGCTGGATCCGGATTACAACTCGCGGCAGGACGAGGATCAGGAGAGTCTGCGCAACTTGATCAAGCAGACCTTGCGCGCTTCGGTCGAGATCCAGGGCGGCTATCACGAGGGAGGCGACGGCAACAAATGGTTAGTACCGGTTCTGACAGCACTGACGATCGCTTTCATTCTGGGAGGGATCGCGTTGACGGTGACGGTCTCCGCGCTCAAGCAGGAAGTGACGGATCTGAAGGTACAAGTGGATCACATGGAGAAGATCGTAGAACCGAGGTATCGGGGCGGATGAGCCAAGTTCACCCCGAGCATTCGCCGCACCATCCGATTGATGCGGCTGCTGGTGCGAATGTCAATTCCAACCATTTCACGGAACACTCCAAGCTGCTGCCATGGATCATTTTCACTGCTGTGATTAGCGGGTTCGCGCTTGCGACTGCAATCTTTGTGTTGATTGAGTTTGCGCAGATGCAGAATAACATGGCTCGCATGGCCGTGCATCTGATGAGTAACGATGCCTTGTTGTTACGTGAGAGAATCATTCAACCCGGCGATCAGTGGGCCGGGCCTGAAGGCAATTTGGAATACGGTCGAAAAGATCAACCTAAACCGAGGAAGTAGAAATGGGCGGGCTTCTATGTTGGGCGCGGCGTTCCGCGATTCTTCAGTTTGATATCGTTCCCATTCATCCAGAGGAGGCCAAAAAGTTCGATGCACAGATGCGGGTGCTATATGCAGCGCCCGGTATCACGGAGTCATTGCTGAGCGATGAATCTGAAAAGATGGCTCAGATCTGCGAGACATTATCCAAGGCGACGTGGACACAGATCGATCGGCAGTTTCTGCTGGATACAGTCGAGAGGTTGTACGAGTAATATCTGCCAGCATGAATGATGTGAGCAGTTTGGACGGATGGAAGATCGCAGAATTAGCCATGGGCGCATTGTTGGCCGGGTTCCTCTGGATCTTCCGACGTCTGCAGTCCAAGGTCGATGCGTCAGTAAGCAAGGATGACTTCAAGGAAGTCGTGGAATTATTGCGCAAGGATCACGGCTCGATGGACATGCGTAATCAGACGCATCTGCAGCGCATCGAGGATAAACTCGATGGTGTCCAGCATACCGGGGTTATTGTCACGCGCCTCGATCGGCATGATAGCGATATCGAGGACATGCGCACCTGGAAGCACCAGGTGGACCCGTACATCAAGCGGCGGGTTGATCCATGACTGAAACTTTGGGCCAGCGACAGCGCCGCTTTCTCCCCCTCGTCGCCAAGCTGATCGACTGGGCGTATGCGCAGGGCTTCGAGCTGACGGCCGGCGAGCTCTATCGCACGCCCGAGCAGGCAGCATTGAATGCCGCCAAGGGCTCAGGAATCGCGCACAGCCTGCACACGCAGCGCTTGGCGGTCGATCTGCAACTGTTCAAGGATGGCATCTATCTGACGGATCCGACGGCGTATAGGCCGCTAGGGGAGTTCTGGAAGACGCTGGATCCAGATGCAGCCTACGGTGGTGACTTCAAAAGCATCGATGCGGACCACTTCTCACTTTCCTGGAATGGTGTCAAATGAGCAGTTTCGGCGCAAAAGCTCTACAGGTCCTCAGGACCGTCGCCCCAACAATTGCACTGGCGGCAGGTGGTCCTTTCGGCCCTTTGGCTGCCGCTGCCGTCCACGCGGCATTGGGCACAGGAGGCGATGACAAGGCCGCTGAGACGGCTTTGCTCACGGCCACCCCTGACCAGCTGCTGGCACTGAAGAAGGCTGACAGTGACCTGCAGGTGCGTCTGAAGGAACTGGGGATCGCCGAGGAGAAGCTCGGCTTCGACGACACGGCCAATGCTCGAGCCCGGGAGGTAGCCGTCAAGGACTGGACACCGCGGATCCTGGCCTATGCTGTGGTGACCCTGACCGTGTTCCTGGAAGGGATGCTGCTGCTGCACGGGCAGCCCAAGGAGATCGACGGCGTGGTCCTGGGACGCATTCTGGGCACATGGGACGCGGCCCTGATGCTGGTTCTTTCGTACTACTACGGGACCTCGGCCGGCTCGATATCCAAGACCGATGCGCTGAACCAGATCGCCGTGGCCAAGCCGTGAAATGGCTTTATCTCATCTGGTTGATGCTCACTCGGCGTACCCGATTTCCGCTTGAGATCGGTCTATACAGATAGGAGCAAGGAGGACATGGACGTCGCCCTCATCCGCTATGAGCGTTCGCAAAGTGAGGCGGGTCGGTTACTCCCGCTAGGATCGTTTAATTTTAGGTCATCTGCCGCCGATTGAGCGCTCAACACAGCAGACTTGCGCCTAGTACGGCCACCACCCCTACTCACCCGATCCGGAGACGAGGGTTGCTCCTGCGTGTCTATAACCTTCTCCACGCCGCTCACTTTGAAAACACTCTCAATGGAGATGGCCCCGAGCGAATCTACATAGAATCTGCATAATCTCCGCTGCTTTTAGGAAACTTCGCATCATTACCGACACTTGTCGGACATGATGAAACTGTATGTAAGAGCGACTTTCATGCACACGCTTAGGTTCTCAGCGCGGCTCGAACTTGAAAAACGATTCGCCAGTCTCGTTGAAGCCAGGCTTGTCGTATGTGACCTTCCACCCAACATCCTTGTAGGCTTCCTCGATATTGAGCCAGCCTGCATCGAATATCTCTCGACGCTGCATCCCGCCTTCCACGAGTCGCATAAGGACCGTCTCTTGCTTTACGATCGCTGAGCCACTCGAAAAGTGTTTCGCGATCTCTGTGTTGAAGGCATCAAATACCGCGGCGGGTATATGCTTGCCTTTCTCTGCTCCGACGTCTCCCGGCCTGATTGGCTTGGTCACTGACCACCTCCCGATTTCGACGGTGACGCTGGCGTGCCTCGCATGGCATCTGCCACCGCGTGGAGGCAATGCAGGGCACCTATGCGCATGTCGCCTGAAGTCTGGCACACGACTTCCTGTACGACATCGCGGGCCTTCTCCCAATCGGTCAACGAAGGCTGGTCAGAAGATGCACGCCATCCGGCCCAACGCAGCCAGTCGCCCAGCAGATAGTAGGGGCGATCCGTTAATGCTCCTTCACGCTCGCGCCATTCCGTGCTGGTGCGAATCAGTTCCTGCAGCGCCACGTCGGACGATCGCGTAACACTATCGGTATGAGGCAGGTTCGGTTCGGGTGCCGATTTCCCAGCGTGTCCAGTGCCCAACCCATCGTCCGGGTTGTCGCTCGGTGCGCCCAAGCACTCGGGGCAGACTTCCTCGCTCGTTGCGCCGTGCGGGCAAGCGGGTCGCGTGTTGACTCCGGGGTATTTCAGTTCCATCAACTCACGATGGACGCGAAGGTAGTCAGCCTCGGGCACCGTGCGCTTCTGCTCGTCGGTCATCCCGCAACTACAGCTCATGCAGTGCGGTGGTTCACCGGGCCACTTGCGGTATAGTGGTTTGGACGGTTCGGGAGCAGTTCCCTGAAGTAGTTTCTCGGCAAATAACGATGCACTCATGCCTTGAATGATTCTGCCGTCTCGAATCGACTGCAGGGCAGCCCGCAGCTGCATATTCTCTTGCATGTACCAGCGCACGCCTTCCGGACCGTTGAACCAATCCTCGTGGAGCTTCTGCAGCCGCTCATTCTCCAATCCCGCCGCCGTCAGATCATTCTGGGATGCTGGTGTTTGTGGCCAGTATGCACCTTGATCCGGCGACTGATCTGCTCCTCGATGGGCACTGATTGATCAAAATCCTGTCGCACTAGCGTGGTCCTGAGTTATCCGAGCGTTCTTCCGCCTCGCGCGCGATCTCACGGAAACGTTCGAATAGTAGGCGCCAAGCCTGCTTGTTTTCGTCGCTCTGCAGCGGCAACTCGACCTTCGTGAGCCCGTTGGGGAGCAACTCGACTACTTTCGTTTCTTCCATGGCTATGCTCCTAGTTGTTGCGAAGCTCAGTCGTTCGAGAATTGAGGGTCATTTGGTCGGGCCGCCATGAATGCCCCATGTAGCCGAGCCGCTCCTCCGGTCTCAGGCACGAGCCCACGATCGCGACACGCCTTGATCGCATTACCCCAAGCTCCGCGGCGCTCGCCGGTTGGGCTCACGACATCGAATTCCTCGATGTGCCAACCCTGTTTCAGCAGCTCGGCTACTTCCTTCCAGGTTCTGATTGTCGCAATGCTGACACTCATTTCTGACTATCTCCCACGGTTGAATCAGCTCAGAATCGATTCGAGCGACTTCGCATAATCGAACTGACTTTTGGTGATGGCCTCCCATTCCTCGCCTTTCTTGCGCACCGCCTTGATGCAACTCTGTAGGTACTTCTCGAACGATCGCTTGCACGGCGCAGGCAGCTTGCGCATCACGGCCTTGGCGCCGGCCACATCCATCTCGAAATGGCCCTTGCCATTGGCGTTGTAGGGCTCCAGGTCCCAGCTCCACCGGAACTTGAACCCGGTCTCGGGATCCTCTCCCTTAAAACTCACTGATGTCGAGATATCCAGCCGATGAGATCCGCCGGGCTCGCACGAGGTGGCGATCTCCCACGGAAGCTCGTCCTCACGATTCAGGCAGAATTCGGTCTGCCCAATCGCTTTGTAGTGAACCGCATTCTTTCGGTAGTCGTCCAATGTGCTCATGTTTTCTCCGATGCTTGTGGGTTTGCGCTGTCAGTGCGGCGTTTACGAACGTGCTCCATCCAGCCGGCTTTGGCCTGATCCCAGAACTCCGAGGCTAGGTCATCGGTTGGGAAGGCCAAGCCGACATCGAGGCTGGCGCCGTCAGATGCCATCGTCTTGGGTATGTCCAAGATAACGAAGTTGGGATACTGGAGCGGCTTAGCCTTTATCGAAATCATGGTGAGTTTCCATTGTCAGTATCCGGTTCGTTCCCGAACGCTTTTTCCAGCACCTTTGAGGGCATGCCTTTGGTCAGAAGATGTTGGTACTTACCGAACCATATTTGCGTGGCAGCAAAAACAGTCCCGTTGATCTGTGGATACGTGCTGCGAATGACCTCCGCTGCGTCGTCGAGGGCTCGTTGCAGTTGGGCTCGGGCGCTCATTTTGTACCTTCGGAGGATGTGGGAGTGTTGCTGAAGTAGCCTTCGGGAATACGATGGCCAGATCGCCAACAGACCCTTCCCTCGTTGGCCTCGGGCCTACAGGCTTTGAGAGGGCAAGCACATTCATTCTGAGGAAAGGGGGCGGCGGACGGTTGCGTGGCCTGCGCTTCCGTCCCCATGGCCTTGCGGCCCGGAACTGCCCCAGTCCCATCACGGTGAGGCGTGTTGAGGTTCCTTGCCTCAGTACCCAGAGCGGCCGGCACTGGCGGATTCATAACCTCGCCTCGTTTGGTGTAATCGTTCACTTGCCTGTCCATATGAGCGTACGTATGGCAGGAGCAGAAGCATTCTGCATACTTCCACGCTTCGTCATCTTTGCATTCGCAGCAACTAAACATGACCCGCTCCGTGCTGTTGAGCGCGACGCTTGCGCTGTTTGACCTGGCTGGGGAAATAGAATCCTTTGACCTGGAACACGACTTCGCCGGGCTGTTGAACGGCCTCGGCAGCTTTCTTCGTCCGATACTGTCGCTGCACGAGACTATGCACACTCGGGCGATAGCGGACGTACCATTTCACGGTGCGCAAGGCTTTTGGAACAAGAGGGATCATTCGGACTTGCCCAACTCGCTACTGCCGAACGTTTCCTCAATCATCTTTTGTAGGTCGCTGGCGCCTGGCGTGAATCTGCCCGCTTGACCGAGTTTGATCTGTGTGTGCCAGTTGGCGAGTACCGCAGCGCTGGAAATAGTATGGTGGAGAGCCTTATTCACATCGCCATCGCCGTGTGCTCGCAGAGCCTTTCCAGCGAGGTAGCCGACGAGCCAGAACCAATCCTGTGGCTCTTTCGCTCGATCGTGTACGGTGCCCCACCGCTGGATCTGATGGGCAACCTCAAGGCGTGTCCCGTCCAGGAAGTCCATCACTTCTGGATGGTTGAGCAGGTCGAACGCTTCCATTGCCTCCATCTCGAGATCCTGGCGGTCGAGGGCTTTGATGCGGGCTTCGTTCTCTTCTCGTGTCATACGTTCTCGCTCTTAGCGGCTCTCGCTGTGCGGCGCAACTGAAGAAACTCCGCTTGGCTGATAATGACGACCTTTACGGGCTTCGCATTCATCTGTGGTCTCGGGTCATCGTCGAGTTGCTCCACAGTTGGGCGCGCCCAGTTGCAGAGCGACCCGGGGTTGTTTTTGGGCGCCGGAAGTTCCCATGCGAATCCTGTCGCATGAACTGGGAACGCTCTCTTTCTGATTTTATATCTACCCATGTTGCTCTCCCCCGTTCTGCGCGGCTCTAGCCAACAGATCCTGATACTCCCGCAGCACCCGGCTGCCCTTGTCAGTTCGGTTGACGTACTGCGCCAGGGAGGTTTCAGTGTCGGGAGCCGGTGTCGTGTCCATTTCACAGGCGTTGCCACACTTAGGGCAAACGTTGTTCGCGAGTTCAATTCCGGTCCCTTTCCAAGCGCACTGCCGATTAGGGCAATACCAACGGCTATTGGGTGGCCACTGGATGTCGCTGATTCTCTGCGAAGTCCTGAACGCCTGCCACGCATCCGCGGGCGCCGCTGAGCCGGCTTGCTTGAGCCAATGATCGCGCTGCGTGACGGTGAGGCTGTTCCACCAGGCCATGCCCTCGGCTTCGATGGCGGGCGTGAAGCGCGGGGTATTGGCTTGCTCGGTGGCTTTCAACTCGTGCGCTTTCTGAGCGCGCCTATCAGTCCCTACAGCGGTGCAAAACTCCGGATGACCACACCATTGCGAACAGCGCTCGTGCCCCGACGCTTCTTGCCGACATGACCATGCAGTAACATTTCGATCCATCCACAACGTTCTAGCGGCGAGAATGCCAGCCCAGAATTTGCAATTGTCCTTATGCGGGTCGTCCGACCCTCGGCTGCACGTGCAATAGGGAAGACGCACCCCTGACTGCCTTACAGCCTCTTCGTCGCCGGGATAGCTACGCGCTGGGATCGCTCTCGTCTCGCGAGCGGTTCTTTGCTCAATCAATACCGCCAAAAGTTGAGTGCGAAAATCCTCCTCTTCGGTGGAGCGGGGATTCGGTGCCGGCTCGTTATCGAAGATGAACTCCTCAAGTGCCGTGAGGGACTTGCCAGAATTGCGCTTGTCGGCGCACGCCTCCCATGTCGGCAACTGCTCATTTGAGGTGAGCAGCTCCCGGGGCCGTGAACCCTCGGCACCTAGACCAACCGAAGGCTCACCCTTAACAGTGGCCCCAGGAGTTGCAGCCTGTCGTCGCGGGCACGGTAGACACCGCGTTTTATCAGTCGGATAGCCCAGTGGCGGGCAGTCTTCGCACAATTGGTGAACGCACGGGCACTCGTCCGTTGATAGGCAGATTAATTTGCCTCCTCCCTGGTTGAAATGCGCCCTTTTGGGGTGTTGGCACGTGGGGCACAGCTCATCCGATGTGAGCGGTTCAGTCGTCATAGTCATACTCCCGATCAGTGCCGCAAATTTCGCAGTGCTCTCCTACAGTATCGGGACCGTGCAGGGTGTCGGCCCATCGATGCTCACAGTTGAGCTGCGCCATCTTGCGTACATCTCGCGCCAGCAGCGGATATTCCGCTTGGCAAGACTCTGCATAGGTCATCAGTGCCGGGATGGCATGCAGATCGCAGCCCACATCCAGCACGAAATACCGACAGCCATCGTGCTTTTCGCCGGGGGCGCTTTTACCGTCCGTGCGCTCGACCCGGAACTTCTCGTAGATGCCACGCGAACGCTTATCTTCGGGGAGCGAGTCAGCCATGATCAATCTCCGGAGAACACCTTACGCAGATCCACCAACCGCCTTTCCCCTCGCATGTCGAGCACTTCACCCACTCGCCAGGGTCGTACCACGTTGGATCTTCTTCGTAGCCGTCGTAAGAGCCGTCCTCGCAGTCAATCTCGTAGCAATCGGCCCATTCCATCTCGTCGCCGCACTTCTCGCAGATCGGCTCACGAGGGTTGCCGTCGTCTACGAGTTCCTCCTCTGCAGGGATGTGCTCATGCATTGCCGTCTTCCTCCATGGCGTCTGCGTAGCGCTGGCAAGTGGCTTCAAGCCTCGCGATATGCTTGCGCTGGCCATCAATCGTATTGCGCAACGAGTTGATGTACTGCTGCACACTGATACCCTCGGCATCATTTGCCAGCGTCTCGACCTCCTGGCGCGAGAGCACGCGCATGAACTCGACCGCCTGCCCGTGATAAACGCGCGTTGGGTAGATTATCAGGCTGCCAATCGCGTCCCGCCCAACCCAGACGCGCTCAGGGAGCGTTCGCTCTGTTCCGGTCATAGCGGCAGCACCGAGTTGAGCCAGCCACGGAGCTGCAGGGCTTCCTCCACGGTAAAACTACCCTCGTAGATCGTCACCAACCGCTTGCCGGGCTCGACCCTCGCTATCGACATGCCGCCGATTCTTAAGGGCTCCATCCGGTAGAAATACCTCACTGGCGGGGAACTTTCCGCCCGGGAGTCAGTGGGGAGCGGCTCTCCGTTCATGGCTGCGCCGCCTGCTCAGCGCCGACGAGCGCAAGAGCCATGGCTGCATGACCACCGCCAGCCTTGAGTACGTTGCGAATCGTCTCGGCAATGGACTTCACGCGGATCTGGTCGTCTTCAGGCATGCCCGCGATGGTTCCGCGTATCACGAGCAGGGTCTGTTCTTCGTCGGTCATCATAGGTACTCCGCTGGGTCGTAGTCTTCTTCCTGCTCGTCGTGGCACGAACATTGACAAGGACCGCCGTCCATCTCGATCTCTTGAGCGCTCTGTCTTTCGTTTGAGGGATAGCGGCTCTGCCAACAGTCATAGGCGTCGGTTGAATGGCAGGCGCAGGAACGTTCCGTCACCTTCTCGGCCAAACCCACAACTGTCATAGCTTTCTCAATCCGTCCACGATGTGCTGGGCCCGTGCCTTGGAGCGTTCCGGCATGTATTGCGCTTCAAAATCGATGTAGGCCGACATACAGCGCGCTTTCAACACTTCCCAGCGGCCGCCATACTTGCGGATCTCATCCAGGGCGCCCTGATAGGTTTTCATGGTGCAGGCCTCAATCGAGTGACCAACCGTCTGACCTCATCGGCATTGTTGGCGGTATGTCCCAACACCCGAAAGCGTGCGGTATAGCGCCTTGGGTCCAGAGCAATCACGCTGATATCCAACTCCATCGAAAGCTCACGGGACTCGCGCTGAATGTCCTTGAAGGTACCGAAGGCTTGCAGAGTGGGTGCCGCGCCAGACAATGAGCCTGTCATTCCGATGCGGCGCATTACTTCCTCGACTCCCGGCGGGCACTACGAGGCCGCAGGCACCAGAGCGCCATCAACGTCATCACGACACCGGTTCCGATGACCATGCAGAGCGCCTCAATGACCTCACGCTCGTTCATGCGACACTCCTCGGCACAATTTTGCTCATGGGCCATTCCACGTTCGTCACGCCCAATGTACTCATTGTCAATGTCCACAACGCACGCATCATGATGACGTATCTATGCACATTATCGTGGTGTTCATGACATAAAGGGACGCAGAAATAATGCCCCATCCGCTGGCCTCCCCGGAGCAAATGATGAGCTTCCGTGGGAGACTTCTGCTCATCGGGCAGGCAAATGCAACAGGGCAATCCGCGCACGCGCACGAGATGTGCTCTTTCTTCTGCGGTGGCCCGCGGCATTCCCTTGTAGGCCACCACTACCGTGTCCTCAGTGCAGGGTCAGGATCGGGGATGATGATGTGTAGCTTCTCGGCCGCAAAGCGTTGCAGGAATTCGACGTACTTCCAGAAGTCTTCCGTCGAGAGCACTTCACGCTTACCCTCTTCATCCCGGGTAGTCGAGCGTATCGGGACAGATTCCTCGCCCTTGGGATTAGAAGGCTTACGCGGCACCTTCTTGATTCTCCAGCCGAAGAACTGGCCCAGGAAGTACTCATGCAACTCCTCGCGTTCGTAGCCGGTACGTTCGCCAATCGCCTTGTAGGCCACGCCATTGAGATACCGATTCTGTTGGATCGTACGAGTGACTTTGACCGGCTCAATAGTGACCTGCCATGCCACGCGCTCATCCAGGCTCCGCAATACTGTGTGCGCAAGCGTAAGGGCTCGTTCACGATTGTGGGTCGAGAGGATGAACGCGGGCATGGTTTACCTCAAAAAGGAATTTCTGAATCATCAAACTCATGACTGCCTGCGGCCGTCTGAGATTGGTCCGAAAACTCATCTTCAGCCGGTGACATCGGATCTGCTGGCGAGCCTGCAGATCCTGTCAGAGGCTTGCCCGTCATTGGGTCGAAGCGAGGTGTAGGCGAGCCTGCAGGCGGCTTCGGTACGGTTTTGACCTTGGGTGTCCGCAATCGCAGTCCGCCTACGATCTTACCGCCGAAACTCACGTTTGGATCGACGTACACCATTACCTTGTTGCCGATCCAGTGATCGGAGTCGGAGCCGTAGGCTTGCTCCAACACACGGATGGTCGTCACCGACAGCGCCATGCCCTTGGGCTCCTCGCGGAAGTACAGTACCCATTTTTGCTGAGGTTCACGGCTCTGATCGCTCGGCATATCCTCCAGGCGCAGTCCTTTGATCGTCAGTACGCGATCTTCATCAAAGTCCTCTTTGCGCAGGAACTTGCTTTGAATCATGTCTTTTACGAGAGGCACGTCTATATCTCCTAGTTACGTGACCAGCTATCGCGCTGGTGCTTCAATTTCAAATACAACTCATCATACGGCTGCCGCTTGACCGGTTTTGTCTGTACTGGCTTACTCTTGGCGCACTCCGGCAGCGGCGCCTCGAAGTCGATCAACGGTGCGTGTCGATAGCGCGGTTTCACTTGTGCTCCAAAGTGCCGAGAATCAGGTCCATCACACGCTGGTTGTAGTCATGCATACGTTGACGGTGTTCCGGCGTGATCTGCGGAAAAACCGGCATCGGCAGCGTGAAGCAGCGCGGGTCCATGACCCCTGAGTTCTCACACTGTTGCTGTTCTTCTGACTGCTGCTGGGCTTCAGCGGCTGAGTCGATGTCGTCTTGTACGTCACTCATATGGCCAACCTCTTGAGTAGCGCATCCGCTTGAGAAACAGCGAGATCCGCAACCGCATGGATATTCTGGTTGCTGTCTTCGGCCAAAATCCCCTGCATGGCCATCGCGGCGAGCAACTCGCGCTTGGTCAGCCCCAGTTGAAGGGTCTCGTTTGGGGTCTGTTCTCTGTCGAGAACCGGGAAGGCCATATCGTTGCCATTCATTGCATCGCACTCCTGTATCTACAGGCGGGTGCATGAAGCAGAGGCTCCAGCGGCAACGTGCTGGCCAGCCGGCGGCAATCACACAGCTTCACGACCAACAACCTGCGCAGCTTCGTGATCTCGAGGCGCAATTGCCGCACTTCCGTACAGTCCACTTCCGCATCGCCCAGCGCATCCATCAGCAAGCCAACGGCATTCATGACGGCTCACCTTGTGCCACCATGCGATCGAACAGATCCAGCGCGGATGCCTGCAGCCAAGCCTGAGTAGGTTTGAGCACATCCCCCGCGGCAGCCCTCGCGGCAGCCCTCGCGGCAGCCCTCGCGGCAGCCCCCGCGGCAGCCCTCGCGGCAGCCCACGCGGCATCCCACGCGGCAGCCCCCGCGGCATCCCACGCGGCATCCCACGCGGCATCCCACGCGGCAGCCCCCGCGGCATCCCACGCGGCAGCCGCGTCAATCTGTGCAAGCCTGACGCGCTCACCTGCGGCCGTGGCACCCGCCATGTCGGCGATCTCGGGCAGTGCGCGCAGAGCTTTGGCGTGATCGTGAAGTGACGGCACCAACTCCAACCACTGCGGTGTATGCGCGCGGATGAGCCAGTCGAGCGCCATGTAAGAGCGACGTTCGGCGAGTTTGTCTGACCCGCGGGTGCCGACCAATCGCGGGATCAGGGGCTTGAGCAGTCGATCGCGCTCTGCATCAGATGGCAGTCCGTCGTTCCAGCTGATCATGAATACGGTGAGGGTCGGGCAGGTGCAGGCTGGATGATCCGACCAAGGCAGACCGGCGACGTAAGACACGGCTTCCATGACGCACATATCGAACGTGGTCGTCTCATCATCGTTCAGGGTATGTGCGCCATGCTGCAGCGGATTGGCGAGCACATGGGCCCAGCGCTCTTGGATGATCTTGAATTCGGCAGCAGTCATACGATCACCTTCAGTTCAGCCGCTTCAGCCAGCAGCGCGGCATTGCAGGCGATGAGTTCGTCGTGCCGGGCCTGCTTAAGTTCGCGTTCCTTGCGCTGGCGCATCTCGGTCGCCTGGCGGGCGAGGCCGCGGGCGCGGTGGGCAGATCCCTGAGTGGTCATTGTGGGCTCCTAAGGCGCATACCGGTGCGCCATGAACACAGAATACACGCTTCGTTGATGTTGTCAACACTCTGTTTATGTGATAGCGTTCTCGCATGACACCGAAACAGGCGATTGCTCATTGGACCAATCAGGCCACCTTGGCCAAGGCATTGGGAGTCTCACCGCAAGTCGTGCACAACTGGAAGAAGCGCAAGCGCATCCCCTTAGAGTGGCAGCTGGTGCTGAACGAGATCACCTTGGGCACGCTCAAGGTAGACCGGCGGCGCATCAACGGAGCGAATCCATGAGCGCGCGCGGCAAATGGCTGGAACTCGCCAAGTGGTGCGAGCAGCAATCACGCAAGCATTTGACGCTGGAGGCCCGATCCAAGCGTGAGGAACGCGCCTTAGCCTACCGGGCGCGCAAATACGCTCAGATCGCTACCTATATTCGGCAGCATCCGGATTTACCCGCATGAACGTGAGGTCTTCCATGAAACGCTTTGGACTGAACGACTGGACGGATGTCGTTCTAGATCTGCGATATGCAGAGGATGACGACGACAAAGAGGCGATGAGATCGAGAATTGAAACCGTCCAGGAAGCCCTTGAGGCAGGGGTAGCCCGATGAGCATAGACCGGTATAAATGTGAGTCCTATTGCATGTGCGGCTCTCGCAGGGGTCATTTCGTGCGTTGTGAGGATGCTCAGGGCGTGTGGGTTCGATGGTCAGACGTCGAGTTCTTTGTGATGAAGGCCACCGAGGAATTGCGCATTGTCGAGCGTGAGATTGGAGTTCCATCGGAAGCCCTCAAGTTACTCGGGCTGCCTGATCCGCCTCCAGAAACGACAACGCCCCGGTGAAGGGGCGTGCCGCTGAGGTTACTTCTGACTCAACTGTTGACGCAACAGATAGCCCTCCAAGGGCCAGATCTTCTGCTTCGCATGCTCGCGCGCAATCTTGCGTCCGAGCTCTTCGTTGAAGTTGGCGGGACTGGCACAAGCGGATTCGCCTGTGACGGTAAAGCCGTTCTCCAAGGTGAGGCAACAGACGGTGAGCATGGTGCCGGGGAAGACGTAGTAGGCCTCATCCTTGATCACTGCCTCAAGCCGTTCCGGCGTTACCCGAGGGGCGGTCAATCCTTTGGCCTGAATCTCGCGTTCAATCTCTTGGTCGTTCATGGGACATAGCCTTTCATGATTGTTGGCCTCAGGAGTATACTTCAACACGGCGGCCAACTACGACTGATCCTCGTAGGTAAGCCGTACACCATCCCGCGGTGGCCGCCATCTTCTTTGCGGATGGGCGTAGGGATGGAGAGCGTATTGAGTTGGCAAGCCACCGCTTGGGCCATTAAACAGCAAGAAACGAAGGAGCCGAATCAGCGATTCGTCCTCCTGTGCCTCGCCAATTATGCCGGTCCTGACGGCTGTAATGCATTTCCTGCGGTGAACACACTAGCTGAAGACACCGGTCTTTCCGAGAGCACCGTCCGGCGCAAGCTTCAAGAGCTTGAGGAACTAGAGCTAGTCAACCGTGGCAATCAAGCCATCGCGGCAGCTCATATCGAGCGTGCCGATCGCCGCCCCATCGTCTATGACCTGCCGCTCGAACGGGGTGTCACCGTGCTACCCCGTGAGCCGAACGGGGTGTCAAATAACGAGGAACGGGGTGTCAACCAGGAGGCTACGGGGTGTCAAGCTATGACACCCGATCCTCCCTCTGATCCTCCCTATAACTATAAGAAGCGCGCGCGAGTGAATCCTATGGACTCCCGCGCGGCGGACGAAACCCGTCAGCGAAGAATCCGAGACAAGATTTGGGACCTGCGATTGAGCTCGGTGGCGCGTGACGTGAACACGATTGCCACGCTCACCGGGACGACCCCTCAAGAGGTGCAGCGTGAACTGGATCTCAAGCCGCCTGCAGGGCTTCCCAGTTCTCCAGCGCCAGCAGCCACAGCTCCCGCAGGCAGCAGGGAACCTGGCTCTCGCAGAACCAGTTTGGGTGCGTCGAAATGAGAACTTGCATGTGCAACATGGGGTTATCCACAGCATTTATCGTACCGCAGCAGATGGGGCTTGACAATCGCTATGGCGCAACGGTAGGTTTCAGTGATGAGTAAACGAGGCATCTCATGAACGAGCAATTAAGCGCGGGTTCCACTGAAACTGATCTCTGCGAGGACTGCGACGAGCGCCCAATCACGGGGCTCGACGCTAGGTGCGATGCCTGCCGCGAGAATGCCAACGAGCGCGCCTATGACCGCAGCATGGAGGAGCCGATCTACCGCGGCGGCGAGTACGCCAGCGCCTTGGCTGAGGAACAGGCGCGCATTCAGAGGGATTTAAAGTGAACGAGCAGCCAATCCCACGTTCTGCACAGAATAAGGCCAACGGCCTATTAGTTTTGCGTAAGTATGGAAACCGCCGGCTCTACAATCCGCAGACGGCCGCTTACATCACGCTGACCGACATCATGGGCTATGTGACGCGGGGCTATCCGCTGCGGGTGCTGCAGCACAAGACGAACATCGACATCACGACCGAGGTGCTGTTCGACATCCTGCGGCTCAAGCATTTGCAAAAGCCGGTGTTGAGCACGGACGAGCTTGTGCACCTGATCTGCGGATCCAGCAGAGTTGCTGACAATGGAGGATCGACTCTATGAGTGATTTTGCAGAGAGGTTTGAGGCTGAATTGAAGCGGCGCTACGACCTTTGCCCGGCGACCGTTTCTCCCGACACAATCCTCCTCTCTGTACTCAACGCCGTCGCAGCGGCTCGAATGTCTCCAGAGCAGGCAGCGACCGCGCTGGGCTGTGACTTGACTGATAGAAGCGCTCCCAGCGTACTTGAGCAACCATGAGCGCCAAAGGTTATTTTGACAGGCCGGTTACTATCCGAAGCTACGGGGAAATGCTGGAACGGCTCGCGCAACGATCTATGGCAGGCGGTCGGGCCAACTTTTCATCGGAGGATTCCCTCAATGTGGAGCCCGGGGAGTCTTCTGGGCCTGATCGCTTGCCGCCCGAATCCACTCAAGGAGCATCCAAATCACCCGCAGCACAGGGGGATAACCGTGATGTAAGCACGGAGCCACGCAATCATGTCGCGGCAGTCCCGGAGACGTCCGGGTCATATTCGCGTTCCGACCCGAGCGAGGATGCTCGGACACCGGCCGGCACCTGCGTGGCTTCCTCCGACATTGAATCTTGTGAGCGGTCCGAATCCACCCAAGCCGGGGAGCCTATCCCGACTGCAGGACATCCCTCGCATGTCACTGCAGCCCCGAGCTTGACGTGGTTACCGCCGGTGAGAAATGCCGACGAGACTGGCCACCAGTGCGCAGGGGGTACGGATTATGTGGTCCGCAAAACCCTCACCGAGGGCAAGGTGATGTACTGGGCCTGGTACCAGAGGAAACTACTGGGCTATGCCACCGATGCGCAGGGGGCGCGAGACTTCTGCCAGGCGCACCTCGAAGACTGTCCATGATCACACTGACCTTGCGAGAAGCCAGTCCGAGTCTCAATGAGCACATACGCAAGCATTGGGTTCACCATCAACGGCTCGCCCGACATTGGTCGATGCTCGTCATGGAAGCGAAGTCGGCCGCGCGCATAGGCCAGCCGAGCACGCCTACTCATGCCGAACTCAAAGTGACCCGTTTCGGGATTCGTCCTCTGGACACGGACAACTTCATCGGAGGCCTCAAGCCGCTCATCGATGCGCTGAAGAATCATGGCTTCATCGCGGACGACGATCCGGCGCATTTAACATTGACCACCGCGCAAATGCGCGTGGCTAAAGGCGATTTTCCCTGTACTCTGGTGCAAATCACCCCACGGAGTTGATATGGCCGACCCGACAGAGCTTGAATGGATCGATCCCACCCTCAACGAAGATGGCAGTCCCGTGGCCGCGGGCGAGATTGTCAGCTATACGGTCGGGGTGCGCGATACCTCGGCACCCGGATTCACTCCCGGAACCTATCCCTACGGCATCACGGCACCGCCTACCGCCACCTCTGCGCTCCTCGCAAGCCTCACCCCTCATCTACCCACAGGGGTACCCCTCGCAGCGGCCGTACGGGCCGATACGGCAGGCCTGGACGCACAAGGCCAGCCCATCCACTCCAAATGGACGCCCGAGGTGACCTTCACACTCGCGACTCCTGCCCCGATCCCGCAGGCGCCCACGGATTTCAAATTGGCCTAGCATGGATCCGGTACTTGCTAGGCACGGGTCCGAAGCCGAAAGACATCCTGAGACTCGACCCGCAGGATTGGTGATGCATGCGCACATGGATGTGCCCTACGGGGTGGTCGGACTGTGCCGAAACTGGAACGGGGGGAAAGCCGATCGTGGACCGCTGAAGCATGGAACCCCGACTTACCGGGCGCAGATGGTGATTTCGACGACATTCGGCGAATATCGGATATGAAATGCGATGCCCAGTAAATCCTCAGCTCAGCATCGCGCCATGGAAGCGGCCAAACACGGTCATAGTACTTTGGGCATCCCGCAGAAAGTGGGTGCTGAATTCGTAGCCGCCGACGAACAGAAAAAGGCTCATGCCAAAACACTGGCCAAGGCACTCAAGCGATGAAAGTGCTCGGACAAGCAGGCCTATATCACTGCGGGGAATGTGGTCAACCCTTGCTATTCAAAAACTGCAAAGTCAGTGAGCAGCAGCCCTATGGCACTGGTGCCTGCACCACTAGCGATGTCTTCAGCAATATCACCGGTGAACTGCTGCGCAAAGGCTGTTCTCGCGTCGATATCCGTCTCCGGGTACCGATCCCTCTTCTCGAATGCGAAGTAGTGCAGGGGCCTGCCGCAGTGACATTCAATGGACCCTAAAGCAACTCATTGCGTCTGGCTCATTCCGTCGATTCAATGCGCTGAATGCCTGAGCATGATGCAAGTGATTCGCTCTCGACCCGAAGTTCATGCTTGGTGTGCTCGCTGCGAGATTACGGTCAAGCTTCCACTTGTTCCGCTGCCGTGCGAGATAATTGAATCCGCAGACAAATCAACTGTATGATAACTAAAACAAATGCCTAAAGGTCGTCCTCTGGGTTCTAAGGGAAAAGCTCAGAAAAGCGCGAAGGAAAACGTCTTGGCTGTCTTCCAGCGATTAGGCAGCACACATGCCATGGCGCAATGGGCCAAGGACAATCAGACCGAGTTCTACAAAATGTATGCCCGGCTGATCCCGCAGCAGATCGACATGGAGGTGACGACTAAACCCTGCGATGTGAGTGCCGAGCCGCTGCCGGCGAAGGAATGGGATGAGCGCTACAGCTCAGACCGTCCAAACTGAATATAGCTGGCGTCCCCAGCTCGGTCCCCAGAAAGCGCTGATTGACTGTCCCTATCCCGAAATTCTGTTCGGGGGCGCGCGCGGTGGTGGCAAGACGGATGGCATTCTCGGCAAGTACGCGATCAAGGAAAAGCGCTGGGGTCCAGGCTTCAATGCCGTCTTCTTCCGCAAGGAGATGCCGCAACAGGACGATCTGATAGAGCGTGCCAAAGAGATCTACCTGTCCACTGGAGCTCGATGGCAGGACCAAAAGAAGCTCTTTGCCATGCCTCATGGCGGCCGCATTCGCTTCCGACCGCTCGAGAGCGTGACCGATGCCGAGAAGTACCAAGGACAGTCTCTCAGTGATGCTGCGGTCGAAGAGGCAGGCAACTACCCGATGCCTGCGCCGATTGATCGGCTCTTCGGGTGCCTACGCAGTGCTCATGGCGTACCTATTCAGCTCCTCCTTAGCGCCAATCCAGGAGGTCCTGGTCATCAATGGATCAAGCAGCGTTTCATTGATCCGGCTCCGCTTGGAATGAAGCGCTTGGTGCGCCAGTTGCCCAACGGCAAAGAGCATCATAGTGTCTACATCCCATCCAAGATTGGCGACAACCGTATTCTGCTGGCCAAAGACCCCGACTATGTGAACCGGCTCTACTTGGTTGGTAGCGTCGAGCTGGTCCGGGCCTGGCTTGAAGGTGATTGGAACGTCATTGCTGGCGCCTACTTTCCTGAGTTCAGTATCGAACGTCATGTCTGCCAGCCCTTCGCGATCCCGGAGCATTGGGCGCGGATTCGCATGGCCGACTGGGGAAGTGCCCGGCCTTTCTGCGTACTGTGGGCAGCCGTCAGTGATGGAGAGATGCAATCTGTTCCACGTGGAACATTGGTGATCTATCGCGAGTGGTATGGCTGGAACGGGACCGCCAATGAGGGCTGTCAGATGACGGCGCAGGAAGTCGGTGCTGGCGTGAAGGAGCTTGAAGGCAAAGAATCCATGGCCGACGAGGTCATCGACCCGGCTGCATTCTCGCGGGATGGCGGTCCGAGCATTGCAGAGCGCATGAATTTGAATTGGCGGCGCGCAGACAATGCCCGTGTGGCTCGAGCCGGTGCCATGGGTGGATGGGATGAAGTGAGGCAGCGGTTGAAGTCAAATGAGCAGGGATTGAAGGTCTTCAGTACCTGTCCTCATCTTATCCGCACCTTACCCGCCCTGCAGCATGATCCCCACAAAACCGAGGATGTGGATACAAACGGTGAGGATCACGCCTGTTTTGTAGCGGGCACTTTGGTCAACGGAAAACCCATAGAGAAGATAGGCGAATTGACGCATGAATCAGCACAGATCTATAGGCTGATGCTTTCCGATATGTCAGTGATAGAATGTACCGCTACGCATTTGTTCTTGGAGATCGACGGTACATGGACATCAGCCCAGAGACTGTTGAATCGCCTGTTATGCTCAGCCCCACCAAGCAAAGATTTCTGGGGCTCAACTATTACCTCTGCGGCTTTTACTATCAGCGCAATGGCGTGCGATTACATCGTATGGTGTGGACTCATCATCATGGGCCTGTGCCAGACGGCTATCACGTGCATCACGTCGATGAGGATCGCGCTCACAACCAGATCGAAAACTTGCGGTGTATTAGAGGCTCTGAGCATTTGGCTCATCACGCCGATCCTCATGCCGTCGTTTCCCTCGCTGCACGAGAAGCCGCCGCTATCTGGCATGCAAGTGAGGATGGGAAGGAGTGGCATCGCTCCCACTGGCAACGTCACATGGCTGCCAAGATGGCCGAGCGCGTTACGAAGACTTGCCAACAGTGCGGGCAGTCTTATGAGACGAGCGCTATCGCATCGAGTCGTTCACGCTTCTGCCATCAAAACTGTAAAGCCCGTGCGTTGCGTGCGCGTAGAGCTATTGAACGAACGACGACCGGTGTATTGTCTAGCCCAGACTAAGGGTTGGGTCATTGTCGCCGGTGTCGTGGCGTCCAATTGTGATGCGCTACGATATGGTTGCATGTCCCGCCCCATGGTGAGGGACAGGCCGAAGGATCAACCGCGGCGGTTCGAAACGGATCTGACGATCAATGATCTGATCAAGCGGGCGAAGACCAAGCGCCTGGCGGAGCAATAATGCCGAACGTTACGCTTGTAGACGATTTGGGAAATCCGCTGCGGTTTGCCCCCGCGATTGTGGGATATCAGCTGCCGATCACTCCGCTACCCGATGTGCTGATGATCGACAACTTCAACGGGACTGTCATCGATACCGTGAGTCGATGGCAATCCCCGGTGCTGGCGGGCACGGGGACGATGACACAAGCGAGTGGCAACCTCGTCACGACCTTAGGCACAACCGCTTCCAATGCTGCTGCCATCAGCACAATTGAAAACTTCGAGCCTTCGATTGGTGCCATTACGGCGGGCGCGCTGATTCAGACCGAGGCTTCTCCAAGTATCAACACCAACCGCTGTTTTGGCTTCTATACCCGTCCGGGAAGTTTCACAGCTGTTACTCCAGTACAAGACGGTTATGTCTGGGAGTTAGATATCAATGGCAGCTTCGGTGCGAGCATTTATAATGGCGGCGTACGTATCTCGCGCACTGTTTTCCCATTGAGTGGCAGCACGTTCATTCCCATCAGTATCAGTTTCCAGGGGCTGAATGCGCTGTTTTATTACAACGATTTCAGTGTGCCAGTACTGAAGGTGCCATTCCTGCAGCCCTCGACACTCAACCTGCCCTTCGGATTTCATTCAATCAATCACACCTCCGGTCCTGCGGGTGCTCCTACCTGGTCACTTTACGGGATGGCCGTGATAGATGCCTCCGGATGCCAAGCGACTCAATGGAACGGTCAGAATCTCTCCCGTGTACGTGCACCCAACAGGTTTATTCCGATCAATGCGGTATCGGTAGCTGCCGAGATTACGATCTGGACCCCAGCCACGGGCAAGAAGTTCAGGCTCATGGGGTATGTGTTGGAAAGCGGTACGATCGGCGGTAACGTCCTGCTCAAGGATAATACTGCCGGTACGACTATCCTGGTTATTCCGTTTGGCGCAGCTAATGGCGTGATTCAAGGTCCTCCGATGGGCAATGGCATTCTAAGTGCGGCAGTCAATAATGTGCTCACTGCAACGGGTACCGCTACTCAAACACTAAGCGGCTATGTATTCGGATGCGAAGAATGAGGATGCGTTTTTTCATCCTGCAGCATGGCTGTGTTGATCTATCATGGAGTAGGCGACGTGCAAGGTAATAACAATAAATTTTCCAGTCTTTTCCCAGTCACTCCATCTGATACCACGCGCATCAACTGTCAAAGCATTTATGTGGGTGGTACGGGCAATATCGCAGTCAGCCCCGATGGAACGAGTGCGGCAGTTGTATTGACAGCGGTTCCGGTAGGTGCGGTCGTACCGATTGAATTGAATCAAGGTCGGATCATGGCAACCGGAACCACGGCCACGCTACTCATTGCGCTCGCTTAAATGGCTCGAGCGACCAAATCACTGATCAGTCAGGCGGATCAATCCGAAAAGGACGCCCGGACTTGGAAAAAAGAACTGCAGCTTGCGGGTAAGCGCGAAAAGGAGTGGCGGGACGCGGCTGAGAAAGTCGTCAAGCGCTATCGGGCCGAGGACAAGAAAAAGGGCAATGTAGCGATCCTGTGGAGTAACACCGAGACATTACGTCCTGCGATCTACAACTCCCGACCCAATCCGGATGTGCGTAGACGCTTTCGCGATGCGGATCCGACGGGCAAAGCAGTCAGTGAGGTGCTCGAGCGCTCGCTCATGGTCATGGTGGATTATGAATGCACCGACCAGACGCTCAAGAACGATACCCTTGATGGTCTGCTTGTCGGCCGGGGCTGTTCACGCATTCGGTATGTGCCCAGTTTGCGTCAAGTGGGGGAGAGCGAGAAGCAGCCCGGCCAGGAAGAGGTTGAGTACGAACAGGTTCTTCCTGAACATGTCGATTGGCGTGATCTGCGTATTGGATACGGTCGCACTTGGGATGAAGTTCCTTTCGTCGCATTCCGACACAAGCTCACGAAGCCGGACGCACTGAAGAAGTTCAACGAGGAGGACATTGCGAGTGTGAAGTTCGCAGCTCCGATGGAGGATGATCCAAAGAAGATCGGCGAACAAGTGAATGAGACGCAGAAGGTCGCGGAGTTCTGGGAGGTCTGGGATAAGATCGGCAAACGGGTGTTCTTCATCCAGGACGAGGCCAAACAGCTGATTTTCCCCACCGATAATCCGGACGGTGAGCCGCCCATCGAATTTGCGGACTTCTTTCCTATCCCTTGTCCGCTGTACCTCATCGAGAACACCGGTTCCCTCCTGCCACTGATTCCCTATCACCAATACGAAGAGCAGGCCAAACAACTCGATCGAATCAGCGGCCGGATCGACAAGATCACGCAGGGCATGCGGTTGCGGGCCATGTATGACGCCAAGCTCTTTGGCGAGCTTGGCGATTTGATGCAGAGCGATGATAACGAGATGATGCCCGTGCAGAACGCGCAGGCCTGGGCGGACGGAGGATTGGACAAGGCGATCAGTTGGTTTCCCACGGAGAATGCATCTGCATTGCTCGAGGGACTCTACAAAGCGCGAACCGAGCAGAAGGCCATTATTGATGAGATCACGGGGATCTCGGACATCATCCGGGGAGCCACAGATCCAAACGAGACGAAGGGCGCACAGGACCTGAAAGCGACGTTCGGCTCGGTCCGGCTACAGCGCATGCAGAAGGAAGTGCAGCGCTATGCCAAGGATCTGATGCGCCTGGCGAGTGAAGCCATGTGCGCCAAATTCGCGCCTGAAACCTTCGCTGAGATGACCGAGCTGCAATTCCCGACGGCCCAGCAGAAAGCCATGCTGCGGATGCAGGCCCAGCATGCCCAGATGATGGCGGGACAACCGCCCCAACCCGGACAGCCTGCCTCGCCTCCCCCTCCTGATCCTGCTTTACTGCAGGTGCCGAGCTGGGACGAGATCATGCAATTGATGCGCAGTTCCGCCATGCGGCGGTTCAAGATCGATGTCGAGACCGATTCGACGGTGGCCGGTACGCTCAATTCTGATATGCAGGGTCTGTCTCAAGTCCTGACGGCCGTACACGAAGCATTGACGGGTCTAACGCCGATTGTGCAATCCGGCATGTTGCCGATCGATGCAGCCAAAGAACTGATCATGACGATCATCCGCCGCGCTCGGATGGGGATTGCAGTGGAGGATGTCTTCGAGAAGATGCAGGCGCCCAAACCACCGCCAGATCCGAATGCGGGCAAGGCCCAAGCAGAAGTGGCCAAGGTGCAGGCGCAAGCCCAAGCAGATGGCCAACGGACACAGATTGAAGCCCAAGCCAAAGTGCAGGTCGCGCAGGCCGATGCGCAAGCCCAGGTGGCCAAGACCCAGGCCGAAGGTCAGGTTGAGATGCAGATTGCGCGCTTCAAGGAAGAAGCTGAGACGCAGCGGCAGATCACCGCTCATGCCCATGAAGCCGCGCTCATCTCCATGCAGGAGAAATATGATGCGGCGGTGAAGATCATCGTGGCAACGATTTCAGCGACCAAAACAGCGGATCCCGAGGCGGGGCCGAAGGCCGAGAGTGAGTTCAGTGGAGGCGTGCAATGAGACGCCGCTATCGTTGGGACCGGGAAGCCAAAGCCATGGTTGAGGTGCCCTGGGATTCGCATCAGGAAGCCCTATCACCGGTCATCTGGGACGACTTGCCCGCCTATGAATCGCCCGTCGATGGACGGATTGTGGACGGCCGTAAGCAGCGTCGGAATGATCTCGCTCGCACGCACAGCCGACCTTATGAGGGGCGCGAGCAGGAAGTGAAGGAGGCCAATAAAGTCCGCGCCGAGCAGGAGCGCAAGACGGATCAGCTGGCCGAGCGAATGGCGCGTGTGGCGTGGGCTGATGCGCCCGATAGAGTCAGAAAAATGCTCAGGGGTCGCTAAATGGCAGTTCTCGCCGATAAAGACATTGACCAGACCATGGCGGCCGATTGGGCGGCCATCATGGAAAAGCATGCGGTTGAGCCGGAAGAGATTGATCCCGTCGCGGCTGAACCGGAGGCTTCCACGCAAGATTCTGTCGTGACCACCGAGCGCGTACGCAATGAAGATGGGACTTTTGCCGAAACGCCGAAGGAATCTGTCGCCAAAGAACCGGTTCCGCGCAAGGAAATTGCGCCCAAGCCGCTCAAAGGAGCCCAGAAAGAAGCCATTACGCCCGCCCCGGAAGAACCGGTACCTGACGCCGCTCGCGACATCAACCGCGCTCCCAGCACCTGGAAGCCGACCGCTCGAGCCGAATGGGAAAAACTCCCGCCAGCCGTGAGGGCAGAGATACATCGGCGCGAATCGGACTTCCACAATGGCCAGTCCCAACTGATGCCGGATGCGAAGTTCGGCAAAAGCATCAGTGATCTCGTCGCGCCCTATCGCATGCTGATCGAGGCCGAAGGCGGTACCCCGGAACGCGCGATCGGCGATCTGCTGCGTACGGCCGCCCAATTGCGCATGGGTACTCCCCACCAGAAAGTGCAGCTGTTCGCGAACATCGCCCAGCAGTACGGTGTAGATCTGAATGCTTTTGCACCGCAGATTGGCCAGCAACCACAACCTCAATTGCCGCCGCCGGACCCTCGGATTGACCAGCTGATCGGGGCGTGGAATCAAGAACGCCAGCAGCGTGCCCAGGCCGAACAGACGAATCTTGAGGGTGCGGTGACGACATGGATGAATGAGATGGGGACGAATGGCCAACCCAAACGCCCCTATCTCGGCGATGTGATGAACGAAATGGGGGCTTTGGTCCCCCAGCTACGGCAGGCAAACCCTAGCCTTAGCCATGATCAGGTGTTACAACAGGCATATGAGACAGCGACTTGGGGAAACCCCGAGATTCGCCTACTGCTTTTGCAGGCGCAAGGGACTGCGCAACCTCGTGGGGCTGAAAGCCAGAACCGCGTGCGTGATGCCAGGCGAGCCGCGAGCGTGAACGTACCTCGGCGAGCGTCCCAACCTTCGGCCGGCAAACCCGGCACCTTGGAAGAGACGATCACGAATACGGCACGTGAGTTGGGACTCATCACGTGAACGTAGCTTTCAGGAGTCACTATCATGCCCGCGGGCATTACCTCAATCTTCACGGCGTGGTCGGAACTGGCCGCCACGACGTTTCGCAAGCATGACACCCAGGTCGCCGATAACGTTTCCAAACACAATCTCTTCTATCGCAAGCTCTCGGCCAAAGGCCGCATCCGCATGGAAGACGGCGGCCTTTCGCTCGTCATGCCGCTGGAGTACGCGAGCAATTCCACCTATCAGCGCTACAGCGGATTTGACACGCTGAATATCGCTGCGGTGGATGTGCTGACGGCTGCGGAATTTCCCTGGCAGCAGGTCGCCGTCAACATTGCCGCCTCGGGCCGCGAATTGCGCACCAATATGGGTGAGAGTCGGATCATCAACTTCACCAAAGCGAAGATCCGCAATGGCATGAACTCGTTCAAGAACGGCATGTCCACGGACATTTACTCCGATGGCACGGCTGCGAACCAGATCAACGGCGTTCAGGCACTGATTGCGGATGCGGGTACTGGGACGGTCGGACAGATCAACTCCGGCACCTTTCCATTCTGGCAGAACATCGTTCAATCCGCGGCGGCACCACTGCAGGGCGGATCGGCTCTGACCCTGGGGCCGTCCACCATTGAAGCGCTGATGTTGACGCTGTACATCAAGCTCACCCGCGGTGATGACCAGCCGGATCTGATCGGTGCCTCGGATGATCTGTTCACGTTCTTTGAGCAGAGTCAGACGAGTTTGAAGCGGTATACGAGCACGAGCGGGGGCGATGCTGAGAGCGATGCGACGGCTGGCTTCGTGACGATGAAGTACAAGAACGCGGATGTGTTCTTTGATTCATCGGGTGGACTGCCCGCGCAGCACATGTATTTCGTCAACACCGACTACTTTGAGTTGGGCGTCCATCGTGATGCCAACATGACGGTCATGGACGAGCTGCGCTCGGTGAACCAGGATGCCGTCGTCATTCCCGTTCTGTGGATGGGCAACCTACTGTGCTCCAACCGCTCGCTCCAGGGCGTGCTGAAAACCTGAAGGAAAACGAACATGTTTGCAGCGATTACTCCGACCGTTGGAACGCAGCCTTTCAACGACTGGTTCGTTCCCGACACCACGCAGCGTCAGCCGCTAGGCATGGTCGTCATGGCCGTCGATCCCTTTTGGGGGACCGGCGAATTCATCTATGTTAAATCTGCTGATGCACTCCTCAAAGGTTCGCTCACCATGTGGGATGAGGCCTATAACGGAGTCCTCATACCGAACACAGCCCTGCAGGGATTCCCGTTTGGTGTGGCCATGGCACCGATTCCTTCAGGCTCATTCGGGTGGCTTCAGATTAGCGGTCGTTGTGTCTATAAGACCAATGCGACGGTAGCGGCTGATGCAGCTATTGGAATCGGGGCGGCCGCTGGTATTGCTGGCACTAATACAGCAGGCAAGCAGCTCCTGAACGTGCGTAATCGCATCTCAGCGACCGGCACAGTGACGGGATCTGCACTCACAACCAACGGCACCAACGTGCTGCTGTTCCAGAAGGGCTTCGATGGCTTCTTCTTGGGAGCTGCTCTGACTGGGACGGGTATTGGTGCATCGGCAGTTGTTGCCGCGCTGGATCCGGACGGCAAGCGCATCTACACCGGGACAGCGATTGGGACGGCCACGGGTGCCAATCAGACCGCATCCGGTCAGGTGACGGTGACTGGAACCTATACGGGTTTTGGTTCAGGCATTCTTAACCGTCCATTCGCTCAGGGAGCGATAACATAGAATGAAATATCTCCCTAGAGAAATAGGAGTTTAGATATGGCACTTGCACAACGAATTGTGACTGCGGGAATCTCGGCTCTGCAGGCGAGTGCCATTCAGGGCACCGTTGAATCCGCAGCAACCGCTACTGGGACGACTCAGGCTACTGCTTATCCACTGAAGGCAGATATCACTTACTTTTCGACCGTCACGGGCACGACCGGCACCATTTTGCCGATCATGAATGGCGGGGATTCAGTGACCATCTTCAATGGCTCGGCACAAGCCTTGTTGATTTACCCTCCTGTGGGCGCTGCTTTGAACAAACTCAGCGCCAATACGAGTTATTCAGTCGCTGCGGCTACGCCCTATGTGGATGTCTATTGTGTGACACCTACGCTGTACATCGTTTCTCAGTCCGCTTAACCCGGATCGGCTCAGCTATCCTGAGCCGATTCCCTCAGGAGAAAACCTCCCATGTCGATGATTCCTTCCGTCATGGACAAACGTCCGCCCTTCGTTCAATTCCGTGATCAGGAATATGGGATCAACCGCGAGGCCTCTGAAGCCGCCGGCCGACCAGTTCCCGCCATGGTGACCATGGTCTGCATCACGCCGCATGGTTCCAAGGATGAGTTCGTGAAGCCTGCTGAGGAATGGTTGGCACAGACCAAAGCCAAAGCACTCAAGGGTGATTATCCGGTGGAGTGGTACAACCATTTCGATCTGCAGTTCAGCGAATGGAAGAAGGGCAATGAACTTCCGCGGGAAGGAACCCCGGTGCAGACCTGGCAGGCGGTGAGCAATGAGCAACGCAGCCGATTGAAAGCGGTGGGTATCCCCACGGTCGAGGATCTGGCGCAATATCCGGATGGCAGTTTGGGACAGATCGGTCTCGATGGTCGGTATCTGCGGGATCTGGCTCGAGGCTGGATCGCCGAAGGCAAGGACAAGGGGATCAATGCCAAGGCACTCGCGGATGCCAATGTGAAGATCATGGATCTCGAGGCGGATAAGGAGCGTATGCAAATCCGTTTGCAGAAGCTCGAGGAACGGCTGCTCGATGAGCCGGTGAAGCGTGGGCCAGGTCGGCCGCGGCGTGAAGAGGCGGCATAGGGGTTTGCCGCTATCAGTCTACTCACGATCACGCAGAGTCTGACGACCAAGGTCCTGTCGTCCAAGCCGACTGTGGCCGCGGCTTCTGCGGATCCGAAGATCCTGCAGGCGATCGAATATATCAATGAGGCGGGTCAGGAACTCGGTTCCCGTCATACCTGGCAAACACTGACGAGCGAGTCCACCTTCACGACGGTCGCGACCGAAGTGCAGGGAACGATTCAGGCACTCGCGGGCAGTGGATTCAGCTTCATCATCACGGAATCGATGTGGAACCGCACCCAGCGCCGGCCACTCTTTGGGCCAAAGTCCCCATCTGAATGGCAGAACCTCAAAGCCCGCTTCAGTTCAGGTCCCTGGATTGCCTATCGGATCCGCGGCAATCAGCTTCTGTTTTTTCCTGTGCCGCCTGTGGGCCACGCTGTCTATTTCGAGTGGTGTACGAAGTTCTGGGCGACGGATGTTACCGGGGTCACGCCCAAAAGTAGTTTCACCGTCGATACGGATGTGGCGCTTCTGGATGAGCGTGTCATCACCCTGGATGCGCTGTGGCGGTTCAAACGCGCGAACAAGCTGTCCTACGATGAGGACTATCAGAAGGCACAGGATGCCATCAATGATTTGATTACTCGCGATGGCAGCAAGCCGCGCTTGAACCTACAAGGACCTCCAGCAGAGTTCGGGCCCGGGATTTTCGTTTCCGCCGGGAACTGGTAAATGGCTTTCGGTCGCTCTCGCCGCCGGTCCCTTCCTCAACAGGATGTTGAACCGATCACGGTATCGGTTCCGGCCCCGATCGGCGGAATCAACGCGCGTGATGCTTTGGCTGCCATGCCATCCACCGATGCCATTACTTCGTCCAACTGGTTTGGTACCCCATCGTATGTCGCTTTTCGCAATGGCAAACAGCAATGGTCCACAGGCTTGCCGGGTGCGGTTGAGACGATCATGGCCTACAACGGCCTCACCAGTCGCAAACTCTTTGGTGTCAGTGGGAATTCGATCTATGACATTACGGTTCAAGGGGTTGTAGGTGCTGCGCTAGTCACCGCTTTGAGCAATTCCCGCTTGCAACATCAGATGTTCAATGCGGGTGGAGGAAATGTTCTGATCTGGGCTAATGGGGCAGTTCAGCCCCAGTTCTACAATGGAACTGTGTGGGCGGCGACGACCATCTCAGGCAGTGGACTGACACCGTCCAATCTGATCACAGCGACCGTCTTTAAGCAGCGGATGTTCTACATCGAGAACAATTCGATGAACGTCTGGTATTCGGCGACGACAGCTTTTCAAGGGGTGTTGACGCAGATCCCGTTAGGCCAACTCTTCAAGAAGGGTGGCATCCTGATGCAGATGGCCACTTGGACCATCGACAACGTCTCGGGTATTGATGACTACGCTGTCTTCATCACCAGCGAAGGGGAAGTTGCGATCTATCAGGGATATGACCCGGCCCAAATCAGTACCTGGAGTCTGGTGGGTATTTTCAACATTGGCCGGCCTATCGGACGTCGGTGCTATACGAAGTATGCCTCCGATATCATCGTGATCACGGCGGATGGCCTGACGCCGCTGTCCAAGGCGATGCTGACTGATCGCACACAAGAGGATGCACAGCTTACCTACAAGATCATCAACGCCATCAATAATGATGTGCAGAGCTTCAATGCCAACTTCGGCTGGCAGGTCATCGATTATCCGCTAGGAAACAAGCTCATTTTGAATGTGCCCGATACGACCAATACCCTCATGCATCAGTGGGTGATGAATTCGGTGGCGAAGTCATGGTGGCAGTTCAATAACTGGAATGCCAATTGTTGGGAGTTACAGCAGGATGCGTTGTATTACGGGGAAAACACCAAAGTGTTTCTGGCCGATGTGGGCACGAACGATGCCGGAAACGCCATTACGGTCGATTGCAAACCGGCTTTTTCCTATTTCGAGCTACCGGGGAAACTCAAGAACTTCATGATGGCGCGGCCGATCTTCCAGGCCAATGCCAACATTGCACCTCAGATCACATTGAATGTGGATTTCAATGATGTAATAAACCCCGCGCCTCCCTTCATCTCAGGAGGCTTGGCTCCTTGGGATACGAGTCCATGGGATGTGACTCCATGGGGAGATTCGAATCCGTCCATCAGCATCAAGAACTGGCAAGGTATTGTGGGGTTGGGCTATGTCGCAAGCGCTCGTATCAGTCAACAGGTCTCGGGTGTTATCGCTCAATGGTTCGCAACCGATTTCCTCTTTGAAGAAGGAGGGCCCCTCTAAGCGTTTGGTATTTGGTGAAGATCAGCGTGTCGCGCAATGGGCAGCTGACCGTTCAGCGCATGGCAATATCTGGGATGGGAAGTTTGTGGCGATCGGGTTGGAACACAATGGGGAATTGATCGCGGCTCTCGGGTATACCGAATATCTAGCCGGCGGGAGTGTGCGCGGTCATATCAGCGCCATAGAGGGCAAACACTGGATGACCAAATCCTTTTTGCGAATCATGTTCATCTATCCGTTCTTGCAACTGAAGGTCCAACGGTTCAACGCGCTAATTCCGGCCCAAAACAAGGCCGTGAAGCGATTCGTGGAACACTTGGGCTTTACCCATGAATCGACCATGGAGCGTGCACTGGCGAATGACGATGTATTGGTCTATCGGATGTTCGTCGAAGATCCGGCTTGGAAACGATGGGTGATGATATGAGTGATTCTCCCAGTGCACCGACGCCGGTGGATCCATATGCCCAGGCAGGAGCCCAATATGGATTGTCTACCGGAACCGCGCTATTCAATGCAGGGTTGAACCGAACCAACCAGGTGAACCCCTTGGGTAGTTCAACTTGGAGTACGAGCTATCCGAATGGAACAGGAGGTTCGGCTGGAGGAATGGGGCCAATTGGCGGATCGGGATTACCGGTATCTGCTCCCGCAACGCCTGTTGCTCCAGCACCTGTCCAAGGCGGTGCCAGCGGGGGTGGTATTCCCTCATTGTCCGGCCATGATCTACGCACAGGTGGATATGGGGGATATGGTTTGGGCGGTCCCTCACAAGCAGCGCCCAGTTATGGCGGGGTTCCGAGCTATGGAGGCTTACCTACTGGCGGTCCCACTGGCGGGGCACCGACTTATACGCAGACCACGCAGCTGGCCCCACAGTTCCAAGATGTGCTCAACAAGCCGATTGATACCACAGGATTGGCTGGCATGCCGGGCGGCCCGAGTACCACTCAGGACCTGCAGAACACCCAAGATGCGCTCTATCAGAAACAGATGCAGTATCTGGCGCCTGAGCAGAAATTGGCCAGTGAGCAGATGGATTCAAAGTTGGCAAACATGGGCGCGACCTATGGTTCACCGGCTTGGAATAATGAGCAGGATCGCTTGTCTCGTGAGCAGCAGGCCCAAACTTCAGATGCGCGCACGCAGGCGATTACCGGTGCGGGTGCTGAACAATCACGACTCTTTGGCTTGGGTGGTCAGAGTCTACAGAACCAACTGGCTATCAGAAATGCGCCCATCAGTGAATATGCCGCTCTATCGGGTACGGGAAGTCCTTCGGCCTCAGCCTTGACGCCGGATATTTCAGGTGCTTTCGGGCAGCAGTATCAGGGGCAATTGGCCGGCTACAATGCAGGGGTTGCGAGTAACAATCAGACCGAGAGCACGATCGGATCGTTGGCGGCCATGGCCGCGATCTACTTCTAATGGAAAACTGGAAATCAGTTGTGGGTTTCGAAGGAATCTACGAAGTAAGCGATTTGGGGCGCGTTCGAGGAGTCGATCGACTTGATTCTGGAGGACGCCGATGGGTTGGAAAGGTTTTGAAGCCACATTTAAATAAAGGATATCCAATTGTCACTATTTGCTGTAACGGCAAGCCTAGGACTAGGCAAGTTCATACATTGGTATTAACAGCATTTGTAGGGCCAAAACCCCAAGGAAAAGAATGTGCCCATTCGAATGGGAATCGAGCAGATGCACGGCTTGATAATTTGTCATGGAAAACACCCGTAGAAAATTGCGCAGACTGGATTGTTCATGGCACAGATCGGCGCGGCTCTAAACATCCATTAGCTAAAATCACTGAAGACACAGTGAGGCATATATTCGACATGCGTCAAAGCGGTCGATTGATTAGAGAAATCGCGGCGTTTGTAAATCTCAATCAAGTGCATGTTGGTAATATTTTAAATGGTAAGCGCTGGAAGCATCTGCATGTCTCTATCTAAAACAGTGCTTTCTTTTTCGGGCGGCAAAGATTCTCTAGCATGTCTATATTTGCTGCAACCCCGATGGGATGAGATCACGGTCATGTGGTGCAATTCCGGGGCGGCATTTCCGGAAACGCTCGAGCAAATGGCCGCAATCAAGGCTCTTGTGCCGCATTTCGTCGAGGTTCACGGACAGCAGTCGATTGGGATCGAGGGCTATCCGGCGGATGTGGTGCCGGTAGCGGCGACCTTCTATGGCCATCAGTTTGAAGGGACGGACGGATTTCGGTTTCAGTCCCGTTATCATTGTTGTGCGGCCGCTTTGTGGACACCGACCTTGCAAGCCCTTCGTCAGTTGGGGGCTACGCACATCATCCGGGGTGAGAAGAATAGCGATCAGAAAAAAAGCGGCTTACGCAGTGGAGTGGTGGTGGATGGCATCACCTACGAATTCCCATTGGCCGACTGGTCCGATGCGGATGTAATGGCCTATCTGAATGAGAAAGGGGTCGCATTACCAGCCAATTATCGGTATATGAACACGGGGTTGGATTGTTGGAATTGTACCGCCTATCTCGATGAGAATGCCGGCCGGATGGAGTACATGCGAGCCTTCCATCCCCAAAAGGCAGAAACCGTCAGTGCCATCTTGAGAGAGCTGTTCGACCGAATTCACCAGGACACACAGTCCTTACGAGAACTTCTATGAGCGCAGATCCGCAGATGATGGCCCAAATGTTGGCCTCTCAGCTGGGAGGGCAGCAACCTCAATCCGTCGGTGGAATGCAGGGCCAGACGCCCCCGGTCGGTGCAGCCGCGCAGATGGCGCAGAAGATCATGCTCATGCGCGCATTGCAGCAGGGACAACCGCCGCAACAATCCAGAATGCCGCCACAGCCGAACATCATGGGTGGGGTTGCGGCCCAGCCGCAGGCGATGCAGCAAATGCCGACCCCGGGAGGCGTCAATGCCTGACCCGGGCATTCAGCCCCCTTATCTAGATCCAGGCCAGTACCCGGCCTACATCGATCTGCAGCGCAAGCAGATGCTGGCGCAGGCGCTCATGCAAAATGCGCAGCAATCGACACAAACGCCGGCTGAATGGAATTCAATGCGGGTCGTGCCGAAGCGCTCGGCGCTGTCGAATGTCGCGACCCTGGTATCGGGATTGATGGCGGGCAAGGCCCAGAATGCATCCCTTGGAGCTCAACAGCAATATTTCCAAGGCCTGATGGGAGGCGCACCCACTGCTCCTCCAGCAGCCGCGCCGCTGCCCGCTCCAGTTGCTCCGGGCGTACTGCCACCCAATGGCGTTGCCGGCTCCCAAGGGCCTCCAGGACCCGCTCCAGCGCCTGTAGCTCCCACAGGACTATTGCCACCCCAACAAACGCCCAATCCGATGATTCCGGAAGGCATGCCCAAAGCGCAGGCCAATCAGCTCATCGCCATGATGGGCCCGGAGAAGTACGCCGAGAACTTCGTCGCCCCGCAGTACAAGCCGACTGAGATGCAGTCGATGCTGCGCGCCGCCGGGATCGATCCGAATTCAGCGCTGGGTCATCAGATCTTGCAGCAGACGGTGGGTAAGGCGAACTACATTGCTCCTATCGAGCAGCGGCCCGGCGCGATCGAGCGCGATCCGCTCACCAATGCGGTCATCGGCCAGAATCCATCTGCGCCGACCGGCGGCGTCAATTTCTATGACAAGGGCGGGAATCTCACCGGTCAGGGCTTGGCACCGGGAGCGGCCGCGACCATTTCAGGCTCATCAGCTGCGGAGACGGCCGGCAAGGTATCCCAAACTCCTCTCGAGGCGGGGGTAGATGTGCAGGGGCGCAAGGTCTATGAGTTCCCCACCCCGCCGATCTTGGCGCCTGGCGGGGCACAGGCGGGTGCTACGGGTGTTTCCGGCGCTTCGGGAGGGGGACAGACCGCGAGTGCGGCGACGCTCCAAGCTCAGAAGACGGGGGCGGAAGGGGGTCAGAATTACGCCAGCGAACTTTCTAAGAACGCCACTGGTGCTACCGAAGTACGGCGTTCGCTCTCGGAACTCAAGAACCTAGCCAAGCAAGCCACTCCCGGTGCGATGAATGAAGGGAAGATGAAGCTCGGCAGCTACATGATTGCCGCGGGCGTTGATCCGCAGACGGCAGCCGGCTGGCTCGGGGTCGATGTAGGGGCTCTGCAGGCCGCTCAGAAACAGACGGCAACACTGGCTGTGAACACGATTCACAGCATGACTTCTCGAGGCACGAATTTTGACCTTGAGACCTTCATGCGCAATAACCCGAACATGAACATGTCGGACCCTTCGGCCTTTCAGCGGGTGGTTGACTACATGGATAACAAATCCCGCCAAGAGATC
>Ga0137410_10000229_pt1 | contig 39621 bp, 39 predicted proteins | sample CZODoug1_16funga_FD_108878 | JGI IMG/M metagenome (GOLD analysis project Ga0137410, IMG submission 108878) | Vadose zone soil fungal communities from Angelo Coast Range Reserve, California, USA - CZODoug1_16fungal (Illumina Assembly) | ecosystem: Environmental > Terrestrial > Soil > Vadose zone... | reverse complement strand
TCCCGTCGGCCAGGCGACGTTCGGGATCTACAACGGCGAGTCGCGGCAGATCTACACGCGCGAGATCTACCAGTAACCGAAGCTCGCTGCGGCGTGACGCCGCTCGCCGGCTGGTTCCGTTCGCGATTGTGCACGCTCCAATGGATGGCGCGAGTGTGTTCATCGGCGTGCTTCTTCCGTTGGTGAGGATATGATGAGGCGGTCGCAACGGTCGCAGTAGCGGGAGCCTGCACCTCATGTGTGGCATTGGCGATGGACGCAATGGCATGCCTTCGGGAGCTCTACCGTAGGTGGCTGCAGCGGATGGCATAACGGCGCACGGCTTTGACGATGTCACGGGACGCCAGCTGTTCTCGCTGCACGTTGCTTCAACGGCAGAGCTGCCAACTCGCCTCGATCTTCAATCGAGTCACTTCGCGTGTTTGCTGGCGTGGGATGCGAGCCGTGCCCCGACTGATTCAGTGACTGCGCTCGTCGAGCGGCTGCTGCGGGCGGGTGCGTCCTACTTTGCGTGTTGGGGGCCGGACTGCGAGCGTGTCGAGGGCATCATCGATGAAATCGTGGCCTATCCGGGGAGCGATTTCGGCGTACCGGACGACTCAGTCATCATGACCACTTCCCATGACGCCGAGTCCCTCGAGGAAGCGTTGTGGTTTTTTCTAACGAGCGCATGGCCCGACGAGCATTACGTCGATTCCACACGTGCAGCGCTGGCTATTTCGATCGGATCGATCAGGTGGGCGCAGGAGATTTCGTTGGCGCTCGAGGACGTACGGAATTTCGTGCGGCGTGTTTCTACGGACGGCGTCGCGTAACCGGGCGACGACGGAGATAGCAGTGTCAGCTTCCGAGCGTGTTCAGCGCGTTCTTCGCCGAGAATCCTTCGACCAAGTCGCCGATCAATACGCGAGCGCGCGCCCGACCTATCCGGAGGCGCTGATCGCCGACCTTGTCGCTCTGGCCGGGCTGCGGAAGGCGCACCGCGTGCTCGAGATCGGCGCAGGCACGGGACAACTCACGGTCTCTTTGGCCCGGCAAGGCGTCCGGCTCATCGCAATCGAGCGTGGCGCTAATCTCGCGCGCTTGCTTGCGAAAAACGTCGCCCCGTTCCCTCAGGTGGCTACCGTTGTCGCCGATTTCGACGAATGGGACGCGCCGGGTGGTCGATTCGATGTCGTCGTCTCCGCTACTGCTTTTCATTGGCTCGATCCTTCCACGCGTGTGCTGAAATGCGCGCGATTTCTTCGCCCCGGAGGAGCGCTAGCGCTCGTGGACACACGCTGGGGTGCCGGCGCTCGTAGCGATCGGTTCGTCGAGGAGAGCCAAGCCTGCTACGCCCGATGGGATCCAGACCACGACCCGAGCTTCCGTCCCCTCGGACCGGACGATCCTCCGGAGTTCGGCGACGAGCTCGAAAGCTCCGGCCTTTTCGAAACGATTGTTCATCGCCGTCACGTTTGCCGGCGGGAGTACAGTGCGCGTGCCTATTGCGATTTGCTGGCGGCATTTTCGAACATACTGGCGCTCGATGCAGAGAGTCGACGCGGACTCTTGGCGTGCATCCGCGAGCTGATCGACGGTCGTTTCGGCGGAAACATTGTCTCCGTGGACGCTCACGATCTATGGCTCGCGCGAATTCCACACGAGGGAGCGAAGGGCGGCACATGAGTCGCGGAGCGCGTCTCCGTCGAACGCGGAGACCGCGCCGGGCAGCCGCATCGGGTTCCAGAACTAGGAGGTAGGGGGACGTATGCGCTGGTTGATGGCGCTCGCACTCGGGCTCGCAATCGCGACATGCGCTTGTTCCGGAGCTGAGAAACCCGAGGACGACATCGGTGTCCTGTTCGTTGGCAATAGCCTCACGTATGTCGGGAACCTCCCGGCTGTCCTTGATGCTCTAGCGAGCACGAATGGTCGGCACACGTCCAGCGAGATGATCGTTGCAGGAGGGGCCACGCTGACGGATCGAGTCAACGATGGAACGGTTGAGCGCGCGCTGTCCAAAGGCAACTACTCGTTCGTCTTCCTTCAGGAGCGAGGCGGGGACTTCATGTGCGGTTTCGGGCCGAAGGTATGCGAGGACTCCCGGCGATCTCTCGAATCGCTGGCGGCGATGGCGCGTCAGCACGGTGCGGTCCCGGTGTTGATAGGCACGTATCAGGGAGATCCGGGCGCGTCGGAGGAGATCGTGCAGGCGGAGTCGAAGGCGGCGCTCGCTTCTGGCGTGGACTACATTTCGGTTTCCGATCGACTGCAGCGCGGACGGTCGTCCGAGCCGGAGATGGAGTGGTTCGCCGCCGATGGAATGCACCCCGGACATGATCTGATCCTGATGGAGGCGCTACTCCTCTACGAGCACTTGTTCGACGGACCTCCGACCAACTCGGGGCTCGTCGTCGACGCCCCAATGTACTCGCCCTCGTCCGGACTCACGCCCGACCTCCGATCGGCGTCAGCCCCCGCTCCTAGAGAGGGAACACCCTTCGGCAAGCGATATGATTCTGACCGCGTCGCCCGGCTGATGAAGCTCTTGTGGTAAGACAGGAGATGGTCGACGCCTCGTCGTCGTGGGCGCTCGGTTGGCAGATCTTTCACTGAATGCGGCGTTGACTCCGGACATGCTTCGCCAGTGCCTACCATCCGATGCCGCGCAGATTTGCGACATCTACAACTACTACGTTCGCGAAACGGTGGTCACGTTCGAGGAGTCGCCCGTTCTCGAAGCGGAAATGGCGCGGCGCATCGCCGACATCACGCCACGCTTGCATGGCTCGTGTGGGAGCTGGATGGCGGGATTCTCGGGTACGCCTATGCCACGTCCTGGAAGGTGCGGGCAGCCTATCGACATGCCGCGGAGAGCAGTATCTACCTTGCGCAAGAGGCGACGGGCCGAGGTCTGGGGTCGCGGCTGTACACGGCTCTGATCGCAGAGCTTGGGCAAAGAGGTTTGCATTGCGTGATCGGCGGAGCAGCGCTTCCGAACCCAGTCAGTGTCGCGCTGCACGAGAAGCTTGGCTTCACCAAGGTCGGCGAGTTTCGCGAGGTGGGGTTCAAGTTTGGGCGCTGGATTGATGTGGCCTACTGGGAGCTCCTACTGTGAGCCCTTCCAAGTGGCCCCGAGTCGTTATCGTGCTCGACCAATGACGGCGACGGACGCGATGTATCAGGCTATCGCCGCGCAGTCGCAACTACCGGCGGACGTTGCTTCGCAACTGCGCGATGCCGGCTTCGTCGTGATTCCGGGTCCGGCCACGCCTGGAGGCATCGAGGGGTTGTCGGAGGCCTATGACTACGCCGTCGCGACTGCAGATGCCGCTGATGTGCGCGTTTCATCCTCGACGCGCGTCACGGACTTCGTGAATCGCGGGCCGGAGTTCGACGGGATCTATGTGTTTCCGCCGTTGCTCGCCGCGTGTTGTCTGATCATTGGTCGGCCATTCAAACTCAGCGGTACGCGCGCGAGAACACTGGAGCCGGGTGCGCCTGTCGAGGCGCTTCACGTGGACGTCAAGCCCGGAGCCGACGGGTGGCCGATCGTTGGGTTCATCATGATGGTTGACGTTTTTGACGCCGCGAACGGGGCGACTCGCTTCGTGCCTGGTTCGCACTCGACGCTTCGCGAGCCGGGCGAATTCATGAGCAATCCGACAAACGCCCACGAAGAGGAAGTCGTAGCCGGCGGTCCCGCCGGTTCTATCATCATTTTCGACGCGTCCGTGTGGCACAGCCACACAGCGAACCGTTCGGGGCAGCGTAGGCGTTCGATTCAAGGCCACTTCGTCCCGCGGGACGCTCGAGCGTCCGTAGACCACGCCGCGCGCATGCGCCCCGAGGTGCTCGGACGGATCGGGAACCTCGCGAAGTACGTCCTGGCAGTCGGATGACGGATGACTCGCAGTTGCACCGAACCCTCATAGGCGGAGCCGAGAAGCGGGATATCGCGCTCGTGGACTACGATCCGCGTTGGCCGGAGAAGTTTTCCCGGCACGCAGAGATCATCAGAAGGGCGTTGGGCGGAAGGGCGCTCTCGATTCAACACGCGGGGTCAACATCGGTGCCAGGGCTTGCGGCCAAACCGATAGTCGACGTCGTTGTCGTAGTCGAGGACTCGGGCAACGAGGACGTCTATCTTCCCGCGTTCGTGGCGGCGGGGTACGTTCTGCGCGTTCGGGAGCCCGACTGGCACCAGCATCGCATGTTTAGAACCCCGGAGTTGGATGTTCACATCCATCTTTTCTCGCGCGGTTGCGTAGAAGTCGAGCGACTGCTGGCGTTTCGCGACCGGCTAAGAAAATCCGCGGAAGATCGGTGCCTGTACGAGTCGGTCAAGCGAGAGTTGGCTCGACAGGATTGGCCCGACATGAATGCGTATGCGCGCGCGAAATCCGCGGTCGTCGAGGAAATTACAGCCAGGGCATTAGGAATGGCTGCGGCGGAAAGCATTCGATGACCGCCGCTGCCGCGAACTGGCTCAAGGCCGCATCATGGGATACGAACAACGACGCCGGTCGAGAGCTCGGCCGCGATGAATACGACCGCCCGGAGAAGCATATGAACGAATCGTGGATGCCAAACGGCTACCGTACTGTTACGCCCAACATCATCGTGGACAATGCTGAGGATGCCATCGCATTTTTCAGGCAGGGACTCGGCGCGATCGAGCAATATCGGCTCACCCTGTCGAATGGAAAGATTACGCACTGCGAGCTCAAGCTAGGCGACTCCGTCGTCAATGTCGGCGAATCCATGGAAGGATGGCCTGCCCACGGCTTGGTCGCACAAATCTACGTAGAGGATTCAGACGCATTGTTCGCACGCGCGGTTGCAGCCGGTGCAACCGTGGTGATGCCCATGACCGACATGTTCTTCGGCGTGCGCGAAGGGCGAGTTTCAGACCCCTTCGGGAACATCTGGACGATAGCCACGCTCAAGGAGCAGGTATCTCCTGCGGAGATGCAGCGTCGGCTAGTCGCCGCCGGGTATTGAGGATTCGTGTGATGCGGAAGGGGCGTGTGCTGCGGCAAGCGCTGACCTCCGACATCCAAGACATCCAGTGCGTGCGCCACTCGGTGCACGAGAACCGCCTCGTTTCGACGGTCATCACCGACGATCAAGTTCAGGAAGCGATCGAGAAGACCGGGCGGGGCTGGGTGATCGAGACCGAGGGCGAGGTGGTAGCGTTTGCGATCGGCAACGCGGCGAACGGCAACATCTGGGCACTGTTCGTGCACCCGGATCACGAGCGCCGCGGGCATGGACGCCTGCTTCACGACACTATGATCGATTGGCTCTGGTCGACGGGGCTGCATCGCCTGTGGCTCACCACGCAGCCGGGAACGCGCGCTCAAGGGTTCTACGAAGCGGCGGGATGGCGGCTCGTGAGTATCACGGAGAGCGCAGAGGTGCATTTCGAACGTTACCGAGCCGGAATGCCTACGCATGAGTGACGCCGCACCGAGCCGTGATCGACACGGCGGGCCGCTCGGTCGCAGAATCGCAGGCGGAGTTGCTGCGCCGTTTGGCCGAGACGTGGTCCGGGCCGGACCGTGGCAGCGTTGGTGAACGCGTCCTCGAGCGAGGACGGGAGGGCGTGATGAGCAAGGTTCGCGTGCTGTTTGCGGCCCTGTTGATGTCGGTCGCCGCCGGTTCGGCGCTGGCCGACGCGATCGATCTGTCGGACGCCCCCGCCGTCGAGCGCTTGCGCGCGGCCAATCCCGACCACTACGCGAAGATCCTGCAGATCCTCGCGGGCCTTCGCGAGCGGCCGAGCCGCGTCGACGATGGTTGGCTACAGACCGCGTTCGGCGCCCGTGACGTCGAGGTCGCGGCCTTGATCCTGCTCGCGAGCGATCCTCCGAAACAGTCGCTGCGCTTCACGCTCGACGACGTCGCCTATCGGTTGAACGTCGTGCGCGCGGATTTGCGCGACTCGATCGTCCGCTGACGAGCGCGCATTCGCGATGAGGCTGCCATTCCGCCAGTTGAACGTGTTTTCCGCCGACCCTGTGCTCGGCAACCCGCTTGCCGTCGTGCACGCGGCGGACGGCGTCACGGAAGCGCAGATGGCGGCGTTCGCGCGCTGGACGAACTTGTCGGAGACCACGTTTCTGCTCGCGCCCACGGAGGCCGAGGCGGACTATCGTGTGCGCATCTTCACGCCGAACGGCGAGCTGCCGTTCGCGGGTCATCCGACGCTCGGCTCGTGTCATGCGTGGCTCGCCGCGGGCGGCACGCCGCGCGCGCGCGGCGTCGTCGTGCAGGAGTGCGGCGTGGGGTTGGTCCGAATTCGCCGCGACGGCGCGCGCCTCGAGTTCGCGGCGCCGCCGTTGCGCCGCACCGGTCCGCTCGAGCCGGAAGTTCTGGCGCAGATCGTCGAGGGGTTGAGGTTGCGTGCATCGGATATCCAGCGGCATCAGTGGGTCGACAACGGGCCCGGTTGGTGCGCCGTGATGCTGCCCTCGGCAAGCCATGTGTTGGCGCTGCATCCCAAATGGTCGGTGCTCGATGACTTGAAGCTCGGAGTCGTCGGGCCGCACCCGGCGGATGCCGACGTCGCGTTCGAGGTTCGCGCGTTCGTGGGCGAAGGCTCGTACGAGGACCCGGTCACCGGCAGCTTGAACGCAAGTCTCGCGCAGTGGCTCATCGGCGCCGGGCTTGCGCCGCCCGCCTACGTCGCGGCGCAGGGTACCGCGCTCGGGCGGGCCGGCCGGGTCTACCTGCGGCGAGCCGACGGCGACGTCTGGGTCGGTGGCGACGTGGTTGGCTGTATAGAAGGTGTGATCGATCTTCAGCCGAACTAGGGTCAGACCCCAATTCGCGGGGGCGCCTTGCTACGAAGAGAACGGCGTCAGGCGAATTGGGGTCAGACCCTGGTCAGTCGTCAGCGCTCGGGCGGAACCGGTTCATCAGATCCTTCTGCACGGCCACGGGCGCGGTTGCGTAGTGGTCGAGCTCCATCGTGAAGAGGCCGGTGCCGCCGGTCAGCGATTTCAACGTGGCCTGATACTCGCCGAGCTCGGCGAGCGGAACTTGCGCGTGGATGCGCGAGCGCTGGCCCGACAGCGTGTCGGTGCCGGCGATCTTGCCGCGGATCGCCGCGAGATGGCCCGTGATGTCGCCGACGTGCGAGCTCGGCGCCGTCACCGCGAGCCGCGCGATCGGCTCGAGCATGATCGGTGTGGCTTGCGAGATCGCGTGCTTGAACGCGCGCGCGCCGGCCGTGACGAACGCGATCTCCTTCGAGTCGACCGGGTGATGCTTGCCGTCGTGTACGATCACGCGCACGTCCACGATCGGATAGCCCGCGATCGCGCCCTCGAGCAGCGTCTGGCGCACGCCTTTCTCGACGGCCGGGACGTACTGCGCGGGAATCGCGCCGCCGACCACCTCGCTGACGAACTCGAAGCCCGCACCCCGCGCCAGCGGCTCGACGCGTAGGAACACCTCGCCGAACTGCCCGGCGCCTCCCGTCTGCTTCTTGTGGCGGTGATGGCCCTCGGCAGCGCGGCTCACCGTCTCGCGATACGCGATCTTCGGCGGCCGCGCCGCGACGTCGAGCCCGTACTCGCTCTGCATGCGGTCGAGCACGAGCCGCAAGTGCAGCTCGCCCATGCCGCGGAGCACGGTTTCGTTCGCCTGCGAGTCGAACTCGATCCTCAAGCTCGGGTCCTCCACCGCGAGCTTGTGGAGCGCGTCGGAGAGCTTCTTCTCCTGACCGCGCTGCTTCAAGTCGATCGCGACGCCGTGCATCGGCGGCGGCAGCGGCACGGCGGGGCAGGAGAGCTCGTCCTCGTCGTGGCTCGAGTGCAAGACGTCGCCGTACTGGATGTCGTCGATCTTCGCCACCGCGCAGAAGTCGCCCGCGCTCGCGGCCGGCACCTCGCGCAGATCCTTGCCCTGAACGCTGTAGAGATGCGCGAGCTTCACGGCCTTGCGCTTGTCGCCGATGTACACCTGCGCGCCGGTGTGGACCTCGCCCTGGTGCACGCGTATGGCGGCGAGCCGGCCGACGTAGGGGTCCACATTGAGCTTGAACACGTGGCCGACGAAGTGGCCGTTGCCGTCGGCGCCGCCGATGTTGACCGCGTGACGGTCGTTGCCGGCGACGAACTCCGGCGGATTGGCCTCGAGCGGATTCGGCATGAGCTGCGTGAGCACGCGCAGCAGCTGGCGGAGCCCCGCGCCACTTTTGGCCGACACGAAGCACACCGGCACCAAGTGACCGCCGCGGAGCGCCCTCTCGAACGGCTCGTGCAGCTGCTCCGGCGTCATAGCCTCACCCTGCTCGAGGTAGACACCCAAGAGCTGGTCGTCGAGCTCGACCACGCGGTCCGTGATCTCCGTGTGCGCTGCGGCCACCGACGAGAAGTCCGGAGTCTCCTCCGCGGCCGCAAAGAAGCAGTCGGCGACCGCTTGGCCGCGGCGAGCCGGCAAGTTCAGCGGCAGGCACTGCTGCCCGAACGCCTGACGCACCTCGCGGAGCACGCCCTCGAGGTCCGCGCGTTCTGCGTCGATCTTGTTGACGATGACGAGCCTCGCGAGCCGGCGCTCCGCCGCGAAGGCCATCATGCGCTGCGCCACGAGCTCGGGGCCGTGCTCGGCGTTGATGACGACGGCGGCCGTCTCGACGGCGGGCAGCACGGCAAGCGCGCGGCCCATGAAGTCGGGATAGCCGGGCGTGTCGAGAATGTTCACGCAGCGGCCGTCGTGCTGCAGGTGGCAGATGGCGACTTCGAGCGAGTGGTGGAGCCGCTTCTCTTGGTCGGTGTAGTCGCACACCGTGGAGCCCCGTTCCACACTGCCGGCCGCGCGAATCTCACCGGCTTTGGCGAGCAGCGCTTCGATCAAAGTTGTTTTACCGGCCCCGGCGTGGCCGAGCATCGCGACGTTGCGAATGCGCTCGGTGTGCGACCTCAAGGAGTGAGTCATGAAACACCTCCGGTGGTCTGGGTCTGACCCCGAAGGGGTCAGACCCTAATTTGTGCCGGCGGCGTCTGACCCTAGGGTCAGACCCTGGGGCCACACGCGGCCTCCGGCCGATCAAACAGTAGCGTAACTCTTGCCCCTCGGCGAGGCGGCGTCAGGCCTCCGATTCACGCGCGATCGGCCGCGCGGCGAGCTTGGCGGAGGCTGCGTCGGATTCGTATCTACGCCCGAGCCACCAGCCGACACCCGCCCAAGCGGCGGCCGTCGCCGCGCCGACCATCATCATGCCGGCCGGCGTGATGCCGAGGCTGACGAGAAGGGCGTTGAACTGCGCGACCAGGTAGTCGGCGCCCCGGTACACAGGCACGTCGATGGTGCTCTTCGCCTTGTACTTGGTCTCCTTGTCGAGCGGGGCCCAGAGCATCTCGCGCCCCGGCCGCACCAGTGCGTATTCGCCGGCGCGCCGCAAAATGAATACCGCGCCGAACAGCATGAAGGTGCTGTATCCGGCGAGCATCGTGAACGCGGCGATCATGAGGATCGGCACGAGCGTCAACAGCGTCGTGATTCCGAAGCGTTTGGCGATACGTCCCGTCAGAAAGATCTGGGTGACGACCGTGAGGCTTTGGACGATCCAGTCCATCCTCGCGAACATCCGGGTTCTGTCGGCAGTTACCGTGAACGTCGCGGCGACCACGCGGAGCTGCTCGAAGTACAACACGGTGCTCACGGCTGAGATGCCGAGGATGAACAACGCGATGCCGAGCAGGTACGGCGATTTGAAGATGAGGATGACTCCGGCCATCCAGTTGCCGCCGATCGGCCGATCGTCGGCTGCCGTCGACGCGCCCGGCCGGTCCCCCCAAATCCGCAGTAGCACGCGCTGACACACGATCGCGAGAACGAAGCTCGCGGCACTGGCGAACAGGATGCCGTTTTCGCCGACCACTTTGACCGTGAGGTCGGAAAGCAGCGGACCCGCGAGCGCGCCGGCGCTGCCTCCCGCCGCGATCACGCCGAACAACCGCTTGGTCTGGTCGCGATCGAACAGCTCGAGCAGGAAGCTCCAGAACATCGACAGCAAGAACAGGTTCACCACGCTGATGAACACGTAGAACATCTTGCCGAGCAGCGGGTTGAATTCCGCCGTATTCAGCGCCACGCCGACCGCCGCGAGCAGCGCGGCCACGATGCCGTAGATCCAAGGCAAGAACGTGCTGCGGCGCAGGCGCGCGACCACGGAGCCGTAGACCGGAACGATCAAGATCGAGAACGCCGCCGTGTAGAGCCACAGATTCGCGACCGCGTTCGGGCCCTCCGCGTCGTTCAGCAACGTTGCGACCGTGTCGCGCACCGGTCGAATCGAGAAATACCCCGCCCACATGAAGAAGAACAGGCAGAACGCCGCGACGACCGCACGCGTTTCGCGTGGCTCGATAGGAGCGAGAGTGGTGAGGAGTCTTCCTAGCGGCGAGGTTGTTCTTGTATTCATCGACGCAGGATACACCGCCCTTTCCGAACGGCGCACCGATGCGGTGCGATTTCACAAATCTTTGCCGATGGATGGAGCGCGGCCCGCCGACCGATGCTCCTCGTAGCGAAGCGATTTCTCTGCTCCGCTGCGGGCACGATTCCTGCAAGGCCGACTGATCCGTTACGGAATTCGGAGCACGAGCCATGGACGACGCAAAGATCCCGCTGCCGAGTCGCAAGCATCGCGCCGCCAAGCGCTACATCTACTCGTGGAGCGCCGGCCGAGCCGAAGGCAGCGGTGCGATGCGCGACCTACTTGGCGGCAAGGGCGCGGGCCTCGCCGAGATGACCCGCGCGGGTCTCCCCGTTCCTGCGGGCTTCACCGTCACCACCGAGGCTTGCAACGACTTCTTCGCGGCAGGCGAGCGGCTGCCGGACGGTCTCTGGGAGGACGTGCTCACGGCTCTCGCGGCCCTCGAGCAGGACACGGGCAAGCGCTTCGGTCGCGCACGGGCGCCGCTGCTCGTGAGTGTGCGGTCCGGTGCGAAGGTGTCGATGCCCGGAATGATGGACACCGTGCTCAATCTCGGGCTGAACGGCACGACGCTCGCGGGGTTGGCCGCGCTGACGCGCGACGACCGTTTTGCCTGCGACGCGTATCGACGATTCGTTCAGATGTTCGGCCGGATCGTTCTCGAGATCCCGGGCGCGCTGTTCGAGCACGCGCTCGAGGCGAAGAAGGCCGCGCGCGGCGCGAAGATCGACGCGGACCTCGACGCCGCGGCGCTGCGCGAGCTCATCGCGGAGTACGAGGAGATCGTGATCGCGCGCACCGGGCGCCCGTTCCCGAGCGACCCTCTCGAGCAGCTCGAGCTCGCGATGAAGGCCGTGTTCCGCAGCTGGTTCGGCCAGCGCGCGCGTGACTACCGTAAGTTCAACGGGATCCCGGACTCCTTGGGCACGGCCGTCAACGTTGTCGCGATGGTGTTCGGCAACATGGGCGAGACGTCGGGCACCGGCGTCGCATTCACGCGCGATCCCAACACCGGCGAGCGCGTGCTGTTCGGCGAGTATTTGACGAACGCGCAGGGTGAGGACGTCGTCGCGGGCATCCGCACGGCGCCGAAGATCGCGTCGCTCGCGTCCGAGATGCCTGCGGTCTATGCGGAGCTCCGGCGGATAGCGCGCGCGCTCGAACGGCACTATCGCGACGCGCAGGACCTCGAGTTCACGATCGAGCGTGGCCGGCTGTTCATGCTGCAAACGCGCTCCGCGAAGCGGACGGCGGCCGCGGCCGTGCGGATCGCGGTCGACATGGTCCACGAGGGATTGATCACGAAGCAGGAAGCGCTCATGCGCGTCGAGCCGGCCCAAGTGGAGCAGCTGCTGCGCGACCAGCTCGATCCCGCTGCGCGGGCCACGGCGACCAGAATCGCCCGCGGGCTCAATGCGTCGCCGGGCGCCGCCGTCGGCCGCGCGGTGTTCGACGCGGACGACGCTGCGGCTTGGGCCGCGCGCGGCGAGCGCGTGATCCTCGTGCGGCTCGAGACGTCGCCCGACGACTTTCACGGGATGGCCGTCGCGCAGGGGATCCTCACCGCGCGCGGCGGCGCCACGTCGCACGCGGCGGTGGTCGCGCGGCAGATCGGCAAGCCGTGCGTCGCGGGTTGCGCCGCGCTCGCGATCGACGCGGACGCGCGGCGCGCGCGGGCGGTCGAAACGGGGCTCGAATTCGTCGAGGGCGACTGGCTCAGCATCGACGGTGCGACGGGCGAGGTGCTGCTCGGCGAGCTGCCGACGATCGCCGGCAGCTTCGACGAGCAGCCAGCGCTCGAGACGCTGCTCGGTTGGGCCGACGAGGTGCGGCGCCTCGAAGTCTGGACGAACGCCGACGAGCCGGCCGAGGCGGCGCAGGCGCGGCGCTACGGCGCTCAAGGCATCGGCCTCTGCCGCACCGAGCACATGTTCCGCGCCGGCGAGCGGCTCGAGATCGTGCGCCGCGCGATCCTCGTGGCGCATCGGGCGACGCGGGCCGCGGAGCGTCGCGCCGCGGGCGCCGAGCTCAACGCGGACGAACAGGCGTGTCTCGCGCGCTTCGAGCGCGCGCTCGGCGAGCTCGAGCGGCTCCAGCAGGGCGACTTCGAGGGCCTGTTCCGCGAGATGGACGGGCTGCCCGTCGTCATTCGGCTCATCGATCCGCCGCTGCACGAGTTCCTGCCGAAGCACGGCGAGCAGCTCGTCAAGGTCGCGACCGCGCGGCTCGACGGCGGCGCGGCGCGCGACGACGAGGAGTTGCTCGCCGCGATCGAGGCCATGTGCGAGCCGAACCCGATGCTCGGTCTGCGCGGCTGCCGCCTGGGCCTCATGGTGCCCGAGATCGTGAAGATGCAGACGCGCGCGATCTTGAACGCGCAGATCGCGATCAAGAAGGCCGGCGGCCGGCCGATCGCGAAGATCATGATCCCGCTGGTGGGGCACGCGAACGAGCTCGCTCGCACGCGCGAGCTGCTCGAGACCGAGGCGCGCGCGATCGAGCGCGCGGCCGGGGTCCACGTCGACTACGAGTTCGGCACGATGATCGAGGTGCCGCGCGCAGCGTTGACGGCGGACGAGCTTGCGCGCGAGGCCGACTTTTTCAGCTTCGGCACCAACGACCTCACGCAGATGACGTTCGGCTACTGCCGCGATGCGGCCGAGAGCGGCTTTCTGCGGGACTACGTGGAGCGCGGCATCCTGCCCGCGAATCCGTTCCAGACGCTCGACGATGCGGTCGCGGGGCTCATCGAGCTCGCGGCGCGGAAGGGCCGTGCCACGAAGCCGCGGCTCAGTCTCGGCATTTGCGGCGAGCACGGCGGCGAGCCCGCATCGATCGCAAAGTGCGAGCAGATCGGGCTCGACTACGTGTCGTGCTCGCCGTTTCGGGTGCCCGTTGCGCGGCTCGCCGCCGCGCGCGCCGCACTGGCCGAGCGGGAGGCGCGCAATCGCACGGCGCTAGACGGCGGGCAGGCGACAAGGTCGGCACGGCGCCCGCGCCTGCGCGCGCCCGTCCAGGTCGAGCCGGCGATCGCCTTCGCGGACTTGCCGGTTTCGGAACTGGGTCACGCGCCGGCCGGCCGGCCGCAGTGCTAGCATCGGGCCGTTCTCGGCGCCAGTCGCCGAAGGAGGCTCGATGAAGCCCGTGCTGGTGCTCGCTGTGGGTTTGACTCTTTCCGGCTGCGGCGGCTCGCCGGAGCCGCAGCAGCGCGCGGCCGCGCCCGAGGCGCAGCAGAGCGCAGCCGCGCCGAGGCGCGAGACCGTGTTCGAGCCGCTCGTCGGCACGATCGATCGCGCGAACGGCGTCCAACAGACCATCGACGACCAAGCCGCCGAGCGCCGCCGCCAAATCGAAGAAGCCGAGCGCTAGCCGCGGTACCCGAGCAGGCCGCGCAGGCCGCGGAACGCCGGCAGCGGCTCCGTGATCACGTGCGTGGGGATCGCCTGCATGTAGGCGCGATAGCTGCCCTTCGCCTCGAACCGCTCGCGGAATTCCGATTTCGCGAGCGCGTCGAGCAGCTGCGGCACGATGCCGCCCGCGATGAACACCCCGCCGCGGGCCCCGACCGTCATCGCCACGTTGCCCGCCACCGTGCCGAGCATCGCGAAGAACATCGCCTGCGCCTTGCGCGCCAGGGGCTCGCTCCCCTTCGCGAGCGACGTCACGTCCTGCGGCGTGACCGTCGGTCGCCCGCGGCCCGCGAGCTCCGCGAGCGTCACGTAGAGGCGCACGAGGCCGGGTCCGGACAGAAAGCTCTCGGCCGAGCAGTGTCCCTCCTGCTTGCGCACGAGCTCGATGACGCGCTGCTCCTCCTCGGTCGTCGCGGGCAGCGTCGAGTGGCCGCCTTCGCCGCTCACCACCGCCCAGCCGTCGCTCGCGGGCACGAGTGCGGCGATGCCGAGACCGGTGCCCGGCCCCACGGCCGCGAGCGTGCCGCGCCCGCTAGGCGCGCCGCCGCCGATCTTGCGCAGATCCGCCGCTCGCAGATGGGGCAGACCCCACGCGATCGCCGCGAAGTCATTGACGACGATCAGCTCGCTCAGGTGCAGCTCCTGCTTGAGGGCCGCCTGCGAGAACCGCCAGTCGAGGTTGATCATCTGGACGTTGTCGCCCAGGATCGGAGCCGCGACCGCAAGCGCGGCGCGCTTCGGTCGATCGGTGGCGCGCCGGTGGTCGAGGTAAACGCTCAGCAACCCAGCGAGACCGGTAAAATCGGAGTTCTGGAACACCTCGGAGGCGAGCTCTTGACCTTTGTCGTCGAGCAAAGCGCAGCGAGTGTTCGTCGCGCCGATATCGGCCATCAGGTCCATCGGTGAGATCTCGTCCTATGCCTCTCGAATAGTAGCGAGCCCATGCTCGAGAGCAAGGACTTGCCCCAGCCGATTCGCGATCGCCGCCCAGAATCGGCGCGCGCGCAGCCCGGTCACGTGCGCCGTTGGCTAGGCCGAGTCGCGTTGCTGCCCGTGCGCTACGAAGCGCACGCGCCTGCGGCGCTGCCGCCGGGCCGGGTCTGCTACGTGCTCGAGACGGATCGCCTCCTAGATCGCCTGGTGCTCGAGGATTTGTGCCTGCGCGAGCGCTGGCCGTTGCCGGACGATTCCCGCGCGGCCGGATTTTTCAGCGTGCGCTCGATTCGCGGCTGGCTGCTGCGGCGGCTCGTGCCCCGCGACGTGGCCGAGCTCGAGCCCGTGGTCGCGCGCGTCACGGAACGCGGCGGCGCGCCGGTGTCGTTCGTCCCGATAGCGATCTTCTGGGGCCGCGCGCCACAGCGTGACAGCTCGTGGATCAGCGTGTTGTCGTCGGAGGACTGGGGCCTCGGCGGGCGGCTGCGCCGCGTGCTCGCCGTGCTGGTGCACGGGCGCTCCGTGCTCGTGAAGGTCGGCGAGCCGCTCGCGGTCGCCGCGCTCGCCGAGCCCGACGGCACGCGCGAGCTGCTCGCCCGCAAGATCGGGCGCCTGCTGCGCACGCTCTTCAACGACCAGCGCACGCTCACGATCGGGCCCGACTTGTCGCATCGCCGGCTGCTGCTCGACGAGATCCTCGAAAGCCCGTGGGTGGTGGCGGCGATCCAGCGCGAGGTCCGCTCGTCGGGGAAGGGCGAGCGCCGCGTACGCGCTCGGGCCCGGCACTACGCGGCCGAGATTGCCGCGGACTATTCCTATCCGGTCGTGCGCCTTCTCGATCGCGCGTTCACGTGGCTCTGGAACCGGCTGTACGAAGGCGTCGACGTACGCCATCTCGAGACGTTGACCGAGATCCCCGCCGGCACCGAGCTCGTCTACGTGCCCTGCCACCGCAGCCACATCGACTACATGCTGCTCGCCTACGTCATCTACCGGCAGGGGCTCGCGCCGCCGCACATCGCGGCGGGAGTGAACTTGAACCTGCCGATCTTGGGGCGAATTCTGCGGCGCGGCGGCGCGTTCTTCATCCGTCGCTCGTTCCACGGCAACGCGGTCTATGCGGCCGTCTTTCGCAGCTACTTCCATCTGATCCTCGTGCGCGGTTTTCCGATCAAGTATTTCATCGAGGGCGGGCGCAGCCGCACGGGTCGGCTCCTGCAGCCGAAGCTGGGTCTGCTCACCATGACGATCCAGAGCTACGTAGCGGACCGCAACCGGCCGGTGGTGTTCGTACCCGTGTACTTCGGCTACGAGAAGCTCGTGGAGGGCCAGACGTTCATCCGTGAGCTCAGCGGCAAGGCCAAGAGGAAGGAGTCGCTCGGCGGCGCGCTACGCTCGCTCGGCGCGCTGCGCGAGCGGTTCGGCGGGGTGCAGGTGAGCTTCGGAGAACCACTTGCGCTCGCTCGAGTGCTCGACGAGACGCACGCGGGTTGGCGTACCGAGCCCGTGGACGAGCAGTTTCGCCCGGAGTGGCTCAGCGCCGCGGCGGAGAAGCTCGGCACGCGGATCATGACCGCGATCAACGACGCGGCGGTGATCAATCCGGTCAACCTCGTGTCGCTGGTGCTGCTGTCGATGCCGAAGCAGGCGATCGTGGAGGTCGAGCTCAGGGCGCAGCTCACGCTCTACACCGAGCTCGCGAAGCGCGCGCCGTACGCGCCGCGCTCCGGCGGCTCCGCGCTCACCGCGGACGAAATGATCGAGCGTTGCGAGCGGATGCGCTGGCTCTCCCGTCGGCCCCACGAGCTCGGCGACGTGCTCTACATGGACGAGCGGCACGCCGTGCTCGCGAGCTACTACCGCAACAACATCGTGCATCTCTACGCGCTGCCCGCGCTCGTGGCGGCGGGTTTCGTCAACCGCTCGGAGCTCACGGCCGCGCGCCTGCGCACGCTGGTCGCCGAGCTCTACCCCTGTCTCAAGGGCGAGCTCTTCCTGCGGCTCGGACGCGCGGAGCTCGAGGAGGCTACCGACGCCGTCGTCGCTGCGATGGTCGAGCTCGGCTCGCTCGATGTGCGCGCCGGCGTGCTCGTGCGGCCCGCCGATGGCAGCCCGCGCGCGGGGCAGCTGCGTCTCTGCGCGGAGATCCTGCAGCCCTTCATCGAGCGCTATTACCTGTGCGTCTCGCTGCTGCTCGCGGCAGGCTCCGGGGTGCTGCGCGCCGCCGAACTCGTGCGCCGCTGCCGCGCGGCGTCGGAGCAGCTGGCATTGATCTATGCGCTGAACTCGCCGGATCTCTTCCAGGCCGAGCTGTTCGACACTTGGGTAGAGTACTTACGCGGAGCGGCGCTGCTCGGCGAGGATTCGGGCGGCGTCTTGTCGTTCGATGAGGGGGTGCTCGCGGAGCTCGCTGCGGCGCTGGGCTTCGTGCTGCCCGCGGGCTTGCGTCAAACGCTCGTAAGCCTCGCCGGCACGGCTGCGCCGCCGCCGTCCGGTTAGCCCGCCCGGCGCTGCGGCGCAGGCGACTCTTGCGTCAGGCGTTCAGATCCGGAATTCGGGCGCTCTCGAGCTGAGTGATCATGTCCTTCAGCATCAGCTTTCGCTTCTTCAGACGCCGGAGCATGATCTGATCCACGAGGGGATCGGACACGAGCCTCGAGATGACCTGGTCCAGGTCCTGATGCTCAACGCGCAACTGCTTCAGTCGCTCCACGTTCCTGAAAGTCTCAGTTTCTACGTTCTGGTCCACGAGTTGTCTGGAATGGCGCTAACCAGTCCCGCCGGGCGTCGCCAAAGGCCAGAAAGTGTGGATTCAGCAGGTCGTCTTTGGAGTTGTACCTCAGCGGCCGACCGGCTCGATCCATCATACGCCCGCCCGCGCTCTCTAGGATAGCCTGAGCCGCGGCCGTGTCCCACTCCGAGGTGGGCCCGAGGCGCGGATACAGGTCGGCCGCGCCTTCGGCAATGAGACATATTTTGAGCGAGCTGCCCATCGGCGTGAGCTCGTGAGGCCCGAGCGCGTCCAGATACGCGGCGAGCTCGCCGCTCGGATGGCTACGGCTGCCGACGACCTTGAGCGGCTCGCCGGCGCGCTCGCGGACGCGAATCGCCTGCGCGGGCGAGCTCGCGTCGCGGCGCCACGCGCCGGTCTCGACGGCGCCGTAGTAGCTGCGGGCGGGCACCGGGGCAAGCACGACGCCGAGCACCGCACGGCGCTCCTCGACGAGCGCGATGTTGACCGTGAACTCGCCGTTGCGCTTCAGGAACTCCTTCGTGCCGTCGAGCGGATCGACGAGCCAGTAGCGCGACCAGCTGCGCCGCGCCGCGAGCTCTTGCGGCGGCGATTCCTCGGAAAGCAGCGGCACGTTCGGTGCGAGCCGCGCGAGCCCGTCGCGAATCGCCGCGTGTGCCGCCCGGTCGGCGGCCGTGAGCGGCGAGCGGTCGTCCTTGAGCTCGACGGCGATCTCGCGGTTCGCGTAGATCGCGAGGATCGCGTCGCCGGCCTCGCGTGCGACGGCGCAAACGGCGTCGAGAGTCGCGGTTCTATCGGCGAGGTCGAGCATTCGAGTCTTGTATCATAGGGCTATGTCCGGCATAGCTTCGCACGCCGTCGATTGGACCGAGATCGACACGGTTTTCGTCGACATGGACGGCACGCTCCTCGACCTCGCGTTCGACAATTTCTTCTGGCTCGAGCTCGTGCCCGCCCGTTACGCGGAGCGCCACGGCCTCACCCCCGAGGCGGCGCGCGAGCGCCTCACGGCCCGGTTCGACGCGGCGGCCGGCACGCTCTCGTGGTACTGCCTCGACCACTGGACTCGCGACCTCGACCTCGACATCAGAACACTCAAGCGCAGCCACGGGCATTTGATTCGCTTCCTGCCGCGCGCTCGCGAGTTTCTCGCCGCCGTGCGTGCGCGGCGCAAGGGTCTGTGGCTCGTCACGAACGCCCACCGCGACACGCTCCGGGTCAAAGCCGAGCAGACCGGTGTGGATCGGCTCGTCGATTCGGTGGTCTGCTCGCACGATCTCGACGCGCCGAAGGAGAGCAACGAGTTCTGGACCGAGCTCGCGCGCCGCCGCCCGTTCGATCCGCAGCGCACGTTGCTGATCGAGGACAGCCTTGCCGTGCTCGGCGCCGCGAAAGCGTTCGGTTTGAAGCACACCCTCGCAATTCGCCGGCCCGACTCGCGGCTGCCGGCGCGCGACATCACGACGTTCCGCGCCGTCGACGGCGTCTCCGACTTGGTCTGAGGTGCGGCTTGAAGAAGCGGTTCCCGCCCCGATGTTTCCGCGCCTACGAGTGACGTCCACCGCCGCCCTGGGCGCCGCCGTGGCCACCGCTGCGCGGGCCACCGCCGCGAGGACCGCTGCCGCGAGGGCCACCGCGGGGACCGCCGCCGCGAGGACCGCCGCCACCGCCTCCCCCAGGGCGTCCGCGCCCACCGCCCCCTCGGCCTCGCCAGGGCGGGCCGCCGTCGTGCGGCGAGTGCCGATGACGACTGGGCTCGTACGCGGCGACCTGCATGAGCGAGTCGCGATCGAACGACGCGACCGGGATCTTGCGGCCGATGAACGCCTCGATGTCGGGTAGCGAGATCGCGTAAGCCTCGCAGCCGAAGCTGATGGCGTCGCCCGCGGCGCCCGCGCGCGCGGTGCGGCCGATTCGGTGCACGTAGTCCTCGGGATCTTGCGGCAAGTCGTAGTTGAAAACGTGGCTCACGCCCGGTACGTGCAGGCCGCGCGACGCGACGTCGGTGCCGATCAGCACCGCGAGCTTGCCGGCCTGGAAGTCCTTGAGCATGCGCAGCCGTTTGCGCTGCGGCACGTCCCCCGACAGCGCTTCGGCTTCGATGCCGTTGCGCTGCAGCGCGTCGCGCAGGCGCTCCGCTTCGCGCCGCGTGTTCACGAACACCATCGTGCGGCTCGCGTTGCGGTCACGCAGCAGCGTGAGCAGCAGCGGGATCTTCTCCTCGTTCGCCGGGAAGTAGATGCTCTGCGTGACGCGGTCGACGGTCATCTTGTCGGGCTCGATGCGCACGAGCTCGGGGTCGTTCATGTGCTCGTAGGCGAGCTCGAGCACGCGATGCGACAACGTCGCCGAGAACAGCATGTTCAGCCGCTGCTCGCGCTCGGGCAGCCGCCGCATCACGAAGCGGATGTCCTTGATAAAGCCGAGATCGAACATACGATCGGCCTCGTCGAGCACGAACACCTGCACGTAGTGGAAGTGGAATACGCGTTGCTTGAAGAAGTCGATGATGCGCCCGGGAGTACCGATCAAGACGTCTACGCCGGCGGCGAGCTCATCGCGCTGTTTGTCGTAATCCGTCCCGCCGAACGCGAGGCCGAGCTTGAACGGCAGGTGTTTACCTAATACCTCCGCGTCCGCGTGAATTTGCACCGCGAGCTCGCGCGTGGGCGCGATCACGAGGGCGCGAGGCGCCTTCTCCCTCGGCGCAGGCGTTTGCTCGAGACGGTTGAACAGCGCGAGCAAATACGCGGCGGTCTTGCCGGTGCCCGTCTGCGCTTGGCCCGCGACGTCCTGCCCATCGAGCGCGATCGGCAGGGTCTCGCTTTGAATCGGCGTGCAGCGGTCGAATCCGGCTTCCGCGACGCCGCGTTGCAGTCCCGGCGACAACGGCAGGTCGGAAAACTTAAGATCCGTTAAGTGCTCACTGGCTTGAGGAGGGGCGTCTATTGCGGACATCGATACTTGCAAATTGTCTTGGCGACGGTTAAAAATAGTGAACGCCCTCCCAGATAGATACCCACAGTTCCCGCAAACCTCGAACGAAGCGACCTGCTGCGACATTGTGCCTGACCTGCCAGGCGGCGTCACTTTCGGCTTTGTTCACCCCTTGGGCGTCTCGAGCTCACCTTCCACCCCGGTCGGTTCTCCGAAGAGGGGCTCACTAAAGAGGGGAATCATGCAGCGGAGGGATTCAGAGGACCTAATGACGTGAGTGAGCAGATCGTACATACGACCGATGCGGCTTTCGAAACGGACGTCGTCAAAGCCGATCAACCCGTTCTTCTCGACTTTTGGGCCGAATGGTGCGGGCCGTGCAAGATGATTGCGCCGATCCTCGACGCCATCGCCGACGAGTATCGAGACCGACTTCGCGTAGTCAAGCTCAACATCGACGAGAATCCGAGGACGCCGCCGAAGTACAACATTCGCGGCATTCCGACACTACTATTGTTTCGCAACGGCACCGTCGCGGCCCAGCAAGTGGGCGCCGTGTCGAAGGCGCAGCTCGAGTCCTTTCTCGACGCGCATCTCGGCGCCGCCAACAGCGCCGCCAACGGTTAATCCGATAAACCTAGCAAGGAAATTAGGTAAGCACTCGTGAGGGGATATTTGGGAAATTCAGCACGCGCCCGGGTGAAAGATGGCCCGCGGCAGCCCAGGGACGGAAACAACGACAAACGCTCGCGCAGAGGCGGAGGGGGTGGCGGCGGTGGCCAGGGTGGTCAAGGTGGCCAAGGTGGCCAAGGTGGCCAAGGTGGCCAAGGTGGCCAACGGCACGAAGAGTTCCCCGATGATGAGGAGTTTGACGTGATCCCGGCCGCCGAGCTCGAGCTGACGAAGAACGCGATGAACCTCTCCGAGCTCAAAACGCGGCCCGCGGCGCAGCTCGTCGAGCTCGCCGAATCGATGGGCCTCGAGAATCTCGCCCGCTCCCGCAAACAAGACATCATCTTCTCGATCCTCAAAGCCCACGCCAAGAACGGCGAGAACATCTTCGGCGAGGGCGTGCTCGAGATCCTGCAGGACGGCTTCGGCTTCCTGCGCTCGTCGGACGGCTCCTACCTCGCGGGCCCCGACGACATTTACGTGAGCCCGAGCCAGATCCGGCGGTTCAACCTGCGCACCGGCGATACCGTCTCCGGCCTGATCCGGCCGCCGAAGGACGGGGAGCGTTATTTCGCGCTGCTCAAGGTCGGCGACATCAACGGCGACGCGCCCGAGAACTCGAAGAGCAAGGTGCTGTTCGAGAACCTCACGCCGCTGTTCCCGAGGAAGCGGCTCAAGCTCGAGCAGGGCAACGGCAGCACCGAGGACCTCACCGCGCGCATCATCGACATGGTCGCGCCTATCGGCAAAGGCCAACGCGGCCTAATTGTCTCTCCGCCGAAAGCCGGCAAGACGATGTTGCTGCAGAATATCGCGGCTTCGATCGCGGCGAATCATCCGGACGTGCAGCTGATCGTGCTGCTCATCGACGAGCGGCCCGAAGAAGTCACCGAGATGGAGCGCACGGTCCGCGGCGAGGTTGTGTCGAGCACGTTCGACGAGCCCGCCACGCGCCACGTCCAAGTCGCGGAGATGGTCATCGAGAAGGCCAAGCGGCTCACCGAGCACAAACAGGACGTCGTGATCCTGCTCGACTCGATCACGCGCCTCGCACGCGCCTACAACACCGTCGTGCCGTCGTCGGGCAAGGTGCTCACGGGTGGCGTCGATGCGAACGCGCTGCAGCGGCCGAAGCGCTTCTTCGGCGCGGCGCGCAACATCGAGGAAGGCGGTAGCCTCACGATCATCGCCACGGCGCTGATCGACACCGGCTCGAAGATGGACGACGTCATCTACGAGGAATTCAAGGGCACCGGCAACATGGAAATCCACCTGGATCGGCGGATCTCCGAGAAACGCGTGTTCCCGTCGATCAACATCAACCGCTCGGGCACGCGTAAGGAAGAGCTGCTCACGGCGGCCGACGAGCTCCAGAAGATGTGGGTGCTCCGCAAAGTGCTGCATCCGATGGACGAGCTCGCTGCGGTCGAGTTCCTGCTGTCGAAGCTCCAGGACACGAAGACCAACGCCGACTTCTTCGAGTCGATGAAGCGCTAGCGCGCTACGCCAGGGTCTGACCCGCAGGGGTCTGACCCTAATTCATTCCGCTCGCGTCTTAGCCGCCCGCTTCGCGCGCTTGCGTTCTCGCTTTTCCTCCCTCGCCTTCAGCCGCTGCACCCGCGCTGCGGCGAGCTCGGGGAGCCGGGCTTCGACGGCGGGGCGCACGACGCGCTCGAAGATGGCGCCGGCAACGAAAAACGCCACGATGCCGGGCGGGCCGAGCCAATCGAAGAGATATGCCGGCCACGCCGCTGCGCGGATCGTGTTCATGATGGAGTCGACGCCGAACCCCGAGATGTACTGAATCGCTTGGGACGCGAAGAAGCTCTCGGCGCCGGCGAAGCTCGAGGCGCCTTTGGCCGCGTCCTGCTCGAGCGAAAGGGCTTCGAGGGTTACGAGCGTGACGACGTAGCCGAGGCCGTAGAAACCGCCGCCCTTCGTTGCCCATAACGCGACGAGCCAGTCGCGCACAAGCGTGCCCCCGTATTTCGGCTCGCGCGCGAGCCGCTTCACGGTGTGGGAATGCCGAACGAACCGCCCTTCCTTTGGTTTCTCTTTCACTTCCGAGGTCACGGAACGTTCCCCTAGGGGTTACGGACTGCTGCGAGCGTCGTCCTCTAGCCGCGGCCTGATTCCTCGCGCCGCAGGGCGCGATAGCCGATGTCGGTGCGCCAGAATGCGCCGTCCCAGCTGACCTCGTCCACGGCCCCGTAGGCAGCCTCGCGCGCCGCGCGCACGCTCGTGCCGCGGGCGACGGCGCAGAGCACGCGGCCACCGTCCGTGACCACCGTGTCGTTCGAAAGGCGTGTGCCCGCGTGAAAGATCTTCACGTCGTCGCCGCGCACCGTCTCGAGGCCGCTGATCGGCCGGCCCTTCTCGTAGCCGTCCGGATAGCCGCGGCTCGCCATGACCACGCCGATCGTGGCGCGTGGGTCCCAGTCGATCGGCTGCGACCCGAGCGTGTCGTCGAAGCACTGCAGGCAGAGAGCCACGAGGTCGGAGCGGAGGCGGAACAGGATCGGTTGGGTCTCGGGATCGCCGAGCCGGCAATTGAATTCGACGACTCGCGCTCGGCCGCCCGCGTCGATCATCAGGCCGGCGTACAGGAACCCGCGATAGCGCACCCCGTCCGCCGCGAGCCCGCGCGCGGTCGGCAGCATGATGTCGTCCATCACGTGCCGGTGCACCGCGTCGGTGACCACCGGCGCCGGAGAGTAGGCGCCCATGCCGCCGGTGTTCGGGCCGCGGTCGCCGTCGTCGCGCGTCTTGTGGTCCTGGGAGCTGGCGAGCGGCACGACACGGGTGCCGTCGACGAGCGCGATGAAGCTCGCTTCCTCGCCCTGCATGAAGTCCTCGACGACGACCTTGGCGCCGGCCGCGCCGAACAGCCGTTGTTTCAACATGCGCTCCACGGCGGTCTCGGCGTCTGCCGTGGTGGCGGCGATGATCACGCCCTTACCCGCGGCCAGCCCATCGGCCTTGATGACGATCGGCGCGGGCCGCGCGCGCACGTAGGCGCGCGCGGCGGCGAACTCCGTGAACGTTTGCGACGCGGCCGTCGGAATCCCGTGGCGCACCAGGAAATCCTTGGTGAACGCCTTCGAGCCTTCGAGCCGAGCGCCGTCGGCCCGCGGACCGAGACACTTGAGCCCGCGCGCCTCGAACCGGTCGACGAGACCGGCGACGAGCGGCGTCTCGGGGCCGACGATCGTGAGGCCGACGCCCTCGGTCAAGGCGACCTCGAGCAGCGCGTCCGTGTCGATGGCCGCGACGGCCACGTTACGCGTCTTCGGCTCGCGCGCCGTGCCGGCGTTGCCGGGCGCCACGAGCACCTCGTCGGCGAGCGGCGACTGCGCGACCTTCCACGCGAGCGCGTGCTCCCGTCCGCCGTTGCCGATGATCAGAACCTTCACGTCCGTGTCGCGCTCAGTGTCGGAAGTGCCGCATGCCGGTGAAGATCATCGCGATGCCGTGCTCGTTGGCGGCGCGGAGGACCTCCTCGTCCCGCTTCGAGCCGCCAGGCTGCACGACGGCCGTGATGCCATGCTCTGCGGCCGCGTCGATCCCGTCGCGGAACGGGAAGTAAGCGTCGGACGCCATCGCCGCGCCGGCGAGCGGGAGCTCGACCTCGGCCGCTTTCAGTGCCGCGATCCGCGCGCTCATCACGCGGCTCGGTTGGCCGGCTCCGATGCCGAGCGTCGCGCCGTCGCGCGTGTAGACGATGGCGTTCGACTTGACGAACTTGACCACGGTCCAGGCGAATGCCAGGTCGCGGAGCTCGGCTGCCGTGGGCGCGCGCTTACTGACGACGTTCGCGTTCGCCACGTCGACCTCGCCCGCGTCGCGCTCCTGGAGCAGCAGGCCGCCCTCGATTGTCTTCACGTCCCAGATCCGCTCGTGCTCGGTCTCGGGCCAGCCTGCCTCGAGCACGCGGATCGACGGCTTCGCCGCGAGCGTCGCGCGGGCGCCCTTGCCGACCTCGGGCGCGACGATGACCTCGGCGAACTGCTGGCCCACGATCGCCGCCGCAGTTGCCTGGTCGAGCGGACGGTTGAACGCGAGCACGCCGCCGTACGCCGACGTGGGGTCCGTGCGATAGGCGAGGCGGTACGCGGCGGCTGGCGTCGGCGCCACCGCCACGCCGCAGGGATTCGCGTGCTTGACGATCACGCATGCCGTGGCCTCGAACGCCTTCACGGCTTGGAACGCGGCGTCGGCGTCGACGAGATTGTTGAACGACAGCTCCTTGCCCTGGACCTGCGTCGCGTGCGCGACCGTGCCCGGACGGGGCTCCGTGTTGCGGTAGAGTGCGGCCTCTTGATGCGGGTTCTCGCCGTAGCGCAGGGCTTGCGCGAGCTGCCAGTTCAAGAGCAGCGTCTCGGGCCACGGCACGGGCGTCGCGCTGTGCACGCGCAGATAGCGGCTGATCGCGGAGTCGTAGCGCGCCGTATGGCTGAACGCCTTGATCGCGAGCTCGCGCCGCAACGATGCGGGGACGTTGCCCTCGCGTAGCGCCGCGAGCACGGGTCCGTAGTCCGCGCGGTCGATGATCACCGTGACGCGCTCGTGGTTCTTGGCGGCGGCTCGCAGCATCGCCGGGCCGCCCACGTCGATGTTCTCGATAGCCTCGGCGTCCGTGCAGTCGGTGCGCGCGGCCGTGGCCTCGAACGGGTAGAGATTCACCGCCACCACGTCGATCGGCATGATGCCGTGTGCCGCGAGCGCGCCGTCGTCGACGCCGCCGCCGCGCGCGAGCAAGCCGCCGTGGATCTGCGGGTGCAGCGTCTTGACCCGCCCGTCCATGATCTCCGGGAAGCCGGTTACGGCGGCGACCTCGGTGACCGGGATCCCGGCACGGCGCAGAGCTTGCGCGGTGCCGCCCGTAGAGACGATCTCGTACGACAGCTCGATCAACCCTGCCGCAAACTCGACGAGCCCCTGCTTGTCCGAGACGCTGAGTAGCGCGCGCCTCGCCGGCGCCGAGGCGCGGAGCGCAATGTGGCCTTTCTTGCGGGGCTTAGGTCTCGACTTGGCCTGTCGCGCCGGGCTCATCGGCCCTGGAGCTTATAAACTTTGAGCTTCTTCCTGAGCGTCCCCCGGTTGATGCCGAGGATTTCGGCAGCTTCGCTCTGATTGCCGCTGGTGTAGCTCAGCACGGCCCTGAACAGAGGCTTCTCGACTTCCCCGAGCACGAGCTGATACAAATCGCCCGGCTTGTGGCCGTTCAAGTTTGCGAAGTAGCTATTCAGGCATTCGTCGGTGAGGCTACTGAGCGGCTTGTGCTTGATGCCGAAGTGCGCCGTCGATGTCGCCGTTCGCTTCGTCTTCTTCTTCGTGCTTCTTTTTATACTGGTGGTCGCGATCACTACGTTCTCCCCTTAGAACGCAAAAACGTCCCAACAACTCCGAGGCGGCATCCCCCAGCTTTCAGCGTCGCGGGCATCTTCCCGAGAAAACCGGGACTTGCCCGGATTACAACCGGGTCGAGTGCTCTGTGACGCTAACCCCGTTTCTAGCAGTAAGGAATACCGACTCAGGGTGCGCAAATAATAGCACGGAAGAAAGAAAAACAAGCGTGTGAGTTCGATGCGCGCCGCGCGCGAATGCGCGTCTAGAGAAATACTTTGTCCGCACCGCAGCTTATTACATCTGTCTCGACTTCGATGCAGACATCGAGCTCAAATCCATAGGCGTCCGGTCCCGGATCGACCACTTCGATCTCCGCGCGCGCAGTTTCGCCGGGCGCCATCAGCCCTCTCGCTCGCGCGCCGTACTCGGTGGGCGCGAACACGCGGCTGCCGACCGCAGCTTCCCAACGATCCTTCAACTGCACGAGCACGGACGGATACGGCTGCGACTGCTGCGCGCGATTTTGGATTCGCGCGGTAATCTTCAAGCTGCCTTGTCCGCGTGTGTTCGGCTCCGCGGTCGCGACCCAATCGAGAATTTGGTATTGGTGCACGTCGAAGCGCGGCAGGACGCGCGTGCCGAGCATCGCGTACGCGTCCTTGACGATCGGCCCGACGACCGCGTAGCGCACGAGGTCGGCGCGAAAGTGATGGATCGCCTGCGCGCCGAGCGCGGCAGCCCCCAGCAGCGCGGCGAGCCCCCACCAGCGGCTCGACCGCCGTGGCCGCGCGCTCAGGGGCCAGGGCGCGGAGCCGGTCTCGACCGGGTCGTCGAGCACGCTGTTCACTTGCTCGGCGCTCATCGCGTCGGCGTGTGCGAGGGCGGCGCTGTCCGCCTCCATCTCGCCGGTCTCGGCGTCCTCGTCGGCGATGAGCCCCACTTGCGCGACGACGTCGGCGACCGTGAACACGACGCGCTCGCCGGTGGCGGTCGGCCGCAATTCGCTCCCGGCGATTTCGCGTTGCGGAGCTGCGGCGGGAGGAGGAGCCACGGCGGCTCGGGGCGGCGCAGCTTCCGTCGCGCGCGACGCGGGCGAGGCCGCGTCCGCGGCCTTCGACTGGTGCGGTGGCAGGCTCGGCGCCGCCGCACCGTGCTGCGGTGGGCTCTGTGCGGCGGCCTCCCGCTGCGGCGCCGACGCGGTCCCGCTTCCCGCGGCGCGCGGCTCGTCCTGCGTTGCCGCGCCGTCGCTCGGCGGCTCGCGCAGCTCCGCGTAGGCGTTGAAGACGCTCGCGCAGCGCCCGCAGCGGACTTGCCCGTGGGCCTTCTTCAAGGCGTCGTCGGTGACCCGGAACGTCGTGTCGCAGTCCGGACAGCGCGTGAACAGCATTACGGTTCGCTCCCGCCCCGGATTCTAGCGGTTCTTGCCGTCAACCCGAATTCCGGCGCACGGCATCGAGCCGCGCCCAACCGTTCTGCACGGTACTCGCGAAGCCGTCGAAGTAGGGCTCGTAGGCGGCGGCGACGCGCTCGACCTGTCGCTCGAGGATTCCGCTGAGCACGATCGTGCCGCGCGGCCTGACGTGCGCGGCGAAACGCGGCGCGAGCTCGACGAGCGGCGCGGCGAGGATGTTCGCGAGCGCCGCGTCGACGACGATGCGGGGCAGCGCGTCCGGCGCGAGCACGGCTATGCGATCGGTCACGCCGTTCAAGCGCGCGTTGTCCGCCGTGGACGCGAGCGCTTGCGCGTCGTGATCGACCGCCCACGCCGCGCTCGCGCCGAGCGCGAGCGCGGCGACCGCGAGCACGCCCGACCCGCACCCGTAGTCGAGCACCGTCGCACCGTGTTCGAGATGCCGGTCGAGCCACTCGAGGCACAGCGCGGTGGTCGGGTGCTCGCCCGTGCCGAAAGCAAGGCCCATGTGCAGCAGCACGCTCGTGAGACCGGCGGGCGCCGGCCCGGCGTGCGGCGGTGAAAGCCACAGGCGCGCGCCGAAGCGCCGCGCCGAGAACTGCTGCCGTGCCGCGTCGAGCCAAGCGGAGTCGGGGAGGGCGTCGATCTCGATGTCGCCGACCGGCGAGCAAGCAGCCCGCAGGATCGAGCACAACGCGTCGAGGTTCGCGCCGGCCGGGAACAACGCGCGCACCGTGACGGCGGGCCAGAGCGGCATCTCGTCGGGAGGCGGCTCGAACAATGGCGAGTCGGCGGCGTCGGCGAGGCTCACGACCTCGGCGCCCGCGAGCTCGAGCAGGGTTTCGGCGCGCGCCACGTCCGTCGACGCGACGCGCAGCGTGAGTTGCAGTCTGCTCACCGTCGAGTGTCCGCGCGGCGCTGCACGCTCCGAGCGGGCTACTTGAGCCCGAGGCGCCGCTCGAGATAGTGGATGTCGGTGCCGCCCGCTTTGAACGCGCCGTGCTGGAAGATCTCCTGGTGTAGCGGCACGTTCGTGCTGATGCCGTCGACGACGATTTCTTGAAGCGCGGTGGTCATGCGCGCGATCGCGGCGCGCCGGTGCTCGCCGTGCGCGATGACCTTCGCGATCAGCGAGTCGTAGTAGGGCGGCACGGCGTAGCCGCTGTACATGTGGCTGTCGACTCGGATGCCGGGGCCGCCCGGTGGATGCCAGAGGCTCACGGTGCCCGGCGACGGCACGAAGGTCTTCGGATCCTCGGCGTTGATCCGGCACTCGATCGCGTGACCGCGCCAGCGAACGTCCTCCTGCGCGAAGCTCAAGCGCTCGCCTGCGGCGATCGCGAGCTGCGCCTTGACGATGTCGATGCCGGTGACGAGCTCGGTGACCGGATGCTCCACCTGGACGCGCGTGTTCATCTCGATGAAGTAGAACTTGCCGTCCTGATAGAGGAACTCGAACGTGCCGGCGCCGCGGTAGCCGATCTCGCGGCAAGCGTCGACGACGCGCTGGCCCATGCGCGTGCGTTCCTCTTCCGAGAGGCCGGGTGCGGGCGCCTCCTCGACAACCTTCTGGTGCCGCCGCTGCATCGAGCAATCGCGCTCGCCCAAGTGCACGGCGTTGCCGTGGCTGTCGGCGAGCACCTGGAACTCGATGTGACGCGGGTGATCGAGGAATTTCTCCATGTAGACCTGGTCGTTGCCGAACGCGGAGAGCGCCTCGGCGCGCGTGATCGACACGGCGTTGAACAGCGCGGCGTCGCTGTGCACGACGCGCATGCCGCGGCCGCCGCCGCCCGCCGACGCCTTGATGATCACCGGGTAGCCGATCTCGCGGGCGATCCGCGCGTTCGTCTCGGGCTCGTCGGTGAGCGGGCCGTCCGATCCGGGCACGGTCGGCACGCCGGCTGCCCGCATCGTCTTGATCGCCGACACCTTGTCGCCCATGAGTCGGATCGTCTCCGGCCTCGGGCCGATGAAGATGAAGCCGCTCTCCTCGACGCGCTCGGCGAAGTCGGCGTTCTCGGAAAGGAACCCGTAGCCCGGGTGGATCGCCACCGAATCGGTGACCTCGGCGGCCGCGATGATCGCCGGCATGTTCAAGTAGCTCTGCTGCGAGCGCGGCGGGCCGATGCAGACCGTCTCGTCGGCGAGCAGCACGTGCTTCAGCGTCGAGTCCGCCGTCGAATGTACGGCGACGGTCTTGATGCCGAGCTCCCGGCATGCACGGAAGATGCGTAATGCGATCTCGCCCCGGTTGGCGATCAGGACCTTGTCGAGCATGGTTGTGGATCAGTCCGTCGTTTGCCGGGCGCCGACGCGTCGGCGCCCCGCGTTCATTCTTAGATGATGAGCATTCTTACGATCACTCTTCGATTATGAAGAGACCCTGGCCGAACTCGACCGGGTTGCCGTTCTCGACCAGCACGCTGACGACTTTCCCGGCGACTTCCGACTCGATCTGGTTCATCATTTTCATCGCCTCGATCACGCAGAGCGTGTCGCCGGGCTTGACCTCGGAGCCGATCTCGACGAACGGCTTGGCGCCGGGCGCCGGCCCGCTGTAGAACGTGCCGACCATCGGGGCAGTCACCTGGTGGCCCCGCGCCGCAGGCGGCGCTGCCGCGGGGGCCTCGGCGGCGGGCGCCGCGGCCGGTGCGGCGGCTGCCGGAGCCGCGGGCGCAGACACGGTCGTCCCGCCTGGGGCGCCCGGTCTGGGGTAACGGCTGATGCGCACCGACTCCTCGCCCTCGGAGATCTCGATCTCCGAAATCCCGGACTCCTCGAGGAGCTCGATGAGCTTTTTCACTTTTCTTATGTCCATCATTTCACTCCCCGCGCGAGATGACGAATCGCGGCGGTCATGGCGAGCTCGTAGCTGCCGATGCCGAAGCCGGTGACGGTGCCGACAGCGATGTCGGCGAAGAACGAGCGTTGGCGGAAGTCCTCACGCGCCGCGACGTTCGACAGGTGTACCTCGATGAACGGGATCTGCACGGCGAGCAGCGCATCCCGTAGGGCGATGCTCGTGTGAGTGAACGCCGCCGGGTTGAACAGGATCAGCGCGATCCGTTCCTCCCGCGCCGCGTGGATCCTGCGGATCAGATCCGGCTCGGACTCGCTCTGGAAGGCGTCGAGCTCGTGATTTGCGGCTTTGGCCTGCTGCTTGAGGGTCGTTTCGATCTCGGCCAGGGTCGTGCTGCCGTAGACCTCGGGCTCGCGCCGGCCGAGGAGGCCTAGGTTGGGGCCATTCAATAGGAGCAAACGGGCCATCGATACTGAAGCTCGCCGAAGGAATGTGGGCGAGTTTACCCGTTTTCGCCGCAATTGGCGGCAGGTTTATCGATTTTGGCGAAAATCGCTCCTGCGATTTTCGGCACTTCCGCCGTTCCTGGCAGTCGGCCGAAAATCGCTACATTCGGCCGGCCAAGCGCGCGCGCGCCTCGGCCAAGTCGATCTTGCGCTGCCCTAGGTCCCCGAGGATCGCGGTGAGGTTCTCGAGATGCTCGGCGTGCAGCTCGCCCGTGTGGACGCCGAGCACGCTGCCGTCGGCCGCCGTGAACACGGTGAATGGCAACGCGTAGACGCTCACGCCGAAAGCGGCGGCCGCGCTCCAGCCCTCGCTCTCGCCGATGAGAATCGGGTAGTTGAACTGCATGCGGTCCGCGAAGCCGACGACGGGATCGCGCTTGTCGACGGCGATGCCGACGACCTGCACGTCAGAGTGACCGGTCTGGAACTCCTTGAGCATCGGGATCTCGCGGAGGCACGGGCCGCACCACGTGGCCCAGAAATTGATCAGCAGCGGCTTGCTGGGCCAGCTCTTGATGGACTGCGGCCCGCCGGCCAGGCTGTCGAGCGTGAAGTCGGGAAGCGTCTCGGCGAGCTCCGGCTCGTCGGACGACTCGTCGGCGTCGCTGCCGATGATCGCGGTTGCGGGGATCTCCGCCGCCTCCGGCTCGGGGGCGCGCGGGATCAGCGCGCGGTAGCTCAAATAGCCCAACACAGCCGCCGCGCTGAGCGCGATCGTCACCAGGGCGGGACGGGCCTTAGCCACGGTCGGCCACCTCGAGGGCGGCGGCGCGACGGAGGTGTTCAGAGCGCGGCGAGTTTCGAGACGTGGGCGCTGAATTCTTCCGGAGGGACGAAACCGACCAGCTTGAAGTTCGGCCGCTCGCTGCCGGCCCGATCGAAGAATGCGATCGTCGGCGGCCCGAAGCTCTTGAAGCGGCTGAGTAACGCTTGGTCATCATCGTCGTTTTCTGTCACGTCCGCGCGCAGCAGCATGAACGGCTTCAGCGCGGCGATCACCCCGGCGTCGGGGAACGTGTCCGCCTCCATCTCTCTGCAGGAGGTACACCAGTCTGCACTGAAGTCTAGCATCACAGGTTGGTTGGCGCCGCGTGCCTCCGCGAGCGCCGCGTCGAGCGCCGCAACGGTCGCGATCTGTCGGAACGCGAGACCCGGTTTTGCAGCCACGGAGCCGTCCCGGTTGCCGGCGGTGGCCGCGAACAGACCGCGGGGAATCGGCTGCAGCGGCTTTTCGCCCCCAAGCGTGGCGCCGATCAGGAGCAACGCCCCGTACAGGCAGGCGAGCACGCCGAGCCCCTTCGCGACGCGGCGGATCGGGCCGGAGTTGGCCGGCAACGGCTCCAGCGCGCCCAAGAACACGCCGGCCATGAACACGAGCACCGACCAGAGAACGAGCGTCAGCGAGCCCGGCAGCACCCGTTCCATGAGCCAGATCGCGATGCCGAGCATGACGAACCCGAACGCGCCCTTGACCGTGTTCATCCACCCGCCCACACGCGGCAACAGGAAGCCGGCGGACGCGCCGACCACTAGCAACGGCACGCCCATGCCGATGCTCATCGAGAACAGCGCCACCGAGCCGAGGGCGACGTCGTGCGTCTGGCTGATCATGGTGAGCGCGCCGACGAGCACCGGAGCGACACAGGCGGTCACGATCAAGGAGCTCAGCGCGCCCATGACCGCGGTGCCGACGTAGGTGCCCGCTCTCTGCTTGTTGGAGAGGTTCGACAGCCGCGTCTGGATCGCGGCCGGCATCTGCAAGTTGTAGACGCCGAACATGCCGAGCGCAATCAGCACGAACATGCCGGCGAACAGCGTGACGATCCACGGCTTCTGGAACAGCGCCTGCGTCTGGCCGCCGACGAGCGCCGCGATCGCGCCCGCGACGGTGTACGTCGCCGCCATTCCGAGCACGTAGGTCAGCGACAGCACGAAGCCGCGGCGCGGCGAGACCACGCCGCCCTGACCCACGATGATGCTCGAGAGGATCGGCACCATCGGCAGCACGCATCCGGTGAACGCGACACCGAGGCCGCCGAGGAAGAACCCGCCGACCAGCGCGGCCCACGAGCCCGTGACGAGCGCCGCCCATCGGTCCTGTTCCGACACCGGCTCGGAAGAGTTGGCTGCGGGCGCGGTCGTGGCGGCGAACTCGCTCGTCGCCGGCAGCACGAGCGGCATCGTCTGCTCGCCGGGCGGGTAGCAGATGCTGTCGTCCTTGCAGCCCTGGTAAGCGGCCGTGACCTTGACGTCGAGCGCGTCGGGGCTCGCGCGCGCGAACGGAACCTTGATCTCGACGTAGTCGCGAAAGACGTGCACGTCGCCGAAGTTGTCGTCCTTGTGCGGGACGCCTTCGGGCAGCGCCGCGCGGCCTAGGTCGATCTTGCCCTCCGCGCGGATCGCGAGCTTGTCCTTGTAGAGGTAGTAGCCGGGCGCGATCTGCCACCCGACGGTGAGCTCGTTCGCCTTGTCGAACCGCGCATTCATGACGAACGCTTGGTCGGCGGGCAGCAGGTCGTCGGTGTTGGCGAGCGGCGAGCGCGGCGCCGCCAGACTGAACGGCGACGCGGCGGGCAGCGCGACGGACGCGGCCCACGTCAGCGGGACGTAGCAGATGCCGTGATCGGCGCAGCCCTGCAGCTTGAGTTGGAGCTCGAGCTTGGTCGCGCCGGCGCCGCGCCGATACGGAACCGCGATCTCGAAGCCGTGACGGTAGATTTCCTGCTCACCGAAATACTCGTCGCTGTGGATCTCGCCCTTCGGAAACTCCGCCGCGTCCACGGTCACGCCGTTCGTGCGGCTGTCGAACCCGAAGCGCTTGCGGTACAAGTAGTAGCCGTCGAGGACGTCGAACTTGATGTGCACGCGGCTCGCGTCCGCTGTGGCCGTGTACTTGAAGACCTGCTCCGGCGGCAGGACGTCGTCGTCTTGGGCGATGGCCCGAGTCGCAACCAACGCTGCGATCCAAAGTAGCGCATGGGCCAATGTGTGCCGAGTCGGCATGCTCACTCCTTGCGTTCCGCCACCGAGTCCGCCAACCAGCCGAGGTAGGCCGCGGACCCACCGTGCACCGGGATCGCGAGCACCTCGGGCACCTCGTAGCTCGAGCGTTCCCGGATGACTTTCTCGATCTCCGCGAGCCGGGCCTCGGTCGTTTTGATCACGAGCAGGCTCTCTTGCTCCCGTTCGACCCGGCCCTGCCAGCGATACGTCGACTGCACTTGCCCGAGCGCGTTCACGCAGGCCGCCAGTCGTTGCTCCACCAGAGAGGCCGCGAGGCGATCCGCGTCCTCCGCGCTCGCGCACGTCGTCAACACGAGGAGCGGTCGAGGGCTCGAAGGCACGTCGCTTTTCCAACTGTCAAATGGGCCGTCAAGCATACCGGACCGATCGCCCCCTTGGTCATGAACCCCCTCTCAAAGCCTTGCAATCGGCCGGATGATCACTATTATTGGCACTCGCTTTGATCGAGTGCTAACAAGATCGCCGATCAATAGTCGTTTTCATATCCAAATCAAGGCCTTAAGAACAGGCTCCAACAGCCTCCAAAGGGAGAACAGTCATGAAGCTGCGTCCTCTACATGATCGCGTGGTCATTCGCCGTACGGAAGAAGAGCGAAAGTCTCCAGGGGGCATCGTCATCCCCGACACCGCGACCGAGAAGCCGATCAAGGGCGAGGTGCTCGCGGTCGGCAAGGGCAAGATCCTCGAGAACGGCGAAATCCGGCCGCTCGATCTCAAGAAAGGCGACAAGGTGCTGTTCGGCAAGTACTCGGGCACCGAGGTGAAAGTCGACGGCGAAGATTTGCTGGTCATGCGTGAAGACGACGTCATGGCCGTCATCGAGAAATAACCGAATCCTCTTCGGCAAACCCTCTTCGACAAACCCTTCTTCGACAAACAGATTATCCAATTAGAAATTTTCAGGAGACAGAGTCATGGCGACTCCCAAAGAAGTACGATTTTCCGATGACGCACGGCAGCGAATGATGAGGGGCGTCAACGTCCTCGCGAACGCGGTCAAGGTCACGCTCGGCCCGAAGGGCCGCAACGTAGTGCTCGAGAAGAGCTTCGGCGCGCCCACCGTCACCAAGGACGGTGTCTCGGTCGCGAAGGAAGTCGAGCTCGAGGACAAGTTCGAGAACATGGGCGTGCAGATGGTGAAAGAGGTTGCCTCGCAGACCTCCGACCTCGCCGGCGACGGCACCACCACCGCGACCGTGCTCGCACAGGCGATCCTTCGCGAAGGCCTGAAGGCGGTCGCGGCCGGCTTCAACCCGATGGACCTCAAGCGCGGTATCGACAAGGGCACGATCGCTCTGATCGAAGAGCTCAAGAAGCTCTCGCAGCCGTGTAAGAACGACACGTCGATCGCCCAGGTCGGCACGATCTCGGCCAACGCGGACGAAGAGATCGGCAAGATCATCGCCGAGGCGATGAGCAAGGTCGGCAAGGAAGGCGTGATCACGGTCGAGGAAGGTTCGGCTCTTTCGAACGAGCTCGACGTCGTCGAGGGCATGCAGTTCGACCGCGGCTATCTCTCGCCGTACTTCATCAACGACCAGGCCAGCCAGTCGGCGACTCTCGAGAACCCGGTCATCCTGATCCACGACAAGAAGGTCTCGAACATCCGCGAGCTGCTGCCGCTGCTCGAGGCCGTCGCGAAGTCGGGCCGTCCGCTGCTCCTGATCGCGGAAGACGTCGAGGGCGAGGCGCTCGCCACGCTCGTCGTCAACAACATCCGCGGCATCGTCAAGGTCGCCGCCGTCAAGGCGCCGGGCTTCGGCGATCGCCGTAAGGCCATGCTCCAGGACATCGCGATCCTGACCGGCGGCCAAGTGATCTCCGACGAAGTGGGCCTGTCGCTCGAGAAGGCGAGCTTGGACGATCTCGGCGAATGCAAGAAAGTCCAGGTCAGCAAAGAGAACACCACGATCATCGACGGCGCCGGCAAGTCGGCGGACATCAAGGGCCGCATCGAGCAGATCAATCGTGAGATCGAGGAGTCGACCTCGGACTACGACAAGGAGAAGCTCCAGGAGCGTGTCGCGAAGCTTGCGGGCGGCGTCGCCGTCATCAAGGTCGGCGCGGCCACCGAGGTCGAGATGAAGGAAAAGAAGGCGCGCGTGGAAGACGCGTTGCACGCGACTCGCGCGGCGGTCGAAGAGGGCGTGGTCCCGGGCGGCGGCGTGGCATTGCTGCGCGCGGTCAAGGGCATCGCGAACCTCCAGGGCGCCAACGAGGACCAGAACGTCGGCATCAACATCCTGCGTAAGGCCGTCGAGGAGCCGCTGCGGCAGATCGTCGGCAACGCGGGCGCGGATGCGTCGGTGGTGCTCAATGCCGTCGTCCTGGGCAAGGGCAACTACGGCTACAACGCCGCGAACGGTGAGTACGGCGACATGGTCAAGTTCGGAATCATCGACCCGACCAAGGTCACGCGTCTCGCGCTGCAGAACGCGACCTCCGTCGCGGGCCTGCTGCTCACGACCGAGGCGATGATCGCGGAGGCTCCGAAGAACGACAAGGAGTCGGCGATGCCGCACGGCGGTCACGGCGGCATGGACGGGATGATGTAATCCGGCTCTTGCGGTGTCAGACACCCACGGTGTCTGACACCAAAAGTGTCTCGTCACGGAAGCCCCGCACTCGCGGGGCTTCTCCTTTTACGGGTCAGCGCCGCGGCGCGAGGATGTCGTCGAGCAGCGCGCGCGTGTTCGGCAGCCGCTTCAGACGCGGGTAGCGTTGCCCGCCCTCGTAGGGGACCGGCAGCGTGCGATACGTGTCGCCCTGCTTGATCAGTAGCTCGATCGGGGCGCTGCCGGCCTTCGTGGCCTTCACGATCGCGCGCAGGTTGTCGGCGTCGAACGCAACGCCGTTCACCGCCACGACCTCGCTGCCTGTCGTGAGCCCGCTCCGGAACGCGGGGCTGTCCCACAGCACGCCGGTGACTTGACGTGCGCTGTCGATTACCACGCCCAGTGAGTAGGTGAGGTCGACGACCTTGCGGCGCTTCTCGCTGTCCTTGTAGAAGTTCGTGGGTGTGTCGGTGTAGACGAGCTCGTAGCCGCCGCGTTTCAACCCGTCGAGCGGGGCGCCCGCGGCATTCTCGTCGAGGCGACGGCGCAGCAGCGCGGCCCAGTCGTACGGTTCCACTCGGTTCAGCATTGCGACCACGTCGTCGAATGTGTAGGTGACCTCGCCCCAGTCGCCGTCGTCGATCCCGAAGAACGCGCGCGCGAAGTCGTCGAGCGAGCGCCGGTTGCCCGAGCGCTCGCGAATCAGAGTGTCGATCTCGAGCCAGACCAGCTGGCCTTCCGAGTAATAGTCCTCGCTGCGCTGCCAGCTGACCCACGGAATCGGGCGGCGTTGCGCGTTGATCGGGTCGTTGGTCGTGTCTTGGAGCGGCCGCCATGTGCGTCCCGCGCGCACGTCGTAAGTCGCGGCGGTCAAGGCGAGGCTGTCGAGCGCCTGCTGCTTGTCGAGGAATCCGGCGCGTGCCGCGAGCACGTTACCGTAGTACTGCGTCTGGCCTTCGTAGACCCAGAGCAGGCTGTCGCGCATCGGCACGTTGTAGCTCGGCGTCCAGAGATCGGCTGGCCGGCGGAACTTGCCGTTCCACGAGTGGTTGTACTCGTGGGGTAAAAGATCGCGGCTGATGAACGACGAGTCCCACGTCGCGAAGTACTTCGCCGTGACGCCGTTGTCGCTCGAGCGATGGTGCTCGAGGCCCGCGCCCGACAGCCGGTCGCTCAGCGTCAACAAGAAGTCGTAGTGATCGTAGTGGCGCGCGCCGTAGAGCTTGTCGGCTTGGCGCACGAGCTCGCGATGGATCTTCTCGATCTGCGGTGTGGTCTCCAAGAGCTCCGGCGCGTCGGCCGCCACGTTGATCGTCACGCGTGAACGGCCGCCCGGGTCGAGGTCGAGCCTGCGGAAATGCTTGCCCGCGATCAGCGGCGAATCGACGAGCGTCTCGAACGACACGGTGCGGAACCGCGTCGTGTCCGACTCCGTGCCTGCGGTCTCGAGCGCGGTTGCGAGCTGCCAGCCGGAAGGCAGCCGCACGCTTGCGTCCACGTCGATCCGGCGCGTGAAGTGGCCGGCCGGATAGAGCGCTACCGTGAACCACTCGAGCCGCAGCATCTCCCGGGTCATCATGAACGAGCCTTGCGGCTCGTCGGTCGCGCTCAGGTACTGGCCTTCGATCTCCAGGCTCGTGGCGCCCGGCGGAACGTCGACGTGATAGGCGAACGTGTCCGCGGTGTCGCGCGTCCATTGCAGCGCGCGTCCGCCCGCGCTGATGGTGAGACCGCTGAAGTTGCGGATTTCCGCGGTCGGCGAATGGTGGCCGGGAATCCACCGCGGGTAGAGCAGCACCATCGGCCCCGGAGCGCCCACGGGGACGCTCTCGCGGAACCGGAAGATGCGCCGATCGAGATCCGTCGCGTCCACCTCGAGCTTCAGTGCTCCCGGGAAGCGCACGTCGCGTGGCGCTTCGATGGGTGGAAGCGGCGGAGTCGGTTGCGGCTCGCTGCGGATTTGAGATCGTGCGGCGCCGGCGTAGAGGAGCGCGACGCCGAGCATCAGAGTCGTTCGCATCGTCACAGGGAACCTCGATCGCAGAGCCGGCGATCGCTCGCCTGCCTTGTTTCCGACGAAGGAGCAGTTCGCGTGCGCGGCAGGATAGTCGCGAATTCCGCGTCCGGCAATGTCGCGTCAGAGCGCGCGGGCTGCTTTCGGCGCCGCCGCGTGGAGCGGTTTACCGGTGGTCGCGGCCTCGAGCACGCGCCGAACGGCGTCGAGCACGACGTCGGGTGAGTCGAGCTGAATCATGTGATTGGCGTCGGTGGCGACGATCAGCTCGCTGTCCGACGAAAGCTTGGCCAACCGCTGCTGGCCGGCGCCCCAGCTGCGCTCGACGACCGCCAGCCCGCCGGGAAACGGTTGGCCGTGCGTGATCACGATCAGCGGCAAGTCGCCGAGTGAGCCCGGCGCGCCAGGCTCGCGTTGCAAGGGGTCGAGCCGCGACAGCGCCTCGAAGTCGACCCGCATCCCATGGAAGAAGCCCGGCGACTGCGCCGCGGCCGCCATGCGCGCCTGCACGTCGGGCGGCAGCTTCGGCTCGTCGGCCGGGCTCAGCTTGCCGAACAGCCGGAACACCCCGACGTGTGCCGCGAACGTGAGCAAGCGGAGCAGCAGGCAAAACCGGGAGTAGAACTTGAGCACGTCGGGGCGGAAGAACGCGTGTTCCTCGAGAGTGTCGACGAGCACGAGTCCGGCGACATCCTCCCGGTGATCGCGCGCGAAAGTCCGCACGACGAGACCGCCATACGAATGGCCCACGAGGACGTAGGGTCCCGGAACGCCGGCGCGCGCGAGCAGTGCGTGCAGATCGTCGGCGCTCCGTTGCGGCGAG
>Ga0137410_10000227_pt1 | contig 39787 bp, 61 predicted proteins | sample CZODoug1_16funga_FD_108878 | JGI IMG/M metagenome (GOLD analysis project Ga0137410, IMG submission 108878) | Vadose zone soil fungal communities from Angelo Coast Range Reserve, California, USA - CZODoug1_16fungal (Illumina Assembly) | ecosystem: Environmental > Terrestrial > Soil > Vadose zone... | reverse complement strand
CGTTCAAGGCGAAGATGAAGGCGCTCCACGCCGACCCGGCGTTCAAGGCGAGCGCCAGGGCGCGCATGAAGGCGCTCCACGCCGACCCGGCGTTCAAGGCGAAGATGAAGGCGCTCCACGCCGACCCGGCGTTCAAGGCGAAGATGAAGGCGCTCCACGCCGAGCACAGGGATTGGCTCAGCAAGACCGAACTGCGGCGCTATTTCGTGCTGCGCGATCATGGCGTGGGCCAACGCGAGGCGCTTCAACAGGCCCTTTCCTAATGACGGTCGCTGAGTACCACTACATCAGCCCTGGGCCCGTGGCCGATGCGTTCCTAGATTCCGAGGCGTTCATCGACGGCATCCGCGGGCCGATCGGATCGGGCAAGAGCACCGCGGCGGTCATGAAGCTCATCAAGATCGCCAACGCGCAAGTGGTGCAGGCCGATGGGCGCAAGCACTCGCGCATTGCGGTGATCCGCAACACGTATCCAGAGCTCACGACCACGACCATCAAGACCTGGCACCAGTGGATTCCAGAATCGGTCGGGCACTGGCGCGCGAGCGGCCCACCCACGCACCACATCATCGATGACAACATCGACATGGAGGTGCTCTTTGTATCCCTCGATCGCCCGAAGGACGTGCGCAAGGTCTTAGGCATGGAGCTCACCGCCGCGTGGGTGAACGAGGCTCGGGAAGTGGGCAAAAGCCTGATCGATGGGCTCACCGGTCGCGTGGGCCGCTTTCCCCCGAAGCGGGATGGCGGGTGTGTGAACCCGCAGATCATCATGGACACCAACCCGCCGGAGGTCGATCACTGGTGGTACGTGCTCGCCGAGCGCGACACCTCGAGCCAGCGCAATGCCGACCTCGTGCAGTCGGTGATCGATGCGGAGAAGGAAATGCGCGCCGCCGGGCTCCTCAAGCGCAACCAGCCCTTGTTCGAGTTCCACGCCCAGCCCGATGCCAACTCACCGGATGCGGAGAACCGAGTCAACCTGCCGAGTGACTACTACGCCAAGGCGAGTGCGGGAAAGAGCGAGGAGTGGAAGAAAGTCTACATCCGCGGCGAGTATGGCTTCGTGCAGGATGGGCGCCCGGTGTACCCCGAGTTCCGCGAGAGCCTGCACGTCAAGCTCTTTGAATTTAACCCGCGCCTGCCCCTCTCGATCGGGATCGATTTTGGCAACACGCCGGCCGCCACCATCGGCCAGCGCACCTTCACCGGTATTCACAGGGTGCGCTGGGAGGTGGTGACCGAGCACATGGGTGCCAAGCAGTTCGCCGTGGTACTCAAGGGGTTCATCGAGGAACGGGTGCCGAACTTTGAAATCTCGAGCATCACCGGGGACCCCGCCGGCGATGCCGACAGCGAGCACAATATCGAGGACACGTGTTTTAAAATCCTCAAGGCCAACGGGGTGGATGCGAAGCCCGCGCACACCAACGAGTTCACGGTGCGCCGCGAGGCGCACGCCCAGGCCATGATGCGCATCATTGACGGGGAGGTGGGCTTTCAAGTCCACGAGCACGGCTGCCCCACGCTCCGCCGGGGCCTCGCCGGCATGTACCGCTTCCGCCGCGTGCAGATCGTGGGCGATGAGCGATACCACGACAAGCCGGACAAGAACTCGGTCTCCCATGTGTGCGAGGCCGATCAGTACCGGATGCTCGGGTGCGGGGAGGGCCGGGTGGTGCTCCGAGGTCAACTAGGTGCAAAGCGCATCCGACCGGCGTACTCTTTGACGTGAGGAATTTTCCGACCGCGTAGCCTCGGCCCTTGGAGGTCCGCCCACCGTGCACGGTAGTGGGCCCGACGGAGTCGACGCATTCGGATGGCCGCAACGCGCGGGAAGGCACGGCCCCAAAGAGTGTTCTGGTAATCGCGCCATGAGAAAGCCTGGAGGCAGTAGCACTTCAGAACGGCTTGACGGCTGGGAGAGACCGCAGTTGATCGAGGGGACCAGGAGGGTAGCCAACACCCGCTATTTTACGCACGCGCGGTGCAGCAAGTGCCTGCGCCTGTTTGCCGCCCACGTCTACACCGAAAACTTCCGCGAGCTGTGTGTGGCCTGTGGCGGCATGAACCACGCGCATCCGATGTACCGGCACAAGCCGGCGCTCTGGCGGCGCATCGTGCGTCGCGTGACGGATTGGGTCCATGGCGAGGCATAACATCCGCGACGAGCGCGGGCGCTTTGCGCGCCGGCGGCGCTCCTGGCTCCGCTTCTGGATCGTCGATGATCCACCGCCGCGCTTCGAGCTGGTGCTCACATGACCGGGCAGCGCCTGGCGGTGCTCGAGGTGGTGGCCGAGGGGGCGAGCACATCGGTTGAGGTGGCCGCGGTCACGGGTCTCCCACGCAAGCACTGCTCGGCGATCTTGCGGCACCTAGCCCTCGATGTGGGCGTGCTCGATCGAAAGCTCATGCGATTGGACACCCGCGGGCGCCAGCCCTGGCTCTACACGGTGCGCGCGTGAGCGAGGAGCGACAGTGGGAACAGGAGGCGAGCGAGCCGGAGAACCCGTATTTCCACCGCCGGCGCATCGACATACTCATCGATAGGCGCCGGCACTTCCAGCCCTGGTCCACGACGCCGATCCCGCTTCAGATGTCACCGAAGCAGATGCTCACGGCGCTGGGCTATCCGATCCCGCACGGGCCCCACCCAGTGCCGGCGCACTGCCTGTATCGCGGGTATCGCCTCGAGGCGAAGCGAGCGGAACCGGCGAAGCCTTGACTGTGCCGGGGGCGCCCCGCAGGATCGTCCTCACCTCCCGCCCCCACCGAGGTGAGCCAGCGATGAGCTTTCTTGATCCGCCACGCTGGATGCGCCGCCTCGATCCTGGCGCGAGCGCGGCCCACTCGGTGATGAACGCCGGCCGCCCCGGTCCACCGCCGCTCCCTGGCGTGCCCAACGTGAACGATGCGGCGAACGCCGCCCAGCAGCAGTCCGATGCGCTGCGCGCACGGCGCGGGTTCCTCTCCAACATCTACGGCGGGGCGAGCGGCCAGCCGCCGGCGACCGGTAAAACCCAGCTCGGGATATGAGCATGAGCGCGGCGGTGGAGAAGGCGCGGAGCCTGCATACCTTTGTGATGAGCCAGGGCGCACCGCTCAACGAGTTCGCCCTCACCCTCACCGACGCGGAGGCCCTCGATTTGCTGGACCCGTTGAAAGCCGGCGAGCTGGGGCACTTTGGCAACCACGAGCAACTGGAAATCGACATCGAGGAAGCCAAGCGCCGCCACGACCCCTGGCTGGTGCTGGAGCACTTCACCATCTTTGGACTGGAGATTAGGCGCGCCCAGGACGTGTTGCAGTGATCGCGCTCACCGAGCGCCTCGATCTGCACGAGCCCTTCCGTGCCGGCGATCTGGTGCAGACGCGCTCCGAGCCGCGGCGGGTGTATAAGATTTTGTTCGTGCAGCGCGATCGCGCGCGCTGTCGCTACCAGAACCCGGAGCAGCCTGGCGTGATGTACCGGCCCGAGTATGTGGCGTTGCGCGACCTGCTGGCGCATCCGAGGACGCTGTGAGCGATGATGCCAAGAGCCTGATCAGCGACTACCAGGCGCTGTGGCAGAAGCAAAGCAACTTCCGCAACCTCTGGAACACCGCCGCGCAGTTCGTGATGCCCGCGAACGACAACTTTATTGGCGAGTTCGCCGAAGGGGTCAATCGCAACACCCGCATCTTCGATTCCACCGGCGTGATTGCCAACCAACGCTTCGCCGCGGCCATGACCGCGATGCTCACCCCCTCGAGCCAGGTGTGGCACAAGCTCAAGCCCGACGATGAGGAGCTCGAGGACGACCCGACGGTGCAAAAGTACCTGGATGCGGTCAACAAGATTCTCTTTGCCGCCCGCTACCACCCCGAGGCGGGCTACGCGGCGCAGACCGATGTGTGCTACCTCTCACTCGGCGCGTTTGGCAACAACGTGCTCTTTATCGACGATGACCTCCGCAAAGGGAACCTCCGGTATCGCGCCTGGCCGCTCTCCGAATTGTGCTGGGCGGTGAACCACCAGGGTATGGTCGACACGGTGTACCGCAAGTTCCGCTACACCGCCAAGCAGGCGATCCAGCACTGGAAGGGCAAGGCCAATATCCCCTTGGGCATCCAGCGCACCTTCGAGAGCGCGCCGTACACGGAAGCCGAGTACCTGCACTGCATCCGTCCCAACTACCACCAGGTGGCCGGCGGCTATGGCCCCAAGGGCATGGCCTTTGAGAGCTGGTACGTATTCCTGGGCGACCAATCGGTGATCGAGTGCGGTGGCTACCGCACTTTCCCCTGCGCGATCGGGCGCTACCGCGTGGCACCGCGCGAGAGCTACGGCCGAGGGCCAGCCACCACGTGCCTCCCCGACATCCGCACCGCCAATGAAATGGTCAAGACCGCGCTCCGCATGGGCCAGAAGGCGGTCGACCCGCCCATCCTCCTGGCCGAGGATGGGGTGCTGACCAACTTCAACCAGCGCCCCGGCGCCAATAACTACGGCATGATGACGAGCGATGGGAAGCCACTCGCCATGCCGTTCGAGAGCAAGGGGAACTGGCAGATCGAAAAGGACATGCTCACCGACACCCGCGGTGCGATCAAGGACACGTTCCTCAACACGCTGTTTCAGATTTTGGTGGACGCGACCCGGAACGGCGAGCCCATCACCGCGACCCAAGCCCTCATCCACGCCCAGGAGAAGGGCGAGCTCCTCGCCCCGGAAATGGGTCGGCAGCAGACCGAGTTTTTGGGGCCGCAAGTCCACAGAGAGATTGACCTCTTAAGTGAAGCGCGGGTGTTGCCGCCCCCGCCGGAGGCGCTGATGCGCTCCAAGCGCGGGATGCGGATTGAATACACGAGCCCCCTGGCCCGAGCGCAGCGCGCGGAGGAGGGGACTGCGATCATGAACACCGTGCAGGACCTCGGGGTCATGGCGCAGATCGACCCGAGCGTGAAATACATCATGGATTTCCACGACGCGGCGCGCGCCATGTCGATGATCCGCGGCACGCCGCCCAAGCTCCTGCGCACCGAGGAGCAGATTCAGGCGCTCATGGAGCAGGCCGCGAAGCAGCAGCAGGAGACCGCGGCGCTCGCCGCGGCCCCGAGCGTGTCCACGAGCGCGCTGAGTCTTGCCAAGGCCGCGCAGATTGCCGGCGGGCAGGGGACGGGGCCTGGCGCTCCCACCATTCCGCAAGGAGCGTAGGCTGTGGCGAACTCGAGCTGCGGGCGCATCGACATTTACGACAACCTCAACGGCACGGCACTCGTGGAGTGGCCGCCTTTCCCCGGCGCCGCCCCCGACAGCTACAACGTGTACGTGAACGATGTGCTCAATGTGAATGTGGCCGTCCGAAAGGCGATCATCACGGGGCTCCACGGCTCGAGCTACAACGGGAGCGCGATCACCCCGCCAGGCCAGTACACCGTCCGCGTGGCGGTCGTGCAGGGCGGTGTGGAGCGGGCGGTGAGCGCCGAGCGGGTGTTCACGGCGAGCCCCACCAGCACCAACCTGGTGACCCCGATGCGCCGGCCCTTTCCATTCCCGAACGTGGGGCCGTAGGTGCCCAAGGATACCTCGGTGAGCGCGAACGGAGCCGGGAAGCCCGGCGCAGCACCGGCCTCGCGAGCGGGTGCTGCGCCGGTGGATGAGGAGGCGCACCACCGCCTCGACGAGCACGACCGGCAGTTTCACGACATGGCCGAGCAGATGGGGCCCGAGGCGATCGCCGGCATGGTCAAGGGCGCGCACGCCGCGTTCCAGGACGGGTTCGAGCGCAAGGTCATGGATCAGCTCCTCACCGCGCTGCGCTCGGATATGGAGACCGATCGGAAGGTGATCGCGGGCCTGGATAAGCTCTGCACGGCGATCGGCGAGCTCGTCGCCACCCTCAAGGCAAGCATGGGCGCCTAACAGGAGTTGCCAGCGGGTGTGATTGCGCTGTACCCTCCGCGTTCAACAACTGGAGGGGGATGCCATGGATTTTTCAGATGCACTCGAGGTGGTCCGCCACGGGGCCAAGATTTCGCGCTCGGGCTGGAACGGCGTCGGCATGTACGTGGCGCTCCAGACGCCGGATGAAAACAGCAAGATGCGCCGGCCCTACCTCTACATGTACCCGGTGGGCGGGGAGCTCGTGCCCTGGGTCGCTTCGCAGACGGACCTCCTGGCCGATGACTGGCAGGTGGTCTCATGATCGAACCCACTGCCGGGCGCGTGGTGTGGTACCACGAGAGCTGGGCCGCGCTGGACGCTCCCCCGCTCGCGGCGATCGTAACGTTCGTGCACGACGCACGCCACGTTAACCTCTGCGCCTTCTCGATGTTTGGGCCGCCCTACGGCGTGCAGAAGGTGACGCTCCTCCAAGACGATGAGAAGCCGGTCGAGGGCACTTCCTGGTGCGAGTGGATGCCGTACCAGAAAGGTCAAGGAGCCAGGACCGAGCAGCTCATGGCGGCCTTGGCGGCGACGCCTGGCAACCAAACCACCGGCAGTGCGGCCGTCCCGCGGGTGAGCGAGAGCGAGCTCGGTGGCTGACAGTGAGCTCACCGCCGGGGAGGAGAACACCCTCGAGCGCGTCCGACAGCTCGCGCGTATCCGTTCGGTGCGTGATGCTTTTCTGGCAATCTTCGGGCCCCCTGGGGCCCGTACTCCACATGGGGCCATTGTCCTGGACGAGCTCGACCGATTCTGTGGCACGCGCAAGCTCATCAATGAAACCGACAACGTCGGGCAGACCGACATCTACCGCACCGCGCGCAAACACGGGCGCTGTGATGTAATGCAGGCGATCAACGACCTCATCGAATGGAAGGAACCGAAAGATGCCAACAGCAGCGACGGCGGCGGGTAATGCGGGCGGCGCCGAAGGTGGCGCTGGTGGGGCCGGCGGAGGCGCGGGCGGCCAAGGCGGTGCGGGCGCTGGCGCGGGCACTGGTACGGGCGCTGGTGCTGGAGCGGGGACTGGTGGAGGCACTGGTGGAGCTGGGAATGGCGCGGCCGCCAACGAGCCTTTCTGGCAAGCCTGGTCCGACCCGGCCGACAAAGAGATTCGCGAGTGGGTCGGGAACAAGAACTTCCCGGACATCAAGACCCTCGCGCGCTCGGCCCACGGGTACGAAAGGATGATCGGAGCGGAGCGCGCCGGCCGCGTAGTCGCGCTTCCCGCCGAGGAGTACAACGACAAGGGGGAGCTCGTCAAGGCCGACCCGGAGGGGCGCGCGGCGTTCAACGCGAAGATCGGCGTGCCGGCGAGCGCTGATAAGTACGACATCCCCCAGGACCCGAACTTCCCGGAGTTCAAGGGGGAGATTTCCAAGGTGCTGTTCGAGGCGGGCGTGCCCGCTCGCATGGCGTCCCAAATTGCCAAGGGCTATGACGGGGCGATCGCCAAAGCGGTGGCCGCGGCCCAGGCCCGTGATAAGGCCGAGAGCGAGGCGGGACTGGCCGAGCTCCAGCGCACCTGGGGCACTTCCTACAAGGAAAACGCGCAGCTCGCCAACCGCGGCGAGGCGTTCGTCATGAAAAGCACCGGAGCCACCGAGCCTCAGATGCGCGAAGTGGAGCGCGTGCTCGGCACCCCTGGCTACATGAAGATGCTCCACGCCTTTGGCGCGGGGAATGCCGAGTCACGCTTCGCCGGCGATGGGAACAACGGCGATGGGACCTCGGGCTTTGGTAATACGGCGAGCCAGGCGCAGGCGCGCATCAACCAGATCACCGCCGATCGGTCCGCGAACAAGATCAGCGATTTTGAGTGGCGCAACAAGTACGAGAAGGAAGTGCTGGAGCTCGGCAAGATCGTAGCCGCGGGCGCCGCGCAGCAGCAGTGAGCGAGGGCGTCAACAGTTGCGGGCACACCGTCGTTAAGTCCCTCGGGCACGGGCCCATTGACAGCAGCGAAGGCCCGGATATGGAGACCTTTCAGTGCATGGGCTGCGGGGCGTTCGCGAAACTTTCTTATGGGCCACCCCACAAGCCGCGCGAACTGCGCGCAGCATTCGACACGCGCGCGGAAGCCAATGCGGCGCAGCGAGGGTGTGCGAAGTGCGCGCACCTGCGCCGGTATTTCCGGCAGGACGATCTGATGTGGCACTGCGCAGAGTGCGATGTGGTGCTGCCGATGCTGGACCCCATGAGGGTGCCAGAGGGAGCCGTGCCAGCGCCAGGCGGTGTGCCCAAAGTAGCGGGCTGCCCGCACCTGCGGACCAGGTATAGCGGGCTCCACGATGAGTACCAGTGTCTCGCCTGCGGGAAGTTCCTCGGCACCGATCCAAGATACCGCCCGGACCCGCACGACGCGGCGGCGGCCGGCGACACCGCCGGCGCGCGCTTCGTTGCCGACCTGACCCCCTACGGTAAAGTGCTCGGCTTTCGCGAGTGGAATGGCCTAATTATCGTGGCCGCGGAGGCCGGCGTGTTCCACCTGGTGAACCATCCGGCAGGTCCGTACCTGGAGCGCATCAACACCGCACCGCCGCCGCTCAATGAGTGAATCGCTCCTGGACACCGCCGAGCTCGATCACGAGCGGCGGGTCCTGGTGCGCTACCTGATGCAGCGCGTGACCATGAGGGACTGGCACGCGGTGAGTGATGCGGCGAATGATCTTCGGGTGCTCGAGGCGTACTTCGCCGGCCGCGCGCGACGCAGCCCCTTGACAGTGCCACCGAGCCCGCCTAGCGTCTGACCCCACGAACGCGGAACCGGGAAGGACCTTCCCCCCGCTGATGGGAGCAAAGCTCCAGCGTAAAGTGGGCTCCCCCACTTAGAGCGCCCCCCGCAAGGGACCCGGCCCTCGAAAAGCTCACCACACTTTTCGGAGGCGCCGCCGTGTCTACCAACATTGTCACGTTCTACGTTCAGCAGTACGCCAAGACCCTGAACGAGCTGGTTCAGCAAAAGACCAGTCGGCTCCGAAAGTTCGTCACCGAAGATAAGTACGTGGGCCAGGCCGCGAGCCCCGTTGAGCAGGTGGGCGCGGTGGCCATGCAGCCCGTCACGCAGCGATACGGCCCGATGCAGCGCGTGGACGCGGCGACCGATCGGCGCTGGGTCTACCCCTCCGATTACGATTTGCCGCAGTTGTTCGACAACTTCGACAAGCTCCGCCTGCTGATTGACCCGAAGGGTAAATTCGTCAAGAACGCCCACAACGCGGCCAATCGCCAGTACGACGATCTGATCATCACGGCGCTGGGCGGCACGGCGCAGACCGGAGTGAATGGTGGCAACGCCATCGTGCTGCCGGCCGGTGAAATCGTGAGTGTCAATCAGGGCGCGACCGCGCCTACCGGCCTCACGGTCGCGAAGCTCCGCCAGGGCAAGCTCATCCTCACGCAGAACGAGGCGTACTCGGACGATGAGGAGGACCCAGGCGATCCGAATTCGGGCCTGGTGTGCGTCGCCGGGGCGCGCCAGCTCGACAATCTCATGGCCGAGGCGCAGGTCATCAGCCGTGACTTCAACGACCAGCCGGTGCTCGAGGAGGGGCGCGTCAAGCGATTCCTCGGGATCACCTTCGTGCGCTCCGAGCGCCTGGCCACCGGGACGGACGATCAGGCCGGCACCTCGACCAAGGTGTTCATGTGGCAGCGCGAGGGGATGCACCTGGGCGTGTGGAACGCCATCAGCACCAACATCAGCCAGCGCAACGATTTGCAGTCCGAGCCCTGGCAGGCGTACGTGTTCATGACCGCAGGGGCCACGCGGCTCGAGGAAAAGCGCGTCACGCAAATCTGGTCGCGGTAAGCGAGTCATTCAGCAATAACCGGCAGGGGCAGGGGGCAGGTCCCCGCCCCGGAGCCACAAGGAGAAGTTCATGGCCGTCGTCACCCGTCAAGGCACGCTCATCACCAACTACAATGCGCAGCCGCGCATTCTGTCCTCTGGCTACCAGGCGGGCGCGAACGACACCGTTTCGGTGGGCACGGTGGTCACGGTGGCGACCGACTCGATCGCCTCCGTGTACAAGTACGGGTATCTCCCATCGGGCGTGCGCATCCAGGACATTCAGCTCCTCAATGATGCGACCACGGCCGGCGTGTGGAAGCTCGGCCTGTACACCAACGACCAGCAGGGCCTGAACCTCGGACTGTCACTGGCCACCTGGAACTCCACGACCGCCTATGTGCCGGGCAACGTCGTGCAGTTCGCCGGCGTGGTGTACTACTGCACCACCGGCAACACCAACAGCCAGCCCCCGAGCGGGAATTGGACCACGGGTGCGGCCATCAACGCACCGCCCTCGGCGATCGCGATCCCGAACAACGATCAGATCTTGGCACAGGCCGCTTCCACTGCGGCCGCGAACACGGTGTGGAAGTCCATCTACACCCCGCAGATCGGTGCGGTGGCCACCGCCGCGGCGAACGCGAACCTGCGTATCTGGGAGCTCATGGGCTTTGCCCAGGACCCGTTCTACGAGTTCGAGCTCGCCCTCACCGCGACCACCGCGCCCACCGCGGTCGGTGGCATCACCTTGCAGTGGACCTGGGTGCGATAAGGTTAGTCCCCGTTACACCACCCGAAGGGGCGGGACCTCCCACCGCCCCGCTTTCCGCGAGGTAAGCCATGGCGACCATCCGAATTTCGATCAACCCCGAGGACCCGATCGAGTCCATCGTGGTGGCGGCTGGAGCTGCGGTCGTGACCAAGAAGATCGAAGTGACGGTTGAGCAGGCGGTCACCGTGACGGACGCGAGCTCGACGGTCTCGCCTCGGCCGATCAGTCGCAAAGAAGTGATCCTCGCGCTCTACAACGTCATCAACTGGATGCAGCGCGACAACACCACCTTCTCGGACTTCTGAGCCATGTCCGGGAGCTGGGGCGCGCTGCTGATCGGGACGGGCCCGCCCGACACACCCAACACTTCGGGCGCCACGGTGAGCCGCGGCCCGGTCGATTGCCCTGGCGGCACCTGCGTATTCTCTGTGGTCGGCACCTTCGGTGGCGCGACCGTGAAGCTCCAGGTGCTCGGTCCCGATGGAGCCACCTGGATTGATGCGGGCGTGGGCACGACCTTGACCGCTGCGGGCATGGGCGTCGTGTACCTGCCGCCCGGCATGGTGCAGGCGGTCATTGTGGGCGGTGCCCCTGCGGGAATCTTCGCCGCGCTCGCGCGCATCGTGAGTTAACTCACGTGGGTGAAATCACCGGCAATGTGTCTCCGGTGGGCGGCTCGGCCGGGAATCCCGTCGACGTTCAGGTGTTCACCACACCCGGTGCGGGCACCTGGACGAAGCCGAGCGGTGCCAAGCTCGTGCGCGTGATCGCCATTGGCGCAGGGGGCGGTGGCGGATCGGGCGGCTCCATTGTCTCTGGGACCGCAAGCTCTGGCGGTGCCGGCGGCGCGACCGGCGCACTCATCGATCAAACCTTCCCGGCTTCTGCATTCGGTGCAACGGCTGCGACCAACGTGGGGACCGGCGGTGCCGGTGGCATCACGGTCACCGGTGCAGTGGGAAATCCTGGAGCCAGCGGGAGCGGTGCAACGACTTTCGGCGGGCTGGTGAACGCGGCCGTCGGTGGCGGAGCCGCGGGTGGCCAGAGCGCCAGCAACTCGGGCGGTGGCGGAGCGGCGGGCCTTGCGGGTGCTGGGGGCATTGGCACGGGCGCGGCCGGCGGAGCGGCCGGCGCGGGCGCCGGGTCCATCGGTGGATTCGGTGCCAACGGCATTTTCGCCAACGCCGGAGGCGGTTCGGGCGGCGGCGGTGTGAACGGTGCGGCGGGTGCGAACGGTGGCCTGGGTTACAACGCGGGCTCAGGCGGTGGTGCTGGCGGTGGGCTCACGGCGGCGCCGGCCGCCACCAACGGCGGTAACGGCGGCAATCTCAACGGGCTTAATATCACTGGCCCGGCGGGCGGTGCGGGGGCAGGCACGGCAGGGTCCAATGCGAGCGGTTATACGGGCGGGACCGGCGGTGCGGGCGGCGCCTCGAGCGCGGCGGGCGTCGGCTTCGCCGGCGGCGCGGGTGGCATCGGCGCGGGCGGCGGTGGCGGTGGCAGTGCGATCAGCACGCAAGCCTCCGGGGCTGGCGGCCAGGGCGGGTCCGGTGCAATCTATGTCATCACCACTTTCTGAGGCGAGAGGCACATGGCCAGCCAGGTCGACATCGCGGACTTGGCCCTGTCGATCCTCGGCAAGGGCACGATCGCGAGCTTAGGCGATCAATCCAACGCCGCGCGCGTCATCAATGTCGAATACGATCTGATCCGCCGCGCGCTCCTCCGAGGGCGGCCCACCTGGAGCTTCTCGGTGGCGCGAGCCTCGCTCCCCGCAATGACCGCCGTACCGGTCTCCGGCCCCTTCACCCAGCAGTTGGCGATGCCCACCGATTGCCTGCGCGTGCTCCTGGTGGGCGATGTGTGGCCTGGGCTTGATCTTTCCGACTACCGGCTCGGGCCCACCGACTCGGGCTACACCATCGAGGGGCGCAACATCCTCTGTGACTACGCCGCCCCGGTGCCGATCAAGTACGTGAAGGATGTCACCGACACCACGCTCTTTGATCCCTGGTTCTGCATTTATCTGGCCGCCCAGCTCGCCTGGACCTGCTGCGAGCGATTGACCAACAGCGACACCAAGCAGGCCGCGGCCAAGGAGCGCAAGAGTCAGGCGCTCACCGAAGCGGCCGCGAGCAACGCGCTGGAAAAGCCCCCCGAGAACACCGCCGACGATTCCTGGGTCGCGGCGCGGATGCAGTAAGTGGGCCGCGCCTCCCCCGCCCTCGTGGCCTTCAACGCCGGGGAGCTCGCCCCGCAGATGGAGGGGCGGGTCGATCAGGACCGCTACAACATCGGCGCTCATATCCAGCAGAATTTCGTGCCCATCAAGCAGGGCCCCTCGGTTTTCAGGCCCGGCACCGCCTATATCCAGCCGGTCAAGCTCTCGGCCAATCGCACCTGGCTGGTGCCCTTCGAGTTCTCACAGACGCAGGCGTACATGCTGGAGTTTGGCGATTTTTACGTGCGCTTCTTTGCCAACCACGGCCCGGTGCTGATCCAGGGGACGGCGGCCTACAACGGCGGCACGACCTACAACCCCGGTGATTTTGCGCTCTCCGGTGGCTTCGTGTACCTGTGCATCGCCACCACCACGGGCAACGCGCCGCCCAATGCCACCTATTGGTACGTGCAACCCCAATACCTGGCCACCCCCAACACCGGGATGTTCGAGCTCCCCAGCCCGTATGCGGTGGCGGACCTCACCGACTCGTTGGGCGAGTTCGCCCTCCAGCTCGTGCAAAGCGGGGACGTGCTGTACATCGCCGGCGGCTACGCGGGCGCGGGCTACCCGCCCTACACGCTGACTCGCTACGCCAACAACCCGCCCAAGTGGCTGTTCTCGCTCTACGCGCCCACTGATGGGCCGTTCCTCCCGCCGGTGCCGCTGGTCGCGGGCGCTGAGATTGCCCTCGGCGTGAGTGCGGTGCAGGGCCAAGCCATCACGATAAAGGCGTACGGCGGGAATGTCTTTGCGGCCACCGATGTGGGGCGCCTGGTGCGCATCGCGAGCCAGCAGTTCAACACGACGGGCTGGACCGGGAATATCGCCTACGTCGCGGGCGACACCGTCACCAACAACGGCAATAACTACGTCGCGCTCAATGCCGCCACCAGCGGAGTGGACGCCCCCTTCCACACGAGCGGCGCGGTGCTCGATGGAAAGACCGGCGTGCGCTGGCTCTACACCGATAGCAACTACGGCATCGCGCAGATCACCGCTTACACGAGCCCCACGCAGGTGACGGCGAAGGTCCTGGTGCGCTTCCCCGCCAATGTGGTGGCGGTCGCAAGTGCCATCACGGCGATCACGCAGGCGAACCCCGCGGTGGTGACGACCGCCAATGCGGCTCAGGCCGGGGATGCCGTGTTCATTTTCGGGGTCACCGGCATGACGCAGGTGAACCAGAACACCCCGTACACCAATCAGACCACCAATGCGGCCAATGTGACGCTCGCCGGCATTGACTCCACCGGGTTCAGCGCCTACGCGGCCGGTGGGACGCTGGTCGACAACGCGAGTGTGGAGTGGGCGCTGGGGGCCTGGAGCAACACCACGGAATGGCCGCGCGCCGTGGCGCTGTTCAAGGATCGGCTCTTTTGGGCCGGCAAGCTCACCGCCTGGGGCTCGGTCGTGAGTTCCTACGCGAGCCAGGCGCCGGACTTCTTTGGCCAGATCACCACCGATGCGGCGATCAACGTGCCGGTGGCGGGCGTGGACGCCTCGAACGTGTGCTGGATGGTCCCGGCGAACATTCTGCTCATTGGCACCGAGGGCGGGGAGTACGGGCTCGATGCCGCGAACTACTCGAGCAGCCCGCTGGGACCGGCGAATGTGGAGGTGCTGCGCCAGAGCCAGTGGCGGAGCCGGCACATCCGACCAGCGCTGGTGGCCACGAGTGTGATCTACGTGCAGCGCGCCGGCCGCAAAATCTTCGTGATGGACTATAACTTTTACCTGAACCGCTACGATTCAACGGATCAGAGCAAGTACAGCTACCACATCACCATCGGTGGCGTCGTCGCGATCGCCTACCAGCAAGAGCCCTGGAGCGTGCTGTGGGCGGCGCGCGCGGACGGCACGCTGCTCTCCTACACCTACAACCGCGAGGACCAGGTCACGGCCTGGGCGCGCCACAACCTCGGCGGCTCTGGCATTGTGGAATCCATCGCCTCGATCCCCTCCCCGGACGCGCTGCGCGATGAGCTCTGGCTCATTGTCCGGCGCACCATCAATGGCGCCACGGCCCGCTACGTCGAGTACATGACTAAGGGCTTCGAGGGCCCGCAGGGCGGGAATGTGGGCGACACGCAGGCGTCGGCCTGGTATCTCGATTGCGCCGCGCAGAGCGTCGCCGCGCCACCGCCAGGTGCGACCAGCACCACGGTGACGGGCCTCACCTACCTCACCGGTCAAACCGTGGGGATTCTGGCCGACGGCGGGGTGCAGCCCCAGCAAGTGGTGCCGGGAAGCGGCATCCTCACACTCGGCTCGGCCTTCACCACCGTCACGGTGGGCCTGCCCTACCAGGGGAATCTGGTGCCGATGAGGCCGGAGGGCGGGGCGGATGTGGGCACGAGCCAGGGGAAATTGAAGCAGGGGGCGACTCTGGTGCTGCGCCTCGTGGATGCGGCCGGCGGCACGGTCTCCCAGCTTTCCAACCAGACGCGCCCGGCCAATGTGTACCAGGACCCCCTCGCCCTCACCTCGATCACCCCGATCAACCCGGAGCGCATCCAGTACAACCTCACCACCACGCCGCTCGATTCCCCGCCCCCGATCATGAGCGGGGACTTCCCGATCAGCTTCCCCACCGACCAATCGAGCGATCAGGACATGCGTGATATGTATATTCTGGTGCAGCAGGACTCACCGCTCCCGATGACGGTGGTGGGTATCTTCCCCAACTACGAGGTGCATGAGCCGCAATGATCCGCGTCGAGCCGTACCGGCCCTTTCACCTCAAGCTCCTCATTGCCCAGGGGGTTCAGCCCGCCTACGTGGGGCGCATCTCGTATGTGCCAGGGCTTTCTGACAGGCTCCAGGAAATGGGGCCGGCTCTCACCGCTTTTGATCGCGATCGCGTGCTGTGCGTGGGCGGGATGATCCCGATGGGCCCGAAGCTCGGGCACGTGTGGGCCGCCCTCGCGGCCGAAGCCGGCGCGCACATGCTGGCGCTCCATCGGGCCACCGAGCGGTTCATGAGCACGCTCCAGCCGCAGCGATTGGAGGCGACCGTGGAGCAAGGCTTTAGGCCCGGCTGTCGCTGGCTCGAGCTCATGGGCTTTGAATGTGAGACCCCGAACGGGATGCGAAGGTACGGCGAGGATGGAGCGACCCACCTGCTGTTCGCGCGGGTGCGCTGATGCAAGCCGCCGCCGTCGTCCTCGCCGCCTACTCCGCTTACAGCAGCAAAACCGCCGAGCGCGACCAGCTCAACACCCAGGCGCTATTCGAGGACCAGGAAGCCGGCATTGCTCGAGCGCAGGCCAATGTCGCGGAAGGCGATGTGCGCCACTCCACCCGCGAGGCGCTCGGGCGCCAGATCGGCGCGTTCGGTGCCGCCGGCGTCGCAGGAGGAGCGAGCACCTATGGGGCGGAGCGCGAGAGCTCCATCAACCAGGAGCTCGATGCGCTGCGCACCCGTTACAAGGGCGCGATCGTCGCCTACGGGTACAACACGCAAGGGTATCTTGATCGCATGGGCGCCCGCGCGGCGCAAAAGCAGGCGGCAATCTCGGCCGCCGGCGCGCTCCTAAAAGGGATGAGTGGCTCCTACACCGGCGGGGGAGAGGGCATCTACGGCGCGAGCGCCGGCCAATACTCCAGCCAGGACCTGGGCTCCATCGGCGGCACCGCCGCGTTGGCCTGAACCATGGCCCGTGGCGTACCGGGCGAGGAGATTTATACCCCGCAGGTGCAGCCCGAGGACCTGCCGCGCAAAGTCATCCCGCGCGCCCCAGACCTCTCTCTCGCTCCCGCATTGTCCGACCTGGCTGGCGGGTTCGAGGCGATCGCCAAGAAGCAGGAAGCCAAGGCCCGCGCTGATTCGGCCACCTGGGCCGGGGACGAGCTCGCCGACTTTCGATTGAAGGCGGCCAAGAATCTGGAGGATTTGAAGGCCAACACGCCGGCGGGGGACCCTGGGGATTTCACCGGCAATTATCTTAAGCAATTTGACCAGGACGCCCAGCCCCTCGCCGCCAACGCGGCGAAGAACGAGTACAGCCGCGCCATCGTGCACAACGGATTGCGGGAGCTCCGCACCAGCTACGCGATGGAGGCCATGAACTTTGAGGCCACCCAGCGCATCGATTACCAGAACCAGTCCATCAGCGACAACCTGGACAAGCAGCTCCCGCTGGTGCGCGCCAACCCCTCCCTCGCGCCCCAGGTGGGCCGGACGCTCTCCGATCAGATCAACTCGAGCAACAACTCGCCGGGCTTGAAGCTCAAATACATGCGGGCGATGGACCAGCAGCTCAGCACCAACGCGGCCTTGGGGCTCGCCGATCGGGACCCGGACAGCGTCTACACGCAGCTCAAGCCCGGCGGGGTCGCCAAGGACGAGCTGCTCACGCGCCTCATCAACCCCCAAGATCGCGCCGCGGTGCTGGAAGCGGCGAGCAAAGGGGTGGCGGTGCTCCAGGCCCATGGCGTCGTGCAGGCGTACGCGATGCACGGCCCGCAGGCCGGAGCCGCTGCGGAGGCCGCCATCGACAAGCTCCCCTACGAGCAGCCGATCAAGGATCAGATACACGCCGAGGCGCAGCGCGCCCTGGGGCTCTATCGGGACACGCAGCGCGACAAGTACGGCAATCAGATCATTGGACTGGAGACCCGCATCGCCACGGGCCAGCCGGACGCGGGCGATCGGGGCGTGCTCATGGACCTGTACCACCGCAACGTGTTCGACCCGGCGCAGGCGGGCAACAAGATGGGCCAGCTCGAGAACGCCTATGACAAGCAGGCAGCCACGCGCGCTGTGGCGACAGCCACGTCCAACGCCTACCAGAATGGGCTCCCCCTTGATCCGAAGGACAAGGACACGCGCGAGGGAATCGACGCGCTCTTTGTGCAGAACGTGGGCAAGCAGCCCGCCGGCTCGGCGCAGTGGATCAACTTCGGGGCCGACATCGCCTCGCGCACGGGCGTCGTCCCGCCCTCGATGGTCACCTGGGCGCGCACGCAGCTCGTGAGCGGTGCCCCACAGCCGGCCGCGCAAGCGGCCGAGGCCCTCGAGCGCTTGCAGCTTGCGAGCCCTCGCGGAGCGCCCTACTCGATCGATGATAAGACCAAGGCCATGGCCGCGGTGATCAACGAGGACATCCGCGCCGGTCGCGATCCGACAGCGGCGGTGGAGGGCGCGCGCCAGGTGGCGCAGCTCGATCCGAAGTACGTGAGCGCCCTCGATGCGCGCTTGCGATCACTCAAGCCGGCGAACTTCGTGGCCTCCGATGTCAACGGGTTTTTCGACAAGGTGCCCGGCGCCAAGGTGGGCGGCGCCTTTGGCTTAGGCGGTGAACTCCCCCCGCTCCCCGGCAATCATGCCATCCTCACCGACTACAACGATCTGCTCGCCCACTACTACCGAGAGACCGGCGGGAACCTCGCCGCGGCGAAGGCGGCCGCCGGCGCTGATCTGGTGCGGGTGTGGGGCGTGTCCGGCGTCAATGGGAAGCGCGAGTTCATGCGCTGGGCGCCCGAGGCGGCGATGGACCCGCAGCACCTGGTGCCGCAGGAGAAAACCACCGCGTTCATCCGCAAGGATTTGGAGGACAGCGCGCAAAAGGAATTTCCGGGACTCGATCGCAAGGGACTGGCGATCGTCGCGGACAGCACCACCGATCGGAGCAACGGGCGGCGCTTCTCAGTCTATGAAACCGATGCGCTCGGGCATCGCACCCCGCTCCTGCGCGGCAATGGGGAGCCGGTGACCTGGACGGTGCCCGATGGTCAAAAGCTCTACGAGACCGAGCGGGCGCGGCTGATCGAGGAGAGCCGGAAGGGCGCCCAGGAGGCGCGCGATGCCTGGGAGGTCAAGCGCAAGGCCGACCCCACTCACTTAGGGTTCCCGGAAGGGATGCACTGACATGCCACTTGACCCCGCCGGTACGGACACGCAGCTCGACGCCCCGGCGTATGCGCTCCCCCCGCGCGGCCCCAGCGGGGCGCCGGAGCCCGAGCAGTACCAATCGGGCTGGGATGTCACGCGCGCGGCCTTCCAGAGCAGCAACTACTTTGCGCAACGGCACTACGAGCAGGACCTCGACAAGCGATTGCCGCCCGGTGAAGCGGTGGCCGGCTTCGACCCGCTGGCGCACATCAAGCCCGAGTACCAGATGCACCAGGAGGCGTTCGCGCTCGATGAGAGCCCGCAGGACATGCTGCGCACCGAGACTCGCCTCGATCATCGCGCCGCAGTGGAAAAGACCCTCCGCAGTGCCGGCAAGGTGGGCACGATCGCCGAAATCGGAGCGGGCCTGCTCGACCCGTTTTCGATCACGGCCATGGCGATCCCCATCACCGCCGAGGCGCGCCTGGCGCGCATGGCGCAGCTCGCCCTCATCGGGGCGGGCACGAGCCTGGCCGAACAGGAGGCCCTGAAATCCCTCCACGAGGGCCCGGAGAGCGCCGGGCAGGAGGCGGCGGGCATCGCCGCCTCGGCCCTGCTCGGTGGGACCTTAGGCGGCCTGATCGGCGGGCGAGGGGAAGTGAATCGCTTGCGCACCGCCGCCACCCGCGAGCTGGCCAATGTGCCGCCGGCAGGGAGTGCCGAGGACATCTTCGGCGCCCAGCGCGGCAATGCCGTCCCGCCGGGCCCCTGGCCGTTTCACCCGCCCCCGACCTCGGACGCGGCCGACATTGCTGCGGACCTGCGCAATGCCGCCCAGGCCGCTGTCCCGAAGGCGCCAGAGCGCCCGAGCGGGAAAGGCGGGTCAGTGACACCCTTCGAGCCGGCGGCCGCCACAGCCCGCCAGGCGGAGCTACAGGCCACCAGCGCGCAGATTCAGGGGACCTTGGGGGATCGGGAGCAGGCGATCGCCACGGAGCTCGAGCGCCTCAAGCATCCGCCCTCAGTGCTGGCCGCCCTCGAGCGTCGGTATGGCGCGCGCACCGCCGAGGTGCTCGCCGAGCGCGCGACCGCCAACATCGATGAGCGCCGCGCCTCCCTCGAAGCACAGCTTCAGAGCCTGCAAGCCGAGCACCAGGACCTCACGCGCCAGTTGGCCGAGCACACCGGCGCCCAGGAGCAGGAAGCCGAGGAGGCGGCGCGCGCCGCGGTCGCGGCGGCGCACACGCCAGAGCCCACCGAGCCCGTGCCGCTCAGCCCAGAGCTCACCCCGCCGGTTGTCAGCGACGCCGCGCAACCAAAGCCGACGGAGGGCGCGGAACGTCAACCAGTCGCGCAGGCACCTACCGAAACCGAGCGCACGCCACCGCTCACGCACGCGCTGCACGAGGACCTGCGACGGTCACTCGCCACCCGCATCGCCCCCGAGCACTTCGAGCTCGCGAACTTCGGGCTCGCCGAGCCGCCCATCACCCTGCCCCAGGGGCACGAGCTGCTCCTCAGCCACGCCAACAACGTGAGCCCGGAGCGCCTGGAGCTGCGCGAGCGGTTGATCGACCAGCGATTCGCCGGCGCGATCGCCGGCCAAGCCAAGCCCGTGGCGATCTTCTTTTCCGGTGGCGGCGCGTCGGGCAAGGGCACGGTCAAGAAATCACTCGCCGCCGCGGGCCAGTTGCCGAAGGGCGCGGTGGAGCTCGACCCGGACGAGTTCAAGACCGGACACGAGAAGAAGGGGCTGGATGGGCTCCCCGAGTACAAGCAGATCGTGGCCGCAGGCGATTCGCGCGCTGCGGCCGTGACGCACGATGAATCGAAGCTCCTCTACGACCAGGCGCTGCGCCGCGCCATCGAGGGGCGCTACCACCTGATCCTCGATCGCACGCTCTCGGACCCGGCCAAGGCGCGCATCGAAGTGCAGGCGTTGAAGGACGCGGGGTACGAAGTGCACGAGGTGGCGGTCTCGGTCCACCCCGACAGCGCGGTGGTGCGCATGGTCAAGCGCGCCGAGGGGCCCGAGAAGCGCTACGTGCCCACCGATGCGATGTTGAAGGCCCACAAGGAGCACGCCCTGGGGTGGGCGGAGCGGGCCCATTTGTTCGAGCACAGCCGGTTGCTGGACAATAACGTTCCACGTGGAACGCCGGCAAAAATCATGGCGGAACAGAGGCTTGGGAGTGCCGCGGGGCTGGTCATCCACCTGCCGGAGAGCTATAATGAGTTCGTCCGAAAGGGCAACCTGAATGAAAAAGCGACCACATTTGCCGAGCTCTACGGGCCTGCGGCCCCACCAGGCGAAGCTGGACGCGGAGCTGGCCTCGGCCCCGAAACCCTACCCACCGGAGGCGGCGCAGAAGGCGCTGGCGGAGCAGGAGAGCGAGGCGCGCAGCAACGCGAGCCCGGTGCCGGTGGTGTTCCCCGTCCACGAGTAGAGCAGGTACTCACCGCCGCGGGGCGGCGCATCGAGGTGCGCCACAAGCTCGTTGAAGCGGTCGACCTCCTCACCTCCGAAAATCCCAACTACCCCGCCGGCCTCCAGCCGCGCGATCGCAAGGGTCGCGCCTCGAGCGAGGCGCAGGTCGCGGACATCGCGATGCGCTTGAACCCCGAGCAGCTCGGCGCCGCACCAGAGGCGGACCGCGGCGCACCGATCGTCGGGCCCGACAACGCCGTCGAAAGCGGCAACGGTCGCGTCATGGCACTGCGCCAGGTGTACGAGGGCCGCTACGCCAACAGTCCCGAGAAGGCGGCCGCGTACCGCGCGCACCTCGAGAGTTTGGGGTACGACGTGAAGGGCATGAAGGCGCCGGTGCTGGTGCGCGAGCGCACCAGCGCCCTGTCCCCCACCGAGCGCCAGCAGTTTGCGATCGAGGCGAATTCCACCAGCGTCGGCAGCCTCTCACCGGTCGAGCGAGCACAGGCCGATGCGCACAACCTCGATGCGATCACGATGGATAAGCTCCAGCCCGGCGAGCTCACCACTGTGGCCAACGCGCCCTTCGTGCGCGCGTTCGCGGAGCTGATCCCGGCGAGCGAGCGCAACGCCTACGTCGATGCGCACAACGTACTGAGCCAGGCCGGTGAAGCGCGATTGCAGGCCGCGATCCTCGCCAAGGCGTACGGCGGAACGGAAGCGAGCAACGTGACCTTGGGCCGGATGCTCGAGAGCACGGACGACTCGATGAAGTCCACGCTCAATGCCTTGCAGGATGCGGCCCCGAAATTTGCCAAGCTCCGTCAGGCGATCGCCGACGGCACCGTGGATGAACGATTCGACATCACCCCTGCCATCGTGAGCGCGGTGGAGGATGTCGCCAAGCTCCGGGCCAGTGGCACCTCGCTCGCCGAGCACCTGGCCACCGCGGATATGTTCGCGCCGAAGTCACTGGCGGTGCGCGCGTTCTACTCAGTCGACGGACGCCTGGTGGGACGGGACAAGGCGGCCGCGGCACTCGAGAAATACGCCGATGCGGCGATCGCACAGCGCACCGATCAGGCGAGCCTCTTTTCCACCGAAGCCTTCAGCCCCGCCGAGCTCATGCGCCACGCCGTGGTGCCGCGCTCCGGTGACCTATTCGGATTGCGCGGGGAGCCGGCACCAGAGGAACCGGAAACGGTTGCCGAGCCCACGCGCGGCTACAAGGGCAAGAGCGTCACCGCCGCCGATGGACAGATCGCCTTCGACTTCGCGCCGCACATCGAGACTCGTGCCACGACGAGCCGCACGCAAGTGGCGCTCGGCCGAGCCGCTCTCGGATCGCTCCTGGCGCGCCGCGACTCCAACGCCGGCGCGTCCATACTGGCGAACGGTCTCACCCGCGAGTTCACCGCCCAGGGCCACCTCTCACTTGTGGGCCAGCACCCGCGCACGCCCGGTGATTTCGCCGCGCTCGCGCAGGTGTACCGAGACCGGCGCTTTGAGACCCTGCGCTTCTTTCTCACCGACGACAGCGGCGCGATCGTGCACCAGTACGGAGGCACCTCCCGCCTCGCCGGCGCCGTGAGCTTCTCCTCCGGCTGGCTCGACACGCTCGCCAGCACCATGCGCCTGCACGGGGCCACTGGCTACTGGATGCAGCACAACCACCCGAGCGGGAACCCTGAGCCCTCGATGCAGGATGTGATGTTCACGACCCGAGCGGCGAACGTGGTTCCCGGCTTTAAGGGCCACATCATTGTCAATCGCAACAGCTACGGGCACATCGAAGGGCACGGGGAGTCGCGCGTCGTGAGCGCCCCGCACCTGGGTGGCTACTCCGATCCGTACGTGAACCCGACGCTCGCCCACCCGCTGCTCGCCGCCAAAGTGGAGAGCCCCGAGCAGCTCGCCGTGGTGGCCAAGCAGCTCGAGGTGGCGCCCGGCAATGTGACGTTGATCGCGACGGACTCGCGCGGGTTCAGCAAGGTGCTGGCTGATTTCCCAAAGGACATGCTGAGCGGGTCGGAGAAGGGCGGCGTGCCGGCACTCGCCCGCATCCGGCGCATCCAGCGCGAGGCCGGCGCCGGCGGCCATGTGTTTTTGGTGGGCAAGGAGGCGGACCTCAAAGGGGCACGGCCGCTCGCGCGCAGCGGCATCGTCGCCGATATGTTCATGACGGATGCCTACGGGCAAATCCGCATCACCGGCGCGCGCGCCGCCGGCCTGCAAACGCTCGCCACCCGCCAGCGATCCTACCCGGTGAGCTACCCGCAGCCGGACATCATGGGCCACAGTGCCCCGGAGGCAAGATTGCCGGCCGCACCCTTTGCGATCAGCGAGCCGGACACGCCGTACCGGACCGCGGAAGCGGGGAACCTGGAGGATAAGCGCTTAGGGCGAGGCGCGCGCATCATGGCCGAGGGCACGATTGGCCGCGTGGCACCGGGCCTTCGGGCCCTGGGGAGCCCGAGCTTCCGGGTGCGCCAGCTCACCCAGGAATTGGTCAACATCCCGGAGCTGACCAACGAGAACTACCGTGGCGTCCCCAGCCCCTCACCGATCGAGCGGCAACTGTGGCGCTATGACGGGATTTGGCACCAATCGCTCCGCGAGCGCGGCCGGCTGTTCAAGACCTACCGCCAGCGTCTTGCCGCCGAGGGTGGGAGCCCACTCACGCGCCAGGAGTGGGATCGCCAGGTGAGCTTTGCGATGCGCCGAGGGGACCGGAGCGACATCCCCGAAGTGGCCACCGCGGCGGTCAAGACCCGCGCCACCGTGTTCCAGCCCCTCTACGAGCGGGCGCTTAAAGCCGGGCTCATCCCCGCGCAGGCCGACATCTACGCCGAGAGCTATCTGATGCGCCAGTACGATGGGCGCGCGATCCGAGCGCACCTGGCCGCCTGGCACGCGCTCCTCACCGATGCGTTCGAGGAGCAGCTCGCGCGCGATCCGGCGCGCGCCGACATGTTCAAAGACTCCGCCGAGCAGCGGGGCGAGGCCGAGCGCATCGCGCACGATGTGACGCGCAATGTGCTGGGAGGTGAGCGCGGCACCATGGACTGGCACATCCTCGATGGGGTCCCGCACAGCGGCCAGATGACCGGGCGGACGCTGCGGCTCCCGGATGAGAAGCTCGAGCCGTTTCTAAACCAGGACATCAACCACCTCACGCACGCCTACCTTCGCTCCATGGCGCCCGAGGTGGAGTTCACCGAGCGCTTCGGGAGCCGGGACCTGAAGCAGCAGCTCGAGGGGATCAACGATGAGTACGCGGTGCTCAAGCAGCGCGCGCTCGCCGCCGGGGATGAGGGCAAGGCCAACGATCTGCTCAAGCAGCAGAACCAGGACTTCAAGGACATCGCGCTGATGCGCGATCGGCTCTATGGCATCTACGGGCAGCCGAAAAATCCGGGCAGTTTCTTTGTGCGCGCGGCCCGCCTGCTCCGTGGGGAGAACGCACTGCGCCTGCTGGGAGCGGCCACCCTCGCTCACTTCCCGGACATCGCCAACACCGTCTTGAAGTTCGGCGCGCCGCGCACCTTCGGTGCCATGGTGCGATTGGGCACGAGCCTGGAGGCGTTCAAGCTCGCGCGCGACACGACCCAGCGCATGGGGGCCGCGCTCGATATGACCATGAACGCCACCGCCTCGATGCTCGGCGATTACGCCCAGCACAGCCAGTACCTCGAGCAGCGCCTCATGAACCGCGCCACGCGCTTCTTTACGATCCTGACCGGTGAGACCCCGCTGATCACGCTGGTGCAGGGTTTGACCGGCGTGCTCGCCCAGGACGAGATACTGCGCAGCGCCGCCAAGCTCGCCAACATGCAGACGGTGCCGAAGGGCATTCGAGTGATGCTCGCCGGCGCGGGCTTAAGCACCGATGAGCTCGCCGCCATCGCCGAGGAGCACGGGCGCTTTGGATTGGAGGCCCGCGGGCTCCAGTTCGGCGCTTCCGAGCTCTGGCACGACCAGAAGCTCGCGGCCAAATTTGAATCCGCGGTGCTGCGCTTCGCGCACGGCGTGACGCTGCGCCCTGGTGCGGGCGACACGCCGGGCCTGATGTCGACCGAATGGGGCAAGACCATTTTGCAGTTCACGAGTTTTGCCTTTGCCGCGAGCCGCTCGGTGGTCAACCCGCTCGCTCAAGGGCTGGCGCATGGGGACTACCGCAGCGCCCAGGCGCTCATCTGCCTGCTCGCCGCCGGGTACTTGGCTTATTACACCAAGCAGAAGGTGGCCGACCAGCCGATCGAGACTGATCCCACGCGCCTCGGGATCGAAGTGGTGGACAAGAGCAACCTGGTCGGGTGGACCGGGCAGTTCTTATTCCCGATGCTCTGGCAGTTCGGCATGAAGAACCTCTCGCGTTGGTCCGATCGCGACCCGGTCGAAACGTTGCTGGGGCCCACCGCGGGCACCGTGGCGAGCGCCTACACGCGCCAGTTCCCCGGCCGCATCTTCGGCAACCCCAACATGGATGAGGAAGGCGGGGAGGCCAATCTGCAATTCAGGCGCTCCGACCTGCACTTCCTCCGCCGCATGGCCCCAGGGCAGAACATCTGGTACTTGCGCCACGGGATCAACCAGCTCGAGGACTCGATCGGGGACGCCTTTGACCTGCCCGGCCAATCCGAAGCCCAGCGCGCCGCCGAGCGGCACGCTCAGACGCAATAGGTGACACCATGACCATAGGCACGACCGCTTCGCGCGCCCTGTACAACGGCGATGGGGCGAGCACCGTTTTCCCGGTGCCGATCCAAGCCTACCAGGCGAGCGATTTTACGGTGCTCGCCACCAACACCACCACCGGCTCGGTGTTCGCCTTGGTGCTCAATTCCGATTACACCCTGGTCGCCTCGAGCACCGATGCGCCCCCGAAGTGGACGCTCACCACGCTCACGGGCCAGATCCCCTCGCCCTATGCCGTGGGCTACGTGCTGCAAGTCTTTATCAACCCAGTGCGACAGCAGCAGACGCAGTACGTGCAGGGCCAGGCGTTCCCCTCGCTTGCCGTGCAGACCAATTTCGATCGCTTGACGCAGATGGTGCAGCGCCTCGAGGACCAGTTGGGCCGCGCGATCCACACCCCCGATGGGGATGTCTCCCCGGCGATGCTCCTGCCCACTGCGGCGGCGCGCGCCAACACGTACCCGAGCTTCGATGGTGCCGGAAATTTAAGCGTTGCGGTATCGGTGCCCTCCGGCACGCTCTCGCAATCCAGCATCGGCGCGTTCCTCTGGCCCCGCACCGCCAATGAAATCTCCTCCGGCGTCGTGCCCACGGCCTTTTTCTACCCGCCTGGGGATGTGCGCCGCTATGGAGCTGATGCCACCGGGGCCGCCTCTTCGGCAAGCGCATTCCAGCAGGCCGCCAATGCGAACAAGAGCGTTGTGATGCCCGAGGGCGTCTACAAGATCGATGCTCAGGTGAACTGCGCGGGACGCCAGGTGTGCTTCTCCGGCGCTTCGCGCGGCTCTGTGACCTTGAATCTCAGCACCGCCGTCGATGCTTTCAAGTGGACCACGGCCTTCGTCACGGGCGCTGGCTTTCGCCACGCCGTGCTCGATGTGGGTGGGATGACCGGTGGCTTTGCCCTCAGCTTGCAGGGTCAGAATCGCATCGTCATCAATGATCTGACCATCCGCACCAACAGCCTCGGAGCGGGCGCGATCTATCTCGAGGACATCAACGCCATTGGGTTGCGGGACATTTGGGGCAACGCGAACTTCGGGACGAATGGCGCCTTCATCAAGGCCGTTGGCACCACCGCAACCTCCTTCAACGTGCTGGACCTGGACGACATCCAGTATGGGGGGACGGGCGGAGCGGCCTCGACCTCTTCGGATTTTCTGGTGCTGGAGGGCGGCGTCAACACCGTCGATATGAGGCATTGCGGTGCAGTCGCCTGCCGCTTTGGCGTCATCACGACGAACCCGGCGGCGCTCACCAGCTTTGGGGAATTCATCGACGCGACGGATACTCAATTCGATGGGCTATGGGGGACGGCCGTCATTCTGGGAACCGCGGGGGCCGGGACCACCGGCACTCACTACTTCAATCAGCTCTACATCCACAACTCGGGAGCCAACAATGCGGGTGTGACCGCGCTCGACGGCCACGGCATGTACATCTACCCCAACTGCCGCGAGGCTTCCTTCCAGGGCGGGGTCATCGTCACCTGCAAACTCAACGGTGTGTACAACGACGGCAACGGCATCCGCTTTTCGGACTTCAAGATCAGCAAGAACAGCCAGCTCGCCGTCGGCACTTATCCGGGCTTCCAGCTTGGCCCCAGCTCCTATGAGTGCAAGGTGTTCGACAACATGATCGGGCAGCACACCGGCTCCTCGACCTCGGACATGTCCTACGGCGTGCAGCTCGACCTCGGGTCGGCGCGCAACACGGTTACCGGTAACACGCTGTTCCTGAATACCCTCGGCCCGATCCTCAACAACTCGGGCGATGTCAACACGCAGATTCAGAACAATCTCTACGCCGGCAACATGACCTTCAGTCCCGCGCTGGGCCCCGCAGCGATGGGCGCCACGGTCAACAATTACAACCCGACGAACTGGAGCATCAATGTCAAACGCTTGCGCCTCACGCCCAATGCAGGGGATACGACGATCACGGGACTCTTCACGGGCGTAGGGGCAACGACCTGGACCGACGGCACCACCCTCCTGGTGCAGAACTTGAGCGCCGCCGATAACGTGAAGCTCTCGCACCTGAACGGTGCCTCGAATGCGTGGAACCAGTTTTCCCTGCCGAGCGCGGCCACGCTGACCATACCGCCGCTGGGCACCCAGCAGATCATGTACGATGGGGTTCTCTCGAAGTGGATCAAAGCCTGATGGAACTTGACCTCGACGATCCGGTGTGTTTGCGCGACCAGCTTTGTAAAGCGCTCGCGATCATCAGGACGCGCGATGAAACCACCGAGCAGATCATTGCTCGGCTGGAGGGGCAGTACGCCGCGCAGTACGAGGAAATGAAAAAGGACCGGGAGCGATCGCGCCAGCTCTTTGAGAACTTGAAGGAAGAGCTGCGCCAGGTCTCGCTCCGCTACGCGGTGCTCCGCCAGCACCAGGTACGCATCCGCTCGCTCGGGGTCCTGGCCAAGGGTAAGAGCCTGGATGCCGCGCTCGATAGCATCTTGAAGCAGATGGGCGTGCAGGATGTCGAAAAGCTCAGCATCGAGGCGGGCGTGGCCCATGCCATCCGAGGGAGGCTCCAATGACCCCGCTGTCCCCGCACTTCTCGCTCGAGGAACTCACCTTCAGCCAGATCGCATTGCGCCGCGGCATCATCAACACGCCCAACGAGGCGCAGATCGGCGCCCTCACCCGGCTGTGCGTGACGCTCCTGGAGCCCGCCAGGACGCTGCTGGGCGTGCACCTGCATGTGGACAGTGGGTTCCGTAACCCGGAGGTGAACCGCCTGGTGGGCTCCACAGCGCCCCACAGCGCACATCTGGACGGGCGGGGAGCGGACATCATCCCGATCGGCATGGACCTGCACGACGCCTTCGCGCTGGTGCGCGCTTCAAGCCTGCCCTTCGATCAGCTCATCATCGAGTGCAACGCCTGGCTGCACCTGGCGATCGCCGATACGGACGAGCCCACGCGCCGCGATTGCCTCACCTGCACCGGAACCCCTGGGCACTGGACCTACACCCACATTTGAAGGAGCCACGCCTATGAACGCTGGTTTGATAGGTCTCATCGGTTACGCGCTCGGTGCCTACACCTGGCCGAAGCTCCGGGCGCGCGTGCTGGCCTGGGCGGCTCGGCGAGCGGGCAAGGCCCCGTGAAAATCGAGAGCGGCGATGTCGCCGGCATCATCACCGCCTGCGGGGCCTTCATTGGGCTGATCGTGACCCAGGTGACGAGTCTGATCATGACGATTCGCAACCGCCGCGCGGTCAAGCAGCACGGGGAGCGCCTTACAGAGCTCGAGAGCGCGAGCGGCGTGCACAAGACCTTACCGGACGCTTAAACGTGGGGTTCGATCGCAACCCCGCCTTCGGCCGAGCGCGCAGCGCCGAATCCGACGACGACGACGAGCTCTCGCGCACCTACACCGGAGTGGTGGTGCAGCTCGAGGCGGAGAGCCTGAGCGCGGCCGGCCCGTCCAAGGAACTGCTCAACCAGATGGTGGCCTGGATGGGCCTCGCCCGCCCGCGCCTGGTGGCGCTCCACAAGGCGGAGGTGGCGCTGCGCTTCCCGGTGCTGGAGGAGCGGGTTAGAAACCTAAAACTCCTGGTCATCGGCCAGTGGGCCGCGATCCTCTTTCTCGCCGGTTTGGTGTTCAAGACATGAGCCCGGATTTGCACACGGTGGACTGGCTGATTGGCGGGTGCACTCTGGCCTTGGCCGTCCTGGTCGTCGCGCTCTATATCCGCACCCACGATCGGCAAAAGCGCAACCACGAGGAGACCGGCCGTAAGATCGATGTGGTGGGCCAGAAGGTCGGGGATGTGGAGCAGGCGGTGCAGAGCGTGGACAAAGGCGTCGAGGGCGTCCGCGTGCAGATCAGCGACAACACCGATGCGGCCCGGCTCCGGGAGGAGAAGGCCGACAAGCAGCAGCGTAAATTCCAGACCGGCATCTTCAATCACTTCCTCGAGTGGCTCAGATCGGTGACGCCGAGCAAGGCGAAAGAGGAGCCGGTGAAACCCAACGGGGCGGCGGTGCCAAAAACCGAGGAGCGCCGTGACGACCAAACTTGAGGCGATCCTGGTGGCCGTGCTGCTGGCGATGGGCGCGGCGTGGTACTGGACCTCACACGAGCGCAGTGTCGGGGCGGCCAAGTGCGTGGCCAGCGATGCGAAGGCGGTCACGACGGAAGGGACCAAGAACGCCGCGGCCGAAGGGCGTGCCGGCGAGATTGTCAAGCAGGAGGCCACCGATCATGCGAACGCGATTACTGCCCCTATTGCTCCCGTGGCTGCTCTCGGCATGCAGCACGGTGCCCAACCATTCCACTGCCGCCCCGCAGTACCAGCCCCCACCCCCGGACCCCTCGCTGATGTCGACCCCCTCCGGTTCATACGAATCACAGGCCCGTCAGGATATTTGCCGGACGACCTTAACGCCCACTTCGAGCGAGAAGTGCAGCGTGCGCACGCCGCCGACGACACGATAGAGAAACTGCGCGACTACGCGCTCAGGGTGTGCCCGCGGCCGAAGTAGCACTGTCACAGTCGTGACAGCGGCTATTGGCTGGTCTCTCGAGCTGTGAGTCCCACGCTTCCGAGGCGCACCGCCACGGCAAACCGCATTTCGATTCGGGGCTTCCCTTTGGCCACAAATGCCACACCGTCGACATAATTGGCATGAACCAAATGTCTTGAGTCAGCGGGTCCAAGTCTGTTCCTTCATTGCAGGAGCGAGCGGTGGTACGCCTCGAGCTCGTCGTGGATTTTACTCATGCGCTCCAGGTCCCGCTCGGTCGGCTCGCTCCCCGGATCGAGCATCCGGATGATGCTGGCATACAGGTGCTGCGCGCCCATGTAGTAGCCGCGGCGCATGTCGTACTGCTGATCGGCCGGGAGCCGGGCGCCACCGCTCACCAGGAACGCCTGCCAGCCGCCCTCGATGATCTTGCCCTTGTCGGCCCACTCGGCGAGCGCCTTGTCCATCAGCGCCTCCAACCGCTTGGCCTCATCGCGCAGGTTCATAACCCTCCGTGCGCTGGCCGGTCCTGGCCGCGCAGTTGCTGTCCTCCGAGTTCGCTCTAAAGCGCGCCGCGCACCAGGGCGCGTGCGCGCTGAATCTGCCGGGCGCGCCATTGTCCTCGCCTTTCGTAGGCTCCTCGCACACCGCGCCATAGCGCCGGACGTCGCCGACGATCGGATATTTCTTGGCGAGCTCAGGGTCGACGACAATTCCAGCGAGCCGCTCGCACAACGTGGGATCGGCGAGCAACTGCTCTCTCGTGATCCGTGCGATGCCCAGGGTAATTGCTTTCTCCCAGCCCGCCTCGGTGTAGCGCTGCCGCTCGCCAGGTGGCCACGCATAAGAGGCGATGTCGACCGGCTCAATGTGGGCTTCGGAGGTTTCCCTGCCCATATTTAATTCGGCGAAAGAGCACGGGTACATTGGCTGTCCAGGTTCGTAGTTCACTGGCCGGTCTCCACGATGATGCGCCCCTCGTTTTCGGAGTCGCGCTGGGCGATCGCGCGCGCCTCCGCGTGTGGGAGGAAGCGGTACACGATCGCATCGGCCGTGCCCTGGGCGAGGAGCTGCTGATCGGCGGGCACCGCCTCGAAGTCTTTGGCCGTGAGGGTGAGCCCGTCCTTGGCGAGCTTCCACAGGAGCACGCTGACGAGTTTCATCCAGCGGCCCTGGAGCTCAAGCACCCCGACCTTGTCATCCACCCGCCCGCTCACTTCCCCGGCCGCGACGCGCCGGCGCATGGTCCGAAGGCTGATCCAGGAGAAGGCAATCTCCTCCCCGTGCGTGTCGTAGACCAGCACCCGATCCATCGGAAGGCCCCCCAAGTCCTTGCGCGTGACCTTCGTGCCCCGCGGGGCCAGGCGCCACATCAGCGCGCACGCCACTTTAGGCCAGCTCCACACCATGGCGCTCATAGCTCGGAACGCGGAACCGTGGTGAGCGACCAGATTGGCTCGCCGTGAGGCGGCCTGCTTACCGTGAAGGTCTCGCCGCGAGCCATCAACCTGGTGAGGATGCCGCAGAGCTCGCGCCCGAAACGCTGCGAGTCGCTCCAATAATCGGCCCGCAGCTCCCACAGACTCTTGGCATCCTGCGGATGCGAGCTGGTGGCAACGGGCCAGCGGGGAAGGGCTTTTCTCACGCGACGGTGGCCGGGTCTGCACGGTGCAGCCAGCCGTCCCGAGAATCGCCCAAGCGCACGTCAAGCTCCGCTTCACTCTCGGGGTGCAGGTGCGCATCATTGGCCAGGCGCAGGTACAGACAATGCCACCAGTGACGCACGATCGCGTCGGGGTGCTTGTAACCGAGAATCTCGGTCCCGTGCATCAGGTGCATGTGAAAGTGGTGCGGGATGCCATCGAGCTCGCGCAGGTATTGATTGACGTGCACCATCATGCGCTCGGTCCACGGGTCCAGCTCGTCATCGCCCTCGAGACTCGGGCCGTCGAAGGAACCGCCGCTGGGCTGAATGGGATCGCGCAGTGCCTCGCCCAGGAACGCGGCCTTAATGACGCAGCGCCGATACCAGCGCAGCAGCATCTTCGCCGCGCCGTACTTTGACACGCCGTCGGGCCCACGCATCGCCAGGATCAGGACCGACTGCTGCATGAAGGGCAGCTCGTGTATCCACTCCTGGGTGACCGGGCCTCGCTTTCTGCTCATGCGACCCGCCCGAGGGCATCGTTGGCCCGCTGGCGCAGGATGCGCCCCAGGAGTTCGGCATCCGTGGCCGCGTCACACACGTCGCGCTTGAGGCATTCCTGGAGCGTCTTTTTCAGCCAGTAGGAGGCGCTCGGGTCCACCAGTATCGTGCCCGCTTCGGGCTCCCGATCAATGTGGGCCGAGAGGTGCATGGCGCCAAACACGCGCGGCACCCCGCCGCTGTCCAAGCGAACCGTATACACGGTGTTAATCCCCTGTGAGACCGCCAGCACCAGGCCCGGCCCGTGGTCCGTCCACTGGCCAGCCGCGTGATGCACCATCACCCGCACTCGATTTCCGATCGCGAACATAACGCCGACTCCTGGGGCTCGCAAGCCCGTGCTTGACCATTAACTGCTCAATCTCACCGCTCCGCTTCTCCCATTCCGCCTGGCTCGCCTTCATGGCCCGAGCCGCGGTCAGCAGGTCCGAGAGGGCGTGCAGCAACTCATCCTGGGCGGCCGCGGGCAGCTCCTCCTCGGCGCTCATGCGACCTCAGCGCGCGCAGTGGTGTCGGCGCGTCTTTTAAGCGCCACCTGGCACGCGGTAGCGGCCACCAGGGCCAGCTCCAGCTCGCTCAAGTGCACTTCACTGTGGTTACCGCGGGCCTTGAATAGCTGGCGCGCGACCAACTCACCGCACTGCTTGGCTAACGCCGAGAGACTCGGCGCTGCATTGCCAATGATTCCGCTCAAGTGACCTCCTGGGGCGGCGTCACCGCCCGTCGTTGATGTTCCTTGTCGAGGGCCGCGCGACCGGCTTGCGTAAGGCGCAGGTCCAGATCGAGCAGCCCCAGGCGTACCGCCTTGGATACCGTTTGCCAGTGCTGTGGGTTGTCCGGTTCCGCAGCACCATGAGTGACGGCGCTAGCACCATGAGTGACGGCGCTCTCGAGGAGCCGCTCCATCGGGGAGGGCTCGGCGCGCTTCGCCGCCTTGGCCGCGGCACGCGCGATTGCGACGTAGTCGCTCATCGCTGTACTTTGGCGGCGGCGGTGCGGGCCATGTGTGCCACTGAGGGCAACGCAGCGCCTTGGTTGCCGCAGTACTTGGCTATCCGTTGCAGCGCCGTCACGAGCTCAGCGCGCTGGCGCTCAAGGAAGCAGATGTAATCCCAGGTCAGATCGCGCGTCTGGTAGTCGTCCGCGGCGCTCATGCGGCCTCCGGCCGGATGAACTCATCGAGCCGGTAACCCATCCGCTCGAGCGCATCGCAGACCTCGGCCGGCAGCTCGAAAGAGCCATCGAAGTCGATCAGCATGTCCCCATCCCAGCAAAGCATCCCGGTGCTGAATCGGCCGGTGGCGTTGGTGCACCCAGGGCCGCGCAGCTCGTAGCCGTGCGGCGCCCTGGTGGCGCTCTGGCGGTAGAAGTCTATCTCCGTGCCGTCGCTCAATCGGATTTCAGTGGTGTCGCTCATTTGACCTCCTGGGTTTCCTTACGCCTTATACTGAACCTGTGGGGTACAGTTGTCAAGCGGAGAGTGTGCAGCGGACAGGAAAGGGGTGTTGCTGCCCATCGGCTGTGAGGCGCCCGTCGCGAAACTCCGAGTAGTGCGCGTGCCCGCGAGTCACCAGGGCCTCGACGGTGCCGGCCTGCCAGGCGTGCTCGAAGGTGAAGGCGTAGCGGCTCCAGACCCCGCCCCGGTGCCGGTGCACGGATCGGTCGGGCTCGCCCCGCATGAACGCGAGACACGCCTCCATGGTGGGCGTCAGCGGTTTGGCCTTGAGCACCGCGTTCATGGCTGCGATGCGCCGAGCGCGGCCCGGCCCTTGTCGGTGATTTCATGCGGCGCCGGCGTGCAGTAGCCCTCGGCGGCCAAGCGATCGAACATGCGCGCGACGGACCCGCCTCCCCGTCTTTTCCCCGCGCACCACGCAAGGGCGCCACCGTCACGAATGCGGCGCAGCGCATCGAGCTGGGTTTTGGTCATGACTGCACCTTGGCGAGCGCGGCGTCCGCTATATCGCGGGTGCGCGCTTGCCACTCGAACGGACTCTCGAAGGGTCTGCGCTTTAAGTCGGCGATTTGGCGTAGTGCCGCCAGCAGATCATTGCGCTCGGCCAGCAGTTTGTCCCACTGCTCCACGAGTATGGCCTCTGGAGTGCGCGCGCTCATCGCCCGGTCTCGCGTATGTCGCCGGCCTCGGGGAAATCATCGGTGCAGCAGCGTTCCTGGCCGGGCGCCAGCTCCTCGCCGCAGTTGGGACACTCCTCCCGCGCTCGCCGGTCCCACACCACATCGCCCTCGGCGCAGCGCACCTGCGCGACTCGCCAGTCGCTATTGCACGGTTCGCGCGTTTTTTCCAGCGCCGAGCGCCTGGCCTCGCGCAGCGTGTTCTCCTCGGTCACCGACAGCTCGCAGTCGTCGGCATCCAGGAGCACAACCCGATAGGGGGCGCTCATGCGGCCTCCGGCCCGGCCGGCGCCAGCACCTCATCCTCGGGGAGCTTGAGCTCTTCGATCGCGGGGTGGTCGGTGCGGTTGTCCCGGTTGTACTGGAGGATTCGCCGGTTCTGGTCGCGGATGTGCCCGTTGATCGTGGCGATGAAGTCCTCGACGCTGGCGCTGGCCACCTTGCACACCTCGGTGTTGCTGATGTCCCGATCGCTCCCGATCGCAAACGGGGTGAGCCCGCAGCCCACGTAGGGGCCCGGCGCCCCGCCGTCCTTGAAATCGAACACGTAGAGCCACTCAATGTCGCCATGCAGCTCAGTGGTCAGTTCGTACACCGGCCGCGCCGCCCGCTCGTAGCTCTGCTGCTCGTACTTGTCCAGGACGATCGAGCGCAGGAAGGCGCCGGCGGAGCGATCGCAGGCCAGGAGCTTAGCCCCCAGGTCCGCCCCGCACTCGCTCGGGTATCCATCGCAGTGCCGGTAGAGAAACACCACGCTCTCGCCGTGGACCACAACAATGTTCGCTCGAGTGCTCATGGGTGCCTGCTCCTTCGGTTAGGATTCGATCCTATACCTGTGGGGTTCAGCCGTCAAGCGTTTATTTCAGGGCTGGACCATTGCGGTACAGTGACCGGCTGTAGTATGGTGACGCCCATGAATACCGCACTCAGGGAACTGCGCCGGCGTTGCCGCACGAAACTCAAGCAGGACATCGCCGAGGAGGCTGGGGTCTCCCCTGGTTTCATCAGCGCCGTGCTGGCCGGGCGCAAGCGCCCAGGGCCAAAGCTCTTGGCGTACCTGAAGCTCGAGGCGTACGAGGCGTACCGCTATGCGCGCGGGCGCGCGAGCTTTTCTGGAGGGTAAGGGGTGGGGCTGACAGCGGAGGGGTCCGGCCCGCGGCCGTGGGGGACGGACCCCTCCCAAGCTGGCCAGGTTCCGCCGCCCGCAGGCCGCCCTGGACTTGGACTTAGACTCTATCTAATTTGTCGTGATTAAGCAAGTTGTGACGCATTTCACGCCTGTGGATATTCCTGTGGATGGTTCGTGCAGCCTGCTGGCAGACAGTCGACCCATTGAACCGCGGAACCCTTGGATGCGCTCCAGGTATATCGCCTGGAGAGCCTCGGCTAAGCAGCGGAACATTCCCATTGAGCTGACCCTCCAGCAGTGGTGCGGCATCTGGGCCCCCTATTGGCCGGACCGTCTGAGGGCCGATTTGGTGCTGGCCCGCAAGTACGATTTGGGCCCGTATGCGGTGGGGAACGTGTACATCACGACCCGAGCGCAGAACTGCAAAGACCATCACCTGCACCGCAGGCCGCCGGCGCGCCAGCCGTGGGATGTTCCTGTGGGGTAGCTGTGGATGACCTGAGCATTGGCCTGTGGATATCTCACGCGCCGCGCAAGTGACTCCTCTTAGTCTTAAATCCTAAGACCTAAGAATAAGATTTATAGAGCAAATCCGGTTTGGCGAGGGGGAGGGAGCCGAGAATGGGATCAGCCCGGAGCGCCTGGACCAAAGCCCTCGATCGGCTCGAGACCTACCGCGTGCACCCCAAGCGCGAGCGGATGGGCAATCGCGTCACATGCGTCGATGGACTCAAGTTCCGCTCCAAGCTGGAGGCCGACCGCTACAGCGAGCTCAAACTCCTGCGCGCCGCGGGTGAGGTGAAGTGGTTTTTGCGCCAGGTGCCCTTTGACGTGGCGCCGGGTGTGATATACCGTGCCGACTTCCTGGTGGTCTGGAACCTCGGCGGTACAGTGGAAAAAATCACAGTAGAGGACACCAAGGGGTTTCTCACCGATACCGCGCGGGTCAAGTTGGCCGTGGTCGCTCAACGCTACGGGATCAGCGTACAGATTCTCACGCGCGCGCAGGTGCGAGGATGAGCGAGCGCGGGCCGTGTGGGGAATGCCAGCACTCGCGCCAGGCCAAGCAGCTCGGCACCGTGGCGCTGTATTGCTTCCGCCGCTCCCCGCAGGCGATCCTGATCCCGCAGGGCAAAAACGGCATGGGCCTCGCCGGGGTGTGGCCGCCGGTCACACCAACCGATTCGTGCTGGGACTTCGTGCCCGCCCCCGCAGGTCCCCGCACCGTGAACGCTGGGGTGCGCGAGGCGATCGCCGGCAACGGGAAGCACGAGTGATGAAACAGGTCGAGGCGGTGCGCTCGATTGTGATCCAGGAATTGGTCGACATGCGCCAGCGCATCGGGCTGCTCCCGGATTTCGAGACTGAGGCCATTACCGCCCTCGGGGGCATCCCCTTCACGCACCCCGACGCGCTCGCGCAAGTGGCCAACGCGGTGCTCGAGCAGCTCGGGCACCCCAGGAGCCAGGCGCAGCAACCGCGGTTCGATAAAACCGTGCGCGCGGTGAACAAGCAGGCGCGCCGGCCGCGTCACAACGGGAGGGCGCGCCTGTGAGCAACACCAGGGAGCGGGTGAAGGTGACGCGCGCCAAGCGCAACGGGGCCACTCCGCCGCCGGTGGTGCCCGCTGCGGAGCCGGGGAAGAAACCCAAGCTGGGCTTGCCCGATCCGCTCCTCGCCGCCCAGGAGGAGGCCCTGCACGCCAAGGAGGGCAATCACAAGCTCGGTCTCGCCGTCGATGCGCTGCGCACCGGATTGGAGACCATCGCGATCGCTGAAATGGACCTGCGCACGAAATTGCCGGTGACGACCGCACAGCTCCGCGGGCTCGCCGTGGAAGCGTTGAACGCCTACAGCCAGGTGAGCGGCCAGTCCTGGCGCCGTCATAAACTGATCGGAAGCTGGGCCGGGGATCGGAACCTTGCAACGCTGGAGGACACATGACCGACACACTCGTTTGCCCCAAGTGCGGCTCGACCAATTTCATTAAGGCCACCACGCCGGGCGGATTGCCGGCGCTGCGCTGCCGGCCAGGGTGCGAGAGCGTTTGGGATGAGGGCGACCTGAGCGGCACACGTTTCCGCTACCTGCACGACCAGCACCACGAGGTGCCCGTCGACGACACCGCTCCGGCGGTAGAGGCTGCGAACGAGCCGAGTGCCGAGGTGGCGTGGGGTGAGGGGCCCGAGGCGGCGTGATGGATCGGAGGCGACAAGTCGGCTTGCCTGAACCCTTCGGCAGCGCGGGCGCAGGCGTGTACGCGGATGCACGGCGCCTGGAGCCGCCCGTCACCGAAACGGTGCAGATGACGGATTCGATGAGCGCGCAGCAGCGATTCGCTGCGGTCGTCGATGTGCTGCGCCAGGCCATGGAGTCGATCGCGGAGGATCAGTACTACACCCCGCGCCTCAGCTGGGCGCCACGGTCCTGGCTCACCTACTGGCGCGATCGGTGGGCCGATCGCTTCGCCCCGCACCGCTCCTGCCGCACCATGCGATTGAAAGCGGCCAAGGCCCTCGATGAGGTCGCAGAGCTCACCGGCCAGCCCTGGCGCGGTTTGACGCGGATCACACCGGTGCGCCCCGCCACATCCCCGTACCAGAGCCAGAGCCGCGGCGTTCGCCGTTTCTGGAAGCGATAAAGGGAGGTTCCATGCCAATCCTGAGCCAGGCGCAGCGCGGCGCCATGCACGCGGCGGCCGAGGGGCGGAGCACGCTCGGCATCCCCAAGAAGGTGGGCCGCGAGTTCGTGAAATCCGACACCGGCGGGCACCTGCCCGAGTACGTGCAGCGTCGCAAGTTCGCGCGGCAACGCATGAAGCATTGACGTGGCGGCGAGGGGCCCATCGGCGAACGCCAAGCGGCGACGCTTCGCCGAGGAATACGCCAAGGACTTCAACGCCACCCAGGCGGCGATCCGCGCAGGCTACTCGCGCAAGTCCGCCAAGGTGTGCGGCTCCAGATTGCTGACTTTTGCTGACGTTCGCGACCACTTGGCGCAGATCGTCGCCAAAGCCAGCCGATCGAATGAAATCACGGTCGAGCGCACCATGCGCGAGATTGCGAGCGTCGCCTACGGGGATGTGGGCGCGCTGTTCGACGAGGCTGGGAACTTGAAGCCGATCCAGCAGATGGACGTCGACGCGCGCGCCATGATCGCAGGGGTGGAGCACGAGGAAATCTTCGGGCCCAGTGAGGGGGAGGGCGAGCCCCGGCGCGTGTTGGGCATGGTGCGCAAAGTGCGGCTGCGCGACAAGCTCAAGGGGCTCGATCAGTGCATGAGCATCCTCGCGATGCACAAGAGCGTGAACCCGCTCGCCGCCAGCGGCCTGAACCTGCACATTTACCCGAGCACCTACAAAAGGCCGAAGTGATGATCAGCCGCGAGGAAAATGAAAAACGGATCGGAGCGCTGGACCGGCACGATCTGGAAGTTGAAGCCATGGAAGCCTTCGACATACTCAATTCGCCCGAGGTCATGGATTTTCTCGACGGCGTGCAGCGCGAGGTTGGGCACCAGATTCAACGCTGGGGCACCGTCGGCGATCGTGCCAAGCAGCCGCAAGACTGGTTTTGGCTGATCGGTTACCTCGCAGGTAAAGCACTCAAAGCCCACATCGACGGCGATGTGAACAAGGCCCTGCACCACACCATATCGAGCGCCGCCGCGCTCGCGAACTGGCACACGCACATCAAACATGGCGCCGGCCTGATGACGCCCGGATCGAGCGACATCCAGCGGATGCTGGAGGAGACCTTCGCGTTGAAGGAATAGCCTATGCCGATGCACCGCAAGAACAGCGCGCGCGGCGATCCGCGTAACAGCGCCGGCGAGCAGCGATGGTTCGCGGCGAACAACAAGCGCCAGCGTCGACGCAATGCGCTCGCGAAGGAAAGCCGGCGTCGCAATCGGGGCCGCTGAGGGCGAGCGCGTGAGCCTACACGATGAGGCCATGGCTTTGATTCAAGCGCACGAGCGGCGCCAGGCTCATCCGTGACCAGGCCCTATCGCTGGACCGCAGACGGTCATGCCGCGAGGCGTCGGCGCATGAAGGCGCTCCACGCCGACCCGGCGTTCAAGGCGAGCGCCAGGGCGCGCATGAAGGCGCTCCACGCCGACCCGGCGTTCAAGGCGAAGATGAAGGCGCTCCACGCCG
>Ga0137410_10000226_pt1 | contig 39925 bp, 32 predicted proteins | sample CZODoug1_16funga_FD_108878 | JGI IMG/M metagenome (GOLD analysis project Ga0137410, IMG submission 108878) | Vadose zone soil fungal communities from Angelo Coast Range Reserve, California, USA - CZODoug1_16fungal (Illumina Assembly) | ecosystem: Environmental > Terrestrial > Soil > Vadose zone... | reverse complement strand
GTACTATCAGCAGCCGAACTACGGGTATTCGCAGCCCAACGTCGGCCAACCGATCATTGAAGTCGATGGCGTGCTCCGCTTTGGACTCCCCGGCCAGCCCCTGTTTCCGGCGCTGGGCGGCGATTCGATCCTGAAGCCGACTCTGAGCTGGGAACTATCCACTACGCAGGCGGGAAAATCGCAAGCCGAAATTTCCTATGTCTCGGGCGGCATGACGTGGCAGTCGGACTACAACCTGGTGGTCGCGGACGGTCCGAAGAACTCCGGCATGAACTCGCTCGATCTCGTCGGCTGGATCACCATGCGAAACCAGAGTGGCAAGACATTTGAAAACGCACGCATCAAACTGCTGGCGGGAGACGTCAGCAAAATTCAACCCGCTGTTGTTGGCGGCCTCATGTACGAAGCCGAATCTCGGGCAAAGATGAACGATGCCGCCGCACCCGTCGTCCGCGAAAAGTCCTTCGACGAATTTCACCTGTACACGCTGGAGCGTCCGGCAACCCTGCGCGATAACGAGACCAAGCAAATCGAGTTTGTGCGGACGACCGGCATCCAGTCACAGCGTCTCTACGTGTATGACGGCGCGAAGATCGATCAGTACGGCTATTACAACTCCGAGCAAGTCCGCAATGATCCGGGATACGGCACGGCGTCGAACAAGAAGATCTGGGTTTTGCAGGAGTTCAAAAATTCCGACACCAATCATCTTGGCATCGCTCTACCCAAGGGAAGGCTGCGCTTCTATCGGCGCGACTCCGACGGCAGCTTGCAGTTCGTCGGCGAGAACACCATCGACCACACTCCCAAAGATGAGATGATCCGCGTTTATACGGGGAACGCATTCGACGTCGTGGGCGCACGCAAGCGGAACAACTTCCGCGTGGATTCAAACGCGCAGTGGATGGACGAGACTTTCGAAATCCGCGTTCGCAACCACAAGAAGGAAACCGCAAACGTCCGGGTCGTCGAACACCTGTATCGCTGGACGAACTGGAAGCTGACCGAGCAGTCCCATCAATTCAAGAAGCGCGACGCGCAAACGATCGAGTTCCCGGTGACGGTTGCGCCCGATGGCGAGCAGGTAGTGACGTACACGGTGCACTATTCGTGGTGAGCACGTGTGGCGCGGCCCGTCGATCAGATTGCGCGGTTGACAGAGATATTATAATGTTCATTACCATGAAACTGAAACTGCGTGCTGTTGGAACCTCAACCGGGCTGGTTCTCCCCAAAGAGATGCTCACTCGTATGAAGGTGCGCAAGGATGACCAACTGTTTGCCGTCGAAACTCCGGACGGTTATCTTCTGACGCCCTACGATCCCGAAGTGGACCGGCAATTGGAAAAGGGTCGGAAGCTGATGGTCAGGTATCGCGAGACTTTCCGGGCGCTCGCAAAGTGAAGGACCCCTGCTGGATTAACTCGCGCGCCTTGCTTTTGCTGCACGCGGAGAGTCTTGCAGAGCACGGTGGCTTGACCGGTCTCCGCGACGAGAACGCTTTTCACGCAGCTCTCGCACGGCCTCAGCATATATTCAACTACGAACCCGACGCCGATTTGTCGCGATTGGCCGCCGCTTACGGCTTCGGCCTGGTTCGGGACCATCCATTCAATGACGGCAATAAGCGGGCGGGGTTTCTCGCAATTCTCCTGTTTCTGGATCTCAACGGATTCGAACTTCGGGTGGAACAAGTCGAAGCCATTCAAGCGATCCTCGCACTGGCGGCTGGAAAGATGAGCGAGTCTGAGTCGGCCAACTGGATTCGTGATCACATGCGGCGCGCCAAGAAACACTAATTCCCGTACTTCACCTCCGGATACACGCGGTCGAATCCCACCCACAACGCCACGATCACAACGAAAACCAGCGCGCTGCCCTCTGGACCAACGGAGCCTCCGGTGAGCCAGGCCGGGCCGTGAAAAGATGAGTTGAACAGGTGGCCGGGCATCATGCCGCCACTGTCAGGAACTGAATAGAGATAGCTCTCACCCCAATCCCATGACATGTGGAAGCCAACCGCCCACCAGAGGTCTCCAGTGCGGCGCAGCGTTAGACAAAAGAAGAAACCGATCAGGGCGGCGGCGAGCAGGCCGGCTTTGCTCTCGCCAGGGTTGGAACTGTGCAGAGCGCCGAAGCCGGCTGACAAAAGTGCTGCCGCCGGCCAGAAGTTCATTCCTTGCGAGAGCACCCATTGCGAGTAGCCGCGCAGCAGGAACTCTTCAAAGAAACTGACCATCAGGAAAAAGAGGGCGTAGTAAAGAGCGTATTTTGCGATCGGCAATCCGTGAACCGAGAGCGAGCCGAAGTCGAAGGCTCCGGCAATGCGCAGCGCAATCATGAGCACGCTCAGGGACGCAATTCCCCACAGCGTCCCAATCCAAAAGTTACGGCGGAAAGCATTTCTTGCGGGCAGGCCGAAGTCGCCGAAAGGACGCTTCTCGATGCGCGCCATCGCGAAAGCAGGAAGAATCGCAGCCAACGCGACGGCAGCTTCCGAGAGCAGTCCCCACCAGATCGAACCGCCGCGCGGCGTGTGGACGAAGTGCCGGAGAACCCCGAACACTCCTAGGAGAATTCCTCCCATCGCAAAATAGATCAGCCAGCGGGTGCCGGAATACAGCCCATCGGGGCCAATAAAAATGGCGAGAAACGGATTTTCGCGCCGTGGCAGTACCGCAAACGACGGAGGAGGTAGATCGATGCCGGTGGGGCCGGAGGCGGGGCGCGTCTCTGGCTCCGAAATAGCCGCTGGAGGCGGATTCGTATCCATGATGGTCCCGGACATGGTAAAACACTCGGTCCCCCGTGATACGGCGATTTTTTCAGTCGGCGTCGATTGGCGGGCCGCAGTTTGCGGCGGCTGCGCTGCTGGGAGTGTATCTGTTGCAATGTTTGTGGCTGGCCGGAGTACAGTCGCGCCAGACAGTCTCCGATTCCGACCAGCCGTTGCGCATTCACCTCGGACTACAACAATGGAAGGACGGTTTGATTGCCGGCACGCCGGAATCATTACGTTCGGAAGCGGCGACCGGCATACCCTCAGCGGGGCGCTCCGGACACTTGCGAGTACGCGACGGTTATGACGAAGACCGCTCGCCGCTTTATCACTTAGTGGCGGCAGCGCCGTTCCTGGTTTGTCCGGCTTCCTGGACCGCCGGTCGACCCCTCTGGCACGTACTGGCCGCGGCACCGTACCTCTTTTTTGGCGTCATGCTTGGCGGATCGCTCTGGTATGTCGCCCGTCGCCTTTACGGAAATGCCGGTGGATACATCGCGCTCCTTCTCTATTGCTTCTCCCCCGCGACGATTGTCGGCGCCTCGGGTGCACAGAGTCTGGGAGAGATGGGCGCGGTGTGGGGCGGGTTCGGAGCGGTGTGGACCGCGATTGCTGTCGCACACACGCTCTATGCCCCGCGCGAAGTGGTCTTGTGGAACTGGCGTCGAATTCTGCTTTTGGGATTGTCTCTGGCGCTGGCAGCGGGAAATCAATTCTCACTGGGAGTGTTGACGTTGTTCGCTCTGTGGCTGATGTTGTGGGTTGCGCCGGTACGGAGGCGGGCCGTACTCGTCATCTGGGGTGCTGCCTGCTGTGTAGCGATGGCCCTGGTGTTTGCTTCGTACTTCTTTCGCCCAACACTATTTTGGCAGGGGATGCTGCACGCCCAGTGGCTGGATTTCGATTTCCGCGCACTGGCATCGTCGGTTGCTTACCGTCACGCTATGCAGACCATCTTTCGCGGAAGCCCTGCGATGATGCTGGCATTGCCTGTCGCACTGGTGGCGTTTGTTGCGTGGAAGCGGGCGCGCTACTTCGGCAACCTCGCACCGCTCGGGATTGCGGTGGTTCTGTTCGCGATGGGAATGGCCGCTCCGAGTTTTCCAGGCGAGGGCTTTCAACTCACGGCGCTGGTGTTCCTTTTCGTGTTTGTCGCGGGCGTGTTCGCCGATTTGCTGGAGACCCGGCAGGGGCTGGTTGTCACAGCTGCTCTGAGTGGATTGCTGATTGCATCGGCGCTCTGGAATTTGTTGGAACTGGCTCGCGCCGCTAGCCCGTGAGATGTGCGGCCGACGATGCGGCTTCCCGTTCGATTCCCTTCGCTCGCGTCGCATTTCCCCCGTGGGAAGATAAAATGAAAACGTTTCCCGACTGACAAGGAATCCGACATGACCCCGTCCGAAGGTTCTCGAAAGACTATTTACGTCACCCACAGCGGGCTTCCGCTCAGTTTCAGGCTGGACTGGCCTTTCCATCCGGCAAGTTCCGGAGCGGACTTCCACGTTCTCCACAGCGAGATCACGCTGGAGAACTCAGATGGACTGCGGGCTCTGGTGGCCGTGAATCTTTCGGTCACTCTGCGCGAGATTTTGCCTTCGCTCGAGCCGAAAGACACCCAAGCACCCATCATTAATGCTCTCCGCAACTACGTGGACCGTAAGCAGATTGAGTTTGTGAAGTCCGGCAAGCTGGTCCCGTTGCCGTTTTCCAGCCGGCACTACGACTTCAAACGCAGCCAGTGGGTGTTTGGTAGAGCGACGGAGGAAAACGTCACGCGCCTGATCGAGCGCAAAGTGTACTGGCAGACGCGTCTGGTCGGCGGCGAGGTGTGGCTGGGCGATCCAACCGAAGCCCTCTACGTCCAGACAACGACCGAGCACATCGCCGAAGTTGCGGCCGCGCTCGCGCAGCAGGGATTGTTCACCATGGCCCGAACCTATGCCACCGCGCTCCCGGCATTGATGAACCAAAAAGACCGATTCGAATCGGAAACAGCCAGTGCGCTCGGTGAACTGGAACAGAAGCACGCATTTGAGCGAGGGTAGCGAATCGTCGTTCGTCCCTCAGTGACGCTGGCGGATCTTACTTGCCCTTCGCCTCATACGGACCATGGAACCGCAGCACCTTCTTCAAATTCTTTCCCCGGATAATATTCGCCTGGTGATAGGCCAGGCCCCAGGAATCGATCGACGACATGTCCGGGAAAATGCAAGCCTCCAAGGTCTCATCGATTGCTCCCTTTAAAACCCATCCGCCGCCGTTCAAGTTGATCCCGCCAAACAGATCCGATCCGCCCAGTTGCGAGCAGTAGCAGGAAGCCGGATTTCCGTTGCAGCTTTGAAGCGGAACCTTCGCGTAATACGCGAGCGCCGCCAGGCTCGGCTTCTCCGAGTAAAGCGTCGAAAGCAGCACATGAATCCGCGAGCCGTCGCCCTTGGTGAATTGGCAGAACCGCCGGCTTCCGGTCAGTCGCAACCAGTTCTTCTTATCGTCGTTGGTGTTGTAGTAAGGAGATCGATTCTCCACCACTCCGCCATTTGCCACACAGTACGCGCCCACAACGGAAAGATCGTCGGGCGCGCTTTGCGAAGCCTGTGGTGTGCGCGCAAAAGCTCCCTGACTAACGAAAACCACGACAACCAGAGCCGCCGCACCAAGTCCCGATCTAAAGAAAAGTGATTTCACGAAACACCTCCAATACTGCTCCAGACTTCCAACAACTGTTGAGGGACGCAAGACTAGCACAAGACCTTAGCCCGGTTCTCAGTTGCCAGTTCTCGGTTCTCAGAAAACGCAAAGTCTTCGCAAAGCGGGGTTTCACTGAGAAATGGGAACTGAGAACTGCTAAGATGGCCGCTACGAGGTGAGTCTGATGGCCACCGACCGCAACCACGCTTCCACGTCCCGCCGTTCGTTCCTGACCCTGTCGACCGCTGCTTCCGCCGCCGTGGCGTTACGCTTCGTGACCGAACCGATGCTTGCCCGGGCTCGTGAGCACCATCCTCCGGCAGACGCGATCATGATTGACTCCAACGAGAATCCGCTGGGCCCATGCACCTCGGCCCGCGAAGCCATCGCCGCCGTTACGCCCCAGGGTGGACGTTACCTCGACGGCCTGACCGAAGACCTGGTCAATACCATCGCGCAGACCGAAGGCGTGAAGCCCGATTACATCAACGTGTATGCCGGATCCACCGAACCGCTCCATCACACTGTCTGCGCATTCGCGTCGCCCAGCCGCAGCTATGTCACCGCCGATCCCGGATACGAAGCGGGCATGTTCGCTGCGAAAGCGATAGGCGCGCGAGTGGTGAAAGTGCCGCTGACCAAGACCTACGAGCACGATGTAAAAGCCATGCTGGCCGCGGGACCTGATGCCGGCGTCTTCTATGTTTGCTCACCCAACAATCCCACCGGCACCCTCACCAGCCACTCGGACCTCGAATATCTGGTCGACAACCAGCCCAAGGGATCGATCGTCCTCGTCGACGAAGCCTACATTCATTTCTCCGACGCAACTTCAGTCGTTGACTTGGTCAAAGCCGACAAAAATTTGATCCTGCTGCGCACGTTTTCAAAACTCTACGGCATGGCTGGCCTGCGCTGCGGATTCGCCATGGGACGGCCGGATCTACTCGAAAAGATGTATGCCTACGGCGGCGGGAACTTCATGCCAATCACCGCAATGGCTGCCGCTACCGCCAGCCTTAAGCACACCGGTCTGGTACAGGAGCGCAAGAAAATCAACGCCGACATCCGCGAAGAAACTTTCCAGTGGCTCGACCGCAACGGATATTCCTACATCCGCTCCCAATCCAACTGCTTCCTGCTCGATACCAAACGTCCCGCCAAAGAAATCATCGACGCCATGGCGGCTCAAAAAGTCTTCATCGGTCGCATCTGGCCCGTATGGCCGACTTACACGAGAATCACCGTCGGAACGCGTCCCGAAATGGAGCAATTCCAGGCCGCCTTCAAGAAAGCAATGTCCGGAGCCGTAACCGCCAAAGTCGCCCGAGCGACGCCGAAACGCCGCGACGGAATCCCGTTCCCGGCGTAAAAACAACGGTAGAGACGGGGCGTGCCCCGTCTCACGCCGGCAGCGGGCGCACCTAGCGCATAGGGAGACGCGGCAAGCCGCGTCTCTACCCAGGATTCTCCCCCATTACCCCCGTCACCCCTCCCTATTTCCTCTTGACATCTCCACCAACCTCAATGGATACTTATGCATCTGAATGGATATTAATTCAACAAAACGGATGCGCGCTTATCGCACCCGCAAAACAAGGAATGTGCACCAGACGACCATGAGAACGCAAACTGTTGAACGGACCAACTCGCCGCACCTGCAACCGGAACCATCGCCCCGCGACCTGCTCTCCACGCACGACCTCGCTCCCCACGAGATCCATGCTCTCTTCAACTTGACTGCCATGCTTAAGCAACGCCCCGCCGATTTCCGCAGCGCGCTCGCCGGCAAGCAGATGGTGATGTTTTTCGAGAAGCCCTCCCTCCGTACTCGCCTCACCTTCGAAGCCGGCATGGACAGCCTGGGCGGCTCCACGTTCTTTGTCGACCAGACCAGCAGCCGCATCGATGCCCGCGAGTCTCTAAGCGACATCGCCCACAACCTGGAGCGCTGGATCGACCTCATCGTGCTGCGCACTTACAACCACGCCACCATCGAGCAAATGGCTGAGCACGCCGATGTGCCGGTGATCAACGCGCTCAGCGACCTTGAGCATCCCTGTCAGGCCCTTGCCGACCTCTTCACTCTGCAAGAGCACTTTGGAGATCTCTCAAAGGTTCACCTCGCCTACGTCGGTGACGGCAACAACGTAGCCCACTCGCTCCTGCTGGCCGGCGCTGCTCTGGGAACGTCTATCTCGATCGCAACGCCCGCCGGACACGCGCCGCTGAAAACCGTCGTGCAAGCAGCCGAATCCCTTGCCGAAGAAACCGGCGCAGCCATCAACATCTACACCGACCCACGCGAAGCCGTAGCCGGCGCCGATGCCGTCTACACCGACGTCTGGGCCAGCATGGGAAAGGAAAATGAAGCCAACATCCGCAGCGCCGTTTTCGCCCCCTACCAGGTCAACGCCGAACTCATGGACGAAGCCGCGTCCCACGCCCTGTTCATGCACTGTCTGCCAGCTCATCGCGGCTGGGAAGTCACCGACGAAGTCATCGACGCGCCGAACTCCGTAGTCTTCGATCAGGCCGAAAACCGCCTCCACATTCAAAAAGCTATACTGATGTGGCTGCTCGGCAACGGCATCGGCCGGTTGCCGGTAAGGAGCGCGCATGCCTGAGAAAATTGTTCTTGCCTATTCCGGCGGACTCGACACTTCCATCATCATCCCGTGGCTGAAAGAGAACTACGCCTACGAAGTAATCGCCATGGTCGCCGACGTCGGCCAGGGCGATGACGTAGAAGCCGTAGTCGGCAAGGCTTACAAAACCGGTGCCACCAAAGTAGTCGTCGAAGACCTGCGCGAGGAATTTCTCACCGAATACGTTTGGCCCGCGCTGAAAGCCGGCGCAGTCTACGAAAACAAATATCTACTAGGCACGTCTCTAGCCCGCCCCGTGATCGCGAAGCACCAGGTAGAAGTAGCCCTGCGCGAAGGCGCCACCGCCGTTAGCCACGGATGCACCGGCAAAGGCAACGACCAGGTCCGCTTCGAGATGGCCTACCAGGCGCTCGCTCCCGAATTGAAAGTGGTTGCTCCCTGGCGCGAATGGAATTTGAAGTCTCGCGAAGACTGCCTCGACTATGCCGAAAAACGCGGCATTCCTGTAACTGCCAGTCGTGAAAAAATTCACAGCCGCGATCGCAACCTCTGGCACCTGAGCCATGAAGGCGGAGAACTAGAAGACGCTGCCAACGCCCCATTTGCCAGCACCTGGCAGCTAACCAAATCTCCGCAGGAATCCCCCGACCGCGAAGAGAAAGTGGAACTTGGATTCGAAAAAGGCGTCCCCGTTTCCGTCAACGGGATGAAACTAGATCCCATCTCTCTGGTCGAACTGCTGAATGAAATCGGCGGCCGCAACGCCATCGGCCGCATCGACTTGGTGGAGAACCGCTTCGTAGGCATCAAGTCCCGCGGTTGCTACGAAACTCCCGGGGGCACGCTCCTTCTCGCTGCCCACGGAGAACTCGAAGCCCTCTGCCTCGACCGCGACCTTCTCCACTTCAAGCAGCACGTAGCCTTGAAATACGCCGAGCTAGTCTACTTCGGACTGTGGTTCACGCCCTTGCGCGAAGCCCTCGACGCCTTCGTTGAACCCACGCAACAGAATCTAACCGGAAGCGTCGCCCTGTCGCTCTACAAAGGCAACGTAAACGTAGTCAGCCGCAAATCCGATTACTCGCTCTACCGCACCGATCTCTCGTCCTTCACCATGGGCGCGAGCTACGATCAGAAAGACGCGGAAGGCTTCATCCGCATTCTAGGATTGCCCTCGCGCTGCCGCGCCAAGATGCAGCATAGTGAAACTGCCACCGGCACCTTGCACGAATTGTCGAAGTAAGACTCGTATCCGAGATTCGTATAAGAAGATTCGTATCAGGGCACGCCTTCAGGCGTGCCGCCAGCATTTTTAATATAATGACTGCGCCTTCAGGCGCTGGATTTCGGATGCGCGTGAAGAAATCCGGCCCCTAAAGGGACATCGGATCTGCAGGAACTTCGGCATCGCCAAAGCGCTGCCCTGATACGAACCAACTGGAAACCTCAGACTCTTCTCAACTTCCCCGAGGTCTCACATGAAAATGTGGTCCGGCCGCTTTCGCCAGCCTCTCGATCCCGAATTCGAACAATGGCAGCGCTCTTTCCCCTACGACCGCCGCCTGCTCCCCTTCGAACTCCAGGCCAGCCGAGCCCATGCCCGCGCCCTCGAACGCGCCGGAGTCCTGACGCCAGAAGAACTCACCAAAATTCTCACCGCACTCGACGAAGTCGGCAAGCATGAGCCGAACGACCCCGAAGCCGAAGACGTCCACCACTTCGTAGAAAAGCAACTCGCCGCCCTGATCGGAGACACCGGCTACAAACTCCACACCGGACGCAGCCGCAACGAACAAATCGCCACGGACCTTCGTCTCTACGTCCGTCACAGCATCGACACTCTGCAAACCCGGCTAGTCGACTGGATCGATTCGTTCCTAACCCCTGCCGAAAATGTCGGCACCGTAGCGGTGCCCGCCTACACACACCTGCAACCAGCCGAACCCGTCCTGATGGCGCACTGGCTGCTGGCCTACACAGAAATGTTTTTCCGGGACGCCGCTCGCCTCGCCGACTGCCGGAAGCGCGCGAACTTTTGTCCCCTGGGCTCAGGCGGCGTAGCCGGAGCCACGCTAACCTTAAATCGTCAAGCTATAGCTGCTGACTTGGGCTTCGACTTCCCCACTGCCAACAGCATCGATGCCACCAGCGACCGCGACTTCGCCATCGAATTCGTCAACGCCCTCGCACAACTCGCTCTTCACCTGAGCCGCTGGGCCGAAGAGATGATCTTGTTCTCCACCCCGGCCTACGGATTCGTCGAGTTGCCCGAGCCCTACTCCACCGGCAGCAGCGCGATGCCGCAAAAGAAAAATCCCGACCTGCTGGAACTCGTCCGCGGTAAAGCCGCTCGAGTCATGGGATGCGCCACTACCCTGCAAACTTTGGTGAAAGGCCTGCCACTCGCCTACAACAAAGACCTTCAGGAAACGCAGGAGCCATTGTTCGACGCCACCGACACCATCATCAGCATGCTGCCACTGGTCACCGGATGGATGAATACGGTCGAATTCAACGAAGCCAAAATGAACCAAGCCGCGCAATCCGGTTTCATGAATGCCTGGGCTGCCGCCGCGTACCTGGTCGGACGCGGTGTGCCTTCCCGCCTCGCCCACGAAGCCGTTGGTAAAGCCGTCCAGTTAGCCGTGGAGCGCGGATGCGAATTACAAAAATTGCCCCTCCCCGACCTACAAGCGATCCATCCCAGCTTTGACGCCGCTTTCCACTCCAGCCTCGGCTTGCCCGAAGTCCTCGCCCTGCACGACGTCCCCGGCGGCACCGCCCCTCGTCACGTCAAGCGCGCATTGCAAAATGCGCGGGAGCGCCTCATTGCCCTGCGCCCGCCCGAACCACTCGCCACCCGCTAGTAGTCTTAGCGACGCGTCCCACTCATATCGCGGAATGTGTCGCGGGGGGGCGACCATTCAGCGCCACCATGCGCGTTCTAGACAGTCCTCACGACCGTTGGCTGCCGTGGTACGAATCTATCGACGATGGGTTTGTTATAAACGTTCTAGCAACCATGCCGTCCCGTTACGCCCAATGGATGTACGACTGGGAAACCCGCCTTACGTCGGTGGACAACAACCGCGTGGTGCGTCCCTTGGACTGGGGTCTGGAGTGGACCCAGCATTGGCCCGGCTGCAACGGAGGCCCGTCCAGCCAGTCGCCCAGCGATCTGCTCGAATACTTTTCCCGCTTCAACGACCGCATCATCGAACGCAGCGACGACTTCTACTCCTACAGCAAGCCTAACGATTTTCGCTTAGAGCGTCGCGAAGTCCAGGTCTTCAGCACCCGCGAAGTTCCCGACCCAAAGCTGGAAGAAAAAGTCCGCGGAACCTACGCCGAATTCCTCCGCTTCACGTCGCCCGTGAAGACGGCGTATCCCGAGAACGACCAAGCCAACGCCCGCTGGTTTCCCGCCCCCGGACGCCGCGCCGTCGTCCTGCTCCCCCACTGGAACGCCGACGCCCTCGCCTACAACAGCCTATGTCGCGCGCTGAACTGGATGGGCATTGCAGTCCTGCGCTTGAGCTTGCCCCATCACGACATCCGCCGTCCCGCCGAAATCCACCGCGCCGACTACGCCGTTTCCGCCAACATCGGCCGCACCATGGACGCGATGCGCCAGGGCGTAGTCGATGTCCGCTGCTGCCTAGACTGGCTGGAATCCCAAGGCTATAACCAAATGGGGATAGTAGGTACCAGCCTCGGATCCTGCTACGCCTTCATCGCCACCGCCCACGATTCGCGCATCAGTGTAGCTGCGTTCAATCACGCGTCGACTTATGTCGCCGACGTAGTCTGGCACGGCCAGTCCACCCGCCATGTCCGCGAAGGATTGGAATCCGCCATCCAACTCGACGACCTCCGCCAAGTCTGGCGCGCCGTCAGCCCCATGGTCTACTTCGACAAATTTTCCCGCTGGCCCCGCAAATCGCTCATTATTTATGCACGTTACGATCTGACATTCCTGCCCGGGTTGTCCGAGCAAGTAGTGGAAGAATTCGAACGCCACAACCTCGACCACAAAGTTGTAGTCCTCCCCTGCGGCCACTACACCATGGGCGAAACCCCATTCAAATACATGGATGGCTGGCAACTAGCCAACTTCCTAAGAACCGCCTGGTAAATGTGGTCTAGCAAGTGTGGGTCGGACACTCTTGTCCGACGCCGTTGCTGTTGGTGTGACTTTTCCCATTCCGGGACTGAGCACCAAACTCAGAGGTACCCCCCTCCCCCTCGGTCTTTTGGAATCAACGTAGTAGCCCACGACCGTCGCCCAAATCTTTGCGTTCAAAGAACTTACAGCCAAAATCTAGACAGCAAACGACTTGTGCGGACTAAAGTCCGCACAACCATACGAGCTATAGCATTTATTGAGCGGTTATCTTACAGGATGTGATCGATCCAGGGAAGGCAATTGTGACAAATTCGCCGAGTTGCTCGTTGCCGGGGGCATGGACGAGTCTAGTGTAGGGAAGGATCTCTGACCCGTCCATCCCGCGCCACACACTTGCTTTTGGGTGGCGCAGCGGTTCACCGCTGCGATAAGGAATTTTGTTTTGATCGGGCTTCAGCCCCTGAGGGTCGTCCCCGTACTTTTTCAGCAACTTTTCAGCCATGCCGAAAAGGCAGTTCCCTTCATTTCTGTCATCCCGAACTGTACGGAGGCGAAGCCGAGGGCGAGCGAGGGATCTGCATTCTGCCCGCGTCGGGAAACACTGCGAAAGACTTTGGAGAACAGATGAAGATCGAGATCGTTCACTGCCCGACGTGACAGAACAACAAGGCCAAGGTCACGAGTCTCGTGACCCTGATCGACTACGGAACGTATGGTCTTTGCACGGGAAGCAATAAAAGCCCAAGCGGAAATCAACGGGACTCGCGCCGCCGCACTTGCGCTACCAGCCTTTGAGTCCTGCGTGCCTCCGATCGTATCTGCGTAAACAGAATTACACCATCCTGGCAGAGTCCCTCAATCCGCGCCGCAACCGCCCCAGGGTGCACCACCGTCCTCAGAGTGAAGTGGGCGCGCTCGCCACCGACTTCGGCCGTGCCTGCAAAAGCGACCACGCCCCCAGCGGTGACCAGCAAAATCTGCAATTCCTTGTCGCGGCCGGACGGCTGGGTGAGCACAAAATACTTGACGGACCACACCTCTACTTCATGCGTAAACCGAACCACGACCACGCCCGCGACGCCATTCTTGCCAAGAAGCCGCTGCGGCCCGTCCGGCCGGACAGCGTCCTGGGTCGGCAAATATAACAGGGTCCGATCCAAGCAGCGCACGGCCAAGGCCGATTCCGGGATGAGGTGGAGACCGAGTTCCGCCCCTACCGCTTCATGAGCCGCCCGCGTCGCTTCCTCAGGATTCGCTTTCTGGAACTTAACCGCCAGGGCAGCACGAGCCGGGGCGAGAAAGTCCTTCGGCTCCGGAAACGGAACGCCCACGCCAGGCGCGCTCCTTAGGTGGAGTACCAGAAGAGCTTCCCCGGTCACTGGGGTTATCGGCTTTGCTACCGTCGTTTTCACGTCTTCACCCAGCAGTTGTAACGACTGAGCCACACCCCGACGCACGAATTCATTCGAAATCTTCAACGCTGACCGCAGGTTGGCAACGGCGTTCGGGGAGGCAAGCCGCCCCAACTCAACAGCCGCTGCGTGCCGAAGCCGCGGGGATTCCTGCTCATTCTGGAGCACGCGCTCTAGGTCCGCGATCTTTTCCTTCTCGGGATAATCCTTTCGCCGTAGCACCGATACAGCCACTACCTTCGGCAAGCGATCACTTTCACCCGCGAGGATCTTCCGCAACTCCTCCACGCTAAACTCCTTCGGGTCCGGCGTCAGAATGTCTGCGTCTTGTCCAATATGTGTCGGTTCCGTGCGTTGCATTTCGTCCCTTCCTCCGACCTCAGCAGCCCGGCTTTACGAGGCAGTGGCCCTTGACGGTATTCCCCTGATCGCTCGTAAGATTCACCGAATTACGTATACTGCTGGCTTTACTGCTCTGGCACATCAGATTCTCAGGGTGGTCATTCTGGTGGCCCAATCCAAGGTAGTGCCCCACCTCGTGCGAAAAGCTGCGTGCCGTCTGCTCGCTGCCGAACAGGCCTACCACCGAGGCATTCATGCCCTTGGCGTTCTTGCCCTCGCAAGGACCGGGCTGTGGGGATTGGCCAAGAATCATGCCACCGTCGGAAGGCACGTTCATCGCGAACGGTACGAACACATCGATGCCATTGCCCGGCACGACCCATCGATTCGAGATATCTTCCAATTGCCCGGTCGTCGTCGGAGCATCCAACCCGTGGGCGTCTGCCACAGTCACCGCGAAGTTCAATACGCGGCCCACGCCGACGCCGACCTGGGCGTAAATGTTCCGAATTTTGAAAACTGCATAGTCGATTTCGATGTTCTCATTGTCGGTAAAATTCTCGACTCCCACCGAAACAAGGTTCAGATGAAAGTGCGGGCCCTGTAGCAGGCGCATCTGCCGCGCCAGGGAAATACTGACGGGCGCGCCGGTGGGATCCGGAGGGAGTCGCCCGCGGAAGAATCCAAAGAAATCGGCGATGATCGATACGTCGCCCGAGAGGCCAATGCAGCTAGAGAGTTGCCGAAGTGACGGCATCTGGAAACCTCATTGCAGCGCAACCAGGATCGGAATCATACCGTGGCCCTCTTGCCAGGGGCGCAACGCCTTGCCAAGCACCGATCCAAAAGCCTTTGCTGGATCCACCGCGCGCATAGCATGGCCGGGGGTCGGGGAAGTGGTCAGCAGATCTCCCAGGCCGATCGGCGAATAGCTGGCGTCGACCTTGCAGTACACCTTTCCGAGCAGCGCGATGGGTCTTCTTTCGCCAGTCGATGGTCGGCCCCCTGGTCCCTGCTTGTCAAGAGTGATGCCGGGCCTGAAGCCCCCTGCGCCGGAGAGCACACCCGCGACTCTTTTATCATAAGCTTCTTCGCTTTGCCGCAGCGCCCCCTCCGAGTCGATGACCATTACGGTACCCGGCTCCATTGCTCCCGCTGCGACTATATCGAAATCTTCCGCGCAGTCAGCATTGCTCAAGATAATATCGCCGTCGGTCCGGATGGTGCCGCTTGCCGCGTCCAGGACGATTCTGGTGTGGCTATTGCTGTCGGCGATGTTGATCGTGCCGTTAGCACCCTGTCCACCGATATTGACGTCGCCAACTCCTGTGAATAACGCGATTTGCACAAGGCCATTGGCCCCACCAGCGCGCAGCATAATGTTGCTGGCTTCGATATCTCCGAGAAAAGCCATGATGTTCTCCTCCGTGGCGTCCCAATCATACTGCCGGCCAATTTCGGACGCAAGACTTTGTACTCGTCCAGTAGATGAGTGACAGTTTTCATTTCCCTATCTTTGAGATGGAGCTGGGTGCCCCACACATCGCGCTCTTTGCGATGTGTAACAACCGAGATGCGTCGAGATCACTATCACCCTCCGTGGAGAATACTCTCAGTATTTGTCATGGAACTGTTAGCCTAACCCACGAGTGACTTAACGCACGCAACGCCCACACATTCGTAACGTACGCGAATGTGTGGGGCACCCGGCGCCTCAGTCAGCTTGATGGAAGGGCGGACCCACCCGCTCCCGAGCGGGTGGTAGCATAAAAACCGGTGGAGAAATTCTGTTGGCAAACCCTGAACACCTCGCCAAGCTGCTGCAGGGCGTCGATGCCTGGAACGAGTGGGTCGCCGAACATCCGGAAACGGTAGCCGACCTATCCGGAGCCGATCTCAGCCGCGGCGCGATCTATGAGCTTCGCTCATTCCTCGACCTCAGATCGGTGCTTTCCCTGAACTTCTCGTTGGCCGAACTCCATGACGCCAACCTTTCACACGCAAACCTCACGTATGCCATTCTCAGGGGAACTCATTTTCAGCGCGCAGACCTCCGATACTCAATCTTCAACTGTACCGACCTCAGCGGAGCGGACCTAACAGGCGCTAATCTTTGGCACTGCGATCTGGGAGGCTCAAATCTTTCTGGAGCTAATCTTAGCGGCGCAAACCTCACGGAAGCGGAACTGATGTCTGCGAATCTCTATTTTGCAAATCTCGTCGATGCCAATCTAACCGGGGCTCGCGTTGGGTCGACGATCTTCGGGGACAACGATCTAGGCTCCGTCAAGGGCCTTGAAACAGTGTGGCACGCTGGCCCATCCACTGTCGGCATCGACACGATTTATCGCTCACAAGGGAAGATTCCTGATTCATTCCTAAACGGGTGTGGTGTGCCTGATGACTTGGTTACCTTCGGAAAGTCTCTCGTGTCCAGTCCGATTGAGTTCTATTCGTGCTTCATTAGCTATTCCAGCGAAGATGAGCGCTTCGCTAAAGAACTGCGCCTGAAGCTCCACGCTCAGGGCATCCGTTGCTGGTTCGCTCCCGAAGATTTGAAGATTGGCGACCGATTTCAGGAGCGCATCGAGGAATCGATCCGTCTTCACGACAAGCTGCTCGTCATACTGTCTGAAAACTCGGTCAACAGCGCCTGGGTTGAACGGGAAGTGCAAGCGGCAGTCGAGAAAGAGCAGAGGCAGGGCTCAACAGTGCTTTTCCCAGTTCGGCTTGATGATGCGGTGATGGATTCTACGCGGGCCTGGGCTGCCGATATTCGCCGCGCTCGCCACATCGGAGATTTCCGGAACTGGAAAGATCAAGCCTTATTTCAATCGTCGCTCGACCGCCTCATTCGGGACTTGAAAGCGCAGAGGCTCCCTCCCGCCCAGCAACTCTCGAAGCACGCGCAATCCGCTTCGAACATTGAGCAGCGAATCCTTGAAGCCTTGGCGAATGGTTCTTGGGGTCCGGGTCCGTTCACAGGTGCCGGTGATCGGCTGGTGCGAGTGACCGATATCGCCGAGGCTCTGTCGCTAGAAAATGAGCTTGTGGCTGACACTCTTGAGCAACTAGAAGCTAGGGGGAGAGTAATGCATCACGATGGGACTCTCGATAACCCTGCTCCATACTGGAGCATAGTGCGGAGGTGGTAAATTTTGAAAGCCGCGCAGCCGGATGCCGTCGAAATAACCGATTACAAAATGGCCGGGTGCGCCACACATCGCGCTCTTCGCGATGTGTGGGCACACTACAACCGGCAGGCCAACTATTTTCCTGGCACATAACTGAGATCTGCGCGATGCACAGCTGTTTCGGTAAACAGGTGGGCCGTGCAGTCACGAATGGTCTTCTGGACCTGATCGGACGTTTCCTTCCCGTAGGTTTCCGTGAGAACGTCTGCCGGCGTTTTTGGCAGCGGCGCGAAATCCGCCCAATTCTTCCGGCTATTCAGCAGAACAAACGTGGGACCCTCACCTCCATTGGCCAACTGGAGCCAGCCACTGGTTTTGGGCCAGTCCGGTTGCTTGCCCAAGGCCTCATTTATTTTCTTTATGGCAGCAATGAAGTCAGGAGCTGCTCCGGGATGAAGGACGTAAATCGTCACCGCGGTCATGGGCGCAGGAGGCTGGTTCGCCGGGGCGAGACTCATGTCCGAACGGTAAACATAGAAACCATTGCGGCCACCCCCAACATAGGGAGACAAATTCGTGGCTCCATCGGCGGTATCCGCTTTCCCCATGCGCGCTTCCCAGCCGTCAAAGTCTTTCCAGGAGTGTCCGCACGAAGAAGTAACGTACGTGCCGGCATTGTCGCCGGTCTCGATGGCATAGGTGTTCCATGTCCACGTGTCTTTCTGTGCGCGATGGAACTGCATGTGTTTCTTTCGTCCCGCTTCATACTGTTGATCCATCCCGGGTTTGGGCGTGGAGAAATAAACACGGCAAACATTGTTGGCATTTTGAGCGTTAATCTCTTGCGTACTCGAACCGGTTTGCGCAATGGCCGAAGCTACGCACAGACAACTCACCACGAAACACACTAGTCGGATTTTCAATTGGCATGACTCCTGGATCAAGATTTGCTGTCGGGCGAACTCTATGCCCAGTTGAGCCCGATGTCAAAACATGACATCAGGTAACTGAGTTGTAGGGAACCCCAGGATAGACGGGACGTTTTCTGCGTTATTCGGCGGAAGAGTCGTGGGATTCTCCCACTTGTTACTCAGATGGTTCTGCGCTGGTTCGTGTCGTTCGGAGGAATCCCCCTGAGCAAGGGCGTCATCCGAAATCCCACTCAGAACACGAGAGCACCCGGCCAAGAAGGGTTTGAGCCAGGGAAAGTCCCCAAGGAGGCGAGGTCGCAACCCACTTTTTACTTTCTTGATTCCCAAAACCAGGAAGCTAGCAGCCAGTAGCTAGAAGCGAAACCCCGCTACTTCCCCTTCAACATCCCCACCACCCGATCAAAATCCTCTAGCGTCCCATACTCGATCGTGATCTTACCCTTGCCCTTGCGATCCCGAATCCGCACCCGCATCCCGAGAACCGTCTCCAACGACCGCTGAGCCGCCCGCACATTCGGATCCACCGCGCGCGGCGGGCTGTTCGGAGGCCGGTCTCCCTCCAGGTTCCGTGGAAAGTGCAGGTTCATCACTTCATCTTCCAATTGCAGCACCGACATTCTCTTCTTCACTGCCAGCGTCGCCAGCTTCGAAATCTGCGAGTTGTCGTCGAGCGCCAGCAACTCGCGGGCATGGCTATAACTAAGGAAGCCGCGACTCAGGAATGTCTGCACATCGGCCGGAAGCTTCAACAGCCTCATATAATTCGACACCGTCTCCCGCGAAGCCCCCACTCGCTTACCAATTTCCTCCTGCGTCAAACCGAATTCCTCGCTGAGATGAGAGAACGCTTCCGCCTGCTCCAGACAATCCAGATCCTGTCGTTGCAGGTTCTCGACGATCGTCATCTCCGCTGCCTGCTGGTCCGATACTCGCTTCACGATCGCCGGGATCGTAGTCTTTCCCGCCAGCTTCGATGCCCGCAACCGCCGCTCGCCCAGGATCAGCAGATACCGTCCGTCCGTCCCCGGACGCACCACGATCGGTTGAATCACTCCCTGCACCTGGATCGACCGCGCCAGTTCCTTCAAAAACTCTTCGTCGAAATCCATCCGCGTCTGGTGCGGATTACTCTCGATCGCATCCAAAGCCAGTTCTAGCACCGGCGCGCCATCTGGAGTCTTCCGAGCCGCCATCGCCTGCAAATCCACCGTCTCCTGTAGTGCCGGCGTCCCGCCGGCTGTCGCGGGGGGACCCTCGCTGGATTCTTTAAGCGCCGTCGTCGCAGCGGAAACTTCCGAGGGTGCCCCATCCTTGCGCGCACTTTGCGCAAGGGTGGGGTCGTTAGCCGGCACCACCCGCGGCCCCGGCAGCAGTGACTCCAACCCCCGTCCCAACGCCCGCCGCTTCTCCACCAACTTCTCCATCACCTTTTCCACGCCAACCTTCTCCACAGGAATCGCCATCGCCCCTCATCTCCCAGAAAAAACGTCTGCCCCAGATTTTCTCCGTGACCGCTGTGACCCCCGTAGTTAAGCCCTTGACTTGCGTCGCGAGCAAAAACACCCGTCGTTATATCGATGTACATGAATATTTATATGCATAAATCTAAGCCGCCCCCGCCGACTCATTGCGCCCCGCCGTATACCGGTCCAGCATCTCCTTAGCCAGCCGGATATAACTCTCCGCCCCCCGCGACCGCACGTCATAAAGTAGCGCCGGCTTCCCATGACTAGGCGCCTCCGCCAACCGAATATTCCGCGGAATCGTAGTCGCGCACAACTTGTCCCCAAAATACTTCTTGAGCTCCTCCGCCACCTGTTGCGCCAGGTTAGTCCGCTCATCAAACATCGTGAGCACCACTCCCTCCACCGCCAGCGAAGGATTCAACCCCACCCGAATCCGTTCGATCGTATCCAACAACTCGCTGACTCCTTCCAAAGCAAAGTACTCCGCCTGCATCGGGATAAGCACCGAGTCCGCTGCCACCAAGGCATTCAACGTAAGAAGATCTAACGCTGGCGGACAATCCAATACGACGAACTGAAATCGATCCCGCAGAGGGGCCAGCGCATCACGCAAGCGAAACTCGCGCCGCTCCGCCTCGACCAGTTCCAGGTTCGCGCCAATCAAATTCTTATGCGACGGGATCACCCAGAGCTGTTCAAGCTCAGAGAGCTGGAGCGCCTCTTCGGCCGAAGCTACGCCCATAATGACGTCGTATGTACTGATCCGGTCAGGATCTTTTCGAAGGCCCATGCCACTGCTGGCATTCGACTGCGGATCACAGTCCACGAGTAGAGTGTTGACTTCCGCTGCTGCAATGGATGAAGCAAGGTTGATGGCAGTCGTGGTCTTCCCGACGCCACCCTTCTGGTTGGCAACCGCGATAATACGTCCCATGATTATTTTCGAGGAGAATCCGCGCGCCAGAATAGTTCGAACCAGCCTGTGAAATCAATACCGCATTTTGGGTGCAGAAGTGTTCCACGTGGAACATTTGTGAAATCCGTCGGCCAAAGGTGCGGAGTGTTCCACGTGGAACACTTTGTGGAAATTGCATCTCGCGGACGGAAGTGCAATCGGTGGGACGCCGATCCAACGAATGTTCCACGTGGAACACTCTGTGAAATTAGACATGGGTGATAGTCGGATTTGTGCACCTAGTGAAATGTTCCACGTGGAACGTTTTCATGTCCGTCTCACACTGAGACTTAAATAATTTCCGCCACTTTATGCCTGCAACTGCCGCCTGCAATGCTCTTATGTATCCAAATACAAGGTGAAAATGATTAAGTCCTCCCACAATCAATGTGGAACACTAATCGACAACACTCTGGACTCGGATTGCGGAACAGGGATGGGAGCGGACCAGGCGAGGTTGGGGGTTAGGCTTGCGAGGTCGGATAACTGGGTAAAGCCGATCAGCAGGGCTAGGCGGCCCGTGGGGGCGACTAGGCTGGCGGCTGTGGGTAGGACGGTGTAGAAGCGTTCGACGGCTCGGAGGGTGACGATGTCGGCGGGGGGGTGGGTGGAGATCATGGTTTCGGCTCGGGCGGTAATTACATTTACGTTCGTCAATGTAAGAGCGCGGATGACTTCGCGGAGGAAGGCGGCTTTCTTGTGATTCGATTCGACCAGGCTCAGGGAGATGGCGGGGGCCCAGATCTTCAGGGGGAGTCCGGGGAAGCCGGCTCCAGAGCCGATGTCGAGGACGCTGATTCCTGCCACATTGGTTGCGGGGAACAGGTGGCTGGCCAGGAAAAAGGATTCTCCGAAGTGGCGGGTGACGATCTCGTCGAGATCGCGGATGGCGGTCAGGTTGATGCGGGCGTTCCAGCGGAGTATTAGATTGATGTACGTCGATATTTGTTGGAGTTGCACTTGGGGGAGTGTCCTATCCAAAAATGGATAGAGCAGAGCGGCGATGTGGGCGGCGTCCATGGGGCGTGTGAATTGTAGCGCGCTAGATGAGGTCAGAGGTTAGAGGTCAGATTGCTGACGTGAAAACCTCTCACCACGGGGGGACACGGGAGAAGTCGCGAGGTCAGCGGGGCAATGGAAAGCAGATGTTAGAAGTCAGATTGCAGAAGTGAAAATCTCAATAGAGGAGAGCGGGTACCAGCGGAATCCAGGGTTCACGAAGGCAGTCTGCTTAGGCGCTAGCAGTTTGCGCAAAAAGTCTTAGCGTCGGTCCTCAGGGCTGCAGCCCTAGATCAAAACAAAGCGCTTACCGCAGCGGTAAACCGCTGCGCCAACCAAAGTCAGATCTTTTTCAGCACTTTTGTGAAGCCGACAATTCATTTTAGAAGTTTGCGGCAACGAATAACTCGTGCCCTCCCCGAAAACCAGTTTCAAACCAGCGTTTTTTCGCAGTCTGCTACGGCGTCTGGATGGCGGGCTGTGAGGATTTTGTGATTTGGCCCACGGACGCTTCTTGAAACTGGGACGGTAACTCAGCGAGTACGCGTTGTGCGTTTGAATTTTTGTGGGCTGCCGCTTTACGGAGCCATTTTTCTGCTTGTTGGATGTCGGCGCCCACTCCGTCTCCGTCTCTATAGCGAAGTCCCAGATTGTATTCTGCGGCTGGGTTGCCGTTCTGGGCAGCCTTGGTCACCCAGGTGGCCGCCTTGCTGCAACTCTGCGGAAAGCCGCGTCCCAATTCGTAAAGCATACCCAACTCCAGCGCTGCATGGTCATCTCCATAATTTGCGAGCCGTCGCAGGTTTCGCACTTCGTACTTGCTTAGGTCGGCAATCATTGCCGCCGTTTCGCGGTCGGTGATCTGGAGATGGCTAGTCTGAATGGAAACAGACGTCGATTTCATCGGGACGAGAATGGCAGCTGGTTTTTGATTCACGTTGATGCCGGAATTGTGTGTGACCGGGTCTGCTGCGGCCTCGGCGATTGGATTCAGCGAGCCGACTGCAAGGGGCTGACGACCGCCTGTCAAAAGTCCGACGAAGAAAGACATCACTGCCAGAATGGCGAACGCGGGCGCAGCCTGTCTGATAACAAACCAATTCACGTGAAAATTGCGGCCGTGTCGAAGAATGTTTTTGGCTGCGTCCACGGCGGCATTCAGGCGGCGCATGGATTGCGAAACCTCCAGCGCGCTCGTGACAACTCGGTCGTCCCTCCAGGACTTGAATCGTTTCTTCCACTCTTCCCAGCGCTGAAGCGCTGGGCTATTTCCGGTCGCTCCTCCGGGGCTGGTTTCGGTGGTCCCTCCGGGGATGGATTTTCGGGCCGGCGGTTCCAGTGGATTGTCGCACGACGAGTTCACATCCAAACCGTCTTGAGCAGTCGAGTTCGACACGGATTGGCGATCAGTTTCAACTTGAGGACCGTCGTTCGTGCCCCCGTCCAGCGCCTCATGCGCATCGACGCCGGGCAGATAAACGTCCGCGATCTGCTCGCGCCGAAAAGGCTCAGGGCGCGATGCTCGGGAGATCAAAGGAGGCCCGGCGCTTCGCTCCATCGAGGACGCAACGTGTATCGGAAGTAAAGCGTTTCTGTCCGGATCTTTTTCTGACGAGGCGTCACGTGAATCTTGTTCCTGTCCCGCCACCCATTTTGCCAGGACGTATTGTGCCAGCCCTGCCAGCAGACGCAGGTTGGCATAATCGCGTTCGGTGAAAGTCCGCGACGGATCAGAAAAGACTGCCAGAGCGCCCGCGATTTTTCCACCGGGAAGAAGAGCAATTGCGAGCGATGATCCGAGTGCGCCGGAATAGTTCGCAAGTGTGCGGGTCAGGTCAAGGGTGGAAGGTGAGTTGATTCCGAATGCGCCTGCGGATTGGAGCCTCGAACGCAGCGCGGTGCGGATGTGGTCATCGTCAAAGTTCGCGCCAACCGCAGCGCGACAAATAAGATTCTCGGTCGTGAACAGCCAGACGACCGCGCCGTCCCCGTCCACGATTTGTAGAGCCAGCCCAGCCACTTGTTCCAATGTGGACTGTAAATCCAATGTTCCGGAGTCGGCGGCGCGCAGAGTTTCGAGCGAATACTGGAGAAGAGGCGGGTCGTTCCCGGCGGTTTTGTTGACAGCTGCCTGTTGCAGCGACTGGAACAGCGAGACTGTGGCGAGAAAATGCTCGAAGGACTCCCGATCGAGAGTGAATGGTTGATTCACAATGGACCGCTTTACAAAACGCTGTGGCCGAAGAACCCTCAAGCAGGGCGGCGGGTGAGGGCGCCCTAATTTGTTGCTTATTGTGTCATAACTGTTATCTGGCGGGTACTCCTTTGATTGCCGGTGTAACCGTCTGCCAAGAGGCAACAACTTTTTACTCCATTGGGGCTTAACCCCCATAAGCGCTAACTTAAGAATTGGTCCCGAGTAGTCCGTCAACCGGGTGCGATCGCGGGACTCGATTGAGCTTGCATTGAGTCCTGCGTCGCCCCTAGCTAATTGTGTGCGCGCAGGGCTTCTCGCGCAATTGGCTCGCCGTCGAGAAAGATTGTCTCTATCGAGTCATACGCTGAGACATTCTCGAGTGGATTGTCCTTGAGCAGGAGCAAGTCCGCGCTTTTGCCAACCTCGATGGAGCCCAGTTCGCGCGACAGTCCTAAGGCGTTTGCGTTGTCGAGCGTAGCGGCGCGCAAGATCAGAGATAGTGGAGCACCAGCGTTCGCCCAATCCTGCAATTCAAGCCGCCCGTTCAGCCCCGGCGGATTGCCGAAGCCTTCCCCCGCGGGCGTGTCGCTCCCGAAAAGGAGAGGCACGTGGTCCTGCAACATGATTTTGAACGTTGCTCGGGTCCTTTCAATGGCAGCACTGAGCAATGGCTCGAAGCCTGGAGGCGGGGAGGCTTTTCGATACTCGTCCAACAGGGCGGTGCGAGCTTTCACGCCGTCAGCTGACCGCAAATAAGCTATCACCGCCGGCGGCAGTGCGAGGGCGAGTCTGGGATCTTCGAGCAGGCTCGGATCGATCATCGCGCGCTCACCGGCGACTGTTTGCAGCGTCGGCTGTATACGCGTTCCTGCGTCCGCCGCGGCGGCAATCACATTGCTCGCCGCTTGAGGTGGCACTGCATTGCCGAAATCGCCCGGCCAGACCCATAGACCGTGCGCGATGATGTCAGCATGAGCATCGAGCGCCGACCGCCAACTGTCAACGCTGGTGGCATGAACCATAAGCACCAACTTGCGCTTTCTAGTGGCGTCCCGAATCTTTTGCAGCGTCTCGGTGTGCAAATAGGGCCAGTTGAACGTGCCGAATCCGGATTCCACGAACGCCTTCACACAAATGGCTCCGGAGTCCTCCGCGCGTGACACTGCGCGTTCGGCCATGTAGTCGCCAGGGCTCAGCGATTTGGGCCAGTGTTCCGCTTCTTTCGGCTCATAAACCAAGTTGGGGAAGTTTGGCGATGAGAGCGGCGGAATGTTGAATGCCATATATCCGGCAGCGACCTTTATGCCTCTACCGCACGAGTAGAGGCGAGGATGCAACGGTGTGCCTCCAAACCATGCCTGGTCGCCTGGAGTGAGGTCGAGATCAACGACGGATGTAAAACCGAAGGCAAGATAAGCGCGGGGGACCTGTGCGCGGTATGCAGCCCAGAGTTCTGGGTGGGCGTCAATGGCGTCGTCATCCAGCGCAGCCGAGTGGCCCACATGGACGTGCGAATCGATCAGCCCGGGTATGAGAAATCGTCCGGTCCCGTCTACTCGCCGGGCGTGCGGACCTGCCACCATGTTCGTGCCGAGTTCAACGATCCGGCCATCACGAATAACGATGTCCGCATGGAGCAGCGGAGCGACACGTTCCGGCGAGATCACAGTCACATTTTCGATTACAAGGCCCTGATCAACAACGCGCTGTGCGTGCGCTGCGGATCCAGCATTCAAGAAAATGAGTGCACCCAATGTGTTTGCCAACATTCGAATGTTCAAGGCCACCTCCTGAGGTTATCGAGCGAATGTCGGGCCCGGTTGAGCGCGCCAGATGCGTCGCGATATCAGGACTGTACGAACTCCAGATGAAAAAGTTCCCAATGGCGGCAATGCGAATTCAGAAGATCCACCAGCGTTGCACCGTTGGCGTCCGAAATGTCTGCTACTCGGAAGTTACCGCCCGGGAACCGGGCCAACAGGGCCAACCTCCGGACCGAACTACTTAAGTTAGCAGCTCTGGCAATTGGAGTAAGCTGCACGATTTCTAAATGAAAAAGCCCCCGCCAATGCGGGGGCAAAACCGAACCAAGCCGTTTCACTTGCCGCCAGACATACCCGCGCCCTCGCCTTCGTGAGTGTCGATCGAAATCAGAAAAGCGTTACGGTCGGAGTAGTCGAACTTATGTCCTTGCACGTTGGCGCTGTGGTTGATGGAGCGGTACATTTCGAAGCCGGTATTGTCCTGGGCTCCGAAATATTTTACGTTTTTCAAAACCACGCCTTTGCCGTCCGCGCCCGGCTCGCGCTGTAGCTTCATGAAGGCCATCTGACCGCCACCCAGCGTGGCGTTGACGATATCCCCAGCTTTACTAATCTCGATCGGGGCTTCCTGCACTTTGAGTTCGCCCCAGTCAAGACCGTAGGTTTTGAGAATCATGGGCGCGAGAGCATCGCGCTGTTCTTTGTTGGTGGATGGATCGAACGAGACCACCACCCACGGTGCTTTCTTATTGGTGCCCCATTGGTCGCCAAGATCTCCGGTCAGCCAGTACTTGGAGCCTGCCAGGTTGGTGTTGCCCGAGTGCCCTTCGCGCACTTTGACCGCCATGTTGAACTCGCAGTGCGGCATCTCGGCGTGCTTGTTGAAATAGCAGGGACAAAACAGATGGCAACTGCACGCTTCCACGTAATCAGCTTTCATCTGCCATGCAGGTTTTCCGGGAGTCGAGGCCAAGAGGATCAACACACACACGGTGAGAAGGCTTATCTGCTGCCACTTTCTCATATCGTCCTCCGTCTTCTTTGAAACAAGTTTTCCGAAGAGGCGTGACTTGCTTTGGTTTGCGGGAGGATTTTACTGCGGTTTGGCGAGGTTTGCTAGGGTGTGTTCGGCGGGGCGGATGACCGCTTCTGCGGGGTGAATCGCGGGTGGCGCTGCTGGACACGGGCTGACGTCTCACCACCCGTTGCGGCGAAGTAAATCCCGGCATCGGGCGGGATGCGGCTGTTGGGAATTTGATCGCTTCGACCTAGTTCAGCGCTGACTGTGAGGCCTGGACGGCGCAGCCATTGCCGGCGCCGCAACCGCCCGTGCCTAGTGTCGAGAAATAAACCTGGGAAGCTCCGGCCAGAATTCCCGTTCCTACAATGTTGTCGATGATGATGCCACTGGCGCCGCCCGCAATGGGCAGGCCATGGCTGGTGAGGGGACCACCGTTTCTCCATTGCAAGCCTGTCACTTCGGTGGTAAGGCCGCCGATGACGGTGTTCCATACCGGAGGCGTGACCGCGGAGTGGATGCCGGTTTGGAGGTTGCACTCGAGATTGCTGTTGCTATCGATGATCCGGGAGCCCACGGACCAAAACGTGTTGGCCTGCCACGGTTGAGGAGTGACTGGGGTCAGGAATCCGGCATTCGTCCAGATGATGGTGTTATCGGTGGTTACATTTCCGCAGGTGTCAATCCAGGAAGGAGCGCTACCACTCTTGGATGTTCCAGCGGTGGCCACGACTTGCCAGAAATTGGCCGCATCGAGAATATGCTGGCCCATGGAGTAACTCGTTGAGGGCTGCCAGGCGCCGATGACCAGGTTGTTGACGCAGGGGCCACTGCTGCACGCCGCCGCGTCGCTCCCGTTGGGGACACTGACAAAGATCCGGTCCGTGCCTCCCGACGCCGGGTTGAACACCTCGGTCACGGGAGAGCAGGCCGTGTTGGAAAGACCGATCGCTGGTCCGGCTACCGACGACGCGCTCATAGTGCCGGAGGTGATTGAAATTCTGAAGATGGCAGGTTCCGCCGCCGAGAATCCGCCGCCGCAGACGAAGAGGCTGCCGGTGCCGTTGGTTGAGGTGAAGTAGGCGTTATCAAGGGTTCCGTTGTAAAGAGGGAAGGTTCCGCCGAATCCCACGGTGGCTTTGATTCCCGTCCCGGAAGTGAAATTTGTGGCGAATTGATAGACGGCGCTACAGGGGCCGCCGCTGCACCCGCTGATGGTGCCGTCGTTTCCCACAAAAACAAAAACCTTCCCCGCCGAAGAGTCCACCAGAGTGCCGCTGGCGATGCCAACGCCTTTTCCCAGGCTGCTACTGGTCCCCGCGACGACGCCGGTCGCGCCCACCACCCCAAAAAGCTGGCTGCCGGAGCCGCTGAACCCGCTCCCCACGAAGACTCTTCCCGTGACGTGATCATAGACGGGGCTGTTAAGTTTCAACCCCGGTGCGACCGCCACCGGCCAGCCTCCCGTCGTCACCTCAGACGGCGTTCCCGTGGTGAACACTGGCGTGAATCTATGGAGCGTCCCACCGTCGTCACCCGCATACAGCACGTCGTTGGCGTAGTCATAGAATGGCAAAGAGTTGGTATCGTTCGCGCCTCCGCTAAAGGCCACGGTCGTCATGCACGGTATCGTGCAAGTCGGATACTGGCTGGTAGTTACTACGGTGATTGGGCCGGGGCTGGTGCTGGTGGCCGTAGTCGAGGCTTGCCACTTCAACAGAACCAGTTGGGCGTGGCCCGCGACGGTTTGCACGAACGCCAATTGGGAGCCATCCAGCGACAAAGCAGGAGAGGTCAGAACGGTGCCGCCGGTGTTGTAAGCCCAGTACGTCCCGGGCACCGTGCCAGAACACCCGGAATAGAGATTGTCAAAGGCAACGATGCTGGCTTGCGTCGCCGACCCGGGCACACTGGTGTTGAAGACTACGTAGTCGGGCTGGGGAGCGCTGCCGCAACTGGCCGAGGTTATGTTGAAGGAAAACTTAGCCGGATATTGGCCCGCGCCCACAGTGGCTCCGGGACCCAGCGACATGGCCCAGTCGCGCTTGAATTTCTTTCGCGGCTTCGGTGAGCGAGTGTTTGCATCCTCGTGAAGCGGGTCATTTGCAGACGGATCATTTTTCGATGGATCGGCGGCCGCCAACTGTTGCGCATTGCGCCGCAGCCATTGCTGCCAGTAGCGCGGTTCCTGGCGGAGTGCCGCCGGCGTATCCGCCCCTCTCTGGTTGGAGTAAACCAGATATTGATGGCTCCAATCGGTGACCAACGAGAGCGGCTGGCGCGGACTGTCGGCTTGTTGTCCCCACAAAACCGCTGCCATGCCGGCGATGCTGAGAATGCCTGCTGCCAGTCTTATAGTCTGAAGACTTTTTTGTTCCACGTTCCACCTCAATTACGTTGCGATGAGCGATACGGAGCAACTGCGCGTACTGCTCGTTCTCGTTTTGGGAATGAGTGGGGTTGTCAGAATGTGACTTGGATACGGGTTGCAGTCAAGGCCGAACTCTCGTAGTTATCCAAACTAGTTAACTTGAATCTTCTCTCTCACTCTTCCCTGCGCTGAAGCGCTGGCTAAGGTCGAACGGCCCCTCCGGAGCTGGGCTGAACACGGAAGCATTGGGTATTCGGAGCAAGGATGGGGAGCCAGCCGGAAAATTCCACCGATTGAAAAAGGAATAGAGACGTTAGAGAGCCGCGCGAGTTGCTGAATGCGCTATGCAGCACTATGATGACCGCGCTCAACAAATTTGAATTGTTTTGTTTCCCAATGGAGGGAACATGAAAACCAGAACACTGATATTGACTGTGGCGCTGTGCCTGTTGGCAGGGGCAGTGTGCTTTGCCAGCGACGCGAATATGGGTACGTGGAAACTGAACGAGGCCAAATCGAAGTTGGCCGCTGGGGGGCCGAAGAACATCACGGTTGTCTACGAGGCGGCGGGGGACAAGGTGAAAGTCACGGTGGATGGCGTCGATGGCGTCGGCAAGCCCGCGCACAACGAGTGGACAGGCAGTTTCGACGGGAAAGATTATCCGGTTACGGGCGATTCGAGTTCAGACATGCGGTCATACAAAAGAGTGGATGACCATACGCTGGATTTGACCGTTAAGAAAGACGGCAAGGTTACGGTTACCGGTCAAGTGGTCGTTTCGGCCGATGGCAAGACCCGCACAGTCACTACGAGCGGAACCGATTCGATGGGCATGAAGGTCAACAATATTTCCGTGTACGACAAGCAGTAGCGGGATCTCTCCCGCAGGCTGACAGTAGATGGTGATGCCCTCCCGCTCGGCCTGAGTGGGAGGGCATTTGTTTGTTAGACGAATCAATCGCTACTGAATCAGGGTGCCGTTTCCGTTGTCCTCTACGGGAGCGATTACTACGGCGGCGGCTACGCGGTCTCCGGGTTCGAGAGAGAGCAGGCGGACGCCTTGGGCGGCACGTCCGGATTCGCGGATGGTGCTGGAGTCCATGCGGATGATTTTGCCGTATTGGCTGATCAGCATGACTTCGGACTCTTCGCTCACTTGCGCGATACCGACGACTTTACCGTTGCGGGCGGTCGTCTTGACGTTGATAACTCCGGAGCCGCCGCGGCCTTGCAGGCGGTATTCGTCGGCGGGGGTGCGTTTGCCGTAGCCGTTTTCGGTTACGGAGAGAATTAGCGTGCCTTTTATGGGCAGGGTTTCGTCGGTGGCGGTGGCTTCGACTCCGGCTTTAGCGATGATGCTTTCGGCGGTTTCTTCGGCTTTCTTCGCGTCTTTGGCGGTGGTGGCCATGCCTACTATGTAGTCGTCTTTGTCCAGGTTCATGCCTCTTACACCGTAGGCGGGACGGCCCATGGGGCGGACGTCGGATTCGGCGAAGCGGATGGCTTGGCCATCGTGCGAGGCCAGAAAAATAATCTGGGCACCGTCAGTGAGAGTAACTCCTACTAACTCGTCTCCTTTGTCGATGCCGATAGCGATGATGCCGCGGGACATTACGTGGGAGAAATCTTTCAGCTCCGTCTTCTTTACGGTGCCGTTCTTGGTGGCGAAGAAAATGTAACGTCCTTCTTCTTCCAGGTTGCGGACGGCCAGCATGGTGCGGACAGTTTCTCCGGGTTGGAGGGCGACCAGGTTGCCTACGTGCTTGCCTTTGCCGGCGGCGGCGATGTCGGGAATTTCGTAGACCTTCAGCCAGAAGACTCGGCCCGTGTTGGTGAAGATCAGGATGTAGGCGTGCGTGGATGCCAGGAAGAGGTGCTCGACGAAATCTTCGTCGCGGGTCTTCATGCCGGTGCGTCCGGTGCCTCCGCGGCGCTGCATGCGGTAGGTGGAGATTGGCGTGCGCTTCATGTAGCCGCCGTGGCTTACGGTGACGGCTACCTGCTCGTCGGCGATCAGGTCTTCGAGCATGATTTCCGCGGCTTCGTCTTCGATCACGGTGCGACGGGCGTCGCCGAATTGTTTCTTTACTTCTTCCAGTTCTTTGATGATTACGGCGCGGAGCTTTTTCTCGGAGGCGAGAATCGATTGGAACTCGGCGATCGCTTCGCGGACTTGTTTCAATTCGTTTGAGATTTCGTCGATGGAGAGTTTCGTCAGGCGATGCAGTTGCAGTTCGAGAATCGCGTCGGCCTGCTTGGCGGTGAAGGGCTTTTCGGCAGCGAGTTTGGGAGCGCGGCCGGTGGTGTTGATGTCGATCTTTTTTCCTGCAAACCAGGCGACTAAGTTTTCGCGGGCGTCCGCGCGGTTGGCGCTGGCGCGGATGATCGTGATTACGTTATCGAGATGATCTAAGGCGGTTAGATAGCCTTCTAAGATGTGTTCGCGGTCTTGCGCCTTGTTCAACAGGTAGGCGGTGCGGCGGCGGACTACGTCGACGCGGTGGTCGATGAAGTGCTTGATCGCCTGGATCAGGCCCATCTCCTTCGGCTGGTTATTGACCACAGCCAGAAGGATCATGCTGAAACCTTCCTGCATCGAGGTGTGCTTGTAGAGTTGGTTCAGGACGATTTGCGGCTCGGCTCCGCGCTTGAGTTCGATGACGATGCGCATGCCGTCGCGATCGCTTTCGTCGCGGATGTCGGAGATGTCGTCGATGGTTTTTTCGTTGACCAGGTCGGCCATGCGTTCGATGAGACGGGCTTTGTTCACCTGGTAGGGGATCTCGGTGACGATGATCGCCTGGCGGTCTTTGTTGAAAGTCTCGATAGCGGCGCGAGCGCGCATCATGAAGCGTCCGCGGCCGGTTCGGTACGCTTCGAAGATTCCAGCGCGGCCATGAATAATTCCAGCTGTGGGGAAATCTGGTCCCTGCACAAATTTCAGAATCTCTGGCAATTGCGCGTTGGGATTGTTCACCAACGTGATGGTGGCATCGACGATCTCGGTCAGATTGTGCGGCGGAATTTTCGTCGCCATGCCGACGGCGATTCCATCGGAGCCATTGACTAGCAAGTTGGGATAACGCGCGGGAAGAACTGCAGGCTGCGTTTCGGTGCCGTCATAATTCGGATAAAAGTCGACCGCTTCTTTGTCGAGATCTTCGAGCAGCGCGGTGGAGACGCGCGTCAAACGAGCTTCGGTGTATCGATCAGCTGCGGGCGGGTCGCCATCGACCGAGCCGAAGTTGCCTTGTCCATCGACCAGCGGAGCCCGCATGGCGAAGGGCTGCGCGAGGCGAACCAATGCATCGTACACCGCGAGGTTTCCGTGCGGATGATATTTGCCCATGACTTCGCCGACGATGCGGGCGCACTTGCGCGTGGGGCCGCCGGGCCTGAGGCCCATCTGCTGCATGGTGTAGAGAATGCGGCGATGGACGGGCTTGAGACCGTCGCGAACGTCGGGCAGCGCGCGGCCAATGATTACCGAGAGGGAGTAGTCGAGGTACGACCGCTTCATCTCCTCTTCAATATTGACGGGCTGAATATTGAGCGCGCCGGGGCCGCCGTCGCCGGGCGGAGGAGTCAGGGGGAGTTCGGGGTTCTTTGGATCGTCAGGCATGTAACCTGCTGTTTCTAAAGGATGTTATTGCAGATTTAAGATGACATGATTATACCACGAAACAGCATTATTTCTGGCTTTGATCCGCTGCTCGCACATGACCAATTCGGCACGCTCTGTGGTTGAACAAGCGAAGCACGGTGATTGGTTCTTGCGCTGACAGGTTGCCCAGCGCCTGGAGGTTGGGAACGTCCCGTCTGTCCGCATTTCCCCGGGTTTTTGTTAGGTGCGTCGTCTCAATCGCTTCTTGTCGGAATGTTGCTCGTACAAGCAGACTTCGCACGATCGATGAGAGGCGGGTATCGGGTGTCCACAGAGTCCGCACGCGAGCTCGTGGAATACCGTACGCTTCTGGGCTGGATCGTAATGCGCCACTCTCGCTTCTTCGCCGAGGCCAGAGTAAGGGTCCATTATTAGCATGCCGGGACCGCCCAACCGGCTGGAAAATGTTCCGCCGAGCGAGATGTTAGCTGCGATGTAGATCAGATTCGGCGTCTCTTGCGCCACGGCGCCACCTACTACATCAAGCCCACACCAAACCTCTTCTCGCTTCGAGCCTACAAAAGCCCATTGGCACGACGCGCCTACCACTCCCCTCCCTCGGCCTCTGCCGTAAGCAATGTCCTTTACAGCTTTCACGCTTAGAGCTTTAACGCGGTTCAATTGAGCCCCGGCTTTGATGGCGTTGGACATGGCCTGCAAGTCTCTGTGAGGTGGATGGGATCCCGTAGCAAAGATCCGAATCGGATGCATCTGCGTTGGGACGCTCTTACTAACTGTTAGTTTTTCGCTGGCTTTTGCAGCCTCCCCGTTTTCGTCCGCACGTTCATAGTTCGAAATGCAGTAGATCGTCGGAACCCCGTGTTCCCAGACGGAAACGACGAAAGTGTGACGCGATCTTGTTGAACCGTACACTTGTCGCAGGGAAATCAGCCGAGGTTCAACGTCGGCCGCGATGCGGTCGAGGATTTCCGTGAGCGGAAGATCAAAGACCTGCTGTTCGGCCAGGGACATCAGCCATTCATTCGGCGTCTTCCCAGCGTCGTCCATTCCGATGCCGTTGTAGACAATGACGCCGTGTGCGTCGGCGCATCCGAACACCGTCATCTTTGTGGATCGATTTGTTTTGATCTGCTTCTCTGAAACGAGACCGGTCACTCGGCGATCGGAGACCGAGATCATCCCCAATGGCCATGTCACTGTCAGGTTTGCGGACATGCTCCATTTTCTCACTCTGGCTGTTCCCGGAGTGGGGTGAGTCTGCGTCCCTTACTGGCATTGTGGATGTTCCTCACTTGTCGAAATCAGCGATTTCAACAACTGCTTCGGCGCACGTCAAAACGAGCACCGGGCCTGAAGGCCTCGTCAAATGTCCGCTGGATGCGGCGCTGAAGCGCCGCTCTTCCACGCGGTGCCATCGTTCTATGACTTCGTAAGGAAGAACTCATCGGCTTCTACGTCCTACGCAACGTCAACAGTGTGATCTCTGGCGGCACGCCGATGCGCACCGGGAAGCCGAAAGTTCCCAGGCCACGGTTCACATAAAGCGCCGCTTTGTTCGCGCCGTTGCTATTTGGGCTCGCGTTCGCGTGGCCGTTTGTCATCGGGAGGGTGTAGTGTCCGGCGACGAATGGGGTGATCAGTCTTGCGGGGCTTACGCTGTGATCAACGATCTCGAATTTTATCTGTCCGCCGTGGGTGTGGCCGGCTAGGCTCAACTCGATGCCCAGGTCGGCGGCGCGGCGGAAAGAATTCGGGTTGTGGGAGAGCAGGACGTTCGGCATGTCGCGACGGATCAGATGCTCGATTTCCTGAAGCATCGGGCCGGTACGCTCGCCACTTACCATTTGGTCGCGTTGGTAGTCGACACCTAGCAGATTGAAGCTGGCGCCGTTGTGTTCGATCACGGTGCTTTGAGCGCGCAGCAGGCGCATGCCTTTTTCCTGAAAGATGCGCTGGGCTTCGTCTTCTACTCCGGCATAGATTTCGTGGTTGCCATTGCATCCCCAGACACCGAGGGGGGCGCGCAGGCGGCTCAATTCGGTGATGCAGGTTTCCAGGGGATCGCCTACGCGACTGACGAAGTCTCCGGTGACGAACGCGATGTCGGGATGGAGATCGTTGGCCATGTCGACGGCGCGGGCGATTTCCGCGGGCGGCATGTAGGCGCCAATGTGGATGTCGCTGAGCTGCGCAATGCGCAGGCCGTCGAGTTCGGGAGGAAGATTGGCGATGGGGACGTCCACGCGCTCGATGGTGTAACGCAGACGTCCAGCGGCGAATCCGTAGGTCGCGGCGAGGAATGGAACACTGCCGGCGAAGATCGCTGCATATTGGAAAAACGCCCGGCGCGAGGGATTGAAGTCGGCAGCGACCGCTCCGGGACGAAGGCGGGCGGCTAGATTGGTGACATATTCAACAGCTCCCACGGACTCAACCGCGAGAAATCCAAAAAACGACGCGATCAGCCACAGGCTGGAAAACGTAATCAGACTTTTGCCGAAGGTCATCCGGGAAACGGCGCGGCCTAGAAGAGGATCGAGCAGCGCAGCTAGGAGTGCGACTGCGAGCACGATCAAGCCGGCGTGGAGACCTAAGCGCCAGTTGGGATTCGCCAAGGTTGCGATCCAGGACCAGGCGCGGACGAACCAGAAACGCTGGACTGCGTAGATGAGCGCGAGGAACAGGGCTAGGAAAAGAACTCTTACCAGGATCAGGGAAAACACTCCGTTGAAACTCTTTTGGTTAGATGCAGGGCGGGGGGCGGAAGGAGCGGCGAGAAAGCCCGCGACAGGGAGGCAAGAACGCTAGCCTACCACAGCAAAGTGCCGTCCCTTCGGGACTCGATTCTTTCGGCGATCTACCCGGCACTTACGTGCCGGGCTTTCTTGTGCCGCCGCTTCGCGGTTGGGGCTTCGTACTATACTATTTGTTGATTTTCTCTCTAAGCCACGAAGCAAAATCGCTTAGTTCCTTGGCGCACATGCGGTGACATAGGTGGTCACTGGGGCGGTCCTACCTTTGAATCATTCGGAACATCGCTGTGAGGGGTCGATGAGGATTTCAACTGGTTAAGTTCGCTCTGGATGTGGGACCAGCGACGAGAGTTCTTTTTGGCTGCGTTGGGAAAAGCAGGGTCAGCGTAGAAACGTTCGATCTCAGTCCGCAATTCAGGTGTCATGCCGGAGAATTTATTTTGCGCCAGGCGATGGAGGAGATCCGCATACGTATCGTCGCTCAAGTGATATTCGCCGGGGGCGGTTCGCATGCCAACATCGAAATTGTCGTTCGGGAGTGTCACTTTCCCGCTGCCGACGTCGGTGAGGAGGCTGCAATAGCGGTCAAGTATGGCGTTAAAGCTGGCTTCGAACATCTTTTCCGCTTCGGGAGTCGGCGTCCGGAATGTCAGGATTTTCAGCGGTCCGATCTTCGGAATCAGGCGGAAGAAAAAGGCCAGAATTTTTTCACCGACATTCGGCTTCCGGTACGACTTGCCCCAACCTTTCTCATAACTCGCGCGTGACAGGTTATAGAGAAACTGGTCACGGGTCATTCCGGGCAGATCTCTCTTGATGTCATCCTCTTTGACTTCCCATGCAATTTTGGTTGCTTTGGGAATGGTTTTGCTGATGTTGTGACGATATGACCCGATCGCTTTTTCCTCGTGTTCCAGGATCGCGGCTAACTCTAATCCGTATGTCTCAACGAACGCTCTGTCCAGAAGCGGTTGGGCGACCTCGAATCCGATGAAATCGTGGTAGGCATCCGGGGCGTAACGCTCTTTTGCGACTTCCAGCACGTCGAAGGAGAACTCGGTCTTCACGTGCGCGAGAGGATGGTCTTCGAAGGTCACCACGTCGCCGTACTTCTTTTTCAATTCGGGATAGAGCAATGGGACTGCCCGATTGACGGCCATACGGTGGCCGTCGTTGTCGGCGGCGTAGTGGGACATTGAGCCGATGGCAAAGGCGTACTCGTTGATGTCTTGCGCATTCCGCAGCAGGGCTACAATGAAGTCGCCGCTGCGGACGTAGTGCGTCAGGTCGCTAAAGAACTTGCTGCCGAATGGGTAGTAGCCCAGGTCCTGGATGATGGCACCGCCGTAGGCGTAAGCATGCGCCCGGCGAAGTTCGTCAGCAGTGGCGTTGGGAAATCGTTTCTGAAGCAACGGCTGGATATGCGTGCCCCAGACCGCGTCAATAATCGCCTCGTGAGAAAGCACAGAATACGCATCGCCGGAGGTTGGGAAGGCGAAGAACAAAATCAGCGCAACAAGCGCTAGAATCTGGGTTCGAGACACCCTCGGCATCGGTTGCTGAGTGTATCAGTTTGGCAGGTGAATTCGCATCGGGGCGATCCCCGAGATCGGCGAAAGGAGACTTCATCACGAACCCGATCTGGTTGTAGGATGCCAGAATGAGCCCCATGAAGACCGACGGCAGACTGGCAAGGGCATCCAGAGTAGTTTGCATTTGCGCACTGATTGCGGGTCCGATGTGCTTGACCGCGCAGAGCCCACGGTCCGAAGCCGGCTCTCCACCGTCGGAAACAAAACACGCGGTTGGCACCAAATTGAAGCTCCAAGGTGTCCCTAACTTTGGCAAGGTGAGCTCCACTTTGTATCGGGGCGCGCAACCGAGCAAAGAGGGTTTTGCCAAACTCCACAAGCTGGGCATTGACATTGTGGTGGACCTGCGGGGTTCCCGTGAGAGCGAGCGTCAGCTTGTGAATGGCCTCGGCATGAAGTATGTCGCACTTCCCTGGCATTGTTACAGTCCGCGCGACGAACATTTTGCGCAATTTCTTGCCTTGCTCCGCGAAAACCCCGGCAAGAAAGTTTTTGTCCACTGCCGCCTCGGTGACGATCGCACTGGAATGGAGATAGCGGCGTATCGCATGGCCGAGCAAGGTTGGAGTGCGGAGGAGGCAAGCAGAGAAATGGAGATATTCGGAGTAAATTGGTTCCACCGCACGATTTGTCCGCGGCTAGGGTCTTACGAAAAACAGTTTCCGGTACGGTTCAAGACGAGCCCGGCCTTCAAGGGTCTGCGTTCGGATAAGGACGCCTCCCCATCTAAACCCTGAGCCACGTCTGTACCCGGCCTACGATAAGCGGATGGGTTGTTTTCAGGCGTTATCACTGAGCAGAGCCACGCAAAAGGGAGCGTGGACACTCAGTTCCTCCATCAGCCGATAAACAATCCGCTCAGGACAAGATGAACTGAGCGCACAGACGTCTCAGTCGTGCCTACGGCGCTCTCCAGATTCTGCGCGCGGTCGGTCCTGCCAGTGAACTGGCAGGCTATTTTCGGAGGTCCCTCCGGGACCGATTCTCTTCGGTCCCCCGCCTTCGACTCCGCCCTCCGACCCCGACTCTGCCTACACGTACACTCGCGGGACTCTTTTCGAAATGCTGCACAGGATCTCGTAAGGGATGGTCTCGCAGAGGCGGGCGTGTTCTCCGGCGTCGATGGATTTGGCGTTGCTTTCGCCGAGGAGAATTACTTCGTCGCCGGGTTCGACGCTGGGGATGGCGGTGACGTTGACGGTGGTGAGGTCCATGGAGACGCGTCCGGCAACCAGGGCGTACTCGCCACGTACAATCACGCGGCCGCGATTGGAGAGCAGGCGATGAAAGCCGTCGGCGTAGCCCACGGGTAGAACGGCGATGCGGCTCTGGTGTTGTGTCACAAAAGTGCCGCCGTAGCCTACGGCCTGTCCGGCGGGAACATCTTTCAACGCGATGACTCGCGTCTTCCAGGAAAGCACCGGGCGAAGAGGGGCGGCGACCTCGACGGATCCCGCGACACCTGCCACGCGCGAGCGGGAGTATCCGTAAAGAGCGAGGCCGGGACGGACCATGGTCTTCCAGGTTTCGAAGCGCGAGAGAATCGCGGCGGAGTTCGCCATGTGGATGAGGGCAGGGCGCAACTTGCTGGCGTCAAGAACGGTGAGGGCTTCGTCGAAGAGGGCGACTTGTTGGCGCGTCTTTTCGGGATCGCGGACGGAGGCGAAATGGGTGCTCACGCCTTCGAGGATGAGATGAGGGCTGGAGGCGATGGCTGCGCACACACCCGGTAACGCTTCCCGCGACGCGCCTAAACGCGTCATGCCAGTGTCGATTTTCAGATGGACGGGCAAAACGGTCTGCTTCTTCGTCGCTGCGGCTTCGAGTCGTTCGACGTGCCATTTCTCCCAGACAATTGGTGTGAGGCGGTGAGCGACGACTTCGTCTTCCTCGCCCTTCCAGATGCCGGTCATGAGCAGAAGACGAGCTTTGATTCCGGCGCGGCGAAGAGCCAATGCTTCTTCGGTACCGGTGACTCCAAACCAGGGAGCGCCTTCGGACTCGAGGGCCTGGGTACAGGCGGAAGCGCCGTGTCCGTAGGCGTCGGCTTTGACTACGGCGCAGATGCTGACGCTTTCGCCCACGTGTTTCCGCACCGCGTGAAAGTTTTGGCGGAGAGCTGAGAGAGAAACTTCCGCCCAGTTCGGACTGGTTACGGCGGGGGAGCGGTCAAGGCGCGGGGCGTTCACTGTGCCGATTATAACGAGCGCGGCGGATCTGACCCGCAAGACGGACCGAAAGGATCACCCTCACGCGGTACCTCCGTTACTTAAGCCCGACCCTGCCGCATGGATACCATTGGGGGAGCGGCGGAGGTGTGTCTTGAGATGGCAACGCGTCATTAGTCTGGTGACACTGGCAATTTCGGTATTCACGCTGGTCATGGTGTTACGCAAGCCGGCGCCGGTTGCCGTGCCGGTTTCTGCGGCGGCCACAGCGGCCAATGCGCAGTCTTTCAACGAGAAAGTGGATCGACTGGTCCAGCCCACCAGCGCGGGACAAAGTGGCGGCGAAGTTCGTATGAGCTCTGGTGAGCTGACGGCGGCGATTGCGCAGGCGAGCGGGATGCTCCCTACGGCGGCGGCTTTGACTCCGAGCGCGCCGTCGGCGAATAGTGCGACTCCCGGAGGCGGTCCGGAACTTCCGGGCCCAGTACCTAATATTAAGGACTATCAGCTATCAATGGATGGCGATCTGTTGCGCGGGCAATTTCTTACCCAGATCGGAGGCAAGGACGTGTACCTCACGCTGGCCGGACACCTCAGCGCCAAGGACGGCTACGCCACTTTTGAAGCTACAGAGGCTAAGGTGGGTGACCTCAGCGTCCCGGTATCGCTGGTCAATGAGGCGCTCCAGAAAAAGCTGGCGGAGCAACATGATCAGCTGAAGTTGCCGAATAACGTCAAGGACCTGAAAGTTGAAAACGGCGAGATGGTTTTTGTGGAGAAGTAGGGAGTTGATTTCGGCGGACATTCTTCATGGCGACCACCTTCACAAATGATGTGAGGCACCTGATTTCGGGCACAGGTCGCGGCCTCGGGGGCTTTACAGAGTGCTGAAAAACTCGCTTACGGCGATTGCGGACGGCTTGCGGGGCTGAAAGTTCCAGCTGGCTGGGCTCACGAATTCGGCGTTGCTGCGATTCCCGCCGCCTGCTTCAGCT
>Ga0137410_10000225_pt1 | contig 39955 bp, 37 predicted proteins | sample CZODoug1_16funga_FD_108878 | JGI IMG/M metagenome (GOLD analysis project Ga0137410, IMG submission 108878) | Vadose zone soil fungal communities from Angelo Coast Range Reserve, California, USA - CZODoug1_16fungal (Illumina Assembly) | ecosystem: Environmental > Terrestrial > Soil > Vadose zone... | reverse complement strand
GCCGGCCTCGCGGATGACGGGCGCCGATTCGCCGGTGATCGCGGACTCGTCGACGGTCGCCGCCCCTTCCAGGATCTCCCCGTCCGAGGGGATGAGTTCGCCCGCGATCACGAGGATGACGTCGCCCTTACGGAGGATGTCGGCCGGCATGCTCTCCGTCTTCCCGTCCGGCAGCACCCGCCGGGCGATCGCCTGCTTCCGGGACTTGCGGAGGGCTTTCGCCTGGGCTTTGCCGCGCCCCTCGGCGACGGCTTCGGCGAAGTTGGCGAAGATCACCGTGAACCAGAGCCAGAGAGCGATCTGGATCACGAAGCCCGCGGGTTCGTCGGAGCGCCGGAAGAAGATCGCCGCCGTCGTGACCGCGGCGCCGACCTCGGTGACGAACATCACCGGGTTCTTCACCATCAGGACCGGGTTCAGCTTCCGGAGGGAATCCCCGATCGCCGGCCCGAGGATCCCGGGATCCCAGAGCGAACGCTTCTTGGTGGACATCGTCGTGTTCCTAGAAGAGCTTGTCCGAGCCGTGCTGGATGAAGTGCTCGGCGATCGGGCCGAGCGACCAGACGGGGAAGAACGTCAGGGCGCCGATGATGACGATGGTCCCGAGCAGCAGGAAGATGAACGTGCCACCGGAGACCGGGAAGGTCCCGGCGCTGGCGGGCGCGATCTTCTTTTGCACGAGGCTGCCGGCCAGCGCCATCACGGGCACGATCACCAGGAACCGGCCGAATAACATGGCCAGGCCCATGGTCACGTTGTACCAGGGCGTGTTCGTCGTCAGCCCCGCGAAGGCGCTGCCGTTGTTGCCGGCGGCCGAGGAGTAGGCATACAGGATTTCTCCCAGCCCGTGCGGGCCGCTGTTGTTCAGTCCGTCCGTTCCCCATCTCGAAACCGACGCCCAGGCCGTGAACCCCAGGATGAGCATCGGGGTGACGAGCACCGCCAGCGCGCACATCTTCACGTCGAAGCTCTCGATCTTCTTGCCCAGATACTCCGGCGTGCGGCCTGCCATCAGCCCGAAGAGGAAGACCGAGACCAGGATGAACGTGATCATCCCGTAGAGGCCGCTCCCGACGCCGCCGAAGATGATCTCCCCGAAGTGAATGTTCACGAGGCAGACGAGCCCGCCGAGCGGGCTCAGCGAGTCGTGCATCGTGTTGACGGCGCCGCAGGACGTGGCCGTCGTCCCCGCCGCGAAGAAGGAGGAGTTGAGCAGCCCGAAGCGGACTTCCTTGCCCTCCAGGTTGCCGTCGGCCGGATCGACCCCCAGCGCCGTCAGCCTGGGATTGGCCTGCGACTCCGAGGACCAGACCGTCAGCACACCGGCCAGCAGGACGATCATCATCACCGCCCACACCGCCCAGCCGTGGCGGCGGTTCCGGACCTTATGGCCGAAGGTGTAGACCAGCGCGCTCGAGATGGCCAGGAAGGACAGCATCTGGACGAAGTTCGAGAGCGGCGTCGGATTCTCGTACGGATGGGCGGCGTTCGCGTTGACGTAGCCGCCGCCGTTGGTGCCGAGCATCTTGATCGCGACTTGCGAGGCCATCGGCCCCTGCACGATCGACTGGGTCTCGACCTTCTGGTCTTCCATCACCGGATCGCCCTTGGCGTTCTTGACCGGCTTGCCGGCGGCATCCTTCCTGGGGACCTGGATCGTGAACGGCTCCGTCAACTGCGCGGTGTCGTAGGGCTTGAAGTTCTGGATCATGCCCTGGGAGACCAGGAAGATCGCCAGCACGAACGAAAGGGGCAGAAGGAGATAGAGGTTGATGCGGACGAAATCGACCCAGAAGTTTCCGAGCGTCGAGGCGGACGCGCGGGCCAGACTCCGGATCAGCGCCGCGGCTACGGCGATGCCCACCGCCGCGGAGAAGAAGTTCTGCAGGACCAAGGCGACCATCTGGGAGAAGTAGGACATCGTGGACTCGCCGCCGTAGCTCTGCCAATTCGTGTTCGTGGTGAAGCTGATGGCCGTGTTGAACGCCAGGTCGGGGCTGACCGCGCCCATCCCCTGTGGATTCAGGGGCAGATGATCCTGCATCCTCAGGACCCCGTAGGTGGCCAGGCAGGACATGAGGCTGACCGCCAGGACGGCCATCGTGTACGACTTCCAGTTCTGCTCCCGCTTGGGATCGACCCGGAGGACCTTATAGAGCAACCGCTCGACCGGTCCCAGGACCGGATCCAGGGGCGTCTTCCCCTCGGCGTCCAGGACCTGGATCAGGTAAAGCCCCAGGGGCTTCGTCAGCAGCAGAAGCGTGCCGCACAGCAGGGTCAGTTCGATCCATCCGTACAGTGTCATGGGGTCCTCGGTTCAGAACTTCTCGGGTTGAAACATGGCGATCAGGAGATAGACCAGCAGGCCTAGCGCCACCACCCCCACCGCGATTTCGAACATGGCCTACCTCCGCTCCAGCCAGCCGGCGACTTGAGCGCAGGCCATGAATCCGAGCAGGATCGCCGCCAGCATCGTCAGGTCCATCATGAGGACACCCTTTTCATCTGTGGGGGAGAAGTGCAAATGACGTGCCGAGAGTTTTCATTGGGAATCAAGGACTTGCGCAGGGAAGAGACGTGCAAAATGCCGAGATTCCTCCTTCCCTCCCTGCAAACTGCAATGCCCGGGAAGGCATTGAATCCCTCATAGAAGCTGCTATACTCTCGCCAGCAGCCTAATTCCCGGTTCCCCTGGAGCCGGGTTGCGGAGGACCCAACTTCCCCGGCAGTACCGGGGACGGGGCGCAGGACGGTGAGTGATCGCCGGTCCAGGCCACTTCCATGGCCCAGCCCGTCAGCTAACTCCGTCGGCGGATGGAAGGGCGACCTTTCAAGTCACCCTTTTCCAGGCCTGGGTCGGGCATTTTGCATTCGACCCGCCTTGTGCGGCACGCCAGGGGCGGAGAAGGGGCCACTATGGCGGGCTTGCTCAAGAAATGGCTCATCGGCGAGCGCCGGGACATCCACGATCCGGACCTGTTCCACAAGGTTTCCCTGGTCGCCTTTCTGGCCTGGGTCGGTCTCGGCGCCGACGGCCTGAGTTCGTCGGCCTACGGACCCGACGAAGCCTTCCGGTCCCTCTCAGGGCACACCGAGCTGGTGGTCTTCATGTGCCTGGCCATGGTGATGACGGTCCTCATCATCTCCTGGTCCTACAGCGGGATCATCGAGCACTTCCCGTCCGGCGGCGGAGGCTATGTCGTGGCGACCAAGCTGCTCGGGCCGGCCTTCGGCATCATCTCCGGCTGCGCGCTGCTCGTGGACTACGTCCTCACCATCACGGTCTCGATCGCCTCGGGTGCGGATCAGATCTTCAGCTTCCTGCCTCTGGGCTGGCACGGGTTCAAGGTGTGGATCGAAGCCCTGGCCATCATCGTCCTGATCATCATGAATCTCCGCGGGGTGAAGGAGTCGGTGAACGTGCTGGTCCCCATCTTCCTGTTTTTCGTGTTCAGCCACATCGTGCTCCTGGTCGCCGTCTTCGTGCTCCACGCGGGGAACATTCCGGCCATCGCGGCCGGCGTGAAGTCGGATCTGAATTCGGGGATGGCGACCCTGGGATTCCTGGGACTCTTCAAGATCTTCGGCAAGGCGTATGCCCAGGGCGCCGGAACGTATACCGGCATCGAGGCGGTCTCGAACGGCGTCCAGATCATGCGCGAGCCGAAGGTGCAGACGGCCCAAAAGACCATGGTCTATATGGCCTTCTCGCTCGCGATCACGGCCGGCGGGCTGCTGCTCGCCTACTCGCTGCTCAAGGTCGTGCCGGAGGAAGGCAAGACCCTCAACGCCGTCCTGGCGGACCGGCTGGGCTTCGGAACCTGGTTCGTCGTCCTGATTCTGATCGCGGAAGCCGCCCTGCTCTGCATCGCCGCGCAGACCGGCTTCCTGGACGGCCCCCGGGTCATGGCCAATATGGCGACCGACTCCTGGCTCCCCCACCGCTTCGCCGCCCTGTCGGAACGGCTGACGATGCATTACGGCATCCTCATCATCGGGGCGGCGTCGATGGCCACGCTTTTCCTGACCCACGGCGACACCGGGCGGCTGGTGACGATGTACTCCATCAACGTGTTCGTCACCTTCTCGCTGTCGAACCTCGGGATGTGCCGGTTCTGGATCCAGGACCGGACGAAGCACTCGAACTGGGGCCGCAGGCTGCTGATCCACGGCGTCGCCCTGACGCTCTGCGCGTCCATCCTCGCCCTGCAGGTGACGGAGAAATTCCTGATCGGCGGCTGGGAAACCCTGCTCATCACCTCCGCCCTGATCGCGCTGTGTTTCATGATCCGCCGCTACTACCGGGGCGTCCACGCCCGCCTGCTCCAGATCTCGCCCGAGAAGCTCGCCCCGGCGGATATGGTTTCCTCCGGCGCGCTGGCGGAGAATCCGGCGTCCCTCGACCCGGCCGCGCGCACCGCGGTGCTGCTGGTGGGCGGGTACAACGGACTGGGGGTCCACTCGGTGTTGACCATCTGGAGGATGTTCCCGAAGGACTATCCCCAGATCGTCTTCCTCTCGGTCGGCGTGGTCGACTCCGCCAACTTCAAGGGCTCCGACGAGGTCGGACGGCTCCAGGAGCAGACCCGGGCGGCATTGAATTCCTATGTCTCGCTGGCCAACCGCATGGGGATGGCGGCGGGGACGCGGGTGGCCATCGGGACCGATGCGGTGGAGGAAGCCGAAAAACTCTGCGCGCAGGTCGCGAAGGAATTTCCGCGCGCCACCTTCTTCTCCGGCAAGGTCGTGTTCCAGCGCGAAAAGTGGTACCACTGGCTCCTGCACAACCAGACCGCCTATGCGATCCAGCGACGGCTCGAGTGGCTCGGACTGCCGATGATCGTGCTGCCGGTGCGCGTGCGGGACGCGTAGAATAAAAAAGGCCGGGGCGACTGCCCCGGCCTTTCCCGTTTGATGCGGAGGATTACTCCTTCTTCTCGCCGATCGTCACCTGGATCTTCTGCTCCTTCGACTTGCGGAGCACCGTCAGGGTGACGTCCTGGCCGACCTTCGCGCCCGACATGAAGGCCGCGAGCCCTTCCTCGCCCTTCACCGCCTTGCCGTCGATCCTGGTCAGAATGTCGTTCTTCTTCAGACCCGCCTGCTCGGCCGGGCTGCCCGGCAGCACCTGGGTCACCAGCAGGCCTTCGCCGTCCGCCAGGTCCAGCTGCGCGCGCAGCTCGTCCGGCAGATCGTCGGGCTGCAGACCCAGCCAGGGGCGCGACGTCTTGGGCTCGGCCTTCCGGGGTTCGGCTTTCCGGGGCTCCGCCTTCTTCGGAGCAGGCGCCGGCGCCTCCTCCTCCTCGCCCTTCGGGATCAGGTTCTTGAACTTGTCGAAGTCGAAGCCCTTGAACATCTCCCGCAGCTGGTCGTTCAGCCGGTATTTTCCGTCCTTGCCCTTGTCGAAGAACTGCTCGGGATCGACGCCGAACTGCTGGAACAGCTGCTTGAACTGGTCGAACGTGTCCTCGTCGACCGCGAACCCGTCCTCGCCCTCGTCGGGCGCCGGCGTCGCGGGCTTCTTCGCCTTCGGCTTCGACTCGTCCTTCGGCGCTTCCTTCTTCTCGAGGAACTTCTTCACCCGCTCGCGCAGGTCCTCATCGCCGCCCTTCCCCTGCTCCTTCGGCGGCTCCGCGGGTTTCAGGTCCTCCGGGTGCGCCGCGAGGACGACGGTGACCGTGCTCTTCTGGCCCGCGCGCAGCACGTCGATCTTCACCGAGGAGCCCGGACCCGCCGCCTGCATGATCGGCGCCATGTCCTGGAACGTGTCGATCGTGCGGCCGTCGACGGTCGTGATGATGTCGCCGATCTTGAGCCCGCCCTTGTCCGCGGGACCGCCCTCGACGACGCGCTCGACCTTCACGCCGTTCTTCACGCCGAGATCCTTGCGGTCGTCATCGGCGAGATCCGCCAGCCCGACGCCCATATAGCCGCGCGGTTTGCGCCGGGGCGCCTCCGCGCGGGGCTCCGTCTTCGGCTCGGCCTTCGGCGCCGTCTTCGGGGCCTTGCCGGACTTGTGGAGCTCCTCTTCGATGACCTTCTCGATGTCCTTGAGCAGGCGTTCGTCTTCGGCCTTCAGGCGCTTCTCGACTTCTTTGAGCAGATCGCGCTTGAGCGAGTCCTTGTCCTGCTCCTGCGCCGGCGCCGGAACGGCGAAGGCCAGGGCGAGGAGAGCTGCGACGACGGACTTCATAGAACCTCCGATGTACCCGTGAAGATTATACGATGGAGAAGGGCCGGTGTTAACTACGCGAGAGGTTTCCGGGAGACCTGCGACGTGCGGAGTCCGAAGCGGGAACGGACGGCGTCCACCAGCGCGGTCGTGCCGCGATCCGTCTGGACGACCACGTCGGGGTTCACCGCCTTGATCTGCGCGGCCATCTCCGGACCGGCGGCCACGTGGGCGGCGTAGTTGTGATACATGACGAGGTAGGTCTTGCACTGCTGGCGGGCCTTCTCGAGGCTCGCGCGGACCGGCTCCTTCTCGCGCGTCGTCGCGCCGAGATGGACGCAGATGACGTCGGGCTGGTATTCATCGGTGAGGAACGCCACCTCGCGGTCGGTGGTGGCGACCTTGACCTCGAAGCCCTGGCGGCCGAGCTCCATCTTCATGATGTCCTGGACCTTGGGGTCGCGGTCGACGACGATCACGCGGCGCGTGAGCATCTTCTGCATGGTCTTGAAGTCGCGCGTCGCCTTCAGGAAGTTCATCAGGTCGTTGTGAGTGATGACGTAGTTGGCGATGTTGTTCATGAACGAGGCCTTGAGCTGCCCGCTCTTGATGTATTCGAGGACCTCGGCCTCCTTGCAGCCGATCATCTCTGCGGCCTTCGTCGGAGTGTAGAAACTTTGCGTGGTCATGGATCTTCGTTCGCTGACGGTATTATATCGGCCAAACGCAAATGCAGGGGGATTAAATCGTCAGTCCCTGCGCTCGGCCAGCACGATCTTGAGCTCGACGCGCTTTTTCGCGCGGAGGACCGTCGCGGGGATGCTGTCGCCCGGACGGTGCGCGGCGAGGATCTCGCCGAGGCGCTCCTCGGTGACGGGCTGTCCGTCGAGCTCGATGAGAAGGTCGCCGGGCTGGATGCCGGCGTCCTTGGCGGGCCCCCGCACGCCCGCGACCTTGACGCCGCTGCCGGAGCCGAGCGCCTTGCGGTCGGCCTCGGTCAGGTCGTCGGCGCTGATGCCGAGGTAGACCTTCGTCGACCGGGCCGCGGGCGCAGGGGTCGCTCCGGGCTGCGTCTTCTGGATCTCGGCGCGGATGATGGCGCGGATCTCTTCGCGGGTCTTCTCGTGGGAGTCGCGGATCTCCTTCTCGATCCGCTCGACGATGCGCTTGACGCGGTCGTCGTCCTGCCCGCCCGCCGGAGCCTTGGCGAAGGCGGGGGCGGCCGAGGACAGAGTCAGCGCGATGGCGAGGGCGGCGGCGACCTTCATGGCGATTCCCCCCAGCTGAACAAGACCAGCTTAACAGAGGGATGACGAATCTGCGCCGCAGAATCGTCATGGCCCCTGAGGACGAGGAAGAGCGGGGCGCTTTAAGCCGGGTTCTGGTCCCGTCCTTTCGGACGGGCGGCGGTCATCAATCTTGGCGCCGGATTGCTCCGGACACTCATAGCGGCCTACCCATAGCGCGCCTCCCCCTTGCGGAGGACGTCGGGCGGGCAGCCCCAGGCATTGCTGCGACGCGCATCTATTCGGCCTTTCTCCGGGTGGGGTTTACCATGCCCCCGATGTCTCCACCGGGGCGGTGGGCTCTTACCCCGCCTTTTCACCCTTGCCTGATCCACGCCGAAGCACGACCTTTCGATCGTGCAACGGCGGGCCATCGGCGGTCTGAGTCTCTGTGGCACTTTCCATCGCCCCCCTTTCGGGAAACGTGTCGCCGTTAGCGACCACCCTGCCCTTGGGAGCCCGGACTTTCCTCAGCCTGTGAACAACCAGGCCGCGACCGCCCGCGCCCCGCTCTTCATCGCCCTCTTGTCAAAGAACCGGGATAAAACAGACGGTCTGTTCCATCCGATCACTGCGGCAGGAATCTCTTTCGGAATTCCGCGAGCACCGCTTGATCCACTTCCAGCGAGCCGTCCACCTGCTCCACCAGCCAGTCGGGCCTCGACGCCGCCTCTTCCGCCACCCAGCGCGCCGACCGGATGAACATACTCGACCGGTCCCGCACCTTGTCCTCGACCACCCCCCGCAGGCCCTTCGCGAGCCCCGCGTAGAAGGAGGTCTCGACCCGGACATAGACCACCGCGTCCGTCTTGATCACCGGACCTGCCGGCTCCATCCGCATCACGATCAGCGTGCTTCCTTCCAGCGGCGGAAGGATTCCCATATGGAAGATCCCCTTCGTCAGGTAAAAGCGCCGCCGTGGCTCCTTCCGGATCAGGTCGAAGCGGAGGTTGTAGCTCCGGGGATCGACGACCGTGAACGCGGACGGGTCTCCCGGCACCCGCGCGATCTCCCACTTCCCGCGTCCGAGCTCGCGCACGATCCCGCCCGTGAAGGGCATCTCGTCGAGCAGGAAATCGTAGATCTCCAGCCGCGACTTCACCTCGGCCGCCTCAAGGGGCACCACGGCCGCCACATCCTCCAGGATGTGCTCGACCCGCTTTCGCTGCGTTTCAGAGAGCTGGTCGACCGGCACCACGTAAGGGTCGACCTCGACCGCGGAGCAGCCGACTACCAGGCTTAAACCGGCACTAAGCGCCCAGGTTCGCAAGGATCTTCTCCTCGGCCGCTTTCAGCGCCGCCCGGACGTCCGCCCCCGGACCCCCGCCCTGCACGAAATGCGCCGCCCCGCCGCCGCGACCCTGGATCGGCGCGAGGATGTCCTTGAAGAGCGGCCGCAGGTCGATGTTGATGTCGGCGCTCCGCGCCACGACCACGCTGGTCGACTCCCCCGTCCCGCCGAGGATCGCCACCTTCCCGGGCTGCGCGATCAGCGCCGTTCCCACCGCCCGCAGGTACTCGATCCCCTTCCCCTCGAAGACTTCGATGACGACCTTCCCGCGCGCCGCCAGGTCCTTCCCCAGCTGCTCCGCGAGCTTCTTCTCCGCCGCCTGAAACTGCCGCCGCGCCTCCGCGAAGTCGGCCTGGACGCGGTCCAGCGACTTCTCGAGGTCGTCCCGGCCGGCCGACAACTTCTGGCCCATCGACTTGATCACCCGCGCATTTTCCCGCGCTTCGGTGAGCGCGCGGTACCCGCACACGAAGTGCACCCGCGTGGATCCCTTCTGCCGCTCGGCCCCCGTCACGCAGATCACGCCCACTTCGCCGGTCGTCCGCGGATGCGTCCCGCAGCAGGCCTGGCAGTCGAAGTCGTTCACCGTCACCACGCGGATCCGCTCCTCGTCGGGCGGCGGCTTGCGCATCGGGAGGTTCTTCGCCTCCTCGTGTCCGAAGTAGCTGATCTGCACGGGACGATTCTCGTAGATGATCATGTTCGCGAGCGTCTCCGCCCGTTCGAGATCCACCGGCGCGATCTCCTTGTCCAGGTCGATCGAGCAGCCCTGACGTCCGAGGTGGAAGCTCGAGGTCTGCGCCTTGGCGACGCGGACGAAGGCCTCCGACAGCAGGTGCTGCCCATGATGCTGCTGCATATGGTCCCGACGGCGGTCCCAGTCGATGACGCCGCGGACCTCATCCTCGACCGGTGACGCGACTGCGTGGAGGACCTCGCGTCCGTCCTCGACGACGTCGGTGACCTCGATCCCGTTGAGGGTGCCGAGGTCGCAGGGCTGGCCGCCGCCGGTCGGGTAGAACGCGGTGCGGTCGAGGACCACGCCCTTATCGGTTCGGCGGACGACGCGGGCGGTGAATTCCTTGAGATAGGGGTCGAGATAGTAGAGGCGTTCGGTCATGGGAGGTGGATTGTATCGGCGCGAGCCTTGCGGGGCAACTGCTCCCCTGTTAGGCTGGCGCCCCATGACCCGGAGGGCGTGGCTCCTGACGCTCGGCGCGGTCGCCGCGCGCGCCATCGCCGCCCTCCTGGTGCGGGTGATCGACTCCGACGGCGCCCGAAACCTGCAGATGGCCGCGCTGATCGAGCAGGGCCGCTTCATCGAAGCTCTGCGGCTGCCGACCCCCACCCCGCCGCTGCACCCGTATCTGACCGCCCTCCTCAACGTTCCCCTCCATCATCTTCTCGCCGCAGGCGTCTCGGTGTCCGTCATCCTGGGCGGACTGGCGACGCTTCCCCTCTATGCGATGGCGCGCCGGACCTGGGACGACCGCGTCGCCACCGCGGCCGCGGCCCTCTATGCGCTGCTGCCCGCGATGGTCGACATCCACGCCGAGCCCATGACGGAAGGCACGTTCATGTTCTTCTTTCTGACGTCGATCGCCGTCGGCTGGCGGGCGCTGGAGCTGCGGTCGTGGGAGACGACCGTGGCCGCGGCGTTTTGCGCGGCCCTGGCCTGGCTCGCCCGTCCCGAGGGGATCTATCTCCTGCCGCTTTTCATCGTCGCGGCCCTGCTCCGCTTCAGCCGCTTCGCGCCGGGGGCGATCGTCCTCTTCGCCGCGGTCTGGCTCGTCGTCGCATTTCCTTATCTGGCGTTCATCCACGCCGAGACGGGCCACTGGCAGACCAGCCTCAGCCCTTATCCCGGTCTCCTGACCGGCTACTTCCGAGGCGAGCGGCACCCGGAGCTGCTGCTGCAGGAATACGGCGAATACAAGGCGGTCCGCGAGCACGGGGTGCTCCTCGGCGGCGGCGGCCATCTCCTTTCCAATTTATTCGGGAAGGTGCTCTTCTATGTCCTCGGTCCGTTCCTGATCCTCGGCTTGTTCCGTCCCCGCCCCGTCGACGGCCAGCGCCCCCTCCTCGCCTACGGATGGATTGCCGCCGGGGGCTATATGGTCCCCATCGTCCTGAGTTTTGTCGTGTCGACCCCCTTCTCCCACCGCTTCCTGCTGCTGCCGGCGGCGCTGCTGCTGCCGACCGTCGCCGCAGGCATCGTCCGGGTCTCGGACTGGACCGGCCGCCGCGCGACCTTCCCGCTGATCGTCGCCGCGCTCTGCCTCGCGATGCTGGTCCGCGATCTGCGGCCGCGTCGCCCCGACAAGATCGGCCTCAAGGAAGGCGGGCTCGCCGTCCTCAAGGCGATCGGACCCGGGAAGCGGGTGTATTCGACCGCGCGCGCGCTGGAGTTCTACGCGCAGGCGGAGCACGCGACGGAGGAGCGGGACGCCGACGCGGTCGCGCTCTTCCTGCCGGACGCGGAGCGCTCGGCGGGAACCTATGCGCTGCTGGGCGAGTATCCGTCGACGCCGACGCCGGGGACGTTGCGGGTCCGCGTCTATTTGAGGAAGCGCTCGCCGTGACGGGACGCCGGCGCGCGGGCCTGGTCGGCGTCCTGTTGGCCGCGTTCCTGCTGCGGCTGCTGCTGATCCTCTCGCTGCGGGGCCAGCCGTACTTCGACACGCCGATCGTGGACAGCGCCGCGTACGACCGCTGGGGCCAGGAGATCGCGACGAAGAGCTTCTGGGGCGATCGGGCGTTCTACCAGGACCCTCTGTATCCGTATTTCCTGGGCATCTTCTACAAAACGTTCGGGCGGGACCTGCTCTGGGTCCGCGTCGTCCAGGCGCTGATCGGAACGCTCGGTCTATGGATGCTCTTCGAGGCGGCGCGGCGCCTCTTCGACTATCCGACGGCGCTGATCGCGCTGGTCTTCGGCGCCCTCTACAAGACCTTCGTCTTCTACGACACGGCGCTGCTCAAGGAGTTCCTGGGGGCGGTCGCCATCGAGGGCGCCCTCCTGGCGTGGAGTTGGAGCAGAACGGAGCGCCTGTTCTATCCACGACTGCTGTTGGGGGTCGCGCTGGGCCTCGGCACCCTGGTCCGAGGCAATCTCCTGTTGCTGGCGGTCGCGGCGGCGGGATATCTCGCGGTCCAGCGGCAGTGGAAGGGAGCGGGCCTGGTCCTCGCCGGGGCGGCGATCTGCGTGCTCCCCGCCACCGTGCGCAACATCGCCGTCGCCCGCGACTTTGTCGTCACGACCTCCCAGCTCGGGCCGAACCTCTATACCGGCAACAACCCCGAAAACACGACCGGCCGCTACCGGCCCCCGTCGTTCCTCGAAGCCGCCTCGCCGGAATATGAGGAAGCCGGCTTCCGCGCCGAGGCCGAGCGCATCCTCAACCGTCCGCTCAAGGCCTCGGAGGTCGACTCCTTCTGGCGCGGCAGGGCCGTCGACTACATCCTCTCCAACTTCGGGACCTTCACCGGGGTGACGCTGAAGCGCCTTCTGATGCTGACCAACGCGTTCGAGATCCCCGACAACTACAACATCCCGTTCATGGCGCGCTTCTCCTGGGTCCTGGCCGCGCCGATGTTCACCTTCGGACTTTTCGTCGCCCCGCTCGCCGCCGCCGGGCTCCTCCTCAGCTGGCCGGAGCGCCGCCGCTTCGCGATGCTCTATCTTTTCCTCGGTGCCTATATGGCCTCGATCCTCTTCTTCTTTGTCTTCGGCCGCTACCGGCTCCCGATCGTCCCGATCCTCCTGCTCTTCTCGGCGCAGGCGGTGATGGCGTTCGTCCGATGCCGCCCCTTTCCCAAGCCTGCCCTCGCCGTCTTCGCCGCCACCCTGCTCTTCGTCAACCTGCCTCTGCCCGCGTCGATCGGCGGCTACCGCGACTTCCGCACGGCGCACTACAACCTCGGTGTGTACTACGCAACCCACGACCGCCCGGCGGAGGCGGCCGCCGAGTTCGAGTCGGCCGCGCGGCTCAACCCGGAGGTCCTCAAGGATCCCTCGTTCGTCTGGGCCCAAGGGCAGGTCTGCGAGAAGTCGGGTCAGATCCCGAAAGCGCTCGAGAAATACCTCCAGGCGGTGCGGCTGGACGCGCATTCCGCGGAGGCGCCCTATCGCGCCGGCCGCCTCTACTACGAGGAGGGGATGTATGAGCGGTCGGCGGAGCTGCTGGCCGAGGCGCTGAGGCGGGATTCCAAGTTCGTCGACGCCGCCGCGCCCCTGGCCGAGTCGTACCGCCGGCTCCGGCGCTTCGACGCCGCCCTCGAGAGCCTGGAGGGCCCCATCGCCCGAGCCCCGGACGACTTCTCCCTCCGGCTCAAGCGGGCCGAGATCCAGGCCGAGCTTTCGATGTGGAAGGAAGCGGCTGCGTCGGCCGAGGAGGCGCTCCGGATCCGGCCCGGCGACCCCGACGCGACCCGGCTCCGGGACGCCGCCCGGGGAAAATCCCGGTAGAGGGAGGGCGCGGTTGACTTGCCCCGTCGACCGCGGGATACTCGACGTCGTGGCTCAGCTGGTGTGTGCATCGTGCGGGGCAACGGGGGACTTCGCTCCCGCGGCGGCGGGTCTCAGCGTCAAGTGCCCGAACTGCGCGGGCTCGGGCAGCATTCCGCCCAAGGGCGACACCTTCGGCAAGTACACCCTCACCGGCGAGCTCGGCCGCGGCAGCATGGGCGTCGTCCACGACGCCCAGGACAACACCCTCCATCGCCGGGTCGCCGTCAAGATCATGCACGCCAAGCGCGGCGACGAGCCCAAGGAGGCGGTCACCGACTGGCAGCGATTCATCCAGGAGGCGAGGCTCACCGCCAACGTCGCCAAGCACGCGAACATCGTCACCGTTTACGAAGCCGCGGTCCACAACTCGCGCCGCTATATTGCGATGGAGTTCGTCGCCGGCGAGCCCTTGAACCGCTGGCGCCAGGGGCGCTCGATGCGCGAGCAGGTCCGCATCCTGCGGGACGTGGCCCAGGCGGTCCACCACGCGCACGAGCACGGGATCATCCACCGCGACCTCAAGCCGGGCAACGTCCTCGTCGGCAAGGGGGGCGTTCCGGTCGTCACCGACTTCGGCCTGGCGACGTATGAGAGCCGCAAGGGCGTGACGAGCTCCTCGCTCACCCCGACCGGCTACGCCGTCGGCTCGCCCGCCTACATGAGCCCCGAGCAGGCGCGGGGCCAGAAGGACCTGGGCCGCGCGACCGACGTCTATTCGCTCGGCATCATGCTCTACGAGGCCATCGCGGGCAAGCCGCCCATCGACGGGAAGAATCCCGTGGAGACGCTGTCCCGCGTGGTCGAGGGCGTCAAGGTGCCGCCGTCGCAGTCGACTTCGGTGGCCAGCGGCGACCCGGAGCTGGACGCGATCGTGATGAAGGCGATCGCGCGGGAGCCCGGGGATCGCTTTACCACGGCGGCCGAGCTGGCTCGGGCGCTCACCTGGTGGCTCGACCGCGGCGCGCCGCGCCCCGCCCGCAGCCTGCGCCCGGGTCTCTTCGCCGCGGCCGCATCGGCCGCGCTGCTCGCCATCGCCGGGATGTACGTCCTGCAAACCCGTGCGCAGAAGCGGGCCGACGAACGCGAGCAGAAAATCCTCGCCGAGCTCGACGACACCCGGCGGAAGTTCGAGGCGATGAAGTCCGCCCCGCCCTCGTCGATGACGCTGATCGTGCCGCTGGAGAACTTCAAGCCGCGGGTGCCGAGCGCCTACAACGAAGCCAACCCCTCGAAGATCTCGTTCTTCACGAACGCCGTCTTCGAGTCCCCGCTGAAGGTCACGGACGCCGGCGACTACGACGTGCTCCTGACCGCGTCGGGGACCGAAGCCCACGGCGAGCTCCCGAAATTCCGGGTGTCGATCGACGACGCCGTGGTCGCGGACTTCATCCTCACCACCGGCAAGCCGGAAGTGTACCGCCTGACCGTCCACCTGAGCACGGAGCCCCACCGCGTCGCGATCGAATTCACGAACGACCTGTACGTGAAGGAGACCCGCGAGCACCGGAATCTCTTCATCCACGACCTTTCTTTGCGAAAGAAGTAGCCCGGCCGTCGTTGAACATCGCATAGGGAGGACTGGCCCATGAACACCCGCTTCGATTTCCGTTCCGTCCTGATCGCCGCCGCGTTCTTCGCGATCGGGTTCCTCGTGGCCGACCGCATGGCGCGCGTCGACGCCGCGCCGCCCGCCGCCGTCCAGGACGGCGTGCAGGGCTTCAGCGGCACCGACGGCGCCGTCGTGATGAAGGTGAACGGCGTGCCCAACCTGATCATCGTGCGCGCCTCCAAGCTCTGGCGCGTGGATCCGTCGGGCATGGGCCACAACCGCTCCTTCGCCACCGTCGGCGAATAATCGAGGCAAGTCCGGCGGGGATTCGTGCCGATGGAATCCCTGCATGAACGGACTCTGGCAGGCCCTTCCCGGCGCGGCGATGTCGGGCCTCGGCGCGGTGCTCTGCGCGATCGGCTACCGGCAGATCCGCTTCCAGGCGATGACGGTCGGCATCTGCGCCTTCGCGGCGTCCGGCGCGGCCGCCGGCGCGCTGCTCGGGTATCCCGCCTTCGCGGCCGGCCTCTGCGCGGCGGGCGCCGTCCTGGGCTTCGTGCTCCACTCGAAGCTGTTCCCGGTCTACGTCGGCCTGGCCGCGGCGCTGGGCGGGGGCGCCCTGGGCCTGCTCCTCGCGCTGCTGGTGAACTACTCCAACCCGATCTTCCTCTGCCTCGCGACGGCGCTGGGGGCATCGATCATCGCCCTGCTCGACACCCGGCTCATGACGATGGGCTGGACGTCGACCGCCGGCGCGGCCCTGGTCACCCTGGGCGTCTACCGCGCGATCCCGATGCTGGCCTCCCTCCCCCGGACGCAGCTGACGTGGACCCTCGCCATCATCTTCGTCCTGCTCTGCGGAGGCGGCTTCGCCTTCCAGCTCCGCACGACGCCGACGGACCACGCGACGACCCTCATCGCCCCCACGCACCCCCAGCCGACCCTCTAGATGCAATAGGGGACTCGGAGTCCCTTATTGCAGGCCACCGCGCTGCTTCGATAGAATCGCCCTCGAACGAAGGAGAATCATCGTGACCGAATACCGCATCGAGAAGGACACCATGGGCGATGTCAAGGTGCCCAGGGACGCGTACTACGGAGCCCAGACCCAGCGCGCCGTCGAGAACTTCCCCGTCAGCGGCCAGCGGCTTCCCCGCTACTTCGTCGCCGCCATCGCGCACCTCAAGAGCGCCTGCGCCGAGGTCAACCTCGCCCTCAAGCCGGCCCGCATGACCCCTGAGCTCTGCAGGATGATCCAGGACGCCTGCGCCCGCGTCGCCGAGGGCGGCCTCGACGCGGAGTTCCCCATCGACGTCTTCCAGACCGGGTCCGGCACTTCTACCAACATGAACGCGAATGAAGTCCTCGCGAACCTCTGCAACGAGAAGGCCGGCGGCCAGCGCGGCGTCTACAAGCCGATCCACCCGAACGACCACGTCAATATGGGCCAGTCCTCGAACGACATCATCCCGACGACCTCCCACCTCGCCGCGCTGCTGGCGATCCATCGCGACCTGAAGCCCGCGCTGGACCAGCTGGCGACGTCGCTCGAGAAGAAGGCGAAGGAGTTCGACGGCATCGTCAAGCTCGGGCGCACGCACCTGATGGACGCGGTTCCGGTCCGCATGGGCCAGGAGTTCGGCGGCTACGCGATGCAGGTGCGCAAGGGCTGGGAGCAGATCGAACGCGCGTCGAAGGGTCTGGAGGAGATGGCGATCGGCGGCACCGCGACGGGGACGGGCATCAACTCGCATCCCGAATTCGCGAAGCGCGTCTGCGCGCTGCTGGAGAAGAAGCTGGGCATCCCGGTCCGCGAGGCGCGCGACCATTTTGAGGCGCAGGGCGGCCGCGACGACATGGCGATGGTGAGCGGCGCGCTCAAGGGCCTTGCCTGCTCCCTGATGAAAATCGCGAACGACGTCCGCTGGATGGGCTCCGGCCCCTTCGGCGGCCTGGCCGAACTCCAGATCCCCGACCTGCAGCCCGGGTCGTCGATCATGCCCGGCAAGGTGAACCCGGTGATGAGCGAGATGCTGACGCAGATCGCCGCGCAAGTGATCGGCAACGACGCGGTGATCACGATCGGCGCCCAGGGCGGCAATTTCGAGCTCAACGTGATGATCCCCGTCATGATCGCGAACCTGCTGAGCTCGATCGCGATCCTGGCGAACGGCTCGCGGCTGTTTGCGGCGCGCTGCGTCGACGGCCTCAAGGCCAACGCCGACAAATGCGCCGATCTGCTCGAGAAGAGCCCGATCTCCGCGACGGCGCTGAACCCGATCATCGGCTACGACCGCGCGGCGAAGCTGATCAAGGAAGCCCTCGCGAAGAAGGCGAGCGTCAAGCAGCTCGCGATCGATCAGGGCCTGATCACGAAGGAGCAGGCGGACAAGGTCTTCGACTTCCGCAAAATGACCGAGCCGGGCGAAACCGGCGTCGGAGCCGGCTGAAGCCCTCCTATTTCTTCTGGCCGGCCAGAAGCGACGCCTTCAACACCGAAAGGTCCTCGTCCTTCAGCGTCCGGGACACTTTCTTCAGGATGCCCATGAAGACTTCGATTTCCTCGTCCGTATTGGGGCATCCGATATTCCCGTTCGGGCCGTTGCTGTCGGCCAACTCGTTGCGGTCGCCGTCGTGGATCACGAACCAGGGCACTCCGCTGTTCTGCGCTTTGGGATACTTCTCATAGAGCTCCTTTCCCCCGGGCGTCTGGCTCGTGTCGACGTGGACGAGGACGAACTCTTTCTCCAGAAGCGCGGCGACTTGAGGCAGGCGCTTCCACGCCTCGAACTTCACGCACCACCCGCAGCCAGGACTACTGAAGGTGAAGAAGACCTCCTTCTTCGCGGCCTTTGCCGCGACGAGCGCCTCCTTGAACAGGTCCTCGGCGCGGCGCTCCTGGGTTCCGTCGGGCGTGAGCGTCAGCAGAAAGGCGAGAATCAGCGTCATGGCAGGTTCTCCGAACCGTATTTATTATGACGTCCCGAACCGCTTGAAGGAGGGAATAGGAATGCCTACGAGACCTTATGTCTGGGGCGGCCTGGCGGCAGCGATCCTCGCGGCGACTCTCAGTCTTGCCTGGGCCTCGCCCCAGGATCGGTCCGATCGGACCTTCACTCATCGATGGGTCCAGGAATTCGGCATGGTGACTCCGTCCCACGGCCAGACCCTGCGACTGCACGTCGTAAACCTGGGACTCGCGGCCCCGCCGGAGCCCGACGCCCCGGGAGAGGTTCCTCCTCCGGATCCGGACGTCCCACCCGACCCGTGCCGGGTGACCCTGGTGTTCTATGATTCCGCGGGAGAGGTCCTCGGGTTTCTCAAAAACCAGGAGCTGCGGACCGGCAAGGCAACCCTCTTCGATCACAACTTCGAACTCCCCACGACCAATGCCGTCCCCCCCGGTCCGTGCCGCGCCACCGTCTGGATCACACAGACCAGCCGGCACCGCGAGATACCGCCGGGCCCCTGCAAGGCGACGCTGGAATTGCTCGACACGACCAGCGGCCGCACCGCGGTCCATATGCCGCCGGCAGTTGAGCGAAGAGGTGACGGCAGACAGTAGACTGTAGTCAGCAGACAGTCTCCCCCCCTCCGCCCCCCGGGAAAAAGGGGAACACTCTGCGGACTGGCGACTACCGTATGCTGATGACTCTTGAGGACGTTCGAAAGGCGTACGCTCCTCTTCAAGGCATCGTCCGCCGCACCCCCCTGCTGACGTCGAAGACGATCGACGACATGGCCGGCGGCCCGGTCTCCCTCAAGGCCGAGAACCTCCAGAAAACCGGCTCGTTCAAGATCCGCGGGGCCTATACCGCCCTGTCTCGGCTCTCCGCCGCCGATCGCCTCCAGGGCGTCGTCACGGCCTCGGCCGGCAACCACGCCCAGGGCATCGCGCTCGCCGCGAAGTTGACAGAGACCCGGTCGGTCGTCTACATGCCCGTGGCGGCGTCGATCGCGAAGGTGATCGCCACCCGCGGCTATGGCGCCGACGTGCGCCTCGCGGGCGACTCGTTCGACGGCGCCGTCGCCGCCGCCGAGGCGTTCGCGCGGGAGTCGGGCGCGACGTTCATCTCGGCCTTCGACCACGACGACATCATCGCGGGGCAGGGCAGCGTCGGGCTGGAGCTGCTCGAAGACCTGCCCGATCTCGAGACCGTCATCGTCCCCGTCGGAGGCGGCGGCCTCATCAGCGGAATGGCCCTCGCGCTCAAGGAATCGAAGCCCTCGATCCGCATCGTCGGCGTCCAAGCCGAGGGCTGCAGCGCGGCGCTGCAGTCGTGGAAATGCGGCGACGTGACGGCAGTCGCGCACGCAGCGACGATCGCCGACGGCATTGCGGTCAAGAAGCCGTCGGGGCGGACGCTGCAGTACCTGCGCAAGTACGTCGACGAGATGGTCACCGTCGGCGACGAGGAGATCGCGACGACGATCGTGACGCTGCTGGAGCGGATGAAGCTGCTCGTGGAGGGCGCGGGCGCGGCGGCGCTGACGGCGCTGATCGCCCGGAAGGCGACGCCGAAGGGCCGCACGGCGGTGCTGCTCTCGGGCGGCAACATCGACATCAAGCTGCTCGAGGGGCTGATCGAGCGGGCGATGCTGCAGGCGGCGCGCTACCTGCGGATCTTCACCGCGGTCGACGACAAGCCGGGCGGCCTGGCGCGGCTGCTGCACGAGATCGCGGCCGCGCGCGGCAACGTCATGGAGGTCATCCACAACCGTACCAGCGCGGCGGTGCCGATCGGGAAGACGGGCGTAGAGATCCTGATCGAGACGCGCGGCTCAAGCCACGTCACGGAACTGCTCGACCGCCTCAAGGGCGCCGGCTACCCCGTGACCGTGATGAGCTGACCCTGCGATAAGGGACTCTGAGTCGCTTACCGCAACCGCCTATTTGACCTCCGTGGCGTGGGGCGCCGTCCCCGACTTCGAGCAGACCTTCTTCAGCTTGGGCTTGCAGCCCTCTTCGTGCTTGAGCTCGATCTCGAGGTCGGCGGTGGCCTTGCAGGTCTCACACAGGTACGTGACGCGGGCGCGGTCCTCGGTCTCGCCCACCTTGACGCAGAACTCGGTCAGGATCGGCTTGTTTTCGCAGCGCTTGCAGACCCGCGTCGGAAGGATGTCGTCCTTCCCCAGCTCGCGCTGGCACGAAATGCACCAGGGCACCTTGACGAGACGCTTGCAGTCGCAGGGGCCGGTCGCGGTCTCCGCGAGCTTCTTGTCCTTCTTCTTCAGGCCGGCCTTCGCGGCGGCGAGCGCCGTCTCGAAATACTCCTTCGGACCCTGCAGGAACTTCGTCCGGCAGCCCGTGCAGCAGAAGCCGACGATGTATTTCTGGCCCTCGTGGATGTACTGCATGGTGAAGCCCGCCTTCACCTCGTAGCCGTCGACCACGCAGGCGCGGCTGAAGGGCTGGTAATCCTGGGCGCAAAGGACGCCGCCGAGCAGCAGGAGGAGCGTGAAGCTTCGCATCGTCCGTCTCCTAGAATGAAACCCTCAGGTTCCGGACCCGGGATGCTCGCCCCACTGGTGGTTTGCGCCGAGACATGAAATCTCGCGCGAAATCGTGCGGCTGAAATAATTGCACCACAAGACGCGGTTCGGAGCAAGGGGAACTTCGACGCCGGCTAGGGGCCGCCGCCGCCGGTGACCTTGGCGTGCGGGCCGCGGATCGTGGCCCGCAAGTAGTCCCGGTTCATCTTCGCGATCATCTCGATCGGAATTTCCTTGGGGCAGGCCTCGGTGCACTCGGCCGCGTTGGTGCAGTGGCCGAAGCCCTCGGCGTCCATCTGCTGAACCATCGCGATGGCGCGGTCGAAGCGCTCGGGCTGGCCCTGCGGGAGCAGGCCCAGGTGCGACATCTTCGCGCCCGTGAAGAGCATCGCCGCCGCGTTCGGGCAGGACGCCACGCAGGCGCCGCAGCCGATGCAGGCCGCCGCGTTCATCGCCTCGTCCGAGACGTGCTTCGGCACCGGCATCGAGTTGGCCTCCGGCGCGCTGCCCGTGTTCGCGCTGATGAAGCCCCCCGCCTGGATGATGCGGTCGAACGACGCCCGGTCCACCACCAGGTCGCGCAGCACGGGGAACGCCCTGGCCCGGAACGGCTCGATCACGATCGTGTCGCCGTCCTTGAAGGACCGCAGATGGAGCTGGCAGGTCGTCGTGGCCTTCATCGGCCCGTGCGGCCGTCCGTTGATCATCATGCCGCAGGTGCCGCAGATCCCCTCGCGGCAGTCGTGGTCGAACGCGACGGGGTCCTTCCCTTCCGTGATCAGCTTCTCGTTGAGCACGTCCAGCATCTCGAGGAACGACATGTGCGTCGAGACGTCCTTCATCGCATAGGTCTCGAAGGCGCCCGTCGACGCGGCGTTCTTCTGGCGCCAGATCTTCAGCGTGAGGCTCAGATTCTCCGCGCTCATTTGTAGCTCCGCTGCGTGGGATGGACGTAGTCGAAGGTCAGCGGCTCGACGTTCCGGACCGGCTTCTTGTCGGGGCCCGCGTATTCCCAGGCCGCGACGTGGGCGAACTTGTCGTCGTCGCGCTTCGCCTCGCCCTCGGGGGTCGCGTGCTCCTCGCGGAAGTGGCCGCCGCAGGACTCGTTGCGCTCGAGGGCGTCGAGGCACATCAGCTCGCCGAATTCGAGGAAGTCGGCGACGCGGCCGGCCTTCTCGAGCGCCATATTGATCTCTTCGTTCGAGCCGGTCACCGTGACGTTCTTCCAGAACTCCTCGCGCAGCGCGGGAATCCTCTGGAGCGCGGTCTCGAGACCCTTCTTGTTCCGGGCCATCCCGCAGTAATCCCAGCAGATCTTGCCGAGTTCGCGGTGGAAGGAGTCGACCGTCCGCTTGCCCTTGATGCCGAGCAGCTTTTTGACCCGGTCGCCCACCTCGCCCTCGGCCTTCCGGACCTCGGCGTGGTCGGCGGCGACCTTCTCCTGCTTCGTCGAGGCCAGGTAGTTCGCGAGGGTATAGGGCAGGACGAAGTACCCGTCCGCGAGGCCCTGCATGAGCGCGCTCGCGCCCAGGCGGTTCGCGCCGTGATCGGAGAAGTTCGCCTCGCCCGCGACGAAGAGGCCCGGGATCGTGCTCATCAGGTTGTAGTCGACCCAGGTGCCGCCCATCGTGTAGTGGATGGCCGGGAAGATGCGCATCGGAACCTTATAGGGGTTCTCGCCCGTGATGCGCTGGTACATCTCGAGCAGGTTGCCGTACTTCTCGCCGATGACGTTCGCCCCGAGCCGCTTGATCGCGTCGGCGAAGTCGAGGTAGACGCCCAGGCCCGTCGGCCCCACGCCGCGGCCCTCGTCGCAGGCCGCCTTCGCGGCGCGCGAGGCCACGTCGCGCGGCACGAGGTTGCCGAACGCCGGGTAACGCCGCTCGAGGTAGTAGTCGCGCGCGTCCTCGGGGATCTGGTCGGCCGGGCGCTTGTCGCCCTTCTCCTTCGGCACCCAGATGCGGCCGTCGTTGCGGAGCGATTCCGACATCAGCGTCAGCTTGGACTGGTAGTCGCCGCTGACGGGGATGCACGTGGGATGGATCTGCGTATAGCACGGATTGCCCATCGCCGCGCCCTTCTTGTAGGCGCGCCAGATCGCCGAGGTGTTGCAGCCTTTCGCGTTCGTCGAGAGGTAGAAGACGTTGCCGTATCCGCCCGTCGCCAGCACGACCGCGTCGCCGAGATGGCTCTCGACCTTGCCCGTGACCATGTTGCGCGTGATGATGCCGCGCGCGCGGCCGTCGACGACGATGAGGTCCAGCATCTCCGTGCGCGGATACATCGTGACGCGGTTGGAGGCGATCTGACGCGAGAGGGCCGAGTAGGCGCCGAGCAGCAGCTGCTGGCCGGTCTGACCGCGGGCGTAGAACGTGCGGGCGACCTGGGTGCCGCCGAACGAGCGGTTCGTCAGGTAGCCCGAGTACTCGCGGGCGAAGGGCACGCCCTGGGCGACGCACTGGTCGATGATGTTGACGCTGATCTGCGCGAGGCGGTAGACGTTCCGCTCGCGGGCCCGGTAGTCGCCGCCCTTGACCGTGTCATAGAACAGCCGGTACACCGAGTCGCCGTCGTTCGCGTAGTTCTTGGCCGCGTTGATGCCGCCCTGGGCGGCGATCGAGTGGGCGCGGCGGGGGCTGTCCTGATAGCAGAAGCTTTTGACGTTGTAGCCCTGCTCGGACAGCGTCGCGGCGGCGGCCGCGCCGGCGAGGCCGGTGCCGACCATGAGGACGGTGTACTTCCGGCGGTTGGCCGGGTTCACCAGCTTCATGTCGGACTTGTGCCGCTCCCAGGAGGTTTCGATCGGTCCGGCCGGCGCGTTCGATTTCAGCTCCATGAGGTTCTCACTTGACGATATGGAAGAGGACCCCGAGCGGGATGGAGACGAAACCCGCGCAGATGATCACGGCGTAGCCGATCGCCACCTTCCGGAGCGCGCACTCCCAGTTCGGGCGGTTGATGCCGATCGTCTGCATCAGGCTCCACACCCCGTGCGAGAGGTGCAGGCACAGGCAGGCCATGGCGATCAGGTACGCCGCGACGACGGGGATCGAGCTGAACCCGACCACCACGTTCTGGTACGCATTATGCTCGTCGAACTTCGGATGGGCGGCGCCCACCGTGAAGTGCAGGAGGTGGTAGACGATGAAGAGCGCGAGGATGGGGCCGCTCCAGATCATGGTGCGCGCGGCGTAGGTCGAGCCGTGCGGCTGCTTGAGCCCGTAGCCCACGGGGCGGGCGTCGCCGCGCCGCTTGTAGAGCTTGATCGCGCTGTAGACGTGCAACAGCACCGAGGCGAGCAGGACGCTGCGGGCGCCCCAGAGGACCATGGCGCTGGCCTTGAGCATATGGGCGTAGCCGTTCATCTTCGCCTCGCCGGCGAACATGAGCAGGTTGCCCGAGACGTGGGCCAGCACGAACAGCGAAAGCACGATGCCGGTCAGCGCCATGAGGACCTTGAGCCCGATGTTCGAGCCCGTGAACCGGCACAGGAAGGACCCTTGCATGATGCTCCTCTACCGGCTAACGCGACGACCGGAGTGCAACCATCATAGAAATCAGAGGCCGAACACCAAGGAATAAACGATGATGCGCGACGCCGCCAGGGCCAGGGGGGTGTCGTCGCTCGACGAGGACCCGCCCCGGCCGCCGCCGCCCGACATGCCGTGGTCCGCGTCCACGTTGAGGGCGGCGGTGATCGTGTTCACTTCTTCCGGCGTCCTGAAGAGCGTGACGTCCAGCTTGCACTTGTAGAAGTCCGAAAAGAGCTCTCCCATCCTCTGCCAGTGCTGATCGCCCAGTATTCCCTGAATTTTCCTGAGGGCGGCCCACTCGAATTTCGGTCCGCGCACCTCGAGGATTGTATGCGGATCCTCGGAATACAGGTGCACGAACGGCTCGCGGATCTCGCTCTTGCTCGAGGAGGAGACCGAGAATTTGCTGCGTCCGACGTCCGTGTGCCTTTTCGTCTCGGTGTAGAACCCCAGGATCGCGGCCTGGACAAGCCCCCTCGGCTGCGGCAGATCGATGATCTGGGCGGTCAGCTGGCCGGGCGCGGGAGCCGTCTCGATCGTGAACAGCAGGCCGTCGGGGGTTTCGACCGCCTTCAGGGCCTTGAAGATCTTCGGCGCACGCGAGAAGCGGAGCTTGTCGATGACGAACGCGTTGAGGCCGCCCAGGCGCAACTGCGCGGCCTGGGCGAGGGCCTCGTCCTCCTTGACGAAGGCGCCGACCTTCCGCGGGCCGGGGGCGCCCAGGTGGACCTTCGCCTCGTACAAACCGAGTCCGGTCGCCGCCGCCAGTGCCTTGACCTTGGCGTCGTCGCGCTTGATGCCCCCGGGCAGGTAGACGAAGTAATTCGGGATGAGCATATCGATCCCTCCCCGCAGCCGCTAGGCGACGTTCAGGAAGCGCCGGGCCAGGCGAAGCCACGTCTCGACCCCCAGCGGCAGCGCCCCCTCGTCGAAGTTGAAATGGGCCGAATGGTGGGGATACACCAGACCCCTGCGCGTGTTCATCGAACCGAGGAAGAAGTAACAGCCCGGGACCTCCTGGAGGACGAGCGACATGTCCTCGGCGCCCATGGAGACGTCCTGCTCGACGGCCGCCGCCGTGCCCGCGGCTTCGCGGACGCTGTCCCGGACCAGATCGGTCATGGACTCCTCGTTGATCGTCGGCGGATAGCCGCGGCGATACGTGAACTCGAATTTCGCCCCGAGCGCGGAGGCGACGCCGCCGGCGATCTTGGGGATCTCGCGCTGCAGCAGCCGGCGCACCGGCTCCTCGAACGCGCGGACCGTGCCGGTGAGGTCGACCACGTCGGGGATGATGTTATGGCGGGTGCCGCCGTGGATCTGGCCGAAGGTCACCACGGCGCTGCGGGTCGGGTCGACCTTCCGGCTGACGATGTTCTGGCAGGCGGTGATGACCTGGGCCGCCGCGGTGACCGGGTCGACGGTCTGATGCGGCGCGGCGCCGTGACCGCCGCGGCCGATGATCTTCATCCTGAACTCGTCGGAGCTGGCGAACACGGGGCCGGAGCGGACGCCGACGCGTCCTGTCGGCAGGTCGTTCCACATGTGGATGGCGAAGGCGGCATCGACCCTGGGCCCCTTGAGCAGGCCCTCGTCGATCATGGGGCCGGCGCCGCCGGGCCCCTCCTCCGCGGGCTGGAACATGATTTTGACGTTGCCGCGAAACGACGTCCGTCGCCGCTGGAGCAGCTTCGCCGCCAGGAGGGCCATGGCGGTGTGGCCGTCGTGGCCGCACGCGTGCATGACGCCCTTGTTCTTCGAGCAATACGGGACCCGGTTCTCCTCGAGGAGCGGGAGGGCGTCCATGTCGGCCCGGATCAGCATGGTCGGCCCGGGCCGGGCGCCCTTGATGAGGGCGACGGTTCCGGTGCCGCACATGGCCTTGTGCTCGACGCCCCAGGCCTTCAGGCGGGAGCGGACGAGGGCCGCGGTCTTGAACTCTTTGAAGCCCTGCTCCGGGTACTGGTGGATGGCGCGGCGGAGCGACACAAGCTCCTTGGTGGAGGACCGGACTTCGGGCGAGAGGTTCATGGGGCTAACTATATCGAGTGGCTAAAGTTCGCGCAAGCAAGGGAGGCAGGGGACGGTAGTCCGCAGAAAGTCGCTCCCCTCCCCCCCGGGCGGAGCGGAGGGGGGATTTTCTGCTGGTTGCCGTCTACGGTCTGCTGTATACTCGGCTCCATGTCCGGACACTCGCACTGGGCGACCATCAAACACAAGAAGGGCACGGCCGACGCCCGCCGCGGAAAGCTGTGGTCCAAGCTCTGCCGCGCCATCCAGATCGCCGCGAAGGAAAGCGGCGGCAACCCGGACATGAACCTGAAACTGGCCAATGCCATCCTCGACGCCCGCGCCGAAAGCGTTCCCAACGACAACATCACCCGTTCCATCAAGCGCGGCACCGGCGAGCTCGAAGGCATCAGCTACGAGCAGGTCACCTACGAAGGGTATGGCCCGGGCGGCGTCGCCTTCATGATCGACGCGCTCACCGACAACAAGAACCGCAGCGCCGCCGAGATGCGCAAGATGTTCGAGAACAGCAACGGCAACCTGGCCGGCGCCAATGCCGTCGCCTTCATGTTCCAGCGCAAGGGGCTCATCGTCATCCCGGTCTCCGTCGCGGGCGAGGACCAGATGATGAACGACGTCCTCGAGGCCGGCGCGGAGAACATGGAAACCGCCGGCGAGAACTATTTCATCACCTGCGCCGTCCCCGATTTTGAAAACGTCAAGAAGGCCCTCTCCAGGAAATACAAGTTCGTCTCCAGCGAGATCAGCATGATCCCGAAGGACGTCGTCAAAGTCGACGAGGAGACGGGCCGCAAGATCCTCAACCTGATGGAGAACCTGGACGACAGCGAAGACGTCCAGAAGATCTACCACAACTTCGTCCTGCCCGAATCCCTCCTCGGCAAGTAGTCCCCTTGGTGAAGCTCGCCGTCACCCTGGGCGACCCCGCCGGCATCGGTCCCGAAGTCGTCGACAAGGCCCTGCGCGAACGCTGGGACGCCGAATTCATGGTCCTGGGATCGCGGAGCGGCGGAGGAAGGGAGGCGCTGGCCGCGATCGACGCCGCCATCGATCTCGCGCTGGCGAAGAAGGTCGACGGTATCGTCACCGCGCCCGTCTCGAAGGAGCGCATCTCGAAGACCGGCGTCCCCTTCATCGGCCACACGGAATACCTCGCCGCCCGCGCGGGCGTCAAACAGCCGGTGATGCTCTTCGTCGCCGGTCCGCTCCGCGTCGCCCTGGTCACGACCCACGTCTCGCTGCGCAAGCTGCCCGCGATGATCACCGCCGACCGGATCCTGGGGATCCTGCGCGAGACGTCGAAGGGGCTGCGCGAGCGCTTCGGCGTCGCCGAGCCGCGGCTCGCCGTCTGCGGGCTCAACCCGCACGCCGGGGAGGCCGGCGAGTTCGGCCGCGAGGAGATCGAGGTCATCGCCCCGGCCATCGAGGCCGCGCGCAAGGAGGGCCTCCGGGCCGAGGGCCCCTATGCCGCCGACACCGTCTGGAAGCGCCCCTGCGACGCCATCGTCGCCATGTACCATGACCAGGGGCTGGGCCCGATCAAGGCGATGCACCCCGACGCGGTCAACGTCACGCTGGGGCTTCCCTTCGTCCGAACGTCCCCGGACCACGGGACGGCGTTCGACATCGCCGGCAAGGACGTGGCCGATCCGAAACCGATGATCGCCGCGATCCGGGTGGCGATCGGGATGTGTCGGTCGACGCCGACGCTGTTCTAGCCCGCGCGGACGGACTTCAAGGCGGGAACCACTTCTCTCCCGATCAGCTCGATGCTGGCCAGGATTTTCTCCGGCGGCATTTCCGCTCCCGCCACGTCCATCTGGAAGGTCAGGCGGGAGATCCCGCCCAGTTCCTCGCTTTGATGCCGGATCTTCTGCACGATCTCTCCGGGGCTGCCCACCAGCAGCGAACCCTCCTGATTCCGGTAGAGGTCGAAGCGGGCCCGGTCGAAATTCGGGAAGCCCCGCTCCTTCCCGAAGCTGTTCATGGTCTGGGCGTAACCGGGATAGAAATCCCCGATGGCCTCTTCCGTCGTCCCGGCCACGTAGCCGATGGCATGGACGCCCACCTTGAGGTGCTCCCGGGGATGCCCCGCCTTTTTCCCGGCCTCGTAATAGAGGTCGACCAGGGGACGAAAGCGGCGGGTTTCGCCCCCGATGATGGCGATCATGAGCGGAAGCCCGTGTTGCCCTGCACGGACGAACGACTCCGGCGACCCTCCCACCCCCACCCAGATGGGGAAAGGATTCTGAAGCGGCCGGGGATAGACGCCCTGACCAGTCAGGGCGGGGCGGAAGCGGCCGGACCAATGGACCTGGGCCTTTTCCCGGATCTGGAGCAGGAGGTCGAGCTTTTCGTCGAACAGCTCGTCGTAGTCTTCCATCCGGTATCCGAAGAGGGGGAAGGCCTCGGTCAGGGAGCCCCTGCCCGCCACCATCTCCGCCCTCCCCTTCGAGATCAGGTCGAGGGTGGCGTGTTCCTGGAACACCCTCACCGGATCCGCGGCGCTGAGGACCGTGACCGCGCTGGTCAGGCGGATCCTTTTCGTCAACGCAGCGGCCGCCGACAGGCTCACCACGGGGGCCGAATCCAGGAATTCCTGCCGATGGTGTTCCCCCACTCCGAACACGTCCAGACCGGCCGCATCGGCCGTCACGATCTTCCGGAGCAGCTGCTGCAGATGATCCGCGGAGTCTGCCGGGTCCCCGGTTTTGCCGACCTTATAGGCGATCGCGAAGCTGTCGATCCCGACTTCCATGGTCTCCCTCACCAGAGGGATAAAAGGGACGGTCCCTGTTATCCTGCCAGCAGACCGAGCGCGTGCTGCTCGGCGCAGCGCCCCAGCCCGTCGAGACTGTAGCCGCCCTCCAGCGCCGAGACCACCGGCACGCCGAGCCCGCAGACCACGTCGGTCATCGCGCGATAGTCCTCGGGCTTCAGGTTCAGGCCGCCGATCGGGTCTTCCTCGTAGGCGTCGAAGCCGCAGGACACCAGCACGAACTCGGGCCGGAACGCCTTCGCCGCCGACGTGACCGCGGACGTGAACCGCTTCATGAACTCCCCGCGCGGCGTCTGGCCGCTCATCGGGAGGTTGATGATATTGCCGACGCCCTTCTCCTCCTCAAACCCGGTCCCGGGGTAGAACGGAAAGCGGTGCGTCGACAGATACCAGATCGACGGATCGTCCTCGACCATCTCCTGCGTCCCGTTGCCGTGGTGCACGTCCCAGTCGACGATCAGCACGCGCCGCTTCAGGAAGCGCGCCGCGATCGCGACGTTGTTGAAAAGGCAGAAGCCCATGCCCCGCTCCCGCAGCGCGTGGTGTCCCGGGGGCCGCACGAGGCAGAACGCCGTGCGGTCGCGTCCGTCGCGGAGCGCTTCGACCGCCGCCAGCACGCCCCCCGCGGCGCGGACCGCCGCCGCGTACGTGTGCCCGTTGAGGTACGTGTCGGCATCGAACCAGCCGCCGCCCCGAGCCGAAACCTCCTTCACGACCTCGATATACTCGCGGCCGTGCATCAGTCCGATCTCGCCGACGGTGGCGTCGCGCGGCTGCAGCGTCGTCAGCTTCCGCATCAGCCCGCACGACGTGAAGTGGTCGAGGATCGCCCGGACGCGCTCGGGGCATTCGACGTGGCCCGGGGCGTGATGCTCGAGATACAGCGGGTCGGTCACCAGGAGCGTCACGGCGGCGAGTATACCCTTGTCGTTCGCGGAAGTCGCCCCTATAATCCGCGCGCCCGCATGAAGAAACGGCCCGTCGTCGTCGTCGCTCCCAACGCCTTCAAGGAAACCTTCTCGCCGCTCGAGGCCGCCCGGCTCATCGCCCGCGGACTCCGGCAGGCGCTCGATGCCGACTATATCCTCCTCCCGATCGCCGACGGCGGCGACGGCACCCTGGAGGCCCTCCGCGCTTCGATCGGCGGCCGCAAAGTCTCCGTCCGCGTCACCGGCCCGATGCACGCCTCCGTTCGCGCCGACTATCTCCGCGCGGGAAAGACGGCGGTCATCGAGATGGCGAAGGCGAGCGGCCTGAAGCTCGTTCCTCCGGAGCGGCGGAATCCGCTCGTCGCGACCAGCCGCGGCACCGGCGAACTGATCGCGCACGCGCACCGGCACGGCGCGCGCCGCATCCTCTTGGGCGTCGGCGGCAGCGCGACGGTCGATGGCGGCCGCGGCGCGATCGAGGCCGTCACGCCCGCCATGGCGCGCTGCGTCACTGTCCTGTGCGACGTGGAGAATCCCCTGCTCGGCCCGCGCGGGGCGGCGCGCATCTTCGGCCCGCAAAAAGGCGCGTCGCCGTCGGCGGTCGAGATGCTGGAGGAGTTCAACGCGGCCTGGGCGCACCACCTGGAGCGGGAGACCGGCGTCAACGTCCGCGGCGTGCCCGGGACGGGCGCCGCCGGCGGGCTGCCGGCGGCGCTGCTGGCCCACGGGGCCCGGCTGGTGCGCGGCGCGGAATACATCCTCAAGGAGGCCGGCTTCCCCCGGCCCTGCGACTGGGTCGTGACGGGCGAGGGCAAAATCGACCAGACCTCCCTCGGAGGCAAGGCGGTGGGCACCGTCCTTCGGCTTTCCCCCGCGCCGGTGGTCCTGGTCTGCGGCCGCTGCGAGCTGAAACGGACGGCGTTCGAGACCGGCGACTGCTCCCCGGAAGCGCTGGTCCGCGCGGCCCGCCATGCCGGCGAGTGGATTAAAGCCCGACGGAGCTCGAGCCGATAAGGTTCATTGCGCCTAAGATTGCGGGAGTCGCGATGAAACCGTTCGACCTGCTCCTCCTGTCCGTCGCCATCGGCCTGACCTCTTTCACGAGCTATATGTTCGTCACCGGGGGCGCCCCGATTGAAGCGAGCGCCCCGGACTCCCGCATCCAGGCCCCCCGCAACCCCGCGTTCAAATCGATCGTGCTCCACCACAGCGCGACGCACGGCGGCAGCGCCGCGGCCTTCGAGCGCAACCACCGGACCCGCCTTGGCGGCCTCGCGTACCACTTCGTCATCGGCAACGGCTCCGGCGCGGCCGACGGCGCGGTCGAGATCGGCTACCGCTGGCGCGATCAGCTGCCCGGACCGCACACGAAGAACCAGGACGTGAACCTCGAATCGATCGCGATCTGCCTGGTGGGAGATTTCGGGAAAGAGGCGCCCACGAAGAAGCAGCTGACGGCCCTGCTGGATCTGCTCGAAACGCTCTGCCGGGAGGGCCGCATCACGCCGGACCGCATCCGCTCCCACCGCGAAGTGGACGCCGAAACCCTCTGTCCGGGCCGGGGGCTGCCCATCGACGGCATCCGCACCGCCGTCGCCGGCCGCCTGACCGTCAACGCCGCCCGCCTGGCGCGCTGAAGTCTCCGCCCCTTCCCCGGCGCTTCACGCTCGCCCCGAATCGGCCGCGCGACCCCGTCTCGTGGCGCCGATTCGCAGAACTGCAAACAAATCCCAGGAATAGGGCCGACCGGCCGATGGCTTCCCGGCAGTTCCTTCTGGCATTCCTCTGGCGCCCCACGATAGATTCCCCTCGAAGAACGGAGGCGCTCATGCTGACCGCGGTCGCGTCGATCCTGCTCGCGCTCTCGGGTTCCGAGTCGGCGCCTTTGCCGGCTTCGCTGGCCGAGGACTACCGGTTCCCGGAAGACGTCGACATCCTCGATCCCGAAGGCCAGTATGTCCCTCCCCCCTCGAAGCAGCGTCCCGGGAGCGGCAGCGGCTCGCAATTCTCCATCGGTCCGGCCGGCGGCTATCTTCACGCCCGCGGCGCGGATCGGGGCGCCTGGTTCGTCGGCGGCCAGGCCCGCCTGCACTTTCTCCAGGTTCTCGCCGCCGAAGTCTCCATGACCTTCCACGAGAACCGCTACGAGAACGGGGACATCCAGGTCACCCAGTATCCGGTTCAGGTCAGCGGGATGCTCTACCCCTTTCCCAACTGGATCGTCAGCCCGTACCTGGTGGGCGGCGCCGGCTGGTACTACTCGCGGGTCACGTATTCCGGAGCGCGGGCTGGAACCTCCGACCTGACGGACCATACCTTCGGCGCGCACGGGGGACTGGGCGCCGACGTCCGCCTCGGCGGCTCGTTCACGATCGACGCGGACTTCCGCTACATCTTCCTCGACCCCTCGGGCACGCAGGTCCAGAACGGCCACTTCAACTACTGGCAGGTGACCTTCGGACTGAACCTTCTCTTCTAGACCTCCCGACTCCGGCACGGAGCCCGGCGTTCCAACGGAATATCGGCCGGCCCGTACGCCTTATATAGAGAGTCTGCACTGGAAGGGAGAGAAGGTGGTCCGGCGATCGGCGGAAGTCCTGGTGGTCTCCATCGTCCTGCTCCTCCTTGCCTCCGCCTGGCGTCCCGCCTGCCCGTCCACCGGATCGACCGACCTCCACGCGCACCACAAGCGGCCGCGCAAGGCCGTGACGGATCTCCCGGAGCTCGACGAGCTGCTCACGGGCGGCGCAGCCCGGGATCACGGGGACGACGCCCGCTTCCTCGTCCACTCGCTGAAATCCCTGCCGTCGGCCGTCGAGCCGTCGGCGGCAGCCCGCATCGACACCGACGTGCTTCGACGACCGCGATACCTGCAGGCATCGCAGCATCGCGAATTGCACTCCGCACTGGCTCCGCCCGCCTGTTGATCGCGCCCCGGGCGGATCGGCTGTTTCCACAGTGCGGAGAGACCTTATGGACCCCAAGCCTCAGACTTCCAGAAGCGCGGTGTGCGACCACGAGGGCGACCACGCGGTGCACATCATCGAATTGAACCCCCGCAAGCTGCTGTTCCTCTGCGATTTCCTGAGCGTGCCGGGGCTGCGGGTGACCGGATCGTCCGACCCGGAGCGCGGCCTGGACTACATCGCGCGCGCGCAGCCCGACGTCGTGATCTGCGACCTGGCCCTGCCTCAGATGGAGGGGGAGGAGCTGCTCGACCGGATCCGAAAAGTGTCGCCGCGGACACGGGTGATCCTGACGTCGGGAAGGTCGAGTCTTCCGATCGTGGAGCACATGCGCGCGGGCGGCGGGATCGACCTGCTGCTGGGCCCGCTGAGCGCCCCGGGCCTGTTGAACGCGGTGCAGCGGATGTTGCCGAAGGCGGGCTGAGCCTCAGCCCCACGGCGCGCGGAAATGGAATGAGCCCAGGCTCGCGCCGGGGCTTCCCTAGCGCGTGTCCTTCAGGTGCTTGTCGAACCAGGCGAAGGCGTCGGCCTGCATCGGCCGGTCGAACTTGTGGCCGCCGGGGTAGTAGTTGAATTTGTAGCGATCCGGCACCCCCGCGATCTTGAAGATCTCGGCCATCATCGCGTCCGCCCGCTTCACCTCCGCGAGCGTATAGAGCGGATCCTCGGTGCACGCCATCACCATCGTCGCCGCCGGCGCACGCAGCGCGAGGATCTCGGGGAAGTCCAGGTCCCTGAGCAGCAGCGGGACGTACGCCATCCACGTGTGCGTGAAGCATTTGTCCAGCAGGAAGTCCCGCCAGGTCGTCATGAAGCCGACCGCCACCGAACACCGGATCCGGTCGTCCAGCCCCGCGAGAAACACCGTGCGCATCCCGCCGCCCGACAGCCCCGCGCACCCGAGCCGGCAGGAATCGACCCCCGGCAGCGAGCAGAGCACATCCAGGGCGCGCTGGTCTTCGACCACATAGACTCCCGGCCACGTCGTTCCGGCGGAGATCAGGCTTTTCTCCATCTCCGTCTCGTGCTGGCCGGCCCATTGGTTGTAGGCCGCGATCCCCGCCTCGTCCGTCGGCTCGGGATCCACGCCCTTGCGCTGGATGCGATCGGACACGTCCGCCACCTTCACTCGACGGCTCCCGAAGGGGAAGGTGTCATGGACGAGCACCGCATTACCGCGCTTGGCGATCTCATTGGCCCACGCGGTGCCTCCGTAATCCGCATCCTGATGCTTGAGGACGATCGGCCAGGTCGCATCGTCCGTGCGGACGATTTTCCGCCACCCCAGGTACTTGAGGCCGCCGTGGTCGTGGAGAGCGAGGATGCCGGGGAGCGGTCCCGTGGCGCCGGCCGGCTTCAGGAAGACCGCCTCGGTGCGGGGTCCCCCTTTCAGCTGCCACGAGAGGAACTGGATGTCCAGGCCGTCGTAGGGGGTGGTCTTGTCGACGCGGACCTCGGGCTTGCCGCCGAGATCGACCGGTGCCATGCACTCGAGGAGGCGCCGCCGGGCGAGACTGCGCCATTGGCCGACGGTGAGCCCCTGGTTCGTGCGCAGAGAGTAACGAGCGGGACCATCCCCCAGAACCTGGTCCGCGAGCCAGGGTCCGTAGGGGCCGACCATGTTCGGTCGCAGGGGCGTCGGGGCGGCGGGGGGCGTCACCTCCCACGGGATCGGGCCTCGGGACTGCTGCAGCGGCGGCGGGGGTGGGGCCGACGGAGCCGAGGAGCACCCGACGAGGAGAAAGAGCGCCCACAGTCTTCGCATCATCATCCCCCTTGGCCGCCGAAGCCGAAGACGGCTTGCCCAGTTTACTACTCCCCCTCCCCCCACCCTGTAGAGAAACCGCGATTCCCTGCGGAGTTCCCGACAACCCGCGGACATCCGGATACTTCCGGAACTTTTCATCACGCGGTCCTCATCGACCGTTCATTCCGGGCATGGAGGATCGGATGCGTCGCGGAAGGGTTCCGGAAGGACGGCCGGCACCGCGGGGAGTCGAGGATCCGACCGTCCGGAATGGCGCTACGGCAGCTCCGAGACCTTCCACTGACCCCCGACCAGGCGCCAGCGCATCGTGAGCTCGGCGTCGGGGCGCTTCCCCTTGTTGTTGGTCACTTCGCAGACCAGGTCGACGCTCGCATTGTCGCCCGATACCGCGATCGTGCGGTACTGCGGTTTGAGGAACTGCGTCCCCTGCTCGACCTTCTCCTGGACCAGGCGCTGGAACGCGGCCTCCTCGCCCTGCTTCGGCGCGACGAAGCTCATGATGTCCGCGACCTTCCCGCGGTTGAAGACCGCGATGAGGTCGTCGCAGCGGCGGCGGACTTCGAGCTCGACCGCGCCCAGATTGGTGAGGTGGAAGCCCTTGATCGCCTTCTCGAGCGCGAGGATCTCCGTGAACAGCCGGCCCATCGAGGCCTCTTCCTCCGGCGTCCGGACCTTCTTGGCCTTGAGCCGGTCGAACTCGCGCTGCGCGTACATGAAGTACTCGCCCAGCACGTCCCGGATGTCCTCGATCTCGCGGGTGATCTTCGTGAGCGCGTCCTCTTTGCGGCTCTTTTCGGTATCGGTCGAGTTGGGCCACGACAGCACGCGCTCGTAAAGCCCCTGCTGGGCGTCGTGGAAGGACTTGAGGTGCGGACGGCCCTCGTCCATGCGCCCGGCCGCGAAGAGGGCCAGGCCCAGGTAGCGGTGCGCCTGCCACGCATCGGGCGCCTTGCTCACCACGAGGGTGAACTGGGCGATGGCCAGGTCGCGCTCCTTCTGGCGGTTGACGGTGTCCTCCAGCGGGAACGGGAACGGGACCACGCTGGTCGCGCGCTGGTAGTGGAGCAGCGCCAGGCCGTAGTGCGGGGCCATGTCGTCGGGGAAGTCCACCATCTTGCGGTGGAAGATGTCGTAGGCGAGCGTGTGGCTCTCGGCCGCGTCCTTGAAGACCTTCTTCACCTCGGCGGCCTTGCCCTGCGTGGCCAGGTCGGCGGCGATCTTGTACTGCGTGTTCCCGTGCTCGCGGCAGGCGTTGGCGTAGCCGAGCCAGCCCTCCTCGTTGTCCGGGCACAGCTCCACGCAGCGGCTGAACATGATCTTGGCCTGGTCGTAGCGGCCGCTGTTGTAGTAGAGCTGGCCGATCTCCATGGACTGCTTCGAGCCCGCGGAGTCCGGGCAGTTGCCGCAGCCCGGGGCGACGGCGACGAGCACCGCCAGCACGGCGGCGGAGAACTTAGACATGCGAGAGACTCCTCTTGATGACGTCTTCCACCGAAGCGTCGGCCTTCAGATCCTTCAGCGCGCGGCGGACGGCCTCTTCGGCCTGGCGGCGGTCGTAGCCCAGCGACAGCAGTGCGCCGACCGCGTCCTTACTAGTGGACGAGTCGGGGCCCTCTTTCCCTGCCGCCGACGGGAGCTTTCCCTTGAGCTCCACGATGAGGCGGTGCGCGATCTTCTCGCCGATCCCCTTGATGTTCCGGAGGAAGGCGACGTCCTCCTCGTCGATCGCCCGCGACAGGGCCTCGGGCGTGACGCTCGACAGGATCACCAGCGCCTTGGCCGGGCCCAGCTGCTGGACGCCGTCGACGAGCTTCAGGAAGATCTCCCGCTCCTGCTCGCTGATGAATCCGTACAGGCGGAGGTCGTCGTCGGAGACCTTCAGGAAGGTGAACAGCTTGGCGACGCCTTCGCGCGGCAGCTTCTCGTAGGTGGAAAGGGGGATTTCGACGCGGTATCCGACGCCCCCGACGTCGAGGACGGCGTGACCCGGCTTGCGCACGGCGACCCGCCCGCTGAGGAAGTCATACACGGGCCGAGATTATACACTTCCCCACAAACAAGCCAGTCATGTTTGTGGGACTCAGGCCGGCAGCGTCCTGTAGAGGTCGGAATAGGCCTGCAGCATCGACGCGATCGAGAAGCGTTCGCGGACCGCCCGCGCCGCCTCGCCGGAGAGGCGGTCGGACAGGACGCGGTCCCCCGCCAGCCGGACGACCGCGGACGCGAGCGCGTCGGGATCTGCCGGCGGCACGAGCAGCCCGGTGACCTCGTTCCGCACCGCATCGCCGACGCCGCCGACCTCGGTGGCGATGACCGGGACCCCCGCCGCCATGGCCTCGAGGATCGCAATCCCCTGGCTTTCATAGAGCGACGGCTGGACGAACACGTCGAACGAGCGCAACACCTCCGAGCTGTCCCGCTCTCCCGCGAAGGTCACCGTCCCGTCCAGGCCCAGGCCGGCCGCGCGGCTGCGCAGGTCGCCCTCGAGCGCGCCATATCCCACCAGAACCAGGCGCGCCTCCGGCAGGGTCTCGCGCAGCCTGGCCATCGCCTCCAGCAGATATCGGTGCCCCTTCTCCTCCGAGAAGCGGCCGACGGCGCCGATCACGGGCGCGCCCTCGAACGACCGGGTCCGCGGCCCCGCGAAGCGGTCGGCGTCGATTCCGTTGCGGACGACGACATACTTCGACGCGGGCGAGAGCCGGAGCTCGACCTGCTGCCCGAGGTCGGAGTCGGACAGGGCCGTGATCCGGTCCGCGCAGCCCTGCGCCACGCGGGTGATGCCCCGGAGCACCCCGAGCTTCAGCCCGCCGGGAACGCCAGGGATGTTCGCCCCCCGTGCGAAGATGTGGCCGTGCGGCGTGAAGATCGTCGCCGGCACGCCGGCGAGCCGGCCGGCCACCGACGCCACCACGCCCGCCTTATAGGTGTGCGCATGGACCACGTCCGGCCGCTCCTTCGCAAAGATCCGCGTCAGCCGGAGCAGCGCCCGTGCGTCGAGGCCGGGGCGGATCTCGCGCACCAGCTCGGGGACCACGAGCGCCTCCGGCGGCGCCGCCTCCGGCCCGGCGATCAGGGTCTGCTCGAACTCCGCGGCCGGGAGCCGGTCGAGCAGCGCACGCACGACCTGGTACGCTCCCCCGCGGACGCAGCGCGTGATGACCTGGACAATCCGCAGCCGGCTCACGGCAGGTGGTTCGCCAGATAAAGCAGCGAGGCCTCGAGATCGCCGGGGTCGAGGATCCCGTCGATCATCCTCACGTCCAGCAGGTCGCCGAGGAAGCCGAGGGGGTAGCTCCAGCGGCGCTCCGGATCGCGCAACGCCGACCAGGCCGCGGCCGCGTCGAGGGGCAGAAAGCGCAGGCGCAGATCCGCCGGGTAGGCCTTCGGGCCCTTGATCTCCTCCCCCATCGCCTGGCGGCAGAGCAGGTCCGGGAAGTTGACCCCGGCGTGCGTCGCCAGCGGCAGCGAGCCCCAGAAGCGCGGGTTGACCTCCATCAGCCGGTAATCGTCGTCCTTCTTGAACTCGACCATCGCGACCCCCGTCCAGCCGAGCTCGCCGATCACCGAGGACGCATACGCGACCAGGCGCTCGTCGACGACCGAGACGCAGACCGTGCTCGGACCGCCCGTCACCGGATACTCCCGGATCCGGCGGTGGGCGAAGGCCGCGCGGACCCGGCCGCCGTCGGCCAGGACGCCGACGCCGTATCCCGGACCATCGACCTTCTGCTGAATCAGCGGGAACGGCTTGATCGCCTGGAGCCGTCGGTAAGCGCGGCGGACGTCGTCGGCCGTGCGCCCGATCGAGTAGCGCTGGACGGGTTCGAGGACAGTGTCCGCGTCGTCCCGCAACTTGACGACCGCGGGATAGCGCAGCTTCGCGAGGACCTCCTCGAGCTCCTCGTCGTCCTCGGGGGCATAGGTGACCGGGATCGGCACGCCGGATTTCCGGGCGACCGCCAGCGCGGCCGACTTGTCGTTGGCGCGGCGCAGGGTCGCCAGCGGCGGGATCGGGAGGCGCGCGGGCAGGCGGTCCCGCTGCGCCGCGCAGGCCAGCGCGACGTTCGTGGACACCGGAAGGAGCACGTCGAAGCCGGCGGCCCGCTCCACGAGCGCGTCGAAGAAGGCGCCGTCGCCCGACAGCGTCGGGATCACGTCATGCCGCGACACGAAGCGCGAGCGGAAGGACGCCGGAGTCTTCTGCGCGAAGCACTCCTGCTCCACGACCGCGACCTCCGCGCCGGCCCGGCCGAGGGCCCGGACCACCGCAAGCGCGACGCGGTTAGCGCCGTCCGTCACCAGCACCTTGACCATAAATCAAACCGTTGCGTTTGTGGTCATCGGCGCGCCACCTCGACGAGGACCGCTTCCAGCTTCGAGATCACCTTGGACCAGTCGTAGTGCGCCGCCACGTGGGTGCGGCAGCGGTCCGGCAGTCCGTCATCCTTCTCGGCGAAGAAGCGCCGCAGCCCGCCGGCGATCGCCTGGGGCGTGACGTCGTCGAACAGGAGCTTCAGCGGGCCCAGAACCTCGGGGATCGCGCCCACCGGCGTCCCCATCGCCGGCGTCCCGCAGGCCATGGCCTCGATCGCGACCAGCCCGAACCCCTCGAGCGCCCGGGTCGGCAGGACGAACAGATCCGCCGCCCGGTACAGGGCGGGCAGGTCCTCGTCCTTCACGTAGCCGAGAAAGGTCGCCGGGACGTTGAGCGACTTCGCCAGCGTCTCCAGCTCCCCGCGCAGCGGGCCGTCGCCGCCGATGACGACGCGCAAGCCCGGCACCTCCGCCGCCGCGCGGATCAGGAGATCGATGCCCATGCGCTCCACCAGCCGGCGGACGGTGAGCGCGAGGGGTTCCGCCCCGAGTCCGAAGCGCGCGCGGTTCGACGACCTCGTCCCGTCCGGACGGAACTTCACGAGGTCCACCGCGCCGGGGATGAGCGTCACCTTCGAGTCCGGCACCTTCCGATGGTGCGCCTTCAGCTCGCGGCGGATGAACTCGCTCTCGACGAGGACCGCGTCGCTGGACCGGATCGCCAGCTCCTCCATCCGGTTGCGCAGCGACGTGTTGAAGAGGCGCGAGACGAGGTGGGCCTCGGGATTCGAGGCCTTCCATTCCGCCGCCCACGGCGAGATGAACCAGTACACCTTCGGCAGCGGCTTCGCCGCCGGATGCTCGTTCACGCCCTGCGCGCAGAGCGGCTGGTTGAACACGAGCAGGTCGAAGCGGTGGCGCTCGTGCGCCGCGCCGAACGTCGAGCGGTTCATCTCGTTGCAGTAGGCGAGGCGCTTTGACGCCGGCAGCTCCGGCCGGTGGGGATACGTATGGAACGCGACGCCTTCGATCACGGCGCCGTCCGCGGGGCCGAGCTCGGCGACGGCGGCCTGGACGTGGACCTCGTGGCCCCTTGCGGCGAGGAGCCGGTCCATGTCGAACGCGAAGCGGCTGTTGCCCGGCGCGAAGAAATCGTGGACGTGGAGGATCTTCATCGCCGCGCCGCCGCTTTCTCGTAGACGCGGACCGTATCCTTCGCGGTGCGCGACCAGGAGTGGGCCGAGACGCGTTTCGTCCCCTTCGCGATCAGATCGCCGCGGAGGACGGGATCGGAGGCCACGCGCCGCATCGCCGCGGCGAGCTCCGCGACG
>Ga0137410_10000224_pt1 | contig 39991 bp, 26 predicted proteins | sample CZODoug1_16funga_FD_108878 | JGI IMG/M metagenome (GOLD analysis project Ga0137410, IMG submission 108878) | Vadose zone soil fungal communities from Angelo Coast Range Reserve, California, USA - CZODoug1_16fungal (Illumina Assembly) | ecosystem: Environmental > Terrestrial > Soil > Vadose zone... | reverse complement strand
GAACCAGCCAAATTGCCGCCCACCGCCTGAGAGCACTCCGATCTCCCCCCCCAAGGGCGGACTTCAAGTAACCCCACCCGCCGTTCCCACTCGACATTCTTGATCTCCTCTCTTCAGCACCAAGCAACGGAATTCTCCGGAGCATCCGGGAACTCCCCTGACTGGCGTTGCGGAGAGCAAGCCTTGTGCCACCCGCCACCCATTATGGGGATAATGAACTGAAGTATTTGGTAATAAGTTAGTTACGACGCGACGATGCGGCAAAGTCCCCTCGACCGAAGTGTCCTCAACCGCTACTTTCGCGTACGAACTGGTGAATATGCCTACAAATGCGATTGGACCGGATCATCATAAAACCGGATCGATGTACAACAAGAGCGTGGCGGAGCTCAGCGGGCCGCAGGGGAGCGGCGGGCGCGCGCCCCGTTCCAGTGGAATGCCATGCGGGAGAGGAAGCGGAAGCGTTCCGACTTCAGCTTTCCCCGACGCTGAAGCACGCGCTGAAAAGTCACCCAGCGGCCAAGCGAGGGATCGTCGCTCCAGCGTGCCGGCACGTTACAGTCGCCGTGGGCGAGCCGATACTCCGCAAGGCGGCGGCACATCTGCTCCCAGGAACTGCTGCGTTCCCGCTGCAGGAGATCGCTTCCCGTCCAATGAAACGCCAACCCGTCCAGCAGGTTGATCCGATCGCCGGCGAGCCGGGCGCGACGGCGCTTCTCCCGCTGCAGGCAGACCCAGCGGGCAAGTCGGGGATCGTCCGGCCAGCGTCGGGGGACGTCCGTATGGCCGTGGACGGACCGAAAAGCTACCAGTTGGTCGAATTGACGGCGCCAGGCCTCCTGCTGCCGGCGGCTGTCCCCCCAGCGAACCGGGCCCCGCCGGACCGGCACCGCGGAAGGCTTCTCGATCTGCAATCCCAGTTCACGGAGACGGATGCAGCGGTCGGGACGCATCGTGCCGTGGCGGAGCAGCGAGCGCTGGCGGGCGACCCAGCGTCCCAGCGTGGGATTGTCGGTCCAGTTTTTCGGCACGTCGCAGCCGCCGATGGCACGGCGGTACTCCGCCAACCGCTTGAACATCCGATCCCAGGCGCGGTCGCGGTTGCGGGAGCGGCCCCGGTCCAGGGGAATCTCGATGCCGAGATGTTCCAGCCGGAGACGGCGATCCTTCCGCATCTGGCCCGAGCGGAGGAGGTGCCGCTGCCGCACCACCCATCGCGCCAAGACCGGATTGGCCGACCCGTTTCCGGGAACGTCCGCATGGCCGTGCGCGCGGTGATAGGCCAGCAGCGCATCGCACATCCGGCTCCATTCCCGGTCGCGCGACCAGCGCCGCTCATCCGACGTGAGCCAGCGCACCCCCTGCGACTCCAGCGAGCCGAGCCGCGAGGCGGGAAGTTTCCCGAGCCGGACGAGGCGACGCTGATTGACGACCCAATGGGCGAGGGAGGGATTGTGCGGCCAGTGGCGGGGGACGTCGACGTGGCCGTGCGCCTCCCGGAACTCCAAGAGCTCCTTCAGACGGTCTTCCCACATGAAGCGGCAATCTCCGTTTGAGGTCGGAGATATTGCTAGCGCGAAGCCGCTTCGGCCGCTATCAGGTGCGTTCCCTGATTGAACATCAGGGAAGTTCCCTATAATAGGGAGGAATGCCCAACGAGCCCAGCATGGACCGGAAGCCGCTGAAGGACTCTCGGACGGCGTTGCTGCGATACAGCGCGGCCATCCTGGTCACCGTCGTCTGCACCCTTCTCTCCCTGGCCCTCTCCCACTTCCTCACGGGGGCGGTCACCCTCCTGCTCTACGTCCCCGCCGTCATGATCGCCGCCTGGCTCGGCGGACTCGGCCCCGGCCTCCTCTCCACCTTCCTGAGCGTCGCCCTCACCACCTACTTCTTCCTCGAACCGAAATACGAGTTCTCCATCCGCAGAGCGGACGACACCGCCGAGATCGTCGTCTTCTCCTTCGTCGCCTTCCTCATCAGTCTGCTCCATACCGCCCAGAAGAAGGCTCAGCAGGCCCTGCTGGACAGCAAGGAGAAGATCCGGCTGATCGTCGACGGCGGACTGGACGGCATCATCTCCTTGGACCGCGACGGCAAAGTCACCCAGTGGAATCCGCAGGCGGAGCAGATGCTGGGGTGGAAGGCCGTCGAAGCGGTCGGACAGGAATTCGCGGCGCTCGTCTTTCCCATGATCCAGCAGGAAAGCCTCAAGCGCGGTCTTGAGGAATACCTCCGGAACGGGAAGGCGGACATTCTGAATCGGCGCATGGAGATGACCGGGGTCCGCCGCAACGGGGTGCAGTTCCCCATCGAGCTCGTGGTCATCCCGATCCGCGCAGAGGGGTCTGTGACCTTCAGCGCCTTCGTCCGCGACATCACGGAGCGTGCGCAGCACGAGTCGGCGATGCAGTCCCTTCACCGGCAGCTGCAGGAGCGGAACGCCTGGCTGTCGCTCGTCTTCGACGTCACCCGGGCCGCAAATGAGGCGGAGACCGTGGATCACGCGTTCGCCTTCGCGATCCGGCGCATCTGCGAGGAAGGCAGCTGGATGTACGCTCACGTCTATCTTCCCGAGCGGGAGCATCCCGGGACGCTCGTGCCCTCGGTGCATCATCACAGCCGCGACCGGCAGCGTTTCCGCGTCTTCCGGGCCGAATCGCTGGCACGGCCCCTGCGGAAGGGCGTGGGGATCGGCGGCCGCTGCCTGGAGAGCGGCGCCGTCGAATGGGCGGAGGACATCCCTGAGGACCCCGCCTTCGGGCCCGAGGATCCGTATCGCAAGGCCGGCGCCCGCACCGTCGCGGCCTTCCCCGTGCGGATCGGCCACGAGACCATCGGCGTGTTCGAGTACTTCTCCCTCGAGGGGATCCCGAAGAGCGAGACGCTCGTCCACCTGATGGGCGTCGTCGGGCTCGAACTCGGCCGCGTCGTCGAGCGCCAGCGCCTGCAGGAAGACTATTCCGAGGCGGTCTGGGAGCAGCAGCGCGTCATCGCGCAGGAGCTGCACGACGGCCTGGGCCAGGAGCTCACCGGCCTGGGGTTCCTCAGCCAGAGCCTGACGGACATCCTGAAGGAGCCCGAAGAGATCCGCCGGGCCGGTCGCCTGACCGACGGGCTCAAGCGCGCCCTCGAGCACATTCGCGGCCTGGCGCGGGGAGTGTCCCCGGTGGCGCCCGAGCCCGACGGGCTCACGACCGCGCTGGGGCAGCTCGCCGAAAGCACGGCGGCCGCGACGGGCATCGCCTGCCGTTTCGACAGCGACGAGTCCGCTCTCGTCGAAAGCAATACGATAGCCGTGCATCTTTTCCGCATCGCCCAGGAAGCGGTCACGAACGCCTCCAAACACGCCCGTCCGGGCCGTATCATCCTTCGACTCGCCTCCTCCGATGAGGGGCTTTCCCTGACCGTGGCGGACGACGGGATCGGCCTCGGTGAGCGAAACGGCAATACCGGAGGCAGCGGGTTCCGGATCATGCGATACCGGGCCGCCGCGATCGGGGCCTCGTTGAGAATCGAACCCGCCGAGGGCGGAGGAACCCGCGTCACCTGCATCCTGGCCGATCTTGGAACCCGAACTACCGCGAGGGAAACTCCGCCATGAAAGCCGCCACCGACAAGGACTCCTCGCCCGTCGAGAAGAAGCGCGTCTTCCTGGTCGACGACCATACGATCCTGCGCGAGGGTCTGGGTCAGCTCCTCAACCAGTCTTCGGATCTGATGATCTGCGGCGAAGCCTCCACGTCGGAGGAGGCGCTCAACCGCATACCGGCGGCGAAGCCCAACCTGGTCGTCGTCGACCTCTCCCTCCCCGACACCGGCGGGATGGAGTTGCTGCGCTTGCTCAAGCTGCGGCATCCGGACATGCCGGCGCTGGTGCTGTCGATGCATGACGAGTCCGTCTACGCGAAGCGGGCGCTGCGGGCGGGGGCGAAGGGCTACATCATGAAGCACGAGGCGATCACCGAGGTGCAGGTGGCGATCCGCCGCATCCTGGAGGGGGGCCTCTACCTGAGCCGCAAGGTCTCGGACTGGCTGGTGCAGTCGGCGGTCTCGTCGCGCCCGGGCCGCGACTCCCACCCCATCAACGGCCTGAGCGACCGCGAGTTCGAGGTCTTCGAGATGATCGGACGCGGCCTGGGGACGAGCGAGATCGCCCGGCAGCTCCACCTGAGCGTCAAGACGATCGAGACCTATCAGGCCAAACTGAAGGAGAAGCTCGACCTCGCCGACGCCCAGAAGCTCTTCCAGTTCGCCCTCAAGTGGGTCGAAAGCCGCTGACGGAATAAACAGACCGTCTGTTTTATTCCTTACCCCTCTGGAGTCGGCTCGGAAATTCGCCGATAATTGGGGAATAATGGATACCCGGGACCATCCAATCAGCGACGGGAAGCCTGTGACGGAACCGGAACTGATCCGCAGGTCCAAAGGCGGAAGCCGCGAGGCCTTCGGCCAGCTGGTGGCCCGCTATCAGGTTCCCGTCTATCGAGTGGTCCGAGGGGTCCTTGGGAGTCCCTCGGAGAGCGAGGATGTCGCTCAAGAGGTCTTTCTCAAAGCGTATGCCAACCTGGCGAAGTTCCGCGGAGAATCGGGATTCTTCACCTGGCTGTACCGGATCGCGGTGAACGAAGCCCTCCGGGCCCGCAAGCGCCGTGCGTTCGCCAACGCCGACGCCCTCCCGGAGGTCGAAGCACCGCCGCCGGCCCCGCCCGAAGAAGACGCGCCGACCCTCGCCACGCTGGAGAAACTCCTCCGGAAGCTATCCGACGAGTTCCGCTCCATCGTGGTCCTGCGGGACATCGAAGGGCTCTCCTACTCGGACATCGCCGAAACGCTGGAGATCCCGATCGGGACGGTCGAGTCGAGACTCTTCCGCGCCCGCCAGGAACTGCGCACGCTCTGGAGAGAGTCGAAGGAGGCCAAGAATGCACTGTGACGACGCCGCCCGCGCCATTCACGCGGTAGAAACGTCCCCCGACCTGGACGTCCACCTCTCCGCCTGCGACGAATGCCGGCTCCTCTCCGACGACTTGGCCCAGATGAACCGCGCCTTCGCCCTCGCCCGGACGGAATGGGTGCCGTCGCCCGCCTTCCGCGTGAACCTCCCGCTGGCCCCCTGGCGCCGCCTCGCCATCGCCGCCTCGCTCCTCGTCCTCCCGCTCGCCGGCTGGGCGGTCGCCTCGATCCTCGGCTCGCGGCCGGATTACGACGTCGCCGCGGTCCTCGAGCCCGCCGTGGTCACCGTGGAGCCCACCGACCGTCAGCTCCTGGGCGCCCTCTTCCTTGAGGAGACCCGGTAATGAAGATCTGGATCCTGATCTTCTCGACCGCCCTCTTCGTGGGCGGCACCTGCCTCGGCGTCGCGCTCCAGCCGAAGCTCGTCCCCACGGCGAAAGCCGAAACCCGGACCGACTCCGCCCCCGCCCCGGCCTGGGGCCAGCACCATGGCCGCGAGCTCTCCCTGCATCGCTTCACCTCCGAGCTCAAGCTCTCCGACGAACAGGACCGCGAGCTCGACGCCATCCTCACCGAAAGCCAGGACGAACTGAAGTACCTCGGCAGCGCCATGCGGGCGGCCCAGGACAAGTCCCGCCAGCGCATCACGGACATCCTCACCCCCGAGCAGAAGAAGCGCCTCGACGAGCTCATGGCCGCCGAGCGCCAGAAACGCTCCGACGCCGAGCTGTCGAAGACCGTGGCGTCGTATTCGAAAATCCTGAAGCTCAGCGAGGATCAGGCGAAGGACCTGCGCACGGCCCTCGAGAATTCCCGCAGCCGCCGGCGCGAGATGAAACACGGTGAGGACTACCAGCAGATCCGGAAGTCCGCCCGCGAAGAGCAGAACAAGGCCCTCGAGAAATCCTTCACTCCCGAGCAGTACCAGCGATACCTCGAAGTCTCGGAACTGGAACGCAACGATCGATAGGAGGGGTTATGAAGACTTGGATGGCGGTTGGAGCGGCCCTGCTTTCGGCCACGTCGGCCTTCGCCCAGCAGCAGGACGACCCGGTCGAGCGCTCCGTGCAGCGGCTCAAGGACCAGCTCACGCTGACGGACGAGCAGGTCACCAAGGTCCGCGACATCGTCAAGAAGGAGCGCGACGACGTCAAAGCCGTCCTCACGGACGCGCAGAAGACGACCTATGACCAAGGCGGTCGCGGCACCCGGCCCGGCGGGAACAACCCGGGCAACGGCAACGGAAACGGGAACGGCAACAACTTCGCCGGCATCCGCGGAGGCGCGTGGCTGCCCGCCACCAACGACCTCAAGACGCAGCTCTCGCTGACAGACGACCAGGTCACCAAGATCAACGAGTTCCGCGACGCGGTCCGTCAGGAGATGCGGACCTTCTTCCAGAACCGCGGCCGCAACAACGGCGGCGGCCAGAACCTTGCGGACCAGTACAACGCCTTCCAGGAGAAGAGCAAGGAAGAGACCACCAAGAAGATCCGCGAGATCCTCACCGACGAGCAGAAGCCCAAGTTCGAGGAGGCCCTCAAGACCTTCGCCGCCAGCCAGCCCGCCCCCGGCGCCTTCGGCGGCTTCGGCCAGAACCGCGGCACCCTCGACGACCGCGTCACCCGCGTCATGGAGAACCTGAAGATCGAGGACGCCAAGGAGGCCGACGCGGTCAAGGGGCTCGTCCATAAGGTGATGGAGGCGATGGACAAGCTCGACACCCACCAGCGCGAGACCCGGACGAAGGTCGATGAGCTCGCGAAAAACAAGGACCTCTCCGACACCGCCGTGGGCGAAAAGATCGAGGAGATCCTCAAGACCAACAAGGAGCTCGAAAAGGATCTGGCCGGCACCCGCAAGGCGCTCACCGAGGTGGTGACGAACCGGCAGGAGCTGGAACTGATCCGCCGGGGAATCCTGCGATAAGGGACGAGGACTTCAGAAACCCCGGGGCGGTTCCGCCGTCCCGGGGTTTTTTTGTCGGATCAGGAGTTGTCCCTGGCGCCGATGCCGGCCACGGCGGCGGCCCCCAGGTAGATCACGCCGAGGGGGATCAGGAACCAGCGCGAGAGCTGGACCACGTCGGGGTCGAAGATTCCCACGGCGATGAACGAAAGGCCGAAGCCCGCGAAGACCACGAGGCTGACGGCCCAGCGCCGCACGGTCATCTCCTGCAAGACGCATTCCAGCGAGTTGAGGAGCAGCGCGAGCCCGATCATCAGGGTCACCGGGATGCGGAACCACCAGGGCATGATCCAGCGGAATTCGTTCTCGACGAAGAACTCCTGCCAGCCCAGGAAGAGGACGAGTCCGATCCAGGCGACCGCCGCGAGCCAGCGCGTGACGGGAGCTTCCTCGCTCACTTCAGCAGCGCCTCGAGCTCCTCGGGCGACGTCACCGGCTTCCTGCAGGTCATATTCTCACAGACGTACGCCGCGGTCTTTCCCTGCACGGCCGTGCGACCTTCGAGGACCGGAATCGACGCCTTCCCGTCCGCGAGCGCGAGCACCTTGTTGGGCAGGTATCTGCTCCGGACCACCTTGAGCAGCGGCCCGGGATCGGGGCCGGCGATCACGATCTCCTTCGACGGCCCCTTCAGATGGTCGAGCGCGACCATCATCCAGCCGTGGCCCATCGGGTTCCGCTCGAGATGCGACTTGAAGGAGCGCACCACTTTGTCCGCGCGGTCGCGGTAGGCCGCGTCGCCCGTATAGTCGAACAGCTTGAGCAGCGTCAGCGTCATCACCGAATTGCCCGACGGATGCGGCCCTTCGTACTCCTCCCGCATCCGCGCGATCAGGCTTTCGTGCGACTTGGCGCTCACGAAGTAGCCGCCCGCGGTCTCGTCCCAGAAGAGCGTGTTCGCCGCCGCCACGAGCGATTGGGCCTCATTGAAGTACTTCCCATCGAAGGTCGCTTCATAGAGGTCGAGCATCGCCGCGGCGAGATAGGCGTAATCCTCGAGGTAGCCGTTCAGCTTGGCCTCGCCCAGGCGCGAGGTCCGCAGCAGCATGCCGGCCTTCCGGTGCGCCGTGAGCAGGAATTCCGCCGCGCGGACCGCCGCGTCGCGGTATCTCGGCACGTCCAGCGCCGCCCCCGCCTGGGCCATCGCGCTGATCATGAGCGCGTTCCAGCCGGTCAGGACCTTGTCGTCCAGGTGCGGCCGCACGCGCTTCGAGCGCGCCTCGAACATCTTCTTCTTCAGGTCGGAGAAATCCCCGTCCTCGACGATATGGAGCACGCTCTGGTTCTTCGGGATCGACTCCTCGTGCGGCTCCCAGTTGCCGCGCGGCGTGACGTCGAACGCCTTCATGAAGCGGTCCGCGTCCTTCCCCAGGACTTCGACCACCTGCGTCGGATTCCAGACGTAGAACTTGCCCTCGATCTTCTCGCTGTCGGCGTCCTCGGCCGAGTAGAAGCCGCCTTCCTTCGAGGTCATGTCCCGGAGGATATAGTCCAGCGTCTCGCGGACGACGCGCGCGTAGAGGTCCTTCTTCGTCAGCTGCCACGCCTCGAGGTAGCAGGCGGCCAGCAGCGCGTTGTCGTACAGCATCTTCTCGAAGTGCGGCACCAGCCACTCGCCGTCCGTCGAGTAGCGGGCGAAGCCTCCGCCCAGCTGGTCGTAGATGCCGCCGCGCGACATCTCCGTCAGCGACTTCTCGACCATCTCCAGGGCCTTCTTCTCGCCGGTGCGGACGTAGTGCCGCATCAGGTACGAGATCGTGGTCGAGTGGGGGAACTTCGGCTGCTGGGAGAAACCGCCCATGCGCGGCTCGTAGCTGCGCTCCGACTGGAAGTACATCTTCTCGAACGCCGCCTCGAGCTTCACCTCGCCGGGCGCCTCGACGTCGGACATCTTCTTCAGATAGTCCCCGACCTGGTCCGCCGACTCGTTGAGCTCCTTGCGCTTCTCCTTCCAGAGCTCGGTGATGCGCTTGAGGATCGACATGAACCCGGGCCGGCCGTAGCGGTCCTCCTTCGGGAAGTAGGTGCCGCCCATGAACGGCTTCAGGTCGGGGGTCAGCCAGGCCGACAGCGGCCAGCCCCCCTGGTTGTTCATCGCCTGCACCGCCGACATATAGATCTGGTCGACGTCCGGCCGCTCCTCGCGGTCGACCTTGATGGGGACGAAGTTCTCGTTGAGGAACTTGGCGACGTCCTCATCCTCGAACGACTCGTGCTCCATGACGTGGCACCAGTGGCAGGTCGAGTAGCCGATGGAGAGGAAGATGGGCTTGTCCTCCTTCTTCGCCTTCTCGAACGCCTCCGAGCCCCACGGGTACCAGTCGACGGGATTATGGGCGTGCTGAAGGAGATAAGGGCTCTTCTCCTTCGCGAGCCGGTTGGTATGCTGGTGTTCCATCTTCTTCTCGTCGGCAGGTTTGTCCTGGGGGACCATGAGGAGGAGGAGGGCGGCCATAAGGCTCCGCATGGCCCCATCCTAGCAAAGGACGCGGGAGGGGCGTTTCGAATTCCGTTCCCGGCGGGAATAAGGCCCGCGGGAGCGTCTCCAATCAAGAACCAGGGAGGGATTCCAGCGTGACCCGAGTCCGGGGGTTGTGGGCGGCCGTCGTGCTGTTCTTCCTCTCCGGAGCCACCGGGCTCGCGTACGAGGTCGTCTGGTTCCGCCGCTTCTCCCACATCTGGGGCGCCTCCACCCTGGCCATGGGCGCCGTCGTCGCCTCCTTCCTGCTCGGCCTGGGCATCGGCGCCCACCTGCTGGGGCGCCGCGCCGACCGCATGAGGTCGCCGCTCGAGGGCTACGGCTGGTGCGAAGCCGGCATCGGGCTCCTCGCCCTCCTGATCCCTTACGAGTGCGCGGCGCTGGGCTCCGTCACCGGAGCCTTGTACCCTCTGCTCCAGGGCATCCCCGTCCTGCACACCCTGGTCCGCTTCCTGCTGACCTTCCTGGTCATCGGCCCGCCCTGCATCCTCATGGGCGGCACCTTCCCCCTCCTCGTCCGCCAGTTCGTCTCCGGCGAGGTCGGCCCCACCGCGGGTCTCCTCTATGCCGTCAACACGGTCGGCGCCGCCGTCGGCTGCTACCTCGCGGGATTCCATCTGCTTCCCTGGATCGGGCTCACCGGCACGAACGCGCTGGCCGCCGGGCTCAACATGCTGGTCGCGGTTTGCGCCATCCAGCTTTCGAGCCGGCTCGACCCTGTCCCGCCGCTCGCGGTCGAAACGACGGCGCCGACCGCGCCGGTCCAGCGGCCCCCGACGGCCGCGCTCCTGGCGGCATCAGCCCTCACCGGCCTTGCGGCCCTCCTGCTGCAGATGGTCTGGACCCGGCAGCTCTGCGTCATGCTCGGCGGATCGACGTACGCGCTGACCTCGACGCTCTTCGTCATCCTCCTCGGCATCGGCCTCGGCAGCCTCCTGTTCCGGGCCGCGATCCCGCACCTCCGGCGCCCCGCGGAGGCCGCGGGCTGGGCCCTGGGCCTCCTCGCGCTCAGTGCCGGCTCGACGAAGCTGCTCGTCCCCCCGCTGACCATCGCGGTCGGCCTCTCCCGCGACCTGCGCTCGCTCGGCCTCGGCAACGCCGCCGTCTGCATCGCCGCGAGCGGCGCGATCGAGTTCCTCCCCTCGATCTGCATGGGCTTCCTGTTCCCGCTCCTCGTCCACCTCACCCGCAGCGGGACGGCCGACGCCGGCCGGGCGGTGGGAAACATCTATGCGTGGAACACCGCGGGCAGCATCTTCGGCGCCGCCGCGACGGCGCCGCTGGGGCTGGCCCTGCTCGGCGGGGCCCGGACGATGGCCGCGGGCCTGGGATTGTATCTGGTCTCCGCCCTGCTGCTCGTGCCGCTCCGGGGACGCCGCGCGATCCTCGTCACCGCCGGCGTCGTCCTGCTCTCCGCGGGCGGCATCGCCCTCGCCGCCCGGAAGCTTGATCCGAGGCTCACCGACGCGGGCATGTACATGTACGGCTACCGGGATCCCGAGCGACGGAACCTCCTCTACTACCGCGAGGGCGCGTCCTGCAACGTCACCGTGAACGAGCACCTCGTCGACCGCGCGCTGGCCGTCAACGGCAAGGTCGACGCCACCAGCGAAGGCGATATGGACATGCAGGTCGGCATCGCCTACCTCTCCCGCTTCCTCCGCCCCGCCGCGAAGAACGTGCTCGTCATCGGATACGGGAGCGGGACGACCTCGGGCTGCAGCCTGCTCTTCCCCAACACGCGGGTCACCTGCTGCGAGATCGAGCCCGCCGTCTACGCGGCCTCGCGCTTCTTCTCCCCCCAGAACCACGACCCCGACCGGCATCCCCTGTTCTCCATCGTCTTCGACGACGGCCGCAGCCGTCTTCAGGGAAGCGCGGAAAACTATGACCTGATCCTTTCCGAGCCCTCGAACCCCTGGCTGGCCGGCGTCGCCAGCCTCTTCACCCGCGAGTTCTACGAGTCCTGCCGCGGGAAACTCGGCGAACGCGGCATCCTCGCCCAGTGGATCCAGCTGTATTCCTTCTCCGAGCAGGAGTACGCCCTGGTGATCCGGACCATCACGTCGTCGTTCAAGCACGCGGCCCTCCTGCGCATCAGCAGCAGCGACACCGTCCTCCTGGCCTCCGACGCCGAGATCCTCCCCGACCGGGCCGGGATCGACGCCGTCCAGAAGAGGGTCGACGAGTCCTTCGAGATCAGGGCCGACCTGAAGAAGTACCTCGACAGCTCCGACGTCCGCTCGCTGCTGCTCCGGCACCTGCTGCTCGACGAAGAGGGTCTCAAGCGCCTCGCGTCGAAGTCGACGTCGACCGCGATCAACACCGACTTCAACCTCCGGCTGGAGTTCGACGCGCCGCTGCGGCTGTTCAACTCCGAGATCAATCCCGATCCGGAGATGGGGCCGACCATCCTCACCGCCGTCCAGTCGCCCTGGCTGACGCGGATGATCGAGACCTGGGCCTTCACGCGCGACCAGGCGCCTGCGCTCCGCTGGCTCGCCTTTCTTCTGAGCAACCACGCCCTGAACACCCCGGCCGTCGACCTGCTGGACCACGCCCTCCGCCTCGACCCCGACAATCCGGAGACGCTGGCGAGCCGGACGATCGCGCTGAAGGACTGGGTCGACGACGACGTCCTCAAGGCCGTGGCGAAGATTCTCGAGCGGTCCGTGGACGAGGCGGTCCGGGTCGGCGCCGAAGCCAACCGGCGCTCGAATTACGGGCTCGCGAAGGAGATCCACACCCGGGCGCTGGAGCAGCGTCCCGGGTCGGCGACCGCGTGGGCACAGATGGGCTCGACGCTCGACAGCCTCCACGAATGGGAACCGGCGCGGGAGGCCTGGCTGAAGGCGGCCGCCCTGGATCCGCTCAACGAGTCGATCCGGAAAAGCCGCAACTCCTTCGAGCATCGGCGGGCCGAGCGTCCGAAATAGCCGGGGCGTCGTTCAATTCCTTGCCTGCCGGGTCCCCGAGGCTAGAATGAACCCATGAAGAACGCGCTCGCCGTCGCCACGGCCTCCGGAATGCTCGCGCTGGCGGCCTTCAGCGTCGCCGCCGTGGCGATGCCCGCCCCCGCCCGCCCCGCACAGGAGAAGTTTAAGTACGCGAGCATGGCGGGCTGCAATACGAAGGACTGCCACGGCGCCGACGCCGCCAAAGGCTCGCCCGGTCTGAACGAATACACGATCTGGAAGGCGCAGGATCCGCACGCCAAGGCCTTCACCACCCTCTATAAGGCTCCCTCGAAGGCCATGGGCGCGGCCCTGAACATCCCGAAGGTCTACGAGAGCCCGAAGTGCCTTACCTGCCACTCGAAGATCGTCGACGCGGCCGGCGTCGTCGAGGGCGCGAAATGGTCCGTCCAGAACGGCGTCTCCTGCGAGGTCTGCCACGGCCCCGCCGAGAAGTGGTTCAAGCCGCACGCGACGCCCAAGGAGAGCAACTGGTCGCACAAACAGTCGGTCGAGAACGGCATGATCGACCTGCGGGATCCCTTCGACTGGGCCGTGAAGTGCGCGAGCTGCCACCTTCAGATCGACTATGACATGATCAAGGCCGGTCATCCGCGCCTGCATTTCGAGCTCATCGAATATAACAGCCGCACCGGCGCCCACTGGAAGACGGAGAAGCATCCGTCGATGGCCCCGGGCTTCGACGCGAAGGCGTGGACGGTCGGGCAGGCGATCTCGCTCGCCGAGGCGCTCCGGAACCTGGGCCGCCAGCTGTCCGGCGGCGCCGACGCGGACACGGTGAAGAAGGCGACCGAGCAGGCGGCGGCCCACCTGAGCCTGCTGAAGCTCGTGCCCGGCTTCACGGCGGCGGAGATCCCGGCCGACGCCGCCAAGTGCGACGAACTCGCCAGGGCGGTGGAGGCGCAGGCGAAAACCCTTCCCGCCGGGGACGATGCGCTCCTCGCGAAGCTGGCCGTCGAGGAATATCCCAGGAACTTTTCGACGGCCCGCCAGCAGTCGCTGGCGATCCGGGCGCTGACGACGAAGCCCGATGCCCGGGCGGCCATCGACAAGCTCTGCGAGATGATCGCGCCGAAGCAGGAGCCGTCCTTCGATCTCGCGAAGTTCAACCAGGAGTTCTACGAGGTCAAGAAGCTCGTCTTCAAATAAGCCGGGCTACTTGGTCGGCGCGGAGTCCGGCGCGTCCGTCACCGTCCAGAGCTTCCCCTTCCGGACGTACATCTTCCGCAGCTCCTCGTAGCTGAAGGGCCTCGAGCCCAGCCTCCCGAACACCGCGATCTGGTTGCCTGTCTCGTCCGCCGCGCGATCGCGGTCCAGCGGCTTCGACAGCGCCAGCGCGGGGCCGTGGGTCGGGAAGGTCGCGATCAGGACCGGAGACGGCGCGGGACTGAATCCATAATGCCCCGGCGTCATCCCGGGCGACGTCAGCTGCAGGACCCGAAGCCCGTTCCGCCCGTCGGCGACGTACGCGAACAGGCTGGCGTTCGTGCTGGCGATCCGCACCGCGCGCGTGTCGTTCAGCCGGTCCTCGAGATCGTGGAACACCGGGCGACCCGGCGACGCGGGCTTCTCGACGTCGACGACGGCCAGCCCGCGCGGACCGGCGGCGATATAGGCGTAGGTCCTCGCCACCGTGAGATCGAGCGCCCCGGATAGCGCGACCGTCGCCTTCAGCTCGGGCTTGTCCCAGGACGTCGTGTCGACGACCTTCAGGCCCTGCTCGTCGATCACGAACGCGTAGCGGAACTGGACCGCGACCGCCCGGGGCTGGACGATCGACGGGGCCCCCAGCGTCGACACCACCGACGGCGCGAGCGGATCGTCGAGGTTGACGATCACCAGCCCCTTGGGAGTGCAGACGTACGCGCGGGTTCCGGCCAGCGTAAGGTTGGTCGCGCCGTCGAGGATCCCGTCCGGGTTCCACGTCAGCGCCCGCTGCAGGAAGTTGTTCCGCGGCTCGCCGTCGGCCAGAGGGGTCACGTCGACGACGATCAGCCCCTCCTCCGCATCGGTGATGAACGCGTAGCGGTACAGCGGATGGAGCCGGGTCTCCTGGTTCTTCGTCCAGAATTCCTCGGGCATCAGGCCGTCGCGGTCGTGCACCGGCATCGTGGTGGGCAGCGCGACGGCGGTCGCGTTCTTCGACGGCACCCGGGTGTTCTGCCCGAGCGGAGACACCGGCGCGGTGACGATCCGTTCCGAGAAGCCCTTGTTGTCGATGTTGGCCACGTCATAGGCGCGGAAGCCGTCCGTCCCGCACGCGGCGTACAGGTACTCGCCGCGGAGCTGGAGGCTGACGATGCCGATCCCCGTATGGTGCTCCGACTCCTTGAGCACGCGCTCCTGCCTCAGGTGCTCGGCGTGGTCCTTCGGGAAGGCGAGCTGGTGCAGCTCCGATCCGATGACGGCCTGCGGCTCCTCCCGCTCGGTGACGACGACCGCCTCGACGCCCGAGTCGCCCTCGCCGACCCAGGCCCGGCGGCCCATGAAGTTCACGAAGTTCGTGCCCTGGAGATAGACCTGGGCGAGCCACGCGTTGTTGTCGTCGGCCGAGGAGAGGTGGCAGTCCGTGCAATGCTTCGTCTCCTTCGTTCGGACCGTGTGGGGGAAATGCGGGTTGAAGGCCTGGGCGCTGAGGCCCGCGGCGGAGACCGGCGGCTGCTGGGCGTAGATCCATTCGCGCAGCGCGTTCTGCGAGCTGATCATCACCGCGCTGCTCGACCGGATCGGCGAGACCTTGCCGCCCTTGATCGGGCCGGACTTGCCGAGCATGAAGACATCGTCGCGGACGATCTGCGGATTATAGGAGGTCCAGTTCCGGCTCTCGGTCCCCTCGTTGTGCAGCGTCGGCCGCTTCTCGTTCGCACGCATGGGGAGATGGCAGCCGAAGCAGCCGGTGGTCCACGACGTGTGGCAGGCGAAGCATTCCATCTTCCCCGACGTGTGCGCGAGGTCCGTGTCGCTGGTCGGCATCGCGCCCCAGGTCTTCCCGTCGGTGCGCATCGTCTTGGCGCGGGCGGCGGCGGCGTTGTACCACGGCCGTCCATCCTGGCGCGTCCGCGTCGGGTCGTTCGTCACGACGTCCTGGACCTGCGGGATCTCCCAGACCTTGTCGGGATACATCATGGAGCGCTGGATCGGGGCCATCTCCTCGCCGCGCCACTCGAAGCGTGGCTCCGCCCACGGCGTCTTCAGGTCCATCAGGGACTTGCTCCTCCCCGCCGGGCCGGTCATCGTCTGCGCGTCGGAGAAGCGCTTCCTCACCGTGCCGTGGCAGTCCTGGCAGGTGATCTCGATGGCGTTCGGGTACTCGCCGTAGAGCTTGCCGTCGCCGTGGTTGTCCTGTTTCATGTGGCAGTCCACGCAGTGCATCCCGCGCTCCGCGTGGATGTCCATCAGGTGGACGGCCTTCTTCCAGCGCGCCGGATCGTCAAACGCGACCTTCTGATCGTCCTTGTCAAGCAGGTTGCCCTTGCGGTCGCGCTTGAACACCGCGCGGAAGATCCAGCCGTGGCCGTGGTAGTCGGCGAACTGCGTGTGCTGCAGCGACGGATTGAGGTCGGACACGTTGGCCAGGAAGGCCGGGTCGCTCCACTCGCCGCGGACCGCCGCCCCCTCGGGGTTGGAGGCGAGCGACGCCGCACGCTCGTCGGGCGTCGGCTCCTTCTGCTTCTTCGGCCACATCGCGGCGCCGTCCGTCTCGTAGTCCCACATCTGGTAGCCGAAGAACGTGTTCATGAACGCGTTCGGCTGGTGATGGTGGCACGTCATGCACTGGCTGGAGGGGACGGAGTTCGTGAAGCGGTGGACGATGGGATGCCCGGGCTCGTTCTTCGGGATCGTCGGGTCGGTCCCCCCGCTGCGACCCCGGTTGCCGAACTTCGCGTAGATGCCCGAGTGGACGTTCGCGCGGTCGTTCGCATAGATCACGTGGCAGGCCGAGCAGCCGCTCGACCGGAAATCGCCCGGGTGATCGTTCGTCCCCAGGAACGACAGGTGCGGGTCGTTCAGGCGGGTCTTCTGAAGGTTCAGCAGCACGGGGTCGAAACGCAGATCGGTGCCGGTGCCGCGGTTGCCGAGCTTCATGTCGGGCTTGCCCGGCTCGGCCTCGAGGTCGGGGACGCCGACGTCCGACGGATTCGCGCGCGAGGCCCTGCCGCCCCGCTCGAAGGCGCGGAGGATGTTGCCGGGCTGGGTGACGTTCCAGTGCGGCAGCGGATCGAGCGACGGGAGCACGCCCTTCGCCAGCTCCTGCTCCGTCGGCCAGCGCACGGTCTTCCGGCCGTCCTTGTCGAACTCGACGACGCCCTGCAGCCGCTGCGGCACGCCGTCGGGACCGTAGCTTTCGCCGAAACGGTAGTTCTTCGTCGGGAAGGTGCCGTTGTTGTAGGTGACGCCGCCCCAGAACATCGCCGACGTGGTCATCAGGCTGCGCCGGACGTACTCGACCTCCTTGAGATGGCAGGATCCGCAGGCCGCGGGGGCGGCCCGGAGGTCGCCGGGATTGACGAAGCGCACGAACGCGGGGTCCTCCCGGTTGAGCAGGGTGAAGCTGCGGACCGGGTTGGCCGACGACGCCCATTCCTCGGGGAACCGGGGGGCGATATGGGCGAGGTTCTTGGCTCCGAGATAGTCCGCGTCATAGGGACGCTCGTTCGGCGATCCCTCGGGGCGGAAGGCCGACGCGTTGCCGCCGTGGCAGTCGGTGCAGCCGACGCGGGCTTCGGCGACGTGCATGTTGGGGTCGTCGAACTGCCCGGGCCCCGACTTGTCCTTCGGCATCGTATGGCAGCTCAGGCAGCCCGCGCTCTTGGCCTCGGCCTGTTCCCGGGACTGCCGGCCCAGGTTCTCCGTCGGTCCCGCGGGGACTGGATCGGTCCCGCATCCCGCCAGGAGGAGCAGCAGCAGGGCGCCTCGCGCAAGCGTCATACGTCCTCAGTAGGTCAGGGACAGCTCGAGAAAGAAGGAATACAGGGCGTCGCCGCTTTCGTAGATGTCCCGGAAGCCGCGGCCGGGGAAGAAGCCGGCGGCCCCCGCCGTCATGATCACGTTGTTGTTCAGGAGCGGGCGCAGCACCACGCCCATGCTGACGTCGAAGCCCACGTTGTGGTGGATGTCGGCCTGCTGCGCGAAGGTCTCCAGCGACGACGTGTTCTGGAACTTCATCAGCGAGGCGTTGAACACGGACTTCAGCTCGGGGAGCAGGTCCGCGTCGACGCCGACGTTATAGACCACGAGGCCGGGGTTCACGAAATTGATCTGCCCCTGGGTCTTGCTGCTGCGCAGGTCGGGGACCAGGCTGTCGCGGTTCACCAGGTTCACGCCCTGGAGCCCGAGGGACTGCCGGTTCCAATAGCTGAAGGGCCCGCCCGCCCAGAAGGGGTTGTCGAAGATCGTGTCGAACCCCGTCGCGCGGCCGTCGGTCGGGTTCTTGTCCCCCGACGCCCAGAGGAACGAGCCGCGGAAGCGGAGCCAGTCGACGTCGAAGGACAGCTCGATCGCGCCGAATTCCCCGGCGATGTCGACCTGCCGTCCCGCGATCTGGTTGTACTCATCGTTGCCCCGGGCCAGGTACAGGGCGTGGCTGAGGTTCAGGGGCCCGATATGGCCGTCGCCGGCCCAGCCGAAGTAGTACGGGTTCACGTCGTGGACCTGGATCGTTCCGATCTTGGCGGGACGCACCAGAAAATCGTTGTCGTCGTAGTGCACGTCCCCGGTGTCCCGGCTGTTGTGGAAGCTGAACTGGGTGGTGTAGCCCTCCCAGATCGAATCCTGGATGTAGAGATTCGCGATATAGATGCGCTGGCCGCGCTTGTGGATCGTGTTGAGATTGCTGTTGGTGTCCTTCTCCAGCTGGTCGAACCCCGCGATGTTCCACTGGATGCGGTTGGAGAGCAGCGTGCCGAAGAGCCGCACGCCGAGGTTCGTATCCTTGAAGATGAATCCGCGGAAATCGCTGGTGAACGGCTGGATGCCCGCGCGGATCGAAATGAAATCGTAGTTCGGGCTGATGTCCGCGAGGTGCACCTCCGCAAGGCACTCCTGAAGCGCCGCATGCTTGTCCCCGCGGGTCGCGCCCTCGGCCGGATTCGGATGGGTGAGGGAGTTCTCGCGCACGTCCACGTAGTTGTAGTTCAGCGCCGCGGTGGCGCGGAACTCCCAGGCGCGGGGGCGGAACGCCGTGTCCCCTTGATAAACCTCCACGGTCGCGGCGAAGTCCTGGTTGAGGAAAAGCTGGTCGCCGCCGCCGAAGAAGTCCGGATTGCGCGCCTGGTTCGTGCTGACGTTGGTCGGCGTCGGAAGGCGCCGCGCCTCGATCGTCGTGTCGCTGCGCCCGGTCAGGTTCAGGAAGATGTCCTGGCCGAGGATCGGGTAGTCGCCCTTCAGGATGTTCTGGTGGTACGGGTCGACCAGGCTGCCTGGCTCGTTCAGCGGATAGTACGAGAACGGAATCCGCCAGCGGTCGGGGACCGGCACCGCATCCGGGATCGGCGCGTCGGACTTCGGCTTCTCCTCCGCCGACGGCTCCTGCGCCACGGCCGGGACCGCCAGCGCGGCCAGGATCGCCAGCGTCCAGAGCGGCGTCTTCATCGCACCCCCTGGGTGGGGTTGCGCGGGAACTTCACGTACGGCAACCGCGCGCCCCGCACGTCCAGGTGGTCGCAGCGGATCGCGTCGGGCGGCTCGTACCCCGCGGCGCCTGCGGCGGCGACATAGTCGTCCTGGTCGACGCCGTCGCCGCTGACCCCGATACCTCCGACGAGGACGCCCGCCTTATAGAGCGGAATCCCGCCGGGAAAGATCGTGATCCCGTTGCCGTCGGTGGCGTCGCCGATCGCGCCCGGCGTCACGTCGAGGCCGGGAATGCCCGCGCCCGTGCCTCCGGGGAGCGCGTCCTGGATCCCGAAGAGCGGACCGGGGCTCGTCCCGTCGATGCCCGGGGGATAGAACGGCTGGGCCAGGAATCCGATGGCCCTCGAGGTCATCGCCGTGCCGAGCGGAATCCCGGAGATCGGCTCCCCGAGCGCCGCGGTGACCGTCAGGTCGCTGTACACCACCCCCGTGCGCGCCTTCTGGGCGGCCACATCGAAGCTGAACCGCGTGTTGTCGCCGGGCCGGAACGCGCCCAGGACGTTGCCCGCGGTGTCGACGACGACCACCGTCACCTGCGCGGAGGTGCCGAGCGGGAGCCGGATGCCCGCGCGGAGCGGGACCATGGCCAGCATCGCCTGCGTGAAGATCGCCTGCACGTCCGCGACGAGCAGCTTCGGCGCGGCCGCCAGCGGGCTGTCGATGACCGGATACAGCAGCGGACCGGTGACGCCGCCGAAGGTCGCCGGGGGGATCGCCGGAGCGGGCGCGCCGGCGGTCAGCGTCCCGGGGCCCTGCGTGACCGCATCCACCACGGAGCCCGGCAGCGCGCCGAACGCCAGGACCGGGGCGACAAAGGGCGCGTCCGTGTCCGCGAAAGCCAGGCGGAAGCCGTCGATGAACACCGAGCAGGCCTGGATCCCGACCGGCGCCATGAAGCCGCGGCAGGCCGCGACCGCGCTTTTCTCGTCGGCCGTCGGATCGGCGCTGCTGACGCCGACGCCGCCGACGAGCATCCGGTCCTTATAGAGGGGGAAGCCGCCGGCCTTCCCCGTGAAGCCGTTGGGATCCGGCAGCGGGGTCGGGATGTTGCTGATGGGCGCGCCGCCGGGACCGACGCCGCGGAGGACGTCGCTGCCGGTGTCGTTCGAGTTCTGCACGCCGAACAGCGGGCCGCCCGGGGTGAAGGCGACGCCCGGGGGGAAATGGTCTGCGACGATGAACGCGGCGGTCGTGCTCGAGAACGCGTTCTGGTTGCTGCTCAGGAAGGCGGCCGTGCGGGCCTTCGCGATCGCCTCGTTGATGCCGGGGGCGGCGTCGGGCGGCGACGTCGCGGGCACCGGGAAGACCGGGCCCAGGGCGGCGCCTGTCATCGCGAAGACGCCGAGCACGAACCCTTCGCGGTCGACCACGGCGACGACCGCCGCGCGCGAGAGGGCGAGCGACTGCTCCACCGCCTGGCCGAGGATCGTCTGGATCTCGGGGACCGTGAGGGGCGTGAAGCCCGGCAGCGTGCCGCCGCTCCATTCGGCCACCAGCTCTCCGCACGCCGGGGGCGCGTTCTCGCCGGAGTGATCGCAGCCCGCGGACCAGCCCAGCGCGACGACGGCGAGCGCGACCGCCCGCAGCGCGTGGGTCCGGAGGCGGCGAACGGCGCTTCCGCTCATCGCACCACGTCCCGGATCTGGAGTCTGCCCTCGCCCGGCCGTTCCTGGCTGCGGTCGTGGAATCGGTGGCAGAGAACGCAGGCGGACGACACCCCGCCCGGCGTGCTATGGCAGCGGAGACAGATCTCCCGCGAGGGCATCAGGAGATCGGCGGTGGCCTTGCTGGCGGCGGCGCCCGCGTGACACTCCAGGCAGCGCAATTCGCGGTGGGTCTCGTGGTTGAAGAGCGAGTGCAGGAACCAGCGACGCGGCGCGCTTTCCTGGCCGGGTCCGCCGCGGCGGAGCCCGGTCGGCGCCACCACGGGCGGAGAGGCCGGAAAGTCGCTCCCGGTGTCGGTCTTATGGCACTTCATGCAGCCGTCGGGGTCCGACGTGTAGATGGGGATCTCCGCCTCCGTCACCTTCTCGACCAGCGCGTCGCCCCCCGCCCCCTTTTTCGCGAGGCGGCTGCGGAGGAAGTCGCGTAGGACGTCGGGGGCGACGTGCGGCATCCGGTCGCCCTCGAGTTTCAGCGGATGGCAGTCGCGGCAGTGCGTCTCGTAATAGAGCGGAGCCATCGCGTCGCCGGCCGGCACCGTCTGGTGACAGTAGGAGCAGGCGAGGTGGAGTCCCACGGCGTCGGCCTCCACGCCCTTCCTCTCCGAAAGCCCCTTCAGCTGCTGCTGGAGCAGGTCGCGTCGCAGCGATGTGTCCGGACTGAGGTGCACGGAGTGATTGAAGCTGACGAGCGTCGGATCCTTCGCCTTCTTCGCGATCAGCGCGAATTCCGGGTGCCCCTTCTCGAAGCGGTCGATGGTGCGGGAGATCGCGTGGTCGGCCCCCGCGGGACAGGCCTTCGGATGCGGCTCGGGTCCGGTCGTCTTGAGATCCGCGTGGCACTGGCTGCAGATGCGGTCCTTCACGTCGGCCAGGTGCAGCGTGCCCTTATGCTCCAGGTGGCACTGGGAGCAGCGGGCGGCCGAGGGGCGGCCGGCCGCGGTGCGGATCACGGCCGTCGTGTTCGAGTGATGGACGGGGCCGTCGTGGCAGGTGAGACAGGCCTGGTCCAGCTTCTCCTGCCACTCGGCGGGCTTCGTATACCGCAGGCCCCAGGGCGTGGTATGGCAGGAGGCGCACTTGTTCTCCAGCATCGCGTGGCGCGTGGAGATCATGCCGCTGTTGTAGATCCGCTCATCCTTCGTCGCCGCCATCGCGACGATCCAGGCCGCGCCCGCGGCCGGAAGCAGGATCGACAGGAGGCGCTGCCAGCGCCGGAAGGGGCTCAGCTTGCGGAAGTAGGTGAGATCGATCCGCTTGGCTCGGGCCTTCGTGTCTCGGAGCAGCGCCATCAGTACCTCACCGCGACCACGGCGTGGACGAGGCTGAGCAGCAGGAGGGTGTAGGACAGCGGGACGTGGACCAGGAGCCAGCCGTGGAGCCAGCGGTGCAGCCTCTCCTGGACCGACAGCTGGCGCCGCTCCTCGCAGATGCCCTCAAGGTCGTGCAGGGCCTCGTGCAGCGCGGGCGGCACGAGCTTCTGGATGGGCGCGAAGGCGGCGGCCGCGCGCTGGGGGTCCGCCAGAGGACCCGAGCACTTCCGCGCCTCCAGGAACGGCCGCACGTGATGGAGATAGAAGTCGCGCATCGGCAGGGAGCCCTCAACCCGAGTCTCCTTCTTCGACGGTTTCGCCTCGCCGCCGCCGCCCACGGGCACCGGCATGCCCATGGGAAGCACCGGGCCCGCCACGCTCGCGACCAGCACGTCCGCCTCGTTGAGCAGCTGGGCCAGCACGTGATCGATCTGATCGTAGATCGTCTCCATCGTCACGCGGGAGGTCATCACGCGCGGGAGGATCTGCTGCAGGATGACGCCGAGGATCCCGCTGAGCGTGACCAGGAGCAGGAGCACCATCAGCACGATGGTCAGGGCCCCGCCGAAGCGGAAGCCGGCGTGGAACAGGACCAGCGGCACGATCAGGACCCCCACCCAGAGATGCCCGCGCATCCAGGATTCGGGACGGCCGATGCGGAGGGCCGGAAAGCGGCGGCGCAGCCCGAGCAGGCCCGCGAACGCCATCAGCAGGAAGGCGGCGATTCCGAAGCCGAGCCCCACCCAGCTCCCGCCGCTCGGGCCGTTGAGCGAGAGCAGGTGGTACGGAACGTAGCCCGCGGCGCCGGCAAGGGTGAGGAGGATCACCGCGGCGATCCAGGGCTTGTGCTTCGCGTCGAGGAGCATCGGTCAGGTGGCCCCGATGCCTTTCGAGGTGAAGAACGTCTTGGGATCCACCCGAAGCGCCGCCCCGTGGGGGCAGGCGTACACACAGCTCGGCTCGCTGAGCCCGCTGCACAGGTCGCAGGTGACGGCCTTCGACTTCACCGACGCCTTCTGGCGGCCCGGATTCTCGGGGTCGTCCTCCGTCGTCTCGATCGGATGCATGTTGATGTTCCCGTAGGGACACCCCTTCGCGCAGAGGCCGCACCCGATGCACCAGTCCTCGATCACGATCTCGAGCGAGTCCTTGCGGTGGATCGATCCGACCGGGCAGCCGATGAGGCAGAGCGGGTCCGCGCAGGAACGGCACGAGGTCGCGATGAGGTACTTGTCGAAGCGGATGCCTTCGCGCACCAGCCGCGTGATGCCGTCGTGCGAGTCGGCGCAGGCCTTGACGCAATCGTCGCAGCGCGTGCAGCTCTCCAGGTCGAGCAGCAGCAGGTTCTGCGCCTGCATGAGGCCGCGCTCCAGCATGTCGTTCAGCGGCAGCGGCGGCGCCGCCACCTGCGCGGGGTTGGCCGACTGTTCCACGCGCTTGATGTCCGTCTCGACCGCCTTCCGCACGCGCAGGGAGGTCTCCATCAGCGAGGCGATGTCCTCCTTGCGGATCTTGACGACTTCGACGTGGTCGACGGCGGAGCAGGTCGCGGAGCGGATGCCCGAGCCGAGGACGCCCGCGGCGCCGAAGTAGTCCCCGCGGCCCACGTAGCGCAGCACCAGTTCGCCGCCGGGATATCCCTGCGAGACCTTGATGAAGCCCAGGCGGACGAGATAGGCCGCGTCGGCCGGTTCGCCCTGCTTGAAGACCGCCTGGCCGGGGTCGAGGCTGACCAGCTCGACGCGCTGGCTGAGTTTTTCGATCTGGTCGTCGTCCAGGTCGTTGAAGATCTCGACGCTGCGCAGGTGGTTGCGGACGGCGCGGGAGCGGTAGCTCTTGTCGAGCTTCTCCTTGAAGACTTTGGACTTCTTCTGCAGCAGGCTGAGGATGTTGCGGAGCATCTCGAGCATCTCGCAATCCTCGGTCGCCCGGACCGTGGCCGAACGCGGGTAGAAGTTGAGGCAGGTCATCTCGCCGAAGAGGTCCCCGGGGCCCATCTGGGCGATGGGGTGCTCGAGGTCCAGGTCGACCGGGGCGTCGATGGGGATCATCCGCCTCGTCTGACCGCGCTCCAGCGGATTGCGCTTCTCGCCCACGAGCATCGACGAAAACTTCCGGATGAAGCGGCCGAGGCCTTTCGAGAAGGATCCCTCGTTCTTGTGCGACTTCACATGGGCGATGGTGGTGGCGAGGTAGACCTCGACCTTGCCCTGCAGCAGATAGAAGGCGGTCGAGCCGTATTCCCCCTCGCGGCAGATGATCTCGCCTTTCTTGAACTTCCGGAGCACGACGGCGCCGGGGTATTTGTCGAGGGTGGCGCCGGGGATGTCGGCGAAGACCGAGTATTCGAGGAGCTGGGCGGAGTTGAGCGGCTCGCCCTTCGCCAGCTGGATGGTGGCGATGGCCTTGGTCGAGCCGGACTCGTGCTTCTTGGCGCCGGGAGCGTCCGTCATCCCTTTTCCGCAGCCCCCCATGATGAGGCCCCCCACGGGCCCCGGCGGAGGCGGTCCCTCCTTGAGAGGCCCCATTCTATCCTTTGATTATGGGTGCCTGTCAACGCCCATTTTCGGAGTGCGCCTTATCCCTCGGGGACGGGGGCGGAAAGCTTCAGGTCGGCGGCCTTGCCGGAGGGGATGGACAGGGCCAGGACGATGCCCAGCACGGCGATGAGGAGCGTGGCGAGGAACACGTGATGAAGCCCGACCACCAGCGGCGCGATCAGCGCCTTGAGCCGCGCGGGATCGAACTTGGTCTTGAAGTCGATCAGTCCCTCGGGCTCCTTCCCGCCGAAGGGCGCCAGGAACAGGGTGCCCATGATCGCGAGGCCGACGGCCGACCCCATCGAGCGCGTGAACTGGGTCAGCGACGTCGCCGTACCCAGCCGGTCCTTGGTCACGGCGTTCTGGGCGGCGATCAGCAGCGGCGCCACCGTCAATCCGAGCCCGGTGCCGAGGATGACCATCGACAGGATGACCGGCAGGACCGACGCGTCCATCCCGACCTGCGAGAGCAGGCCGTAAGCGGCGACGGCGAAGATCATGCCCCCGATCGCCAGCGTCCGGTAGCTGAAGCGCTTGAGCAGCATCTTGGTCAGGGCCGAGCAGACCATCCAGGGCAGCATCATGCAGGTCAGCATCAGGCCGCCCTTCTCGAGGGACTGGCGCAGAACGCCGGTGACGAGCAGCGGGACGTGCATGATCGCGGCGAAGAGGCAGACCATGGCGCAGACGCCGGTGGCGGCGCCCGTGCTGAAGAGCCGGTTGCGGTAGAGGTCGAAGGCGAGGAAGGGATCCGGGGTGGAGCGCTCGACGAGGAACAGCGCGACGACGAGGGCCAGCGCGGCGCCGAAGCTCTCCAGGCTGTGGGGCGTCGTCCAGCCCTCGCGGCCCGCAAACTGGAACCCCACGAGGAGGGCGCAGGAGGCGAGGGCGAGCAGGATGCCGCCCGGCAGATCGACGCGGCCCTTCCCCTCCCGGACGGTATCCTTCCACGCCGCCTGGACGATCACTGCCGTGACGAGGCCGACCGGGATATTGAGGAAGAAGATCGACGGCCACCCGAACGCCTTGGTCATCCAGCCGCCGAGCAGCGGTCCGATCAGTGCCGCGACGCCCCAGACGCTCGAGATCGCGCCCTGCATCTTGGCGCGCTCCTCGAGGTCATAGAGGTCCGCGATCATCGTGAAGGACAGCGACATCAACCCGCCGGCGCCCAGGCCCTGGAGGGCGCGGAAGCCGACGAGGGCGGGCATCGAGTGCGACATCCCGCAGAGCACGGACCCGGTGACGAGGATGATCACCGCGAGCAGGTGGAATTTGCTGCGGCCGTAGAGGTCGGAGAGCCGGCCCCAGATCGGCATCGAGACCGTCTGGCAGAGCATGAAAAGGGCATTGGGGAGGAAATAGAGGCCGAAGCCGTTCAGGTCCTCGAGGATCTGGGGCAGCGCCGTGGCGACGACGGTGCCGTCGAGGGCGGACAGGAGGAGCCCCACGAGAATGCCGATGGTGGCGAGTTTTCGTTTGGGATGGGGTTCCACGGCGCCCATGCTAGGCCCCCCCTCTCCGGCTGTCAAGGCGACGGACATTATCCATGATCCAGCTTGATACGGATGGATTCCCCGGGGAGTTTGAGGGATCGCCATCGGGCGTTTTCCTCGCAAATCCTGAAGACAAGACCTGCTTCCCCCCGAAGGAGGATCGGGTATACTCGTCGCCCGATCCCTGAACTCGATGGAGGCACAGCCATGGACAACGCAACTCTGCAGCGCATCGCCAACAATATCCGCGTCCTTTCGGTCGCGATGCCCGAGAAGGCCAAGTCGGGCCATCCGGGAGGCCCGATGGGCGGCGCCGATTTCATGGCCCTGCTCTACACCGAGTTCCTCGGCTACGACCCCGACGACATGACCTGGAAGCACCGCGACCGCTTCTTCCTGGACGCCGGCCATCTGTCCGCCATGATCTACTCCACGCTCTCCCTGGTCGGCACCTATTCCATGGAGGATTGCGCCGGCTTCCGCCAGTGGGGCAGCATCACGCCGGGCCATCCGGAACACGATCCCAAGCGCGGCATCGAGAACACCTCCGGGCCGCTTGGCCAGGGCCACGTCATGGCCTGCGGCGCCGCGATCACCGAGCGGTTCCTGTCGGCGCGTTTCGGCTCCTGGCAGGACCATAAGACCGTCGCCTACATCAGCGATGGCGGCGTGCAGGAGGAGGCCTCCCAGGGCGTCGGCCGCATCGCCGGCCATCTCGGGCTTTCCAACCTCATCCTGTTCTACGACTGCAACAAGGTGCAGCTCTCCCACATGACCGCCGACACGATGTCGGAGGACACCTGCAAGAAGTACGAAGCCTGGGGATGGCGCGCGGAAGCCGTCGACGGACACGACTTCGACCAGATCCGCGCGGCGCTCCAGCGGGCCTGGGCCGAGAAGGAGAAGCCGACCTTCATCCTCGGCCGCACGGTCATGGGCAAGGGCGCCGTCAAGGCCGACGGCACCCCGTACGAAGGCTCGCCCAAGCTGCACGGCAACCCGATCAGCAAGAGCGAAGCGAGCTACGAGAAGACCCTCGAGCACCTGGGCGGCGATCCCAAGAGCCCGTTCCAGATCTTCCCGGACGTGAAGGAAACGATGGCCAAGGTCCTGGCCGAGAAGCGGGCCGCCGCCAAGGCCCGCCGCGCGGCCGAGGCGGAATGGGCGAAATCCAACGCCGCCCTCGCGCCGAAGCTGGACCTCTTCTACTCCGGCAAGCTCCCCCCCCTCGACTGGTCCAAGATCGAGCAGAAATCCGGCGAGGCGACCCGGGCCGCGTCGAAGAACGTGCTGCACTTCCTGGCCGGCAAGGTCGAGAACCTCATCGTCATGTCGGCGGATCTGTCCGACAGCGACTATACCGAGGGCTTCCTGAAGACTACGAAGATCTTCCGGAAGGGGGACTTCTCGGGCGCCTTCCTGCAGATGGGCGTTGCCGAACTGACGATGGCCGGCATCATGTCGGGCATGGCGCTGCACGGCGGCGTGATTCCCGCGGGCGGCACGTTCTTCTGCTTCAGCGACTTCCAGAAGCCGGCGATCCGACTGGCCGCCCTGCAGTCCGCCCACGTGATCTACATCTGGACGCACGACGCCTTCCGCGTCGGCGAGGACGGCCCGACGCACGAGCCGATCGAGCAGGAAGCGCAGCTGCGTCTCCTCGAGCGCATCAAGAACCTCGAAGGGCAGCGCAGCTTCCTCGCGCTCCGGCCCGGCGATGCCCATGAGACCACGGCGGCCTGGAAACTCGCGCTCGAGGCCCACGGCCCGACGGGCCTGGTCCTCACGCGCCAGCCGGTCGCCGACCTCCCCGCCGCCACTCCCGCGGGGCGCTACACCGAGGCCATGCAGGGGGCCCCGAAGGGGGCCTATACGGTGCTCCAGGTCGACGGACGTCCGGACCTGATCCTCGTCGCCGACGGCTCGGAAGTCTCCCTGCTCGTCGAAGGGGCGGGCAAGCTGAAGGCGAAGGGACTGAGGGTCCGCGTCGTATCGGCCCCCTCGGAGGGCCTCTTCTCCGAGCAGAGCGAAGAGTATCGCGAGTCGGTGCTGCCCTTCGGGGTTCCGACGCTCGGCTGGACGGCGGGCGAGCCGTCGACGCTGCGGAATCTGGTGGGCGCGCTCGGCAAGGTGTACGGCATGACGCGCTTCGGCGCGTCCGCGCCCTTCAAGGTCCTCGACGAGAAGTTCGGCTACGTGGCGGACAATGTCGTCAAGGTCGCCGAAGCCTACCTCGTGGAGTACAAGGCGGCGCTCGCGAAGCTCAAGGCGATCTAAGGCGCGGACAGGGACGCGAACAGCTTCATCAGCCGCGCCATCGCCTCGTCGTTCCGCTTCACGCCCAGGATGCGGATCGCCTGCACCGACGCCTCGTCGGCATCGCAGCCGCAGGACTCCTTCAGCGCCTGCCGCAGCGCCGCGAGGCATTCCTCGTCGCAGACGTAGTCCAGCCGGCGGCTTGCGTCCGGCAGCTTCGTGCGATCGCGGACGACGATCTCCTTCTTGCGCCAGAGGAAGTCGCCCTTGCGGATGACGAGATTGCGCTGGGCCGCCATCGCGATGCCGTCCTCGATCGCCGCATCGCGCTTGGCGCCCGAGCGGGCCTGGATCGCGTCGAGGACGCGGCGCTTCACCTCGTCGACGTGGATCGGCCCCTCGTCCTCCACGATGGCGCCGATGAACTGCGCGATGGTCTGCGTCGGGATCTCCGCGAGATGCGTGTCCCCGATGGCGGCGGCGACTTTCGCGGTCTCGTATTCCTTCACCGCCGCGGGAGCGGCCGTCTGCGCGCTGCGATCGATCACGGTGGCCTTGGACGCCGACGCGGGCGGATTCGCGCGCTCCTTCTTCGACGCCTCGATTGCCGCGACGCAGCGCTTCAGGGCCTCCTCGCGGTTGCGCACCCAGTCCGCGCTCCAGATTCGATGCAGCGTCCAGCCCAGCCCCGAAAGCACCGATTCCCGCAGCCGGTCGCGGTCGCGGGCCCAGCGCGCGCTCTGATAGCGCGGGCCGTCGAATTCGATGCCCAGCAGGTAGCGCCCGGGCGTGGTGGGGTCGACGACGGCCAGGTCGATCTTGTAGCCGCCGCTGCCCACCTCCGCTTCCAGCGCATATCCCGCGCGGCGCAGCGCGGCGGCCGCCTGGACCTCGAACTCCGGGTCGACCTCCCGCGGCGCCCCGGGCTTCAGCTCAAGGTGGCCCTTCTGCGCATAGGAGAGGAACGACTTGAACGCGCGGACCCCGGCTCCGCCCGCGCGGCGCAGATCGAGATCGTCGGACGTCAGGTTGGTGAAGACGGTGCAGCGCCGGCGCGCGCGCGTGATCAGCACGTTCAGGCGCCGCTCCCCGCCCGCCTGGTTCAGCGGGCCGAAGTTCATGCTCACCGCGCCCTTCGCGTCGCGGCCGTAGCCCACGCTGATGTACATCGCGTCGCGCTCGTCGCCCTGCACGTTCTCCAGGTTCTTCACGAAGAACGGCTCGTCGGGGCGGCCGCGGAGCCAGGCGTCGAAGTCCGCATCCTTCCGCGCGAGCGCCTCCACGCGCTGCTCGATCGCCGTCTTCTGCGCCTGGCTGAACGCGACGACCCCCAGCGTCAGCGTCGGGCTCGTCCGCGAGTGCTCCAGCACCGCTTGCGCGACCGCATCGGCCTCGAGGGGATTCATCCGCGACGTCCCACGCTCATAAGCGGTCGCCGGCAGGTGTCGCAGCGAAAGACCCTCGCCGTCGGCCTTGCGATTCGGGCTCGGGAAGACGACCAGGCCGTCCTCGTAGAACTCATGGTTGGAAAGCGCGATCAGGGAGTCGTGCCGGCTGCGATAATGCCAGCGCAGCATGCGCGCCGGCATCCCCTGGGCGGCGCAGAGGCCGAGGATCGACTGCATATCCTGCGTGACGTTCGTCCCCGGTCCGTCCTCCTCGCCGTCGGTCACGCCCTCCGTCGACACCATCGTGTCGAAGAAGCTCGTCGGCGGCATCTGCTTCTCGTCGCCGACGACGACCAGCTGCCGGCCGCGCAGGATGGAGCCGAGCGCGTCCACCGGCCGCACCTGGCTGGCCTCGTCGAAGACGACGAGGTCGAAGGCCGGCCCGCCCGGCGGCAGATAGGAGGCGACGGAGAGCGGGCTCATCAGGAAGACCGGCTTGGCGGCCTGGATCGCCGAGCCCGCCTGCTCCATGAGTCGCCGGATCGGAAGATGCCGCGACTTCTTCGCGCACTCGCGTCGGAGGATCCCGACCTGGCCGAACGCGACCGGACCCGGCAGCGCGCGCCAGTGGATCTCCGCCAGACGCGCCTGGTTGGCCGCGAACGTCGCCTCGTCCGCCTTGCGGAAGCGCTGGATGACCTGTTCGTGCGTGACGGCGTCGAAGGAGCGCAGCTCCGGCCGTTCGCGGAGGGCGCGGTCGAGCAGCGTGCGCGCCCAGGTCTGATCGAGGATGGCCCCCAGCGCGGGGGGCGCCGCCTTGCCCTCGTGGGCGAGGCCGGCCAGCTCGTTCAGGCCGCGGCGGTTGACAAACTGCAGCAGTCGGCCGTAGGCGGCATAAGACGGAAGCTTCTCCAGGTTCGCCCGCCACCGATCGGCCTTCTCCGAAGCGGCGGCGAACGGCTGCCGCTCCGGATCGTGGCGTCCCTCGGCGGGAAGCGCGAGCAGGCTGCGGACCCGCGCAGCGGCGGCGCGCCAGCCGGCGGCCGCGGTCTTCGCGACCGAGTGGGCCGCGGAGACAAGGGCGCGATCCCAGTTCCCCACGACCCATTCGGCGGAGGACGCCGGGAGCCCGAGCGCCCGGAACTTCGCGGCCCAGTCGCGCAGCTTCAGCAGCTCCTCTCCGGGACCGTCGGGCCCCGACGCGCGGGCGCCGACCAGCGGACGGATCGACCCCACCCGTTCGGCGATCTCCGCCTTGAGCTGCCGCGCCTCGAGGATGCGGTCGGCCAGCGCGATCAGGTCGTTCGGCGCCGTCGGCGCGGGCGCCGTGCAGAGCGACTGGATCGCGCGCCGGGCCGCCTTATAGCGCCCCGAGAAGATCCGCTTGAACCAGGATCCCCCGTCGGCGATCAGGTCGCCGCGCGCGGCCAGCACGTCGGCGTCCCACGCCTGCGCGATCAGCTTCTGAGCCTGCGCCTTCTGGAGGGCCTTCCGCTTCAGCGAGCGTTCGACCGTGTCCGTCAGCAGCTTCACCGTCTCGGGGCGGTCCCACGCCAGGCCGATCGGCGGGATGCCGCGGAGCTCCGGCGCTTCGAGGACGACCGCAGCCGCCGCAGCCTGGGCCTCCAGTCCTTTCACCTCCGCCGCTTCCGGCAGGACGAGCGCGCGGCCGAGCGCCGCCGCCGCATCCCTCGCCGCCCGCGCCGCCGTCACCGCCTCCCGCAGCCCCGCGTCGATCTTGTCGACGTCGCCCGGCATCAGCTCCACGAGGCCGCAGCCGTCGAACGGGTGGCGCGCGGGGATGCCGATGTCGCCGATCTTCGCGGCCAGATCCTGTACCGCGGTCACGGCACCCTCATACTCGGCGCGGCTCCAGTCGGCCAGCGCCGGGCACTCCATCTTCAGCGGCGGCTCGGGCATCGCCCCCAGCCGCTCGAGGAGGCCGATCGCGTCATAGGGGGTCAGGCCGGAGTTCGCGATCGGATCGGCCGACGCGCGCGCGACCTTGTTGAGCTTGTCGCGCAGGTCGGCGAGCCCGTCGACGGCCGCCCCGGCCGCCGACTTGGGCCTGCCCAGGGCGAGCGTGCGGGACAGGTCGACCGCGACTTCCTTCTTCGAAGCCTTGTTGCTGTGCAGCTCGAGGCAGAGATCGCCCAAGCCCGCGCTGACGAGCCGGCGCTTCACGACCTCGAGCGCCGCCAGCTTCTCCGCGACGAAGAGCACGCGCTTCCCCGCGCTCACCGCCTCCGCGATCAGGTTCGAGATCGTCTGGCTCTTGCCCGTCCCCGGCGGACCCTGGATGACCAGCGAGCGGCCGGAGGCGACCTCGGCCAGCGCCTCCGCCTGCGAGCCGTCGGCGTCCAGGACCTCCATGATCTTCCCCGGCGGCCGGACGGCGTCCATCGCGAGCTCCTGGCGGGACTCGCCGGCGGGATCCCGGAAGCCGTCGCGCAGGATGGCGGCCGCGACCGGATGCTCGCCGGGCTTCGACCGCTCGGGCCAGGCCTCGGGGTCGAGGTCCTTGTACATGAGGAACTTGCCGAAGCTGAAGAAGCCGAGCGCGATGCGGTCGCGCGCGACGGCCCAGCCGGGCTTCTCGGCGACGGCCTCCTCGAGCAGCGCATACAGCTTCTCGAGGTCCTCGAGCGTCTCGAGCGGCGGCTCCGGCGGGAGCTTGATCCCGGATTCCTTCAGCTTCTCGACGAGGGAAAGATTCAACCCCGGGTCCTCGTCGGTGGCCGACACCGTCCAGAACGAGCGCGCGGTCTTCCGCTCCAATCGGACGGGAACCAGCACGAGCGGGGCGAAGCGGAACTCCTTCGCGGCCTCCTCCTCCTTCCACTGCAGCATGCCGAGGACGAGGAAGAGCGTGTTCACGCCCTGCTCCTGGATGGTGAGCCAGGCGTCGGACGACGTCGACAGCAGCCGTGCGGCCTGCGCCTCCTTCGTATAGGGCGTCGCCAGGCTGTTCGCGGCGTTCGACCCGCCGACGCCGACTTCCGCGGGGCCGGGCGATGCGTCGTCGAGATAAAAGACTTCGCCTTCCGTCGGCGCCGCGGAGGAGGTCTTCGTGTGATGAAAGCGCAGCGCCCCGTCGTCGACGATCAGGAACGAGAACACCTGCGCGGATTTCTCGTCGATGACGTCGAGGCCGCGTCGCATCGAGGGTTTGTAATTGAGCAGCGGATTCCGCAGGCTCAGGTCGAGCAGATCGATCCGGCTCGCCCTGAGGCGGGTGGTGATGGGATCCTGGCCCGGGACGCCTTCCGAAGACGTGTTCATAGGTCTTGGTCCGCGCAACCCAGTATATCTTTGACGACGCCGGCCCCGATTCCTTTTCCCGAACACGGGCGCTGAGATTCCGGGGCCGGATTCCGTACTATTAAAAGAAAGCATGAACCGCGATGCCGTCCTGATCCTGGACCTGGGAGGAAAGATCGTGTGGGCGAACCGGATCGCCCACGACAACGTGGGCCTCAAGCCCGGCGGGCTGCTGGGCCGGAACTACCTCGAGTTCTGCCCGCCCGACACGCACGCCGACCTGCTCCGTCTCCACAAGCTGAAGATCGAAGGCGAAACCGTGCGCTTCCGCATCGACCTCGGCCGCGGAAGGGTCCTGACCGTCAGCAGCGGGCCGGTCCGAGTCGAAGACCGCCTCTATATGTTCGTGGTGGGGCGCCAGGCGCTGGAACCGCCGCCGGGGGACGAGGTGCTCGTCGGAATGCTGGCCGCGGGCGAGCTGCTGCGCGAGCGCAAACAGTGGGCCGATCTCAACTCGATTCTCGTGTCGGCCCTGAAGGAGGAGGCCGCCGGCCTGCACGGACATCTCTCCCTGGTCCCGGGTTCCCCTCCCCCGGTCCTGATCCGGCCGTGGCCGATCCGCATGGTGCTGCGGCGCCTGCTCCTCCAGGTCCGGACCTCCGAGGGCAGGGTCAAGGTCGAGACCGGGGGCCGCCGGCCGCGCGCCTGGATCCGGCTCACGTTTCCCCGCCGCATCGACGCGGACACGGAGGAATTCGCCGTCTGCCGCCGCATCGCGCGGGAGCACGGCGGCGACCTGCGGTTCAGGGGCCGCGTGATCGTCCTGAGCCTGCCCGCGGCGTGAACGCCGGATTCAACACGGAGGCTCCGCTTCGGAGAACCGCGCTCCCTCAGCGTTCCATCAGCGAGCGAGCCGCGGCGACGACGTCCCCCGCCTTCGGCAGGTAGGCCGATTCGAGCGGGGGGGAATACGGGGACGGCATGTCGGGGGCCGTCACGCGAAGGATTGGCGCCTCGAGGTCGAAGATCGCCTTCTCCGCGAGGATCGCCGCGAGCTCCGCCCCCACGCCGCCCCGCTTCGCATCCTCGTGAAGGATGATCACCCGGTGCGTCTTCGCGACCGACTCGAGGATCAGCGCCTCATCGAACGGCACGAGCGTCCGCAGGTCGATGATTTCCAGATCGATGCCGTCGCGCGCGAGCATCTCCGCGGCCGCGAGCGCCACCGTGACCATCGGACCGTAGGTCAGCAGCGTCACGTCGCGACCCGCGCGGCGGACGATGCCCTTGCCGATCGGAACTTCATAGTCGCCGAGCGGGACGTCTTGCAGGCGGTCCGGGTGGTTCATGCCGTAGAGCCCCTTCGCCTCGAGGAAGAGGACGGGATTGCCGTCCCGCAGCGCGGCGGTGAGCAGGCCCTTCGCGTCGGCGGCCGTCGACGGGGCCACGATCTTCAGGCCGGGAACTCGGAGGAACCACGCCTCGGGGCACTGGGAATGAAAAGGGCCGCCGCTCAGGAGCTTGTCGGACCCGGTGGCGCCGCCATAAGGGAGCCGCACGACCATCGGGACCGCCCGGCCGAAGCGCCAGTGCGCCTTCGCGGCATTGTTCACGAGCGCGTTGAAACCGCACGCGACGAAGTCCGCAAACTGCATCTCCGCGATGGGCCGCATCCCCGCGATCGCGGCGCCCACCGCGCAGCCCAGGATCGCGCTCTCGGCGATCGGCGCGTTCAGACAGCGCCCGGGGCCGAACTGCTTGACGAGGCCGCGGGTGACCCCGAAGGCGCCGCCATACCGGCCGCCGACGTCCTCGCCCAGGACGAAGACGCGCGGATCGCGCTCCATCGCCTCGACCATCGCCTGGCGGATCGCTTCGTCATAGGCCATCGGCTTCGTCTTCGCCGGCCTGGAGTCCGGCGCGGGCTCGGTCCGGACGGCGAAGACGCGGTCATCGATGTCCGCCCGGGTCGGCCACGGGGCGGCGTCGATGGCCGCCGACACCTCGGCGACGCGGGCGGCAGCGTCGGAACGGAACCGGTCGAGCGCCGCCGCGTCGACGATCCCGGCGCCGAGCAGGCGCTGTTCATACAGCGCGACGGGATCCGCAGCCTCCCAGGCGGCGTGCTCCTCCGGGTCCTCATAGCCTTTGATCGCGCCGGCGCCGAGGAAGCGCGGATCGTCGTGATGCGCGTGGCCGGCCCGGCGATAGGTCACCAGCTCGATCATCGTCGGGCCCCTGCCCGCCCGGGCGCGGCCGGCGGCCCAGGCGGATGCGGCCGCGATCTCGTCCGGATCGTTCCCGAAGATCGTGATGCCGGGCATGCCGTAGCCGGCGGCCTTGAGGGCGAAACGCGGCGCCGCAGTCTGCTCCCTCCAGTGCGTGCCGAGCGCCCAGTGGTTGTTCTCGATGACGAAAATCATGCCGAGCCGCTGCACCGCCGCGAGGTTCACCGCCTCGTGCCATTCGCCGAGCGAGCTGCCGCCCTCGCCCATGATCGAGAGGAAGACGCGGTCCTCCCGGCGCAACTTCGCGGCATACGCCATCCCCACCAGCGTCTGCGTCCCGATGGCCAGCGGCGCGGTCGGCGGCAGCACGCCCTTCGCGAGATTCCCCGTATGGAGATCGCGCCCGTCGAAGAGGCTCCCCTTCTTCCCGACCTGCGCGAGGGCCACGGCCGCGGGGTCGTCGGTGAACATGAGCGTCACCGGAAGGCCGCGGATGAGCGGACAGGCGATATCGCCCTGCTCGCTGCCGCGGCGGAGCCGCAGCGCGAGGGCCGCGCAGGCCTCCTGGCCGAATCCGCGGAAGCCCTTCTGCGGGGACGGACGCCCCTCCCAGGCGATCTTCTTCTCGTGGAACATCCGGACCATGAACCCGTCGAGCGCCCGGCTGAGGATCATGACGCGCAGCAGCTCGCGCTTCTCGTCCGGCGTGATCGACGCTTTCAGCTCCTCCCGGAGAAACCAGCCCTCGACGAGCTCCCGCAGCGCCGATTTCGACCAGCCCGCCGCGTCCCCGGCGCTGGCGCCCGGATAAAGGACCTTCGAAGCCTCGTCCTTCTCCAGCGCGAAGGCGTCGTCGAGCGCCTTCAGCAGCGCCTCGCGGGACCGGTTCCGCCGCGCGGCCGGGATCAGGAAGGGGGCTTCGAGGGAAAGGAACCCGAGGAGATCCATCCGCCTCACTATAGCGGCTCTCGGAATGGCGCCCAACCTTTCGTTGACGGCGCGCGCCCGGGCGCCTACAAAGGATTCCTCATGCGGCGACTGCCCTGCCTCCTCCTCCTCGCGGCCGGCCTCGCCTCCTGCGGCGGCGACGCCGCGGACCGGAACGCGCTCGTCTGGGCCCGCAGCACCGATTCGACGACCCTCGACCCCGCCGAGATCGAGTCCGGCGAGGATGCCAAGGTGATCCAGAGCATCTGCGAGACGCTCGTCACCTATAAGGGCGACACCGTCGATCTCGAACCCCGGCTGGCTGAGCGCTGGACCGTGTCGGCGGACGGAAAACAGCTCGCCTTCGACCTGAGGAAGAACGTCACGTTCCACGACGGGACGCCCTTCGACGCGGCCGCCGTCGTCTTCACGTTCGAGCGTTTCCTGCAGCCCGGGCATCCGGATCGCCCGAAGAACCCCACCCCTTATGGCCCCAACTTCAACGATATCGACAAGGTGGAAGCCGACGGACCCCATCGCGTGGTGTTCGCGTTGAAGCGGCCCAGCGTGGTGATGCTGTACAACCTCACGCTGTTCCCCGCCTATATCGTCTCTCCCGCGGCCGTGAAGAAGCATGGCGCGCGCTTCCCGCTGAACCCCGTCGGTACCGGCCCCTACAAGCTCGTCCGCTGGGACCGCGATGTCCGGATCGTGCTCGACCGGTACGACGGGTACTGGGGACCGAAGCCGGCCATCGACCGCGTCATCGTCGTTCCGGTGAAATCTCCGCAGACCGCCCTCGAGAAGCTGAAGAAGGGCGAGGTGCAGGTCGTGGACCACCCGACCCTCGCCGACGCGAAGACGCTGCAGGAGGACCCCGGCACCAAGCTCGACACGGAAACGTCGCTGACCGTGAGCTATCTCGGCTTCAACCTGACGCGCGCGCCGTACAACGACCCGAACTTCCGCCTCGCGGTGTCCCTGGCGCTCGACCGTCGCACCCTGAACGAGCTGGCCTACCACGGGCTCGCGGAGCCGGCGGCGAACCTCGTGCCCCCCGCCCTCTGGAAGGACATCTGCCCCACCCCGCATTACGAGTACGATCTCGAGAAGGCGAAGGAGGCGCTCGCCCGGGTCAAGCTGGAGTCCAGGGAAGTCGAGCTGATCCACATGACCTGGTCGCGCCCCTACGTCCCCGAGCCGCTGAGGGTCGCGGAGTTCGTGAAGGACCAGCTGCGGAAGATCGGCCTCGAGGTCAAGCTCACCGGCTACGACAAGGGCGCGTACGACAAGAGGTACAAGGAGCAGAGCCACCCGATGTTCCTCTACGGCTGGATCGCCGACATCCCGGATCCGGACAACTTCTACTATCCCCTTCTCCACGGCGACTCGAAGGACAGCATGAACGCGTCGTTCTTCGACGATCCCGAGTTCAACGCCGCCGTCACGGGCGCGCAGTCGGAGTCCGACCCCGCCCGGCGGAAGGCCCTCCTCGCGAAAGCCTACGCCCGCTACCGCGACGTGCTCCCGACGATCCCCCTCGTCTACGTCCGCCAGCTGATCGGCCTCTCGAAGCGCGTCGACTACAACATGCACCCCATCGAAACCCGGTTCTACGCGGCGAGCTGGGCGAAGTGACCCCCTATATCCTCCGCCGCCTGATGTTCCTGCCGGTGGTGCTCTGGGCGGTCTCGCTGATCGTCTTCGTCCTGATGCGCGCGGTCCCCGGCGACCCCGCCGCGGCGATTGCGGGAGAAAAGGCGCCGCGCGAGGTCCGCGACCGGATCCGCCGCGAGCGGGGCTTCGACCGGCCGATCCCGGTCCAGTACGGACTCTACATGGGCCGGCTCCTGCGCGGCGACCTCGGCGAGTCCTTCAAGCATTCCAACGAGAAGGTGTCCACGCAGATTGCCCGCAAACTCCCGCACACAATCGAGCTCACGCTCGCGGCAATGGCCGTCGCCCTCGCCGGCGGGCTCCTCCTCGGCATCCTCTCCGCGGTCTATAAGGGGGGCTGGATCGACGCCGCCTCGATGACCGTCGCGCTGGCCGGCGTCTCGGTCCCCGTCTTCTGGCTCGGCCTCCTCTTCATCCTCGCGTTCGGCTCGATGCTTCCCGTCAGCGGCAACCTCGACGCGAACTACTTCCCGCCCGACCGCACGGGCTTCGTGCTGATCGACACCCTGCTTTCCGGGAACGGCGCGATGTTCCTCGACGCGGTCCGCCACGTGCTGATGCCCGCGCTGGTGTTGTCGACCATCCCGCTCGCAATGACGGCGAGGATCACGCGCGCCTCGATGCTCGAGGTGCTGGGGAGCGACTATATCCGGACGGCGCGCGCCAAGGGGGCGTCACCGTCGCGCGTCGTCCTCGTCCACGCGCTGCGGAACGCCGCCCTGCCGATCGTGACGCTGCTCGGCCTGGAGTTCGGGTATCTGCTCGGCGGCGCGGTGCTGACGGAGACCGTGTTCGACTGGGACGGGATGGGGACCTATATCCTGAGCTCCGTGCGGGAAACGGAATACGAGTCGATCGGCGGCGCGGTGCTCGTGCTGGCCTGCACCTTCGTCGGCGTGAACCTGGTCGTGGATCTCCTGTATTCCTTTATCGATCCGAGGATCCGCCATGGATCGCCGCAGGCTTAGGGTCCTGCTGCGCCATAAGGGGGCGATGGCCGGCCTGGGGCTGCTGGCGTTCTTCACCCTGATGGCGGCGCTGATCGGGCTGTTGAGCGGGCACGACCCCGTCACGTGGAGACCGGGCGAGCAGAACCTCGGCACCTCGGCGGCGCACTGGCTGGGCACCGACAACTCCGGCCGGGACATCCTCACGCGGCTCTTCTACGGCGCGCGAATCTCGCTGCTGATCGGGGTCGCCTGCGTCGCGGTTTCCGCGGTCGTCGGCCTCCCCCTCGGCGCGGCGGCGGGATACTTCGGGGGAAGGACGGATGCGGCCGTATCGCGCTTCCTCGACATCCTGCTCTCGTTCCCCGGCGTGCTGCTCGCCATCGCCATCGCCGCCCCGATGGGGGCCGGCCTCTGGACGGTGATCCTGTCCGTCGGGATCGTCGGCATCCCGCAGTTCGCGCGGCAGGTGCGGGCGAGCGTGCTGGCGCTCCGGGAACTCGACTTCGTCGCGGCCAGCCGCGCGCTGGGCGCCGGCCCCTGGCGCACGCTGCTCCGGGAGATCGCGCCGAACGCCCTGGGCCCGGTCATCGTGGTCGCGACCCTCGGGGTCGGCAGCGCCATCCTGACGGCGGCGGGGCTCTCGTTCATCGGGCTGGGCGTCGAGGCCGGGACCGCGGAGTGGGGCGCGATGCTGCACGACGGCTATGTCGACCCGGCCCTCCGGCGGACGCTGGCGCTTTACTCGGGCCTGGCCATCTCGCTCGTGGTGCTCGGCTTCAACCTGTTCGGCGACGGGCTGCGCGACGCCCTGGACCCGCGCTCAATCGAGTCCCGTTAGAGGCTTCCACAGGGCGTCCGGCACCGGCATGACGGAGAGACGGCTGAAGGTGACCAGCGTGAAATCCTTGAAGCGCGAATCGGCCTTGACGGCGGCAAGGGTCATCGGCGGGGTCGCCTTCACCGGCGTGATGACGACCGCGTCCCCCTTGGCGTCGGCGAGGGCCTTTGCGATGCCGACCACCGCCTTGACGTTCCCGGTGTGGTAGATCGCGATCTCGTCGCCTTTGCGGACCTTCCTCAGGTGCTGCAGGGCGAGGGCGTTCTTGACCCCGGTCCAGGTCGTCTTCTTCTCCCGGACGAGCTTCTCGAAGGAATAGTCGGTCGGCTCGGTCTTGAAGAGCCAGTTCATCAGGACAGCTCCTTGCGGAGGATGCCGAACGCGAGGTCCAGCCCTTTCGCGCCCTTGTAGATGCTCAGCAGCTTCTTCGCCTTCTTCACGGCTT
>Ga0137410_10000222_pt1 | contig 40150 bp, 23 predicted proteins | sample CZODoug1_16funga_FD_108878 | JGI IMG/M metagenome (GOLD analysis project Ga0137410, IMG submission 108878) | Vadose zone soil fungal communities from Angelo Coast Range Reserve, California, USA - CZODoug1_16fungal (Illumina Assembly) | ecosystem: Environmental > Terrestrial > Soil > Vadose zone... | reverse complement strand
TAGTGTGTGCCGCCATTCTTCTTGCCGCGGCGAGCTTTTCCTGCGCGCAATCTGATCGCGGCTCGATCGCCGGCACGGTGGAAGATTCGAGCGGATCCGTCGTCTCTAATGCCCAAGTGGTGGCAAAGAGTGTCGATACTTCGTCTGAATACACAGCGACAACCGGGCCGACCGGCGGCTATCGAATGCCAGAAGTAAAGATTGGCATTTACAACGTCACCGTGACGGCACCAGGCTTCAAGATGGACCAAAAGACCGGCGTTCAGGTGCAGGTTAACACCGTGTCGACCCTCGACTTCGCCCTGACAATTGGCGCCGTCAATGAGACGGTTACGATTATCGCGGATGCGCCTTCGATTCAAGCAGAGAGTTCGGATATCGGGACGGTTGTCGGACGCAAGCAGATCGAAGACCTACCACTAGCGCTTGCCGCTACTGGCCAGAGCCATCTGCGCTCTGTGGAATCATTCGTATTTCTTGCGCCAGGCACCGCCGGTCCAGGAACCAACGATTCGTCCGGCATATTCGAATCTAAACTTAACGGCGGACAAGCATTCAGTACGGAAGTGCTTTTGGATGGCGCGAGCATCGTGCACGCGGAACTTGGCTCGACGTTCGATGAAAACGCCCCGTCCGTCGAAGCATTGAGTGAATTCAAGGTTATAACTTCGAACCTTCCAGCGGAATTTGGCCGCACGTCGGGAGGCGTCGAGAGTTTTAGCACGAGGTCTGGCACCAACTTTTTTCACGGAACGGCGCAAGTCTTGCTCCACGACGACAAATGGAATGCTAATTCGTGGACCAATAATTTCTTTCGGCAACCTGACGGAAGTCCTACGCCCAAGCCGAGGGATCACCAAAAAGATTATGGTGGAAACCTTGGCGGGCCGGTTTGGGTTCCCAAGCTTTACAACGGTCGTGACAAAACGTTCTTTTTCTTTTCCTGGGAGCAATATCGGAACAATCAGGGCTTAACTTCACTCACCACGCTTCCCACGCCGGCCGAACTAACTGGAGACTTTTCGGCGTTGCTCGGGGCCGCGACTACGACTGTGAATCCTTGTGACAACAATAATCAGATTCTAGTCGGACAGATATTCGATCCCTCGACGACACGGGTCGTCAACGGTGTCACTTGCCGTTCGCCGTTTCCGGGGAATAAGATCAATACTCCGTTGAGTACGGTTGCGCAAAACGTCCTGAATTTCCTTACGGTTACACCGAATGTGGCGCCGACGTCCCAAAACCTCAACGGCTTACAGAACAACTTCGTCTTCAGCTCTGTTATCCCGATTCTGGACACCACCATGACGTTTCGGATCGACCAAAACATCGGGACAAGGAATAAGGTCTTCTTTTCGTACAGCAGTCGTGACCAAGAGCAGATTAACGGTTCGCCCTCTCTACCCTTTCCACTCGATCCCAATTTTTTCAAGTCACGTTTCTCGCACTACCTTCGTTTCGGTTGGGACGACACTATAAGCACGAGTTCGCTGAATCACCTTACTGTTGGCCTCAATCGCCTCAATGATCCCAGCCATGGCACCAGCTTCACTGGGCAGGACTGGCCAAAAACGCTGGGTATCCAGGGCGCGAGCGGCATTTTTTTCCCCGTTTTTTCGTTCGGCGGATCCCCCCTTAATGTCTCGTATCAAGGATTTGGCGGCGGCAACGATGACATCGCTATCCCTAACAGCCTAATTGTGGCCGACAACATTAGTTGGTTCAAGGGACGCCACGCGTTTAAGTTTGGCTTTGAGTGGCGGGCATCGCAATTCTCACGCTTCAATCATTCAAATACCTCACCGTCGTTTTCGTTTGAGAATTTCGAGACGGGTTTCACACCTGGGAACACTCAGACTGGCGATCCCTTTGCCAGTTTCTTGCTAGGATTGCCGGATTCAGAAAGCGTGACAGTTTCCTCCCAGTTCCCCCGTTGGAATCAGAATTACTACGTAGGGTTTGTGCAGGACGACTTCAAGTTGCGCAAGAATTTGACCCTGAATTTAGGGTTTCGATACGACGTAGATACACCGCGGCACGAGGCGCACGGGGCACAGTCGGTGCTGGATCTAACTGCACCTAACAGCGGAAACAGCGTTGTTCCCATTTCGCCGGCCGTGCCGGGAGCTTTAATCTATGGTCCAAACGCTACGGGCGCAAAAACCTACTACAAGAACTTCGGCCCGCGCCTTGGATTTGCCTATGCGCCGGAGAAATTGTTTGGACGGTTCAGCAACACCGTGATCCGGGGCGGCTGGGGCATCTACTATCAAGCCTTGGGCTATGCCGACTTCGGAGATTCCCTGACCGCCGGAACGACGGTAAGTCCGTCATTTAATTCGCCGAATCAATTTACACCTTTGCAGTCGTTGGATGTAGGTTTCCCAAGCTTCTCGCCACCATCTAACAACCAGGATCCGGCGCTTCTGAATGGTGGATTCGGGGGCAGTCCAGTTTTTGTAGGCAAGGACTACGGTCGGCCCGGCATGATTCAGAACTGGAGCCTGGAAGTTCAACACCAGTTGGCTCCGGACCTAATCCTCAGCGTGGGCTACGTCGGCACGCGGGCAACAAGGCTCTTTTCGAGTCTTGCACAGATTAATAGCGTCCAACCGAACTTTCTTTCGCTCGGCAATAAGTTAGCCGACTCGGTGGACAGCCTCTCGGGACAGGCAACGCTAACAGGTCTCGGGGTGACGGTGCCGGCGTGGTTCGACCCGCTATACGCCAGTTCTGGCAACAACACGGTTGGACAATTGTTGCGTCCGTTTCCACAGTATCAGGGCATAAGCACCGATTGCTGCCGCGAAAACCTGGGCCAATCGTCGTACAACGCATTGGAAGCAAAGCTCGAGCGGCGGTTCAGGAACGGCATCAATGTGTTGGCTTCGTATACCTACTCGAAGCTGTTGACGGACTCCGACTCGACATTCCCGTTCTTCTCGTCGTTCAATACCAATGCCTTCGGCGCCCAGAATCCAAGCAATTTTAAGGCCGAGAAGCATCCTAGCTATCAAGACTTACCTCACGCCTTCGTGCTGAGCTATTTGTACGAGCTCCCGGTAGGACCGGGGAAGAAATATCTGAATCACGGCCCAGCGAGCAGAGTGTTAGGAGGCTGGCAAATTAGCGGTGTCCACCGTTATCAGAGTGGAACGCCGGTGATTATTCAGACAGGCATAGAACACGCCTCCACGAACCCCAATAATTTGCGGCCAAACAGGATTGCCGGAGTGCCACTGTTGAGCTCCACCGCGTCATCCTTCGATCCCTTTGCCAACAGCGGCTGCCAACTAAATGCCCCTGGTACTCCAGCGGGAACCTACACGGCCAACACGACGAATAACTTCTTTAATTGCGCTGCGTTTCTCGATCAAAATGATCCGAACTCCACTTCGTTTGCCCAGAACGGATTTACGTTTGGGAATGTGCCGTTATCATTCGGAAACATTCGTAATCCGGGTTTCCTCAACGAGGATTTTTCCATCATCAAGCGGACGACGCTATTTGAATCGCACGTCCTCGTTTTCAAGCTGGACATTCCGAATGCGTTCAATCGGCATTCGTTCGGCCACATAGACGGCAATATCACGAGCTCCACTTTCGGGGTCCCCGGCGGTGGCGGTCATAGCGTCTTGAATTCACCACGGATAATCCAAATGAGTCTCAGATATCAATTCTGAGGACCCGCTCGCATATGAGCAAAAGAACTTCCCGCGCGATGGATGCGCAGGAGGTTCTTTTTTTGTTCGGCGTTCGCGTCGATTGCACAGCACGGTCGTTGTAAACTTATGGTTCGTTTAGCTACCAGTGAGACAAACTGCTTCGGCCTCTATGAATAGAGAACTTATGCGGAAAATTGGAACTCAAGCCCTGTTCATGGCATTGACGTGGACGTCGTTGTGTTTTGTTGCGCTGCCAGGCCTTTCCGCTCAGAGCTCTTCCGGGGAACCGGAATCCTTTCGGCAGGCTTCCGAGGCGATGAGGAGAGGCGACCTGAATACAGCTGGCGCGGGTTTTCAGGCCGCCGCAAAGCAGGCACCTGATTTCGCGCCCGCACACTTCAACCTTGGCTTGGTAAGAGAGGAGCAAGGCCGATTTGAAGAAGCAATTGCGAGCCTGCAGAAAGCCCTGAGCTTAAAGCCAGGAACGCACGGAGCAAACCTCTTCCTTGGAATTGCGTACTATCGGACGAATCGATTCGAACCGGCGATTGGCGCCGTCAAAAAGGAAACGTTGGCGTATCCGAAGGATGCGTCCGCTTGGATGTGGCAGGGCGTGATTCAACTTGCAATGGGTCGCCCCGAAGACGCCGCAATGGCGCTCGACAAAGCCGTGAGTCTGGCTCCCGACAATGTGGACATTTTGTACCATCGCGGACAGGCCCACCTGCTCGTTTCCAAAAATAGTTACGAAAAAATGTTCAAGGCCGATCCTAAATCCTGGCGCGTTCATCAGGTGTTGGCACAGGCAAACGCCGAAGCGGAGCGGCCAATGGACGCAATTGCCGAATACCTGGAAGCCATTAAGTTGGCGCCCATGCAGCCGGGCTTGCACGAAGAACTCGGCTCGGAATACAGCAGCGCGGCAAAGCCAGTCGAAGCGGAAGCCGCATTCAGCCGCGAATTGGAAATCGATTCCCACAATGCGCTGGCGCGTTACAAGCTCGGCGTACTCGCGATTGCGCAAGGCGACGGAGCGCGTGCAAAAGAGTCGATTGAAGCTGCGATTAAAGAAAAACCCGGCTTGCGACATACTGACTACAATTTGGGACGCGCGGAAATGCTTATCGGCGAAGACGAGAATGCCTTAAGACACTTTCAGCAGGCGACAAAAATTGAAGCCGATCCCGATGTACTTCAGCAGGCTTGGTTTCAGCTTGGGATTGTCTACCGCCATCTTCACCGTATGCCGGAAGCGCAGCAGGCGATTGCAACCTTTCAACGTCTGAAGAACGAACAGGCGGACAAATCCCAGGAACAGATGAAGCGGCTCAAAGCGCAGCAGAATTCGGAAGTCGCGCAACCTGCGGAAACGACTCCGCAATAGCCGTCCGTGGAATGAGGAGATTTATGAAGAAAAGCTTCTTGGTCAGCGGCGCATTGACGGCGGCTTTCGTCGCCGTGCCGTTTGCGAGCAGTGTGCGCGCTTTTCCTCAGGCAACTTCTACTACTCAGATTGAAGTTGTCGAATCCACCGAAAATCGGGCACCTGCCCTTGAGAAAAAGCCGGCCTTACATTTTGGGAAGACACAAACGTCTGCGCTTACGATTCGAGTCGAGGAATCGACGCAGTATCAATCCATTGATGGTTTCGGAGCGTCGTTGACAGATTCATCCGCCTGGCTGCTGGATCGCAAGCTTACTCCGGAACAACGGAAGGAAACGTTCGACCAGCTGTTTGACCCGAAGAGCGGAATCGGACTGAGTATTTTGCGGCAGCCGATGGGCGCGAGCGATTTTGCGATTACTGAATACAGCTACGACGACGTCGCGAAGGGCGAGAAAGATTTCAAGTTGGAGAAATTCTCCATCGAGCACGATCGCGCTTACATCATCCCGCTCGTAAAACAGGCGTTAGCGCGAAATCCGAACCTGAAAATTATCGCATCCCCGTGGAGCCCGCCCGGCTGGATGAAGACTTCGCAATCGATGATCTTCGGAGCGCTCTCGCCGGAAGCGTATCCCGCGTTCGCGAATTACTTTGTGAAATTCATCAAGGCCTACGAAGCCGAGGGCATTCCGATTTACGCCATCACGATGCAGAACGAGCCGCTAAATATTCCCGGCAACTATCCGGGCATGGGAATGACCGCGGTCGAACAAGCCGCATTTTTGCGCGATCATCTGGGACCTGCGCTAAAAGCCGCAGGACTCAGAACGAAGGTTTTTGTGTTCGATCACAATTGGGATTTGATCGAATATCCAAATACGGTGCTGAGCGATGCGAAAGCCGCGGCATTTGCTGCAGGAACGGCCACCCACTGTTACGGCGGCGTCCCGACCGCACAGAATGAATTGCACGATCGATTTCCGGAAAAAGAGATCTGGATGACGGAGTGTTCCGGTGGCGACTGGCAAAAAGGCAATCTGCTAGAACAGCAAGCTAGATTAATCATCAATTCCATGCGCAATTGGGCCAAGACGGTCGTACTCTGGAATCTTGCTCTCGATCAAAACCACGAACCATATCTTGGTGGATGCACAACGTGCCGCGGCGTCGTGACGGTGAATCACACCGCTTCTCCCGCGCAGGTTATTCCAACTGTCGATTTCACCGCGCTCGGTCACGTCAGCAAATTTGTAAAGCCGGGAGCGCGCCGCATAGAATCAACTTCGTTCGGCCAGGGAAGCCTGGAGGACGTGGCTTTTCAAAATCCTGACGGTTCCATCGTGCTTTTCGTTTTGAATAGCAGCGGTGGCCCAATACCGTTTAACATTGCGTGGAAGGGCGAATTCGCATCTTATAAAATGCCGGCAGGCGCTGTGGCTACATTTGTCTGGCAGGCAGCCGCTTCGAAGTAATTCATGACCGGCATTCGTGCGACACTTTGGGCTACGCTGAGACCTTGCTCAAATCTCTCCTACTTCCCGGGCCGAAATCAGTTCGCCGAATTATCTACGCGCTGCTGACAGTTCTTGCTGCCAGCGCGCTGCTAAGCGCACAACAAAAGAGTGAGCCAGTTCATGCCGTCGCATACCCGCCAGGAAAGTTTGTGGACATCACTCCATCGAGCGGCATCAATTTTCAATATCAGGCATCGCACACCACAAAGAAATATTTGCTCGAAACGATGGGACCCGGAGTTGCGCTTTTCGATTACGACAACGATGGCCGCCTCGACATATTTGTCGTGAATGGCGCGCCACTGAGCGATCCGATGGCCAAAGGCGCAATCCCGCAGAAAACCGGCCCGAAATATTGGAATCGCCTCTACCACCAAAAATCCGACGGAACTTTCGAAGACGCAACGGAAAAAGCCGGCCTGCAAGGCGCAGGTTACGGCATGGGCGTCGCCGTCGGCGATTATGACAATGATGGATTCGAAGATTTGTACGTAACGGCCTACGGTGGAAATAAGCTCTATCACAACAACGGCAATGGAACGTTTACCGACGTGACCGAGAAGGCCGGAGTGGCGGGCAGTGGATGGTCAACCAGCGCGCTTTGGGTGGATTTAGACAATGACGGATTGCTGGATCTGGTCGTTCTCCGCTATTTGCAGTGGGACTTCGACGACGTCTGGTGCGGCGAGCATCGCGAGGGATACCGAGCGTACTGCCATCCCGACTATTTCAAACCAATTGCACCGCTCGTCTATCACAACGACGGCAACGGGCATTTTGCAGAAGTAAGCGAGAAAATTGGACTAGCCAAGGCAGGCAAGGGGCTGGGTATTGCCCTGGCCGACTACGATCGCGACGGTAAAGTGGATCTGTTTGTCGCAAACGATTCGATGCTTGAGTTTCTGTTTCACAACAAAGGCGACGGGACGTTTGAAGAAGTTGGATTGTTTTCCCAGGTAGCAGCGGATGGTGACGGAAGGACGTTCGCGGGAATGGGCGTCGATTTTGCCGACTACAACAACGATGGCAAGCCGGGTCTGGTGATTACAGACTTGGCGAACCAGCGATATGCGCTTTACAAGAATGATGGTGAAGGACTGTTTTCGTACGCAACGATTACTTCAGGGCTTGGCCAGGTGACGATGCCGCATTCCGGCTGGGGAATTCGTTTTATCGATTACGATAACGATGGATGGAAGGATCTGCTTGTCGCTCAGGGACACGACTTGGACACAGTTGAGCTGACTTCGCCCAATTTGCACTATCGTGAGCCGATGAGCCTGATTCGAAATACGGGAAACGGTTTCGTGGATGTTTCGGCTGAATCGGGACCGGTGTTTCAGCAACCATGGGTCGCGCGCGGCCTCGCAATCGGTGACGTCGACAACGATGGATGCGTGGACGCCGTAGTTACGACCAATGATGGCGGATTGCACGTCCTTCACAACGAGACTGCAACGACAAATCATTGGCTGACCTTGAAATTGGTCGGACACAAAAGCAACCGCGATGGGATCGGCGCGGAAGTACTGCTAAAGACGTCTGCGGGAATGCAACTGGCGACAGTTAGTACTGGCGGGAGCTATCTTTCTTCGAGCGACAAGCGCGTCCACTTCGGCCTGGGCGCCGACACTCGAGTGGCGACAATTGAAATTCGCTGGCCAAGCGGAATCCAGCAGACACTGCACGACGTTGCCGCAGACCAAATCTTGCAGGTTGATGAACCCGTATCAGCTACCGGCGAAAAGGGGCCACCAAAGTGAACGATCTGTCGGCGACGCCAGCACTAAAACGCTGCCCTAGTCGCGTTGGCCTTGCGAGCTTTTTCTTCATCTTTCTGCTGGTGTCCGCCCAGGCCGTGTTCGCCCAAAGTTCGACAAGTCAAAAGCCATCTCAGGAAGCCACGGGAGTCTCCACAGGAGTATCAACGGGTGCGGCTCACCCTGCGGTGAAAGACGACAAATCGCGTCCGATTACTGCTGGGGGATTTGTCGATGGAGCGCCTGTCGTATTCGTCGACATCGCCAAACAAGCCGGGCTCACCAAGTTTCACCACCGCTCGGGCAATCCGGACAAAAGCATGATCATCGAGACACCCGGCTCCGGCGTGGCGCTGCTCGATTACGATAATGACGGCTGGCTCGACATATATATATTGAATGGTTCGACCGTGCCTGCACTCTTAGGCAAAGAACCTGCGCCCAGAGCAATGCTTTTTCACAACAATCATGACGGGACATTTACGGACGTTACGGACAAAGCCGGTGTGGCGAATGAGCGGTGGGGATTTGGCGTGGCCGTCGGTGACTACGACAATGACGGCTGGCCGGATATTTATGTCTCGAATTTTGGTAAGAATCGTCTTTACCATAACAATCACGACGGAAGGTTTACCGACGTGGCTGAAAAAGCAGGCGTCGCACTCGGCGGATGGTCGGCTGGACCTACGTGGGGCGATTATGATCACGACGGCTTGTTAGACCTTTTCGTTCCTGGCTATGTCAAATTCGATCCAAGCCATCCGCCGGGATCCGCCAAGGGGTCCCTTCCAGCCAATGCATGTCAATTCCGTGGCGTGCAGGTGATGTGCGGCCCGCGCGGACTTATCGGCGAGCGTGATCACCTGTTCCACAACAACGGAGACGGTACGTTCACTAATGTCAGCGAACAAGCTGGCGTCGCCGATAGTCCGGGCTACTTTGGCTTGGCGTCCGTATTCGTCGACATTGACGACGATGGCTGGGTGGACCTCTTGGTCGCCAACGATTCGACGCCCAACTATCTCTACAAGAACCGCCACAATGGCACGTTCGAAGATGTAAGCTACCTTTCTGGTTTTGCGCTGAGCGAAGATGGCCGCGAGCAAGCTTCGATGGGAATCGCTGTCGGCGATTTTAATCACGACGGCAAAGTGGACTTCTACGTCACATCTTTTTCCGACGACTACAACACCCTCTATATAAATGACGGCGACGGAAATTTTACCGACAAGACCGCGAGCGCCGGCCTCGTGGACCCGACGATTCCGTTCCTCGGCTGGGGCACCGTTGCGCTCGACTTTGACAATGACGGCTGGACCGATCTTTTTGTATCGAACGGTCACGTTTATCCGGCCGTTGACCAGCAGGATTGGGGCACGACCTGGCTGCAGCGGCCGCAGCTCTTCCGAAATCTTGACGGAAAGAAGTTTTCAGAAGTGCCGCCGGCGACGGGAAGTGGACTCGCCGAGTTGTTGGCGGGAAGAGGCGTGGCGGTTGGCGACCTCTTCAACGACGGTCGTCAAGACGTCGTAATCAATCAAATGGACGGTGTGCCTGCACTGATGCGGAATGTGACCAAAAGCGACAATCACTGGATCGCTTTCCGTTTGATCGGGGGAGCCAAGAGTCCGTGTGACGCCATTGGTGCAAAGGTTTTTGTCACCGCTGGAGGAATTCGTCAGCGTGCTGATGTCTTCTCTGGTGGAAGCTATGGATCCAGCTCAGACCAGAGAGTTCACTTCGGTTTGGGCCATCACGATAAAGTGGAAAAGGTTGAAATACATTGGCCCAGCGGTCAGAAGCAAGAAGTCGCTGTCACGTCGGTCGATAAGATATTTACGGTGGCAGAAGGCAAAGGAATCGTTCCGGGGTATTGATGCTGGGAACTCACCGAATCGCGCTATGCGCTCTCTGATCCTAATTAGTCTGCTGGTGCTCGTGGCTGCACCGGTGTTTGGCCAGAGTTCGAGTGCTGGAGGCGAGGGGCAAAGTGCAACCGCGCCGGCACTCGAAGTCAACGTTGAACTCCAAAGGGTCAGAGGGCTGGTCGATGAATCTAAGTTAGACGAGGCAGAGAGCGCTGCTCGTAAGTACACGGCGCAACATCCGCACAATTCCGATGGGTATTTTTTATTAGGCCTAACTCTCTTTCGTCGCGTTCAGTCGATGGCCAAATCGAGCGGAACGTTCCTGGCTCCTGGCGAAGTTCCCTCGACAGCCCTTGATCCTAAGAAGCGCGACGCGACGATCCGCGAATCGCTGGAGGCGTATACGGAAGGCGCGAAATATGGAAGGCCTTCGGTAGACGATCTAAAAATTGTCTCGTTCGACTTTGTGCTTATCGGCGACTATGCAAGCGCGGACAAATGGCTCTCGCTCGCTGTAGAGTGGAGCCCCGCCGATGCGGACGGTTGGTATTATTTGGGACGCGCGAAGTATAACGAGAATCGCTTCGAAGAGGCCATCCAGTCATTTCAAAAATGTCTCGCGCTGCGGCCGCGCTACACACTAGCCGCGGATGGCATCGGACTTTCTTACGAGGGCCTGAATAGCATCCCGGATGCAATCACTTGGATGCATAACGCGATTTCTTGGCAAGACGGCAGCCAAAAACCGAGCCCCGAACCATATATTGATCTTGGTGAACTCTTGACCCAACAGGCGAGGTTCGACGAGGCCCTGCCGCCTTTGCAAATGGCCGTCACAATCGATTCGCGCAACATTCGGGCCCATGAAAAACTCGGAAAAATCTTCCTCAGCCTGAATCGACTTTTAGAAGCGCAAAGCGAAATAGAGCAAACTATTTCTCTCGATCCTGGGCGATCCGCACCGCACTACCTGTTGGGACAGATCTACCGCAAGCAAGGCCAACTCAATAAGGCGCGTTCAGAATTGGAACGGTTTCAGCTTCTCAAGACAAAAGAGCCACCTGCAAAATCCGGGATGCAGTAGCTATCCTCTTCGATTCACACTGGACTCGCTTCAGAAGTACACCCTGCTTCGCGCTACTTGGCATCCGAAGATGCGGAATCGGGCGCGCCTTCCCAACCACACTCCGTGGCGAGTCCTCGTAATAACGGTTCTACCGATTTGCGGGACGACCTGCGTTTAAGGTGAGAGTGCGGAGCCAACTCTCGGACTCGCTCGTTTGCTACGGCTTGTGCGGGCTTTCGAGGGCTTTGATGATGGGAATCGAACTGCTGACGGCGATGATGCCCACCGCGATTTCCCGGAAGTGTCCATCGCCAATTGGCGCTTTGATGGGATTGTTAGACTCGGTGTTGTAAGCAACTGCGCACGCGGCGTGGCTGTGCGAATGGTGATACTGCGCGTCGCGTGGAAAATCCGGATAGTCCGCCAGCACGGGCTGCCATGAATCCTTATACTCAATGCCTATTTCAGAGGTCACGCTAAACGACTTCGATTCCTCGATGGTTTTTGTCTCTCGGCCGGAAGTCGCTTGCAACGTGCTGCGGACCGCCTCGGCGCGCAACTCACAGCGAGACCGCACCGAGATTTGACCTTCCGCAGGCCGTGACGTGTCGGGCACGAATTTCACGTCCTGCGCGAAAATCGTAACGCTTTCCCCTGCCCCGGGCGCCGCGTAGGTAATCACGCCTCGCTCGAGTTCTACAACCGTGCGCCCTTCCTGCCAGAAGATTCGCATCGAACTGTTTTCGCCCAAGTTGATCCGCACCTGCTTGACAGAAACCTGAATCCATCCTTTATCTTCGGTCTTCAAGAGGTCGCCCGAAAAAACAGTCGAGCCCTGAGTAAGCGGTGCACTGCCGACATGGGCTGCTTGGGCGGCAGAGACGACCCCGACGGCGGCGGCCGGCGTCTGGGCAGCAGCTGCACCACCAAAAAGAGACGTCAAAACCAGAGCAGAAAACAAGAAACGAGCCATCACCACCCCTTTGTAGTACTAGAAGTACTAGAATCTTCTAGTCTGGAGCACCCCGCAACCGCCAAAAATGGGCATTTCTCGTATCCGGTATTGCGTTTCAGAGCAACTGGCAAGTTGTCTGGTTTGGCACTATTCGTCCTGGCACAGCCCATTGCGGAGATGGTCCTAGTACCTGACACTATTTACAGCATTAAAAGCTACTTATTTGTCGGGACCAGACTGGTCCCATGGGACGGATCGATGTGTCAGGTTGGAAGCGTTGGTGTGTGCTTTGTCAGAAATAGTGCCGTTGTCAGCCGAAAGATTGCTGACGAGACGCTCATCGTCCCTATTCGAGGCGGCGTCGGCGATCTCGACTCGATCTTCTCCTTGAACCCGCTCGGCTCAGACCTTTGGACGCTTTTGGAGTCCAGCACCACATTGGCCCTCATGGCGGACTGGGTCGTGGAGCGTTACGAAATCTCCCGCGAGCAGGCGATTACCGACATCACGAGTTTCATCAGCGACCTTGAGAGCGCGGGTTTGGTGAAAGCCCAGGAAGAGGTCGGCGTTAGCAGGTAGCTGCTACGAAAAGAGCCCGATGCAAGTCGCCGACTATAAGCAGTTTAGCGGATTGGTGCACGAACGGTATCTCGGAAAGCGCGCGCCGGTCGAAGTGTCGATTGAAGTCACGCGGAGGTGCCCGCTCGAATGTTTGCACTGCTATAACAACCTGCCGATGGGTGATCGCCAGGCTCGCGAGAGCGAACTGACGCTTGCCGAACACATTCGATTGCTTGATGAGTTGGTGGCTGCCGGTTGCCTTTGGGTGCTGTACACCGGCGGGGAGATTTTCGGCCGGAAAGATTTCGTCGATATTTACCAGGCAGCGAAGTCGCGTGGTTTTTTGGTGACGCTATTCACCAACGGCACCCTGATTACGCCCCAAATCGCGGACATGCTCGCCGAATGGCGTCCGTTTGCGATTGAAATCACCTTGTATGGAGCAACTCGCGAAACCTACGAGGCACTTACGCAGGTTCCCGGCTCGTACGACCGCTGCATGAGAGGGATTCGACTGCTTCTTGAGCGGAAACTTCCTCTCAAGCTCAAGACCGTGCCAACGACGGTCAACCGGCACGAAGTCTACGAAATGAAGCGCATGGCCGAAGAGGATTTCGGGGTCGAGTTTAAGTTTGACCCCCTCGTGAATCCGCGCATCGATTGTTCGGCAAGTCCGCTCGGCGTGCGGCTGTCGCCCGAGGAAGTCGTCGCGCTCGACTATCACGAACCTAAGCGCAGGGAAGAATACCGGCGATTGGCGACGCAGGACTTGGCTGGGTCGCCGGCCGACAAGAGGGACTCGGACACTGTCTATTTTTGCGGCGGCGGAATGAGCGCCTGCGCCGTTGACCCCGAAGGCAGGATATCCATCTGCGTGATCTCCCATCAAGAAACGTACGACTGGAGAAATGGCTCGTTTCAGGAAGGCTGGGACGGATTTCTCTTGCAGACGCGTACGAAGAAAAAGACACGGCACACTCGTTGCGACGATTGCAGGATTCAATCGCTTTGCAGCATGTGTCCGGCCAACGGCGAACTGGAAATGAACGACCCTGAATCGCCCGTCGATTTTCTGTGCCAGGTCGCGCATTTGCGTGCTTACGCATTGGCAATGAACGTCCCCGCGCACGGCGAATGCCCCGCGTGTGCCGGAGGCCAATTTCATAATCAGCTCAAAGCATCTGCACACAAAATCGCAAGTGGACAAGTTGACGTTGGTTCGTGGTTGCCGCCTGGGAAGTTCGCAGGACCGTTGCCAATTCTGCAGTCATCGGGAAGCACCGGTGCGTGTGGATCCTGCGGATCGCACGCTAGTTAACAAAGGAATTTGAAAGATATGAGCAAGACGCCAGAAAAACAGCCGATCAAACGCCTCGACTACGAGCCGCCGCAAGTCGTGGCGGTCAGCTTGCGACCAGACGAGGCTGTTCTGGGGCACTGCAAAATCGCCGGATCGGCGGGCCCTGTGGCCGGATCTTGCCAAAATCTGTCATGCCGCTCATTGGGATCATGAGGAATAAACCGTGAGCGACTCCACAGCCAACTCTGCGCTTTTGACTGCCTCAGCGAGTCGTTTTGCCTCCGACAGCGTGGCTACCCGTATCGCTTATCGCGTCGGCGGTATCTCCTTTGGCGTTACCGCTGCAAAAAACATGCGATTGTGCCTCGAACCGGGAATCCTGGAATTCGAAACACAGGATTCTGTGTGTGATGCTGAGATCGATGCAGATTGGGCCGTCAACCTCCGTTTTCCATCGCATAAACCCCTGTTCGAATCGCGTGGACTTTGGAGCGCATTTCATGAAGGCGACGGTACGGCATTCTACTTTCGCACCGACTTTCTCGGCGATGCTCCGTATAAGTACGCCTGGTTCAATCACAACTTCACTCGTGGGCGAGTGCACTTGTTGAAACGTTATTTTGACGCGGAAATTCCTGTCTATCCCCTTGAATATCCTCTCGATGAATTGCTAATGATTCATCGGGTCTCGCGCGGTGAAGGCGCGGAGGTTCACGCGTGCGGCGTATTGATGCCTGACGGCGTTGGACGGCTATTCGTCGGACACTCCGGTGCAGGGAAAAGTACAACGTCCCGACTTTGGCTGGCGCGTGAGGGCGTGTGCGTGCTCAGCGACGACCGAATTGTTTTGCGAATGGAAGATGGAAAGCCTCGCATGTACGGGACACCGTGGCACGGCGACGCCGGCCTTGCGGCGCAAGCGTCCGGGCCAGTCGACCGAATTTACCTGCTGGAACATAGCCCCGTTAACAGGATTACTTCGCTGGATCCAGCGCGTGCGGCCGCTGAATTATTCGCTCGAACCTTCGTCCCACACCATAGCGCGACCAGTTTGCGGCACACGCTCGAGTTTCTCGAAACACTGACGGCGAAGGTCCCCGTCTCGAGGTTTGAGTTCCTGCCTACCGATAGCGCAATCGAGGAGATTCTCCGTGCCAACTAGTCGGCCGCATCTGCGCTCGGATTCGCCGCAATTTCTTGCCATGTGTGAAGCGGTACTCAAGAACGGTGCGTCGGTCCGCTTTCATGCTCGCGGGTTAAGCATGCAACCCAACATCAACGATGGTGAAGCGGTCGAACTGCGCCCCGCGACCGCCGGGGAAGTTTCGAAGGGCGAGATCGTCCTCGCGCAAACGGGCGATGGTCTGCGTTTACATCGGGTGGTCGAGAAGATCGCTTCGGGCGTACTCACCCGCGGCGACGCGGGGATGGAAAACGATGCGCCTTCCGTGGCGATCATTGGAAAGGCTGTCGCTATCGAGAAAGCTGGCGGGCGGGAATCATTGGAAGGATGGGCGGTTGTTCTGCGGCATTCGATACTCTCTCTGTTTCGCAGGGCAAAGCTCGCAGCGGTTCGCCGGATAACGAAAGTCTGTAGCTCCCTATTTTTAGCTACCTTCTTTTGCATATGCGTGGTCGGGACGGCGCTTGCACCGACAGCTTCGGCGCAAGCAGATCTCGCCGTGACATCGAATACCGCCGCTCCCAATCCTGTTTCTCCTGGCGGACAGACTACTTTCACAGTGGTAGTCATTAACAACGGCCCGAACACCGCGACAACTCCAACCGTGACGTTCAGTACACCAGCCAACACTACATTTGTTTCCGTCACCCGAACAGGAGGAACGGGCACTTGGAACTGCACGAATCCGCCAGTGGGCGGGATCGGAACGAGCACTTGCACACGCAGCGCCAACATGGCCAGTGCAAGCACTGCCACATTTGCGTACATTGTGCTGCTGAACACCAACGTTCCTGGAAATACAGTGATTACGGGATCGGCGAGCATCTCTTCTTCCACTGCTGACCCGACGCCGGCGAACAACACAGTCGCCGCCAACGTCACCGTCAACGCGGCCGATTTGGGCTTGACGCAAACCGCAGCGCCCGCTGTTGCGCAACCAGGCGGAACGATCACTTACACTCTGACCTTGACCAACAACGGCGCGAACGCCGCGGCAGGCGCTGTCGTCTATCAACAGACACCCCCTAACACGACATTTCAATCCGTGGCAGTCAGCCCCGCCGCGGGGTGGACATGCACCAATCCCGCGGTTGGCGCCACGGGACAAATTCTCTGTTCGGACTCGGCGAACCTCAACAGCGCCACAACGGTGACATTCACAATTATCGTGAATGTCGTTGCTGGCACCGCGTCCGGGACCGTGATTTTGAATTCGGCAGATACCACTGCGACGACGGCCGATCCCGTTCCCACAAATAACGCATCGACATCCTCAGTTTTGATTGAGAATGGCGCACAAGCAGATTTGGCGGTTACGATGTCGGCAGCGCCAACACCTGTGTTCATCGCTTCGAATTTGACCTACACGATACAGGTTCAAAACCTGGGACTCGTGAACACAACGAACGGACAACTTGCAGATACGATTCCGGCGGGCACGACTTTTGTTTCTTCGTCCACAAGTCAGGGATCGTGTTCCGGGACGGCAACGGTCACATGCACGTTTGGGGCGATCACCAACGGTGCGTCGATTACCGTTGCCATCTCTGTTAAGACGCCGACGAGTGCGGGAACTCTGACCAACACTGCCACGGTCAGTTCAGCGACAGCCGACCCGGTTGCGAGTAACAACAGCGCCACGGTTGCAACGGTCGTGCAACCGCTCGTCTGCGCTTCGCCAGGGCGTGACGGCGCAGGTGGCACGCTCTCCGGCATCGTTAACGCATACTATCCACCGGTAAACACAGGAACGCTCGCCGCTGCTTCCACGTCGGTTGCGCTCGGCCCGGCCGCTGCAGGGGGATCGCAGACGGCGATCGCAGCGGGCGATCTGCTTCTCATCATCCAGATGCAGGACGCCGCAATCAATTCAACAAATACGAGCTCGTATGGGCACGGCACTCCCGGGGAGCCCGCGTCAGGCTGGACCGTCCTGAACAATTCCGGAAATTTCGAATACGTTACCGCGACCAACGCGGTGGCCGTTGGCGGAGGCACGCTGAACTTCACTGGCACTGGCCCTACTAGTGGTCTTCTCAACGCGTACACAAAGGCCGCGTACAGCGCAGGAGTGCAAGGCCAAAGGACTTACCAAGTCATCCGGGTTCCGCAATATACGTCCGCGACCACAAGCTCCGGCCTGGCGGCAATGATTTGGAATGGGGCAACAGGGGGCGTGTTGGTGATAGATGTTGCTTCGCAACTCACGCTCGGCGGAAGGGTTGCCGTTGACGGGCTCGGTTTTCGCGGAGGCGCGGGGAGACTTCTCGCCGGCGGCGCTGGAGCCGCGACAGACTACGTTACGCTGGCCACGAATGCAGCCAACGCATCGAAGGGTGAGGGAATTGCCGGGACCCCGCGTTACATCGTCAACGGTGTAATTGCGGCCACGACCCAGACGGCTACGGACACGGGCGTTGAAGGATTGCCGAACGGAAGCTACGCACGCGGCGCGCCGGGAAACGCAGGGGCGGGTGCGACCGACGCCAACCCGGCAGCTAACAATCAAAATAGCGGCGGTGGCGGCGGCGGTAATGGTGGCACCGGCGGCCAAGGCGGCTTTGGCTGGAGTAGCGCTGGCATCGTCGGCGGATTTGGCGGGGCACTGTTTCCAGGGACGAGCAGCTCTATGGTTTTGGGCGGTTCGGGCGGCGCAGGAACGACAAACAATGGAAGCTGGTGGGACCAACCCAGCAGCACCGGCAATAACAATTGCGGAGCAGCCTGCACAGGAATTTTCAGCAGCGGCGCAGCGGGCGGCGGAATCGTGATTGTGCACGTCGGTTCCTTGACCGGCACTGGAACGATCAGCGCCAATGGCTCTACTGCTCTGAACGTGGAAAATGACGGCGGCGGTGGCGGTGGTGGTGGCGGATCAATTCGCGTCCTTACGAATAGCGGAGGAATCACCGGATTGACGGTCGTAGCCAACGGCGGCAACGGCGGCAACACTTGGCCGGCGCAAGCACCGGCTGCTTTTCCAGGCAATCGTCACGGAACTGGCGGCGGTGGCGGTGGTGGCGCACTTTTCCTATCGGGTAATCCGACCGCCTCTTCGGTTCTCGGCGGTTCGCCGGGAGCGACGACGACCGCGCTTGATCCCTACGGCGCAACGACGGGCGCGGCAGGAACAATCGACACGTCTTACACGATTCCGCAAACTCCGGGCACACAGCCTGGCTCATATTGTTCGTCCGCGGATCTCGCCGTTACTAATTCCGGTTCACCCTCCGTGGTCGTTCCGGGAAACAATATTACCTATACGCAAGTGGTGACGAATAACGGTCCACTCGCGGCAGTGAACGCCGTATTCACCGAAGCGATTCCTACGAACACGACCTTTCAATCGCTCAGCGTTCCTGCGGGCTGGTCGTGCGCCACACCAGCGGTGGGAGCCACCGGAAACATCAATTGTACAAATCCGCTGGTTGCCAACGCCGCGGCTGGCACGTTTACGCTTGCGGTTAACGTGAATGCAGGTACGACGAACCAGACGCAGATTACAGACGTAGCTTCCGTCACTTCGGGAACGTCGGATCCGCTACTGACCAACAACTCAGCGAGTGTTACCACAATTGTGAGCGCCGCGACTGGCGCGGACTTGCGCGTCACGAACTCCGCCACCCCGAATCCAGTTGTCGCGGGCCAGAACATCAGCTACACGCAAGTCGTAAGTAACGCCGGCCCTTCCGTTGCCGCGACCTTAACGTTCACGGAAACATTACCTGCTAATACCACCTTTGTTTCCATGGCGACCCCGGCCGGATGGTCTTGCTCGACTCCGGCGGTCGGAGCGTCCGGCACCATCACTTGTACTATTGCCGCGCTGGCAGTGGGTGGATCCGCAACGTTTCAGCCCGTGTTGAAAGTGGCCGCTGGAACTGCGGCGGGTACCGTGATTTCCGATACGGCTTCAATTAATTCAGCCACGCCAGATCCCAATCCGACCAGCAACGACGCGACCGCGAATGTAACGGTTGCCACGGCAACGCAAGCTGACCTTGCTGTCACCGCATCCGCTTCGCCCAATCCAGTTTTGGATGGGAACAACATCACGTTCACGGAGACCGTAAGCAACGCCGGACCCGTCGCGGCGGCTACCGATACGTTCACAACATCCGTTCCAGCCAACACCACTTTCGTCTCGCTAGGCGTGCCTGCAGGATGGTCTTGCACAACACCCGCCGTGGGCACCGCGGGGCCCGTGTCCATCCCCTGTACTGTCGCCACGATGGCCGCAAACACGACGGTCAATTTTCCGCTGGTCGTGAAAGTGGTTTCGACCACCGCGCCCGGGACCACAATTTCCATCAGCCCGACGGTTGCCTCGACCACCGGCGATCCGACTTCTTCGAACAATTCGGCGACGGCCTCCACCGTTGTGGCGTCACCGACGCAAGCGGACGTTGCCATCGTGAAGACTGCTTCTCCTGAGCCAGTCGATCAGAACACCAATCTTGTTTACACACTTCAGGTGACAAACAACGGGCCGGCAGTGGCGCAAGGTGTGACAGTGAGCGATCCGCTTCCGGCACAAGTCACGTACTCCTCGGTTTCTGCAACCCAAGGAAGTTGCTCAGTTAGCGGTACGACGGTGAATTGCAACATCGGAAGCATGCCCGTCGGAAGCCTGGTCATCGTGACCATCAACGCGACCGCCAACACCTTCAGCAGTGCCAGCACTTCGACCAACATCGCGACGGTCAGCTCCACTTCCAGCGATCCCAACGTGACCAACAACAGCTCGACCGCGATCACGACAATTCAATCGCCCACAGCCGTTCAGTTGGTTTATTTCCATGCGACTCCCCAATGGCGTGGCGGCGCAATTCTGGAATGGAAGACGCGCGACGAAGTTCGCAATCTCGGTTTCAACGTCTACCGCGAGGATGCAACGGGTCGCCATCGTCTAAATCCTTCGATCATTGCCGGTTCTGCATTGGTGCTGCGCCGTGGCCGTCCACAGCACGCGGCTAAGACCTATCGTTGGATGGACACGCTTGCTTATGCACCCGATGTTTCCTACTGGCTTGAAGATGTGGACCTAAATGGCTCCAAGGCTGTCCATGGACCGCCGGAGATTGAGGCCGAATCACAGAGTGCCGCTTCGATTACCGCCGCTCCGCTGTTGGCGCACTTAAACCACGCCGCTGCGGCAATGGAGACTAAAGCGATTCTTCCCGGGCCTCTGCCGCATTTTGCCCGTCCGATTGCCGTGGTCGATTTGTCCGTCCGGCGGGCCGTGCTTGCCGGCGAACCCGCTGTAAAGATTTCTGTCCAAAATGAAGGTTGGTACCACGTCACGCAGCCACAACTAGTTGCCGCCGGACTCGATCCGCGTGCGAACCCGCGATCCTTGCAACTTTTCGCAGAAGGCATTGAGCAGCCCATCCTTGTGCTCGGTAATCAATTTGGGCAGCTTGGGCCAAATTATTCCATCGAATTTTACGGAACCGGAATCGACACGCCTTTTTCCGGCGATCGTGTTTATTGGCTCACGTGGAACGGTCAACTGGGTAAGCGCATTACACTCGACGCGGCAACCAGTGGCGGCAATGAGGCGACCAGCTTCTCCGCAACTGTCGTTAGGGAAGACCGCACCACGTACTTCGCGATCCTGTTGAATGGCGAAGACAAGGACAATTTCTTTGGTTCGATCGTGACGAGCGACCCGGTCGACCAGGAACTCATTGTTGCGCACAGCGTTCGCGACGGCGCGCCGGTCACTCTCGACGTCACGTTGCAAGGCGTCACGGATGCGCAACAGCACACCGTCTCCGTTTCTTTCAACGGCGCTTCGCTCGGCGCGATGGATTTTGCGAACCAGCAAAATTACAAAGTCGCGTTTCCGATTGATCCAAATCTCCTTCAGGACGGTTCGAACATCGTGAACCTCACCGCGCTCAACGGTGACAACGATGTTAGCCTCGTTCAATCGATTGCGCTCCATTATTCGCATTCGTTTGCGGCAGACGCGGACTGGCTGCGCCTGCAGGCGAACTCCGGCAGCCGCGTGCAGCTTACCAATTTCACCAGCCCGCAGATTCGCGTGTTTGACGTGACGAATCCGCTCGCGATTCAGCAAGTTCCTGGCGCGGTCGCGCTGCAGGGTTCAACTTACGGCTTCGATTTCACGGTGCCAGGTTCGCTCGCGAGCGGCCAGTCGCGCACGCTTGTCGCGGTCGACGCGTCCAGCCTGTCTGCGCCGTCCGGTCTTTCACACCATGCGGCGAATAACCTCGAGGAACGCGCAGACGGCGCCAACATCATCGTGATCACGCATCTGGATTTCGTCTCCAGCATCGCTCCCCTCGTGCAACTGCACCAGCGCCTCGGACAATCCGTTAGAGTAATCACAGCAGACGAGCTATTCGACGCGTTCAATTATGGTGAGCGCAGTCCGTTTGCAATTCACAATTTCCTGCGACTTGCCTCAACGCAATGGCGAATCCGTCCGCAAGCCGTCCTGCTTGTCGGCGACGCATCACTTGATCCCAGAAATTATCTTGGCTTCGGCGATTTTGATTTCGTGCCAACGCGTTTGATCGAAACTGCGGCCATGAAAACGGCGTCCGACGACTGGTTCACGGATTTCACTAACACTGGCTTCCCGACAATCCCGACCGGCCGCCTGCCGGTTCGAACCGCAACAGAAGCGGATGCAGTCGTTGCGAAGATCGTCGAGTACGAATCCGGGTATGGCACCGGCGCATGGAATAGCCAGGCACTCGCGATCGCGGACCAGACCATCGGAGCGGACTTTACGTCCAGCACCAACGCGGTTGCCAACTCGTTGAGCAAGACGCTCAAAGTCACGAAAATTCTGGCGGACCAGGTCGATCCTCAAACGGCGAAGCAACAGATTCTGAATGCGATCAACAGTGGCCAGGTTCTTGTGAACTATTTGGGACACGGCTCGGTCGAGCAATGGTCGTTCAGCGATTTGTTGGACAATTCCGACGCCGCAGCCCTGAACAACGGTAATCGTTTGCCAGTCTTTCTGATGATGAACTGCCTCAACGGGTTTTTTCAGGACGTTTACACGCAAAGCTTGGCGGAATCCTTGATACTTGCCCCGAAGGGCGGAGCCGTCGCCGTTTGGGCATCCTCTGGATTTACCGATGCTCCGCCGCAAGCTTCAATGGATCAGGCGCTGGTGCAGCTGCTGCAGGCAAATCCTCGGATGTCGCTCGGGCAGGCAATTTTGCTGGCGAAATCGCAGACAACAAATCGCGACGTTCGTCGTACCTGGATCTTGTTCGGCGATCCGGCCATGCACGTTCATTTTATTCCCACGATTACCGCTCCCATCGTTACGCCACGTGCACCAATCTGCTCCGGACGCGAAGTGCTCGCTTCGCGTAGTGTTTGCCAGAAATTGTTGCAATAGCTCTGATGCGGAAGCTCCGGCGCAGCTTGTGCCGCTCAGCGTCGAACTAGCTCCAGATTTCCTCAACCAGCAGCGGTTGGCCGAGTCCCACGGCGCCGAGTTCGTCAACGCTAACTTGTTTGGTTCACGGATCGACCGCTCATTTCGCCTATTGCCTGCCTATTAGCGTTACCCGCCGATCTCAGACGGGCATGCTCGGACGTAGACCTCCGTGCGGCAGGCCCTATCCGGGGAAAAAATAGTTGACATCGAAAAAATTCATTCATATACTCGCGCCAATTCGTAGTTAACCGATTTAGTAAAGGGTGCAAGGCAGTTTCAAGGCATGAATCTATTGGGGTGGAGGAGTGTAATGAAACGATCCAAGCATTTTTTCCGCGCAATATTTTTAACTCTCGTTACGGTTTTGCTTGCGACCGCTGCTCACGCGCAATATCGGGCCTCGATCCAGGGAATCGTGACCGACCCGCAAGGGGAAGCAGTGGTCGGCGCAACTGTAACGCTGCAGAACGATGAGACAGGGCAGAAGCTTACGACTATCAGCGGTGAAGGCGGTGTCTTCAACTTCAATGGACTGCCGCCCAGCAAGTTCACGGTTACGGTAGAAAAACAGGGTTTCAAGGCAAAAACGATCAAGAGTTTCGGCGTCATCGCAGAGCAAGCGAACGCGATAAACGTCCAGCTCGAAGTTGGACAAGTGACAGACTCTGTCACCGTGAATGGCGACGCGGTACCGCTTATAGACACTGAGACTGCGAGCAACAGCGGTTCGGTCACTGCTGAGCAATTTCAGAAACTTCCTTCCGTCGGACGCGACCCGTTCCAACTTCTACAGCTGGCGCCTGGTGCGTTCGGAGACGGCGCTCAGTCCTCTGGCGGCGGAACTTCGAATCTGCCAGGAACTACGATCGGAGGTACAGGCGGCACAGATGGCATCTTCAAGACCGAGAATGGTGGCCAGATCACTGCAAATGGCGCGCGAACCGGCGAAAACAACTACACGATCGACGGTGTTGGCATGACCAGCGTCTCTTGGGGCGGCACGGCAGTTATCACGCCAAACGAAGACTCGATTAAAGAAGTGAAAATTATTACTGACAACTACGACGCGGAATATGGTCGCTATCGTGGTGCTCAAGTCCAAATCATTTCTCAGAACGGTACAAACGAATATCACGGCAGCTTATTTCTTAAAGCGCATCGTCCGGGTCTTGATGCGTTTCAAAAATACAATGGGTATGGAAACGCCGTGGTTCGCGACAATGCCCGGTTCAACGACTACGGCGGAACCGTTGGCGGCCCAATACTAAAGAACAGACTCTTTGGTTTCTTCTCTTACGAAACGATCAAGAACAATCAGGTAAGCGGCGACGCCGGCGGATGGTATGAAACTCCAGAGCTGCGCGCACTAGCCGCTTCCGGCACGAATGCGTCAAACTTCTTCTCATACCCAGGTGCAGGTCCCGTTGGTGGAACCGTTGCCGAAGGGGCGGGCGACTTCCATACTTGCACCGACATTGGGCTTTCCGAAGGTCCCTTTTGCCATTTCATTGCGGGAAAGGGGTTGGACCTTGGAAGTCCGCTGACAAATGGTATCGGGAACACGGACCCGAGCTATAACGGCACGGCTCAGCCGGGCTTTGGCAACGGTTTGGATGGTGTCGCCGACATTGCATTTATTCAGAACATCCCCAATCCCAGCTCCTCGGACGAAAAACAGTACAACGGACGAGTCGATTTCAACCCAACCAGCAAAGATTTGATCGCGTTCAGCATCTATCGCGTGCCTACCTCCTCTACTTCCATCAACGGCAGCGGCACCCGCCAGATGAATTTGTTCCATCACGCGGTAATCAGTGAGGCGTTTACGGCACTTTGGGACCACACTTTTTCCCCGACAGTCGTGAACGAAGTTCGAATGAATGCCGCGGGATGGCGGTGGCGTGATCTGGACCTAAACCCGAACGGTCCGTGGGGACTGCCTGTCATAAATTTTGACTCGAACGGCCTTAACAACAATCCAACGATCGGCAATTTGAGGCCTCAAGGTATGGGTATCGGCGCACCAGGCACATTCGATCAGTGGACTTACGGCGTAAAAGATGTCCTCACCAAAATTCACGGCGCGCACGCCGTGAAATTGGGCGGGGAAGTCACCAGGTTGCTCTTCGTCGATAACTCTCCCTGGAGTGCTCGTCCGCTTTACAATTTCAACAATTACTGGGATTTTTTGAACGACGCGCCAACGTCGGAAACTGCGACCTTCAATCCCCTGACCGGCGTGCCAACAGACTTCCGTAAGGACACTCGCTCAAACCTATATGGCTTGTTCGCGCAAGACAACTACAAGCTTCGTTCGAACCTCACTGTCACTCTCGGACTTCGATGGGAGTATTTTGGCCCCATCTCCGAAAAAAATGGGCACCTCGCCACCGTCGAGTTGGGCAGTGGCACGAACGCGCTTACCGGCATAAAGGTGCGAGTCGGCGGCTCACTCTACTCAGCACAACAGAACAACTTTGCTCCTCAACTCGGATTTGCTTGGAGTCCCAGCCGGTTCATGGGACATGAATTCGGCAGCCGTCTCGTAATCCGCGGCGGCTTCGGAATCGCATACAACGGATTAGATGAAGCCATTTCGCTTAATGGAAGAAGCAATCCTCCTTTCCTCTCAGCGTCGGGCCTCCTGCAACGCTGTGCGAATCCACCATCCTGCTCCGTCGATCAAGTCGTCTACACGGGCAGCTTTCCGTCGGACGTTCACTCCTTCACCGGTTATGGCTCAAATCCGGCGGCGATCGCAACATTCGATCCCGCGACTAATTTACCGGTACCTGGGACCGCCAATTTCGCTCCGGTTGCGCTCACAGGCTATCCCTCGTCTTGGCCCTCTACTGCCAGCTACCACTACACGCTACAGGGCGAATACGATCTCGGCCACGAATGGGTCGCCTCGTTGGGCTATCAAGGGAGCAGCACAAGGCATCTGACTCAGCAATACAACATGTACGTCGTTGCCGCGACCCAGGGCATTCCCCTCAATCCGGTCGTACCCGGATTGAACTGGTACGCGAACGACGGCTCTGCCCACTTCAATGCGATGCTTGCTCAGCTGCGCCACCGTTTTAGCAAGAGCTTCCAACTTGAAGCGCAATACCGCTTCAGCAGCAGCGTGGATACAGCTTCGAATAACTTTCAAAACGGGAACTATCAATACAACCTCGCGACTAACATGGGGCCTTCGGATTATGACGTGACCCACGCATTCAAAACGTTTGGCGTTTGGTCGCCAACTTTCTTCCACGGCAACCAAGGCTATCTGGAAAAAATCCTCGGTGGCTGGTCCATCAGCGGCATCGCGAACTGGCACTCCGGTTTTCCGTGGACGCCCACTTACAATGAACCGTTCGATCCGACATTTGCCGGCAGTTCCGGCTTCGGCGGCACAGGCTCCTTGCGCCCCGCTTTCTATCTGGGCGGTGCCGGGTCTAACTACAACAATGATGGCTTCATCCAAGGAAATTTTCCGGGCGGAGCGGCCAAATACTTTACGCCGCCGAGCGTCGTCCAGGGACCGAGCTTCGAATGCGTGACGACCACTGTTGTGACCGCGAATTGTCCCAACGGCCGTGAACCCTACGGCTCGTTCCCGACAGAGCCAGGCGTCGGCCGAAATTCCTTCCGCGGCCCGCGTTATTTCGACCTTGACGCCACGTTGAGCAAGTCTTTCGGTCTGCCGAAACTGCCCGTGCTTGGCGAGCGCGCCAAACTGGAATTTCGCGCTAATTTCTACAACCTGTTGAATAAGCTCAACCTGACGAACATTAACACGCACATCGGAGACATCCAGGCGGATGGCACCGTCAAATACGATCCCAATTTCGGGCTGGCTCAAAACGCACTCGGGTCACGAGTCATTGAAATGCAGGCCCGTTTCAATTTTTAACCCCCAACCACCCCAAAACGAACGGGAGGCGGGCAACCGCCTCCCGTTCGTTCTTTAGAGATGTCTTACCCCCTTGCGCTATCATCGATAAGGACGACCTCGAATGACAGCGACGATCCGACACAAGTGGCGCAGTCTCGCTTCAGCGATTGCGTTGCTATTTGTCGCGGTGATTGCAGCCACACAATCTCCAGAAAATCACGAGTCCAGTCCCTCGAGTAACTTCAATGAAATTGCAAGGCGCGCTCGTCAAGCGAGCGAAGAGAATCGCCTCGATGATGCGCGGGCGCTGTATGCAAGAGCCCTTGCGATTCGCCCGCGGTGGGCGGAAGGCTGGTGGTCACTCGGTACGCTTGAATACGACCAGGACCACTACGCCAACGCCGCAGACGCCTTTTCAAAATTGTTGGCGTTGAACCCACGCAACGGAACTGCCCACGCCATGCTCGGTCTGTGTCAGTTCGAATTGCATCAAGATGATGTTGCGCTTAATCACCTGCTTGCAGCGGAGAAATTCGGCGTCGTGAAGAACGAACAACTCCGCAAAGTATCTGTATTTCATCTGGGTCTACTGCAACTGCGCGCCCGCCATTTCAGCTCATCCAAGGAAACTCTCGACCAATTGGCAAAAGATGGACTTCGAACCGATGAACTTGTCGAAGCGCTCGGTCAGGCTGCGCTAATGATTCGTCCGCAGCAAGCCCCGCCGGAAGGTACCGACGGCTATCGCATTATGAACCGCGCAGGAGATGCGGAATTCGCGTTAGCCGTGAAGGATTTTGACCGCGCGCGCACAATCTACGCGGCCCTAATTGCCGAATTTCCTCTCTACCCCAATCTCCATCTCGCTTACGGCCGCCTATTGCTGGAACTCCACGAAAATGACGATGCCGTTGCACAATTTCAGGAAGAGCTGCGCCGTGATCCCCAAAATATTCATTGCCTGCTCGAAATTGCCGCCGTCCGCTATCAGGTGGATTCGAAGAACGCTTTGCCGTACGCGGAGCAAGCCGTGAAACTAGCTCCGCATATCCCGTTCGCTCACTATTTGTTAGGAGCCCTGCGTCTCGACGTCGATGATGCAGCAGGCGCAATTCCAGAGTTCGAAATCGCTCGCAAAGGCTTGCCGGGCTCCGCGCAAATCTATTTCGCGTTAGGAAATGCGTACGCACGCACTGGCCAAAAACTCGAAGCCGCGAAAGCTCGTGCCGAATTCGCACGGCTTAACGCGCTGGACTCCCGACAATCGCCCGATGCCGTTCACAGTGAACAGTCGTCGGGTCTCAACCCGAAGGAACTCCAATCGATCGACAGCGAGAGGCCGCCTCGTTGAATGTTTCTTTCTCAAATTCCCGCCGTGAATTTCTGCGGCTTCTGGCATCCGCAGGACTCAGTTTGCCCGTCCGCACTTCTGCCGCTCAGATGGTGTTGAGTGCGGGTCGCGCCAAGCCAATGGCTGGCGCTTACGAATCGAAGCCAAGCGCTCTCTTCGAAGAAATATCTCCAGCGAGCAGCGGCATCTCCTGGCGTCACGTCAATGGTCGCTCACCCGAATACTATCTACCCGAAACCACCGGCGCCGGCTGCGCATTTCTCGATTACGACAACGACGGCTGGATGGACATCTACCTTGTGAATAGCGGCAAGTGCGACTTCTTCGATCCAAGTCCGCCGCTGCGAAATGCGCTCTACAGAAACAATCGAGACGGAACTTTCACTGACGTTACCGACAAGGCGGGCGTCGCTGGCGGTGGCTACGGCATGGGCGTCGCGGTCGGAGATTACAACGGCGACGGTCTGCCCGATCTTTATGTGACTCAATACGGCCGAAATATTCTCTATCGCAACAACGGTGACGGAACGTTCACCGACGTGACTGAAAAATCGGGCCTTGCCGCGCCTGGTTGGTCTTCCAGTGCCGTCTGGTTTGACTATGACAACGATGGCAAACTCGATTTGTTCATTTGCCGGTTCGTCGAGTTCAATAAATCGAAGAACAAGTTCTGCGGAAATGAGCGCACGGGCGAACGTTTTTACTGCATTCCGAGTGTTTATCCACCGGCGCGCAGCCTGCTCTTCCACAACAACGGCGACGGTACATTCACAGACGTAACGATGGAGTCGGGCATCGGTAAAGTTCTCGGCAAGGCGTGGGGAGTCGTCGCGACAGATATCAACAATGACGGTTGGATGGATCTTTTTGTCGCGAACGATACAGTCCAGAATTTTCTCTTTCGAAACCGCGGCCACGGCAAGTTTGAAGAAATTGGTCTCGCCTCCGGTGTTGCATTCAGCCAAGAGGGCCGTGCTAGATCGGGCATGGGCGTCGACTCCGCGGACTTCGATCAGGATGGCTGGCAAGACCTGTTCGTTACCAACGTCGATCAGGAGATGTACGCCATTTATTGTAATCGACACGACGAATCCTTCGACGACGTGGCCGGTACAACCGGAATCGGCCGCGCGACTCAGCTCATGAGCGGCTGGGGCGTAAAGTTCTTCGATTATGACAACGATGGCAATCAGGACCTGTTCATCGCGAATGGGCACCCGGACGACAAAATCGAAGTGCACTCGACGCATGTCACTTACAAAGAGCCGCTGCTGCTTTTTCACAATAATGGACGCGGCTTCGAAAACGTAAGCACTTCGGCCGGTCAGGCATTTTCAGAAAGTTTCGCCGCGCGAGGTATGGCGATCGGCGACTTTGACAACGACGGTGCGGTTGACGTTCTCGTCGCGGTTAACAACGGCGCCCCGGTTCTATTGAGAAATCTCGCCGCAAAGGCCAATCATTGGCTCGGTATCAAACTCGTGGGGAAGAAAGCGAATCCGGACGCCATCGGTGCGCGCATAATTTGGCAGGCGGGCGATCTCAAGCGCAGCAAGTTAAAAACTGCTGGCGCCAGTTATCTTGCTTCGCACGATCCGCGCGAAGTCCTGGGCATCGGCTCACGGCCCAAAATAGATCGTCTCGAGATTCGCTGGCCTCAACCCAGCGGCCGCGTAGAAGTTTTTACGGAACTTCCGATCGACCGATACATCACCATCGTGGAAGGCGAAGGCATCAAAGCATAAGCCAACGTCGCACCATCATCCCGCGCGAAATCCCGCTCGTTCCATTCCGCGCCGCGCTTCTTCGTTTTTCATAAATTGTTCCCACACGAAACCAGTGCGGTGATTCTCGGCCATAGCCATCGTGATACCTTGATCAATCCCAAGCACGTCACCGTCCGTCCACTGACCCAAAGGATTAAACGCATCCACGAATCCGTATTTCGACCACGCTCGTTTTGCATACGGCCCACGAAGCGTGCGCAATACACGTATGCAGTCCTCGAACAGAAATGGCAGTGAGCCTCCGGTCGCGCATGGAACAATCGTTCCGTCGATCGGACCTTGAGGCGGTGGACCTCCCCACGCGGTGTAGCCGTTCACATAGTCCGACGCGCTGATTCCCCAAAGCTCGTCGCTGTAATCTAGAAAACGATCTCGCAACGACAGGCAAAACAGTTTATGCGCCTTCGTAGCCTTCACTGAATTCTCAAAATAATTCGCGTAAGTATCGTGCTTTTTACGAAAGTCAAACCACGCATGCGAATATTGGTGCGTGAAGATCGGGTCGTTCCCGGAAATAAAATCGATTCCCTGATAGCGAATGACAGGTCGAGTCCACGCCTCCCAGGAACTCGGTGGTACTGGATGCGTTGGCGAGCCAATTCCCAGCAGATAGATCATCATTAACTCGCAGTAGTGCTCCCACCTCGCATCGAGAAATCCAGACTCCGGTTTCCAGCCCATCGAAAATGTTTTGCCGCCATTCAACATCCACGGCCAGTCGACCCGCTCGTAGATCTTTGTCGCCAGATCCTTGATTTCCTGATCCGCAAAATATTGCCTCGCTATCAGAACTCCACAGAGAAGCAGGGAAGTATCGATGGATGAAAGCTCGACGTTCTCCCACCGCGCACCCGTCTCGATGTGGATGAAGTGATAAAAAAATCCGTGCACGTTCGGGAGATCATTCGCCAGAAATCGTAGGGTTGTTCTCACGCGTTCGCGAATCTCACTTGGACTTCGGTAGCCGCGGCGGTCCCCGATGCAGAGAGCCGTCAGAGCAAACCCTGTCGCAGCGATGCTGGACATTGTTCGCGTATCGCTTCCGGCCGCCAGCGCGCGGTCTTTCGTCTGTCCAGTTTTCGCGCTTGACTCGTTCCAGAAAAACTCGAAAGCGCCTCTTTGAATGTCGTCTAAGAGTTGTTCGTCCGTGCCCTGATACGGATCACCGGATGGCGCCGCAAACCGCCTGCCCGAACGGTCCTGGCCCACGCCGAATCCACTGAAAGGAAGTCCAGCCAGACCGAACCCTGCCAACTTTAGTAATTCACGCCGAGTTTTCACGAGATTCATTTGCTCCTGACTACCGCGCCCGATGTTGGGTTCACTGTACTATTATCAACCCGATGCATAAACTCCCCAGCCGGGGATTAGTCCCATGTGTTTTTCCGCCCGCGCCGTCCGCAATAGTAAATCGCTTTACTACGCGCTTCAAGCGACTTCTCCTCGCTCGCTGTTTATCTCTCGCGCTCATTCCCATGCTTGCTCCCGTTCTATCCCTGTGTCAGACTACGCTCCAATTACTTATGTCTCGCGGAAAATCAGCGCCACCACATCGCGGCCCCACGTCCCGCCCCCCTGTCAGCCTCAAATCACTGGCCGAGCACCTCGGTTTGTCTCAAGCCGCCGTTTCGTTCGTCATGAACCGTTCTCCCAACGCAAAATCAATTCCCCAACATACGCAAGAGCTGATTCGCAAAGCCGCCCGCGAGCTCAACTACCGACCGAATCATCTTGCCCGCTCGCTCCGCCAGCAGCGCAGCTACACCATCGGCGTCCTTGTCCCGGAAATCAGCGAAGGCTACGCAGCATTGGTCATGTCCGGGATCGAAGATCATCTCTTGCAGGAAGGATATTTTTATTTTGTTGTGAGCCACCGCCACCGGACGGACCTTCTCGAAGAATATCCGCTGCTCCTGCAGCAGCGGGCTGTGGAAGGACTCATCGCCGTAGACACTGCCATTGCCGAAGGCTTGCAAATTCCCTCGATCGCCGTTTCCGGCCATCGTGAAATTCCCGGCGTTACAAATATCGTTTTGAATCACGCCCGCGCCGCAATGCTCGCGCTTGAGCACCTGTATAACCTCGGTCATCGCAGGATCGCCTTCATTAAGGGGCAGGAATTCAGCTCGGACACGGCTATCCGTTGGCAATCGATTCGGGAAGCTGCCGCTAAACTCGGCATCGCAATTGATGAGCGCTTGGTTGTGCAACTAAAAGGTGAATCTTCGTCTCCCGAACTGGGCTACAAAGTCACCCAGGAACTACTTGGCTCTGGCGCGTCGTTCACCGCACTCTTCTCCTTCAACGACGTTTCTGCAATCGGCGCAATTCAGGCTCTTCGCGAGTCCGGTCGTACTGTGCCAGACAAGGTTTCTGTTGTTGGCTTCGACGATATTCAAAGCGCCGCATTCCAGAATCCCGCTCTCACTACCGTTCGCCAGCCTCTTCGTCAAATGGGCATGACGGCGGCGGAAACGCTTTTGCGCAGAATCACGAATTCTGCACAGGACTCGTACCCGAAAGAAATTGTCGTAGAACCGACTCTGGTCGTCCGTGCTAGCACCGCTTCGGTACCTTCATAACGTCTAATAAATCGGTTTACTGATGGAGTTCAAGCAAGTATAGTTCCTCGTATTTTATGAACACTTCTTCGGATTCCTTCTCAACCCATCACGCACTCGTGCCCCAGCTACTTATCCGGAAGGTCTTGTCGCTGTTTTCATTCGTTCGGGCCGCTTGGCTTTTTGTAATTTTCATATTGCCAAGCTCGAGCCTCGCCGATGGTCGCTACTATGAGCACGTCATTTTCGACAACAGTCTGACGCGAGACTACTATTTCTACAGTTACGGCCACGCCGCGTCTCCCAGCACGCTCGAACTCGAAAACGAAAAACTCCCCGTTGAATCGAGAATTTATTTCTCTCCGCCGACGGCTCTGCGTCTTGCCTGGACTTCTGTTCCCAACGGCGGCTGGACTGCCCAGATTGATGTCGTCAGATTTCGCGGCCGTCCCATCCATTTCGAGGGCGCGAATCTCTACGTTTGGTGTTACACGCCAGAGGGCCTTGCCGCGGCCGCGCTCCCTCGTGTGAGCCTACTCGACGCACGCGGACAGTTCTCCGCGAAACTCGACCTTTCCTCGTTCGGCGGAAACCTCCCCGCAAAGAAATGGGTTCAGCTCAAGATTCCGCTTACCGCATTTCACACTGCCTCGATTTACTCTTTCGAACCAACCGCGCTCCAGTCCGTCATTTTTTCTCAGGGCCTCGCCGACAACTCGCCGCATGTTTTGATCGTCGACGAAATGAAAATAGACTTCGATACGTCGGCGGCGACCAGCGTCTCAACCCTTTCGTCCCCGCGAGATCCACAAGCCAAAGGCTACGAGCGCCACATCGATTTGACTTGGCAAACCGCATCGGAGTCCGGCTTGCAGTACTACCGAATTGACCGTTCATTCGACGGTGCGTCATTCACGCCCGTCGGCATTCAGGTTCCGGGCACCACGCGATTCACTGATTTTCTCGGCAAAGTCGGTGTAAAAGCCGAATACAGAATCGTTGCTGTTGATCGTGCCTATCGCGAATCTCTGCCTTCAACCGTTGTGAGCGCTGCCACTCACGCGATGCCCGACGACGAATTGCTCACGATGTTGCAGGAAGCTTGTTTCCGTTATTATTGGGACGGCGCGCATCCCGACTCCGGAACTGCCTTCGAGAGTATTCCCGGCGACCATCGCATCGTTGCCACTGGAGCAAGCGGTTTCGGCATCATGGCCCTTCTCGTCGGCACGGAGCGTGGTTTCATCATTCGCGCGCAATCGATCGATCGCTTCCAGCGAATCGTCGGCTTTCTGGAAAAAGCACCGCGCTACCACGGCGCATGGTCGCACTTCATGGATGGGAGCTCCGCGCAAGCACTCGCCGTGTTCGGCATTTACGACGATGGTGGCGATCTAGTCGAGACTGCGTTTCTGGTGCAGGGTTTGCTCGCGGCTCGTCAATATTTCAACGCGCCCACTGCCGCCGAACAAGATTTACGTTCCCGAATCACCAAATTGTGGGAAGGAATCGAATGGGATTGGTATCGTCGCGAACCGGACAGCGACGCCCTCTACTGGCACTGGTCGTCCAATTGGGCCGGTCAGATAAAACATCGCCTCACTGGATTCAACGAGACGATGATCGTGTATTTGTTGGCTATAGCATCGCCGACCCACCCAGTTCCCGCTGAACTCTACTATTCAGGTTGGGCTGGGCAATCGCAAACTGCAATCGACTATCGCCGAGGTTGGGGCGGCACAATCGACGGTGACCACTACACGAATAGCCAAACCTACTTTGGAATTAAGCTTGATGTTGGCGTTGGCTCCGGTGGACCCCTCTTCTTCACGCACTATTCGTATATGGCCTTCGACCCACACGCCCGCGATCGCTTCACCAACTACTTTGTGAACAATCGCAACCTCGCTCGCATCAACCTTGAATACTGCATCCGCAATCCAAAGAAGTTTCCCGGCTATGGATCAAACGCGTGGGGCATCACCGCGAGCGACGACCAACACGATTACGGCGCGCACGCGCCCGACGAGCGCAACGACAATGGCACGCTCACTCCAACAGGGGCCCTGGCATCGTTTCCGTATACGCCGGAAGCTTCGATGGACGCGTTCAAACATTTTTATCGTGACCTTGGCCCAAATCTCTGGGATATTTACGGCCCTCGCGATGCTTACAACACCGGCGCCAATTGGTATTCACCCATCTACATGGGTTTGAATCAGGCGCCCATCACTGTAATGGTCGAGAATTACCGCACGGGCCTGATCTGGAAACTGTTCATGTCCAACCCTGAAATTCAACCGATGATGGATAAAATTGGATTTAAGGTAGAGGCCGACGCAGGTAAGTAGTGGCGTTCTTTCTGACCGCGCCACTCGCGAAAGCCGCGGGGATTAGTGTCCGTGTCCTGACAAAAACGGCGCTACAATTTTGTATAAGGTCTCGATGAAAAAGTCCCTTCGCAAAATCGCCATCGCGTCTTGTGCCTTGGCTCTTGCTTTCATCTCTCGTTGCAAACAAAAGCCGTCCGACGATGAAGCCGTCCGCGCCGCCGTTCGCCAGCATCTCTCCTCGCTCGGTACCCTCAACATGCAAGCCTTCGAAACCGACTTCACCAATATCTCGATTCAAAATGATCGGGCGACCGCCGACGTCAGCTTTCGCCCGAAAGCCGGAGCACCCGCCGGCGCCGCCATGCAAGTTTCTTATCGCCTCGAAAGGCAGGAAGGGAATTGGCGGGTCGTCAAAAAATCCACACCGGGCGGTATGATTCAGCATCCCGATCCAAACGCCAATCCTCACACTTCGCCCGTCCAAGGCGAAGTTCACGGCAAGCTGCCCAATTTCCAGGAAATGCTCGGCGCAACGAATTCGCAGCCTAACGCCCGGCAGCAGGCTCCGGCTCAAGCGCCTCCGCCCTCCAGCTCAAAACCGTAGTGAGCCAGCTGCATCATTTGTCAGAAGTGAACTTCAGTAGTCGAAGAATACCGTCTCGTCGTCGCCCCGCATGTTCACGTTCCACACTAACTGTTTCGCGGCGCTTCCTGATTGGGCGATGAGTGTGCCAGCCCGGTCCCGAGGGACTAATTTCGAGGTGACTTCATCCCTTGCTTTGGCCGCCTCGCTGAGATAAACGCGCGTGTACACAGGTCTTAGCAGCCCCCGCATGAACAGAAGTACTTCGCACATGGCGGTTCCCGATTCTACGTTCACAGAATATTTTCCATTCACAGACGTGGGCACTCGCGCGAAAGAACTTGCAGTCCAGAATTCGAGCACGCAGTCCGGAATCGGCTGGCCATCGCCGTCAACGACAATACCGGTGATCGTCTGTGCGTCCGCTGAATTGGTTTTTGTCGAGTCCTGATGCAGGTGCGCGAGTCCGATTGAGAAAAACGGACCAACGGTCTGCGAGGCGGTGGCAATTAACTTCATGGATGATCTGTTTCCATGGGCGTCGATTTCGGGCCCCGTAAAACGATGTCGAATCGATAGCCAAGCGCGAATTCCGGCTTCGTTGTTTGCCAATCGAATGTGGAAACCAGGCGGGTGCGTGCAGCCTCATCGGGAATACTTTTGAAGATCGGGTCGCGCGCGAACAACGGATCGCCCGGAAAATACATTTGCGTCACAAGCCGCGACAATATTCCGGCGCCAAAAAGTGAAAAATGAATGTGCGCCGGCCGCCAGGCATTTTCGTGATTTCTCCAAGGATACGCGCCGGGTTTGATGGAGACAAAACTGTACACGCCTTGAGCGTCCGTCAACAGCCTTCCGCAGCCCGTGAAATTCGGATCGAGTGGCGCGGCATGAGTATCGAGGTGATGGTGATAGCGCCCAGCGGCGTTTGCCTGCCACAACTCGATCAGCGCGCCGCGAACTGGATGGCCGTCGTCATCGACGACTTTCCCGCTTACGATGATCCGTTCGCCGAGTGGTTCGCCTGCATGCTGTCGCGTCAAATCGGCATCGGTCGGGTGAACGGAATCGTGGCCAAAAACGGGGCGGAATAAGGAAGAAGAGTTTTCCGGCAATAAAATTAGCGGCTTTAACGGAGCGCGTTTCTGCGTGCTTACGTAGCCTGGAAACAGATAGGGTGGCTGTGTTTTCTTTCGTGCTTCGCGACCTTCAATAGGAGCCGTCATCGGATTCGTTTGTTTACACCCGTTCTAATGCAACTGAAACGCCTTGGCCGACGCCGACGCACATTGTGGCCAACCCGCGGCGACTTCCGTTTTTGTGCAGTTGGTGCACGGCGGTGAGAATTAGCCGGGCGCCGGTCATTCCCAGCGGATGGCCAAGCGCGATGGCTCCGCCGTTCGGGTTTACGTGTGCCGCATCATCGGGAATTCCTAGTTGCCGCAGACACGCGAGCGACTGGCTCGCGAACGCTTCATTCAGTTCGATCACGTCGAAGTCGGAAATTTTCAAACCAAGGCGGGCCAGCAATTTGTTTGTGGATGGGACTGGGCCAATGCCCATAATACGCGGCGGAACACCGGCGGTAGCCATTCCTAAAACACGGGCGCGCGGAGTCAGTCTGTGCGTTTTCACCGCCTCTTCCGATGCAACAATCATCGCAGCGGCACCGTCGTTCACGCCAGAGGCGTTGCCTGCCGTAATTGTGCCGGGAGTGCGAAAAGCAGGTTTAAGTTTTAAAAGAGCTTCCAGAGTTGTGTCCGCGCGTGGATGCTCATCTTTGGAAACGACGGTGGTTTCCTTTTTGCCGGGAATTTCGACTGGGATAATTTCTTCGGCAAAGAAACAGGACGCCTGGGCTTTGGCAGTGCGCTGTTGGCTGCGGAGCGCGAATCCATCTTGATCTTCGCGCGAAATCTTAAACTCTTCCGCGACGTTTTCGCCGGTTTCCGGCATGGAGTCGACGCCGTACTGTTTTTTCAAGACCGGATTGACGAAGCGCCAGCCGATGGTGGTGTCGTAAATTTCCGCCGTGCGTTGAAACGCCGATTCAGCCTTGGGCATCACGAACGGTGCCCGGGACATCGATTCGACGCCGCCTGCGATGGCGAAATCAATTTCACCGGATGCGATGGCCCGTGCGGCAGTCCCCACGGCATCCATCCCGGAGGCACACAAACGATTGATGGTCGCGCCGGGGATCGAATCGGGAAGGCCCGCCAGCAGAAGCGACATACGAGCTACGTTGCGATTGTCTTCACCGGCTTGATTGGCGCAGCCAAGAAAAACTTCATCGAGGCGCGACCAATCGACTTTAGAATTGCGCTGCAACAACGCGCGAATCGGAATCGCCGCAAGGTCGTCTGTGCGCACCGAGGAGAGAACCCCGCCGAACCGCCCGATTGGAGTTCTTATCGCGTCGCAAATGAAAACGGGTCTGGTCATCTTATGCCGCCGGGGCTTGTCCGTGCGCGACTGCGGTACGATGCAACAAATCGCGCAAAACTTTTAGTTCCTCGTCAGTGGGCGGCACGCTTTCTTCGACATTTTTCGCGAAACGAAGCTCCCAACCAGTCGCTTTCTGGACTTGTTCCCGCGTCACGCCTGGATGAAGTTGCGTGACGGTCAATTCGCGCGTGACGTCAGCTGGCTTCATCACGCAGAGGTCGGTGACGACCGCGACCGGCCCTTTTCCCGGTAGGCCGAGCTTCTTGCGAGCATCGCCGCCGTCGAGATGGCCGACCGACGTCAGAAAATCCAGCTTTTTGACGAAGGCGCGAGCCGTTTGTTGCAGCACCAGGACAACTTCCTTGGCGCAACTTGCGATTTCCGGTGCGCCGCCTGCACCGGGCAAACGTGTCGCCGGCTTTTTGTAATCGCCGATCACGGTCGTGTTGATATTCGCAAAACGATCGATTTGCGCGGCGCCGAGGAAGCCGACATCCACGCGGCCACCTTGCAGCCAGTAGCGAAAAATTTCGGGCGTAGAAACCACTGTGTCTGCACGTTCCGCGAGATCGCCATCGCCAATGGAAAGTGGAAGGACGTCCGGCCTCGCGCCGATCGGACCGGACTCGTAAATCAGGACGATATCTGGTGCGTGCGTGAGTCGCGCGAGGTTCGCGGCGGTGGAAGGCAGGCCGATCCCGACAAAACAGACTGCTCCGTTTTTGAGCAGGCGCGAAGCTGCGATGGTCATCATTTCCGAAGTGGAGTAATTCGCAGCGCTCAAACCAATTGCTCCTTGCCGGTTTCGGCCAAAACCTTTTGAAACGCAGCGAAGTCTGCGGTGTCGAGGATATGCTTTTTTATCCAGATTAAAAACGTCTCCCGGTCGCGTGAGATTTCGTCCCAGGCTTGATAAAAACGATTATCGCGATCGTAGTAGCCGTGCGCGTAGCTTGGACGCGCGCCACCAGGAACATGGCAGACCGCCGCGAGCGTCCACGAGGGAAGTACGCATGCATTTGGCGGTGCGTTCAATTCAGCAACGATTTCTTCCACCGTAACAATCGCGCGTTTCGCAGCTAGCACCGCCTCTTTCTGCACGCCCAAAATTCCCCAAAGCAAGACGTTGCCTTTGCGATCTGCTTTTTGCGCGTGAATGACGGTGACGTCCGGCCGAATGGCGGGAACTGCGGCAAGAGTTTCTCCGGTGAATGGACACTGAATAAAACGAATATTCTTGTTGTGTTTCGGCAACTCCGAACCAGCGTACGCACGCAAAACTGCGAAGGGAAGATTCGCAGCGCCGGCGACGTAAGCGTTGGAAAGATCTCCGTGACCGTGCTCCTGAATCTCGAGCGGCTGCGGCCAGTCTTTTTCGACCGCATCGCGCAAACGGTGAAGGGAACCGACTCCGGGATTTCCGCCCCACGAGAAAATCAATTTCTTCGCGCAGCCGGCGCCGATGAGCTGATCGTAGATGACGTCCGGGGTCATGCGAATGAGTGTGAGGTCTTTGCGGCCCTGACGAATGACTTCGTGGCCTGCGGCAAAAGGAATAAGGTGAGTAAACCCTTCCATGGCGACGGTGTCACCGTCATGGAGATGCGCGCGGATGGCGGATTGGAGAGAAACGATTTCAGCCATGGTTCGCCGGGAAAGTTAGCACGGAAAGTGTTCGCATTAAATTATCACATACGCGCGGCGAGAAGAGTTTTGATGAGCGTGGATGCGCCGTTCCAGAAAATTTGAACACCGATGCAGACCAGCAAAAATGAAGAGAGCCGGAGGATGACGTTCATTCCGGTGGCGCCGAGAACGGCGGCGAGGCGGTCGGCAAATCCGTAACAAACATAGATCGTTGCGGAGACGATCACTGCGCCGATGATGGCAGCTGTGACGGCGAGAATATTTCCGCCGAGATGATGCGGAGCGTTCGCGCCGAGCGTGATGGCGGCGGAGATCGAGCCCGGACCGACCGTAAGCGGCAAAGTGAGCGGGTAAAAAGCGCGGCGAAGAATGTCGGCGGGGTTCATATTTTTTTGAATTTGACCGCGCTCGTCGGGATCTTTTTGCTTGAGCATGGCCCAGCCGTTGGAGATGACGATGAGGCCGCCACCGACTTGTACGACCGGAATGGAGATGCCGAAGAAGGCGAGGATGTGGGTGCCGACAAGATAAGACGCGACGATGAGGATGAAACTGTTGAGGGTGATGCGCCAGGCGAGGAGGCGACGGGCGGGGGCAGTGTAGTCGCCGGTAAGGGAGAGAAATACCGGGCTGCCACCGATCGGATTGACGATGGGGAAGAGGGCGCTGACGATGAGAAGGATGCTTTTTGCAACTTCGAGCAAAGGATTCTCCGGAGAAAAGAGTATAGCTGAGGGGCACCTGTGATCTTTCAAGAGGTTGTCCATTCGATTTGACTCGGAGAAGCTGGTTGTGACGAGCAACTAGGTTTCTTTGGAGGGATCGAATGGACATTCATAAGAATGCCCGACTCAGCT